>Ga0181517_10001794_pt1 | contig 23109 bp, 23 predicted proteins | sample PEATcosm2014_Bin_31_FD_119748 | JGI IMG/M metagenome (GOLD analysis project Ga0181517, IMG submission 119748) | Peatland microbial communities from MTU Mesocosm Facility, Houghton, MI, USA - PEATcosm2014_Bin01_30_metaG | ecosystem: Environmental > Terrestrial > Soil > Wetlands > Peat | place... | reverse complement strand
CAGAAGTTCCGGTGCACGAAATGCAACACCAGTTACCGCAGGATGCCGCTGGCAGGTAAATGCACCAAATTTAAAGGAAAAGGGATCTGTAATGGCAATATTATCCCGACCGTGCATGAAGGATCGGTTAAAAAATATCTCGAAGTCTCCCGCAGCATGGTAAAAAAATACCGGGTATCTGAGTATTGCCGGCAGCGGGTAGAAGTGCTTGATCTTGCTATCGAGTCGACCTTTGGCGAAGAGAAACAGGAACAGCTGGGTCTTGCCGATTTCATGTGATCTCCCGAGTTGATATCTCATGTATTTCTCCCAAATCAATATGATCGAATAAAAGTGTGAGGGAATGTAAGACTGGCCGATGGAATCAGACGGTAAGATCCATAATAGTATATTGGCATAAGATTTTTGAGTTTTCAAAGCCTTTTACTATCCCTAAACACCATTATTTTGTGCGAGAATATCTAAGTGGCCAAAAGAGGCGGGCTCAAGATCCGTTCCCGTAGGGGTTCGCAGGTTCGACTCCTGCTTCTCGCATTTTCCCTTGAAGGTTACCCTCTCCTTAAAATTACAAAAATTTCTGCCCACGAGAGCGTTCGAGCTAGTACACGCATAAAAATTATATTTTTTCAGCGGCAAAAAATGAGCTTAAATGCCTGAAATGGCTCAAAGGAGAGGCTTGTTCTGTCTGAAGAAAAATCCCCGGCACCTGGATCTGGTGATGAGGTTGTCCGTGTAAGACTTCCCCAGAAACGCAACCGTGAACAATTCGGCTGTGCCGAGCTCATGATGGGTGCAAACCATATTCGCATCCGGTGTTTCGATGGTGTGACACGGATGGGAAGAATCAAGGGAAAGATAAAAAAGAAAGTCTGGATCCGAAGGTGATATCCTTATAATTGTCCCGTGGAATTTTCAGGATGACAAATGCGATATCCTTTACCGATACACTGGCCCGCAGGTTGAATGGCTGCGGCGCAGTCATTATCTGTGAACCCTATTGTTTCGGCAAATAGATTTTTAATTTTCCTCGTGAAGACACTTTGTTTCATTTATTTACCGAAGTTAAAAATATTCAAAAAAGAAACACAGTGACCACCTCTCTTTTCAAAGGTGAGTTTGATTAAAAAACCAAAAAGATTTATTGGAGTTTGATGAATGCTTTGGCAGATTCCCCGAGCACGATTGCTGTAGGGAGGATCTCTTTTCCCGGGTCAGTGTCATGCGATGTGGCTTGTATCAAAATATAATAGTCTCCAGCTGGGAGACTGCTGACGTCCCAACTATAAGTCTGAGTCCAATTTCCTGGATTGACGGGAGGCTCCTGGTACAGGAATTTCTCAGTGGGGTTGGCTGCAGAATAATAATATAGGGTCTCAGTGGCATATTGGCTGCCCGGGTAAGTGATATTCCACTGGAGTGGCACGACATTTGTTATTGTATTATTCTGTAATGCCTGGAGATTGGTGATACTGATTGTTGGCATATTAAATCCGGTGTTGGAGTAATTTTCCACTCCGTTGATCTGATTTCCAGAATCAATGATCTCGGATTCTCCAGTGCCAAAGGTGAGGGACGACTGGTTTCCAACGGCACTAACTGTACCTGGCACGAGGAGCTGCATTTCGAATGTCGTACTCCATGTTTGCCCGACTGTCATCTGTCCGATATTGAACGTCAGTGTCTGGTTATTGAGCCACTCACTGGTCTGATTAACGACGGTTGTATGCCCGTTTTGATCCGTGATCTGAGTTGACGTAGTGTTATCAAATATATAATTGAATACTTGTCGTCCATTGTACCCGGTTGTAGCATTGTTGTAAGTCACATAGACGTTCTGCAGGTTAATTGCCATAGTGGTGTTTACACCTGCCAATACCTGGATCGATCCCTCGATCTGTTGGAAGATCGAACTCATCTGTGTCGGGGTAGGCGCAAAATAGTATCCTCCCGGTGATGGTAACTGGGTGAAAAAGGCAGTGTCTTCCTCTGGGTTACCATACATATCTGGTGTCTGGAAACCAATCGCGTAGATAGTGATATTCTCACTTTTAGCAAGAGTCGCTTGAGCAATGGCAGCATTTTTCCCAAAATCACTCTCATCACTGTAACCAAGGTTACTCCGGGGATACCAGTCGGATGGCCAGTATGATTCCGTTGAGTTGGGTGAGATGGGAGCCATCATGTTGATGCCGTCCCCCATTATAATTATCGATTGATTGTGAGTGGGATTCCCGCCAATCTTGAGTTCGTTCATGGCAGCATTTATACCTGCGGCATAATCCGTCCCGCCGAAGGAATAGTAACTATTTACCGTACTGATAAGATTATTTCGGTTTGTTGGATATTGACTTCCGGCATTCATTATAGGAGCCGTGATATTTGCATCGGAATTTGGATTCAGGTAGACGTCTCCCTTAGGATCTGAGGCATTCGAACACAATTGCCCGCTTCCCACTCCCAATGTAAAGCAATCTTTCATATTTGAATAGATTCCCGGATTTGACGTGTCCCAGTCGGCAGGATTGACCATATCATAATCCCACTTGGTACCGTATGGGTTGAAGAGCTTTGAGCTGTTGTTGGCTACCTGTTGGTTCCACAGGTTGATGGTATCGTTGGATGCATAAGGGGGGGAACAATCCTTGTAATTGTCGCTGGGACAATTTATATTTCCCGGGACAGGGTAATTCCCGAAGTTTACAAGGCCAATATACGTGTCGTTAGTAGCATTATTTATGAATGCTTTCTCTGCCGGAATGGTCTGGTCCAACAACTGCGGCCCTCCTACACCCCCGGCAAGATCGGTAACGATCACAACGTCAGCAGGGTGTCCAGTCAAGTTGAATCCGTCTGCTGAAAGACTTATCGTGACGTAGAATGTCCCGTTTACGGGAACAGTCGAGGATCCTGTTGATGAAGTTATTGTGGTCAGTTCGCTCAGATAAGGATAATTTTTCCAGGTCATCTGGAGTGGCTGCTGGACTGCTCCCCAATTTGCCGTTACTACAACCGAACCTGTGTCCGTTGGATCGTAGGTCACATTGGATTTATTCGTGTCAAACTTTCCCGGCTGGAACAGAACAATGGCATTACCGTTACCATCCGTTACAGCAGTAGTATTCAAAAGATGTGGGCCGGCAATTACACAGTTTGGATAGGTATACGATGGTGTTCCGATGCTAAATGTTACGGTTTGGTTGGACACCGGGTTTCCCATGATATCCGTTACTGTGGCGGTTAGGATTGCCGTTTGATTGGGTTTAGCATCGAGACTTGGCATTACTTGAGGTGTTGCCGAGAATTTCATGTTCACCGGGGAGGTACTGTAGAATTGAACCGTTTGGGAGGTCGTGGTCGAAGTGTTGGAAATTGCGGTTCCCGTTAAGGTGACATACCCCGCTCCACTATGCGGGCCATACGTGAAAATTACCTGGCCGTAGGTATTAGTAGTCATATTTTCTATTGGATCTCCGGGATAGTTCGATTGCACCTCAACACCTTGGTTTTGAGTTGGGTTCCCGTATTTGTCGTACAGCGTATCGGTGACGGAAAATATATGATCCGGTTGATTGTCTGCCGGCTCGATCAATGTGGACGGTGAAATCGTCTCTACTATGGAACAAGGCGTCCCATCGCCGATACCCCAAATATACTGTTGAATACCATCCGGGAGACCGACATTTTGAAAGGTGTTAAGTACGATCTCATTACCATATGGCACAGTATCTGTGATGACACTGAGAGAAATATTCCCGTTTGCGTCAAGCGACGGAGTACAAGATGGAGTGTGAATACCGCTGATGTTAAATGCCGCTATACCATCGTCGCTTGCAGATATCCAGAGTGATATTGTGTGGGGATCGGCCGGGTTACGATTGTCTATGGGGTTGCCATATTGGTCGGTAAAGCTGATGTTGAAAGGGGTTTCCGAACCTACGGTTACTGAATTCTGGAAATAAAAGGCTGCGTTTTGTGCAACGTCGTGATCGATATTTTGGGTAAGAACTTTAGTAACAGTGATGATATTCCCGTTATTATTGAAGGTTATTGTCGCCGTGATATTTACTGCACCGGTCTTTGTGCCCGCACTAAAAGTTCCATTCATCATCCCATTCCCATCGGTAACACCACTGCTCACTGGAAGCGTACCCAACAGAGTCGAGTTAAGCGCCAAGGTGACCGTTGCACCGGGCACTGGATGGTTGCTTGTCGAATTATATGCGTAGACCGTAATAATTGCTTGGTGGGCCACTACGACAAAGTTGTTTACTGTATTGCTCGAAATTGTGGAATTCTGATCCGGAATTAATGTGGCATTGCTGGCCCCTGCCAACAAAAGCAAAACAGCTATTGCGATCAAAATACGATAAACCCGCATACTTCGTCCCTATTGTTTAGGTATTAACACTTGTATTATATATATGTATTTATTTCTAAATATCAAAAAATATCGTCCGAAACAGAAAAATATTGAGAATTCTGGGGTTTTTCCTATAATATTTGACGTTGGGAGTGCAATTCACTTGGATTTATGCCCTCATATTGATATTTCAACACGAAATATTTTAATAAAAGAATTAATGGATGTTATTTTTTCCGGGATATCAGAAGGTTATATTTCATCGATCGCCACTTCGTACTGATAGATTACAACGGTCACTCCTGAAGCCGGGATTTGCTGCGGCGCCTGAGGTCCGAGCCATTCGTATACGCCCGGGGGTCCTGTAGGTACCATATTGAGAGAACCCGTGAAATAATTGCCCCATGCCGCGGAATAATTTGCGTCGTTACTGGGTAGGTATTGTACTAAAAGAGCGTCATTCGGCCCTAATTGATATTGGGTATAGTTAGTCAGCATAAGATCCATTTTCACCGTACCAACACCCTCTTGGGACATGACACTTGTCGAGGGTGTTACAAATCCAATAAGGTAGATAACAGCAGTATTGGTCTGGGTGTCATAGTACCACCGGGGTGTGGCAAGCATAGAGGATCCACTTTCAGCAAGCATACGTTTGACGACTGCCCCGTTTTCAAGTGACAAACCGGTTTGTTCACTTGTTGATTCATACCGGAGGTCACCGGTAGTAACATATACGGGGGTGGGAAAACCGGTATTTGTGTTCACATTATACCCGTTCTGATTATAAATCGTAAAATTCGACTGGGTAGCATTATTATATGTCATATTATAGACTGTGAGCGCACCACCGCCCACATTCAGTGACGTCTCCGTGTAGGGTACTGTTTTGTAAGCGATACTCTTAAGATCGTTTTGCAAAACGATCATATTCTTTTCCATAATCTGTTCGTTTGAGCTGGACTGCTGTTGCACAAGCATCGGATACCCATAGAGGGTCACCAGACCGATCCCGGCGATAATTATACCGAAAATTATGATGAATCCAATCGCTTCGGATACTGCACTGTCCTTTCCGTGTGCTCTTTGCTTTTCTGTTTGCATCGTTTTAGAATCCCGCTGAGTCATAACTTATCTGCTGTATTCCGCTTCCTGTTGTGTTCCCTGTTACATTCCGCGTTGAGCTTATACCCGCAATACTGATATTGCTCATAATGTTTCCCTGGTAGACCCTGACGCCTTGATCTGCTTCTGTAGCCCCTGTATAAATATTGACAAAATAGTCTTGTCCCGCTACTTCGTCAGGAAGGGTAAATGATGAAGTAATATTCCCGGTTGTCGGTGCAATGGCGTACACGTCCACAATTCGCGTCGATATCCCGTTTCCGATATCCGTAAATGCGTTGTATTGCAGTGTTTCCGCCGGGCCTTGCATGAAGTTTGAGTTTACCTCCAATAAAACGACAACAAAGAGAATCACCATGATCGTCGTTATCATGACGTACTCGATGAGGGTACTTACACCATTTTCTGCATGGTTTTTACGGCGAGACCCAGGTTTCATTGTACGAAGTCACCCCGTTGTTGTAGTGGATACTGAGCCAGAGTGGGCTGGGATTAATGATCTGGTATTGGACTACCGCCTTTTTCTCACTCAGTGAAAGTCTTTGGATATCATTCTGGATTGTTTGATACTGACTTACCGAGATAGGATTTGTAGTAGCATTAAGCAGTTCGGCAGATTGAATCATCACACTTCTCACATCACGGATATCATTTTTCGGGAAGTCAAGAACACTTTCTGCCGTTGTCTGGCCAACCACGGTAGATTGGTTGAGTAATAACGCGAGGAAGAAAAAACTCAAGCTCACGACAAATCCCATCATCACGATCCATTGGGCATCATCGCTTAATCCCGCCATAAGAGCACCTCCACAAGAACTGCCCGAGGCGTCGCAGCGGCATTAAGGGGTAAATTTATGCCATTTGGGAAATTGGGTGGCCCAATTAAGACCCATTCAGTCACCCTCACCGGATGTTCAACGCCGTTAAGATTGCGATTGGATGCCAGATAATAACTCGAGGTTGAATTTGAATTTGACGGGTTGGTTATATTCCTGAAAGTAACTACTGCGTAGTAATGGAGATTGTCTGATATTGGTCCGGTCCTGTTATTTACATAATTCAGGAATGTTGTATTGAAGTTGATTGAGGCCGTTGTATTTGTAGCAGGGTAATCAGATTCATAAACAATTTGCTGAAGCTGACTCACACAAGACGTACTTGTACAATTCGAAGGGGTATTCATCATATTCAATGCATCTGAACCTATCTGTTCCAGCTGCATATCGCTGATATGGCTGTCTCCTGGCGTATATACCGTGGTCGCACCCAAGACGAGATAGGTTGTAAATAACATGATCATACTGGCAGCAACTCCTTCAATGGTAAAAAGCTGCCCTCGATCGTTTACCATACTGCCACCTCCATAACGCCGTCTTCCAAATGGGGTTGGGTAATATTGGGATTGGTATAGTTATAATTGAAAGCACCATAGGGTGTGACTTGGGTACTGTTGAGATACCAGTCCTGCTGACTAAGCCGGAATTGCATGGTAATATTCAGCAGGGTGCTGGAATCTCCCCCGCCCAAATAGCTCAGTAAACCAGGTGGAATGAAGAGCGATACGTTGCTAGTGACATTGCAGGGCAGTTGAGTGACGGGGGTGGGGTTGCCATCAATATATAATAAAAACTGGCTGGGATTTGTTGAATTCAATTCCGGGCCACCAAACGGTTCCTGGCCCGTGCCAAGGGGGGCTGCGGATTGGGACTTGTATACTGAGATACTCGACAGGTTCACTGTCGTAATAATTCCACCAGTGTTCTGCGGGAGAGCCTGTAAACCTGTGAGGTTGATGAGTGCCCCTTCCCCACCAACAAGCCCGTTAGCTCCTGACGGTGCAAGTGGGTTTATCTGGTATGCAATGCTGTCGTAATCGGGCCCGCTATTAAGCAGGTATGTATAGTTGAAATAAACCGAAAATGCCTGATTCGTTGCATTTTGCGTGTAAATTCCTAACGGTAAATTCCCTTTTGGCTGACCTGAAGTTACGTTGAAATTAGAAAAATCAAGTGTGGCATTGCTGTGCTCCTTGACTTTGATCACCCGTCGGCTGTATCCATAGGTACCAACACTCCTTCCTGTAGAGTCTACCGGCAGGATATCGCCCACTGATTGCGTTACGTTACTTCCTGCCATCTGCAGAGATATATTGAACTGGTACGGGTAGTCCCCGAAAACTGCCCGTGACTGGTAATCTGTTGGATAGACAAATTCGGAAGTACAGAAAAACCGGTTTATTTTTTCGGGAGTCAAAATATTGGGGGTATCTTTTGACAGGGCAAGGCCGAACCGCAGGATTTCGCTATCCGAAATATTCGGGAGGGTTTCCCATGAGGGATTATAGGGCATGCCGGGATCTTCAGCGAGAATCACGCCGGTCCTGTAGGCAACCGCGTCGTAATCGATGGAGTTACTCTGGAGACCAATAAAAAGGGTCGGGATCAACGTTGCTACGTAGATTAACGTGATCATGAAAATGGTGAAACCGACTAAAAAATCGATAGATAAGTTTCCGTCATCATCAATCATGGGTGGTAATCAACTCTCCTGTGGTTGCATTGATGACAATTCCCGGTTGTCCTGAACCGGGTTCTGTAATGGTATATTGTCCGTTCATGAGCTCCAATGTGGTTCCATTCGGGGTAAGGGAACCTGCACCCGGCGACGAAGAAGCGATTTTCATAATATCTGCAGGGGAAAGGATATTAGAAGGGATAATTTCGGGCACCGGCAATCCCGGGGGCATGGTAAGTGATGAAACACCGGTGTTGTCAAAGGCCCTCATAGATGAAGTATTCCCTTGGAGTATACCAATGATCCAATGTTTAGCTTTACCTGAACTGTCTACCTGATCTCCCCGGATATAAAAAAACGACAGGTTTTGTACATTTCCCCCTGCCTGAGCTTGGTAGTCCTGAATTACTGCAGATTCGGCATCCTCAAGCGTATATGACATCTGCTGACTGCTGGAGTTTCCAACCACCTCATTTATCCCTCCGGGGACTTGAGTAGTGTTTGCCGGAGCCTGTACAGCGGGACCTGAAGTGCATGCTGCACCTAAGCAGAGGAGTATTACCAGACCGGCAGCCAGACAGGGCAAGCAGGGAAATCGCATAATGTTCACTAAAGGGCTTTGACGGTTTAAGTGATATAAATGTTGTTTTTATTCCTGTTTCACTATACCGGTTACCTGGTCAGATGAAGGATCCTGATAAATCCGCCAATAATCCCTTATACCCTCGATGCACTCGAAAAAATGAGATTCAGGGTACAATTTTTGTGATAGGGATTTCGAGAATATCTTCTGCCCCACACGCTTTGAGTTTCGGGATGAGTCCGTTAACGGCGCTTTTCTGCACCACAGTCTGGACACTGTAATAATCAAGGCCGTGGAGCCGGCTTACCGTTGGCTTTTTCATTGCCGGAAGTGCCGAGACAATCTTCTCCAGTGCTGTCGTCGGGACATTCATTGTCAGGAGTACCTTATGCCTGGCCTCAAGAACACCGAAGAGCAGGATCTTGATTTCTTCTATATCGCGTCGTTTTTCCGGATTTGCCCACGCCTCCTTGTTTGCAATTATTACGGTATGCGATTCCATAATCTGCCCGATGATCTTGAGGCCGTTTTTCCTTAGTGTTGTTCCCGTCTCGGTAAGATCTACGACGACATCCATGAGATCGGGCACTTTTGCTTCCGATGCGCCGAATGAGTGGAAGAGCTGGACAGGGATATTTCGATCAGCGAAATATTTCTTTGTAAGCTCCGGGTATTCTGTAGTCACCCGGCTTCCGGGCCGGATCTGTGCGGCGTCTTCAATCGGTTCGTCGCGATGGACAGCGATTACGATCTTGACGTTGCCTTCTCCGGTCTTACTGTACGAGAGAGCCGCCACTTCAACAACATCAGCTCCCGTCTCCCGGACCCAGTCAAGACCAGAGATGCCGAGATCGAAATAGCCTTTATCCACGTAGGTCGGGATCTCCTGTGGGCGCAGGATCTTTACCTTGCTGATCCGGCAGTCAGCTATGAGGGGGTTGTAGTCACGGTCAGTTCGCCTGACTTCGAGATCGGCCTCTTTGAAGAGCTGAAGCGTCTGGGCCTCAAGGCTGCCTTTGGGAAGTGCGAGAGTAATCATATCATCAGATTCCTGTCTTTTTATTACAAAAATGAATGTATCACAAGCCCGCTCAGGAGCTTGGGTTCAAACCATGTTGATTTAGGTGGCATAACCCCGCCGGCATCGGCAATAGAGAGCACTGTTCCGACCCGGACCGGCTGCATGGCAAAAGCAAGCCGGTAGGTACCATTGTCCACGAGCCGCTCAAGATCGGCAACCGGCCGGGCTCCGCCGAGATACTGGAGCCGTGCGTCACCACGGGGATCCGTGATGCCAAACATTTCTGTAAATACCAGATGTTGCAGTACTGCGACATCGAGCACATCAAGAATGGGCGCTGCCGGATCGATCAGCCGGGTACATTCATACCACTTCTTTTGAAGGTAAATGTGCATGACATGATATTTTTCCGGGCATGCAATGCGCGGCCGGATATTATACTCGTTCCCGTCAACTTCCCCGTAGGGGGTAACGGTGAAGTTCTTCGTGAGCCTGTTCAGGAAAGCATCGGGATCAGATGTCCCAAGGTCAGTTAGTAACCTGCTGTAGCCGTGAATCTTTACCCGGTTGTGGGCAAAGAGTACCCCCATGAACCGGCCGATTTCACCATCTGCCGGTTGGCCCGTTGCACGCATCCTGTCTGCCAGATTAACCGCAGCTTTCGCCCGGTGGTGACCGTCGGCGATGTAAAGGCTATCCACGTTCTGAAAACGCTGCTCAATTTCGTCGAGGGCTGCCTTATCGGTAATCGCAAAGATCTGGTGGGTGCCTCCATGAGATGTATGCACTTCCGCGTCCGGGATTTTTTGACCTGATATAAGCGAATCAATAAAGGAAAAGAGTGTGTCGTGATCGCGATACAGGAGGACAACCGGGCCGTCGTGGGCCTTAATCGCGTCGATATGCCGGGTCCTGTCCTCTTCCTTATCATACCGGGTCAACTCGTGGCGACGGATCCTGTTTGAACGGTAATCCTCGGTGTCGAGACAGCAGCACAGGCCAATAAATGTATCATTTTCCTGCAGGATCCGGTACACGTACATTGCAGGACAGCCATCTTTTTTGAGGCGACCACTTTCAAGAAAAGCATTGAAATTGTCCCGTGCCCGTTCATAGACCCGGTTGTCGTCCGGTGGAATGTCCGGGAGTTCTGCATCTGACCTGCTTACCGTAAGGAAACTCTCCGGGTTCGCTTTAATGATCGTCCGGGCCTCTTCGGCAGTGACGACATCGTACGGAACAGCTGCAATAGATGGTGCCTCACCGGGTGCAGGACGCACCGCGGCAAAACGATAGACGTGTACCATGATACCTTCCAAAGCCCTTCACGGGCGTACTTTCTCATAGATTTGGGTGAGGTCACATATATAGACAAAGACTGAAACCCCCTCACCCTAGGCCGGTGTGGACTTTAGCTGGGACGCAATGCTTATTGTACCGCGGGGTAACTGATGATACTGCGATAAAAGGGCCCTTAATTATGATCCGTTCCCCTCCTCTTGCATCTCCAACGGCTGTCCCGTTTATCAGGCGGGCGGTTCCTGCTGATGTGCCGGTTATTGTGGCGATCGAGCGCGAAGCTTTTCTCGATCCGTGGGATGCAGAGATCTTCATTGAAGCCCTGTCCTATTATCCCACTACCTATTTTGTAGCGGTCTTCGAGGGAAAGATTGCCGGTTTTATTGTCGGGGCGCTTGAAGATACCGGGGAAAATATCTATGGCCATATCTGCAACTTTGCCGTGAGTGCACCCTTCCAACGCAGGGGTATCGGCCGACAGCTGGTAATCCGGCTTGAACACCAGTTCGCACTTGAGAGCGCAAGCGGGTCCCAGCTTGAAGTCCGGGAGTCGAATGCACCTGCCCAGCGGTTTTACCGGCGTCTCGGGTACGAGAATGTTTTTCAGGTAGGCGGCTATTATGCAAACGGCGAGGATGCCCTGGTCATGATGAAATGGTTCCGGTTTTAAAAAGGGGGATGTATCGCTTCCCCGACCAGGCGAGGAAGGTGAAACCCGGGTATTTTTTTAAGATTCTCTGATATGCGTTGCAGATGGTAGTGTATGCTCTTCCTTATCTCTTCACGCCCCGGCCCAGCTCCTGGTGGGCACGGGCGAGATGCTGTGCGGCAAGTGCGCCGATGAGAGAGAGTTCACCAGCGAGCACGCCGGCCCCGATAATTTCGGCCAGTTTTTTCGCATTTGTTCCCGGGGGCGTCCCACCACCGGCAACGCCGAGGATTTTAAGGCATTCGTTCTGGGTATCGACCCCGGTCCCGCCACCAACCGTGCCTACGGGAAGTGAGGGAAGCGTTACAGCAACATAGACTCCTGATTCCGTAGCATCGATAGTTGTCATACAGGTGCTGCCATCTATTGCATGGGCCGCATCCTGACCGCAGGCGATAAACAGTGCCGCTACGATATTAGCCGCATGGGCGTTGAACCCCATTGCCCCGGCTCGTGCCGAACCGACAAGGTTCTTGCGGTAGTTCACTTCGATCATCGTTTGTGCATCGGTTTTGAAGACTTTCTCGATGAGATCATGGGAAAGCGCGATACCAGCGACAACGCTGCGCCCCCTGCCAAGGATGCCATTGATAGCGGCCGGTTTCTTGTCGCTACACATGTTTCCCGAAAGTGCAATAAGCCTGGCGCCGGTGGCTTTTACAATCTCATCGGCGATTTTTGCACTGGCTATAGTGACCATGTTCATACCCATTGCGTCCTTGGTATCGAACTCGAGCCGGACAAATACACTCGTGCCCGCTATAAAAGGCATGAGCCCGGTCATCGTCCCGTGGGTGGTTGTGGTTTTGGCTATAGCGGCGAGATCGTTTGTATGGACTTTGGCCCAGTCCGCGATCTCTTTTGCGTGTACGATGTTTTCTGCAGCAAAGACCGGTGCCCGGGTCATACCGTCATGCAGCACACGTACCTGTGCCCCACCGGCTTTAGTTATCGCCCCTGCCCCCCTGTTCACAGAAGCTACAAGTGCACCTTCAGTGGTCGCCAGCGGCAGCCAGAATGAGCCTTTTGCATACTCGCCGTCTATGGTAAGTGGTCCGGCGACTCCGACCGGAACCTGCACTGTTCCGATCATATTCTCGCAGTTCCTTGTTGCCGCCCGGTCGACATCGATTGAAAAGATCCCGATATTTTCAAGCGTCGTGCCGGTTTCCTGTTCAATAAACTCCCGGCGCACCCTGACAGCATCGACCGGGGGGAGCTGTTTTTCAAGCTCGTAGATCTTTATGGATCCATCCCTGAGTTTAGCCTGGATCTCAGCCTCTTTTGCGTGATCCCGGCTGTTATCTGCATTGCGGTGCCCGTCATCGCCAGCCATGAATACATGTTACACGCACACTATTATGAGCGCAGTGGTTGGGGTTCCATGACGACTGAACAATGGGGTGTTCGCATACCAACAAAAAAAGGCGAGGACATGAGGCAGGCGCTCCTCCGTGAAGGTATCCTCGATCTTACATTAAAGGTACTGCATGACGGAGATAACCTGGTCTTTCCGGTTTTTGAAGAACGTGAGGGAATCTCTCGGTATGTTTTTGAGGATCAGCCGGGCCGTATCGCCCTCCCCCGTCACGAACTCGTGGGTGGGATTGCGATCATGCAGGAAAACGATCCGGCAGGTGCAGATTCAATCCTTGCATCCCGACCGTCACTCCATACCGTGCTCTTCCCGGAAAGCGAAATCTCGGGAGAGTACCGCACCCGGGAGTACACGGTTCTTGCCGGAACAGCCACGACACTAACAGAAGTTAATGAACACGGGCACCGGTATAAAGTTGATCTCGCCAATGCCTATTTCTCAGCCCGGCTCTCCACGGAACGCCAACGCATTGCAGAAAAAACCGGGAATAACGAATGTGTGCTCGATATGTTTACCGGGGTCGGCCCGTTTGCGATCGCCCTTGCGTCACGGGCGGCGTTCATAGTGGCGGCCGATCTCAATCCACGGGCAGTCCTTCTGTTAATCGAAAATATCCGGAAAAACAAGGCCGGCAATATCCTCCCCGTCCTTGCAGATGCCCGGCGTCTCAGGAGGATCCTGCCATGGCAATTCGACCGGATCATCATGAATCTCCCGCTTGCTGGTACGGATTTTTTGCCCGACGCATTCCCGCTTATCCGGCCCGGGGGTACAATTCATTTCTATTCGCTGGTTTCACGGGAAGGCGAGCACATCGACCGGATCCGCGAACTTGGCGGTATTGAGGTGACCGAACGTATGGTGCGGTCATACTCTCCTGGCCAGTGGCATGCGGTATACGATATTAAAGTGTAAGTGCGCCAGAGGGATTTCCCGAAAGCATTATCATAATAGCATAATTACGGGTGATTTTTCCTTAAGAAAAATGATTAAATGCCTTTTTACCTCGCTTCGTATTCAATCTGCTTATGCGCGTTGGCCGAGTCCTCCTTTCTTGAGGAAAAAATACCCGGAACAAAGCGCAAAGATGATCGCAGCTATACCGAACATGTTCAATGGTTCCATCGCTGTCGGGTCAAGGAGGATAACATTCCGGACGATTGCAATGATCGCGATCAGGATTACCACTTCCACGCGGATCACCTTTTCGTTGACATATGCTGCGACCGTTGCCAGGAGCTCCACGCCGATAAGGACGAGAAGGAAATATCCGAAGAGGCTCAGAAGTTCGTTATTTTCCAGAAGAAGTGGAGAGTTGACAAAGAGCGAGGTATAAAGGATGAAAATTAGTTCTCCGATTGAAAAGGCGACGATAATCGCAAAAAGCGTGATAAGGACAAAATAAACCGCCGTTTCATACTTTTTTAAAATAGTGTTCGCGTCCATAGTAGCAATTGATTAAACTCTGGATAAATAACCTCTGGCGAAAAAATCCCACGACTCCTGTTTAAACTCGCCTGAGAAACCTCCGGAAAATGCTGGCAGCCCCCTCCAGGTGTGATCTGTTAGTCTCCTTTATACCAATCTTTATTATTAGGTAAACCCAAACTAACAGGGATCGATCTATGGCGGACCGTCAGGAGCAGTTATTTGCTGAGTTTGAAAAACTCTTCAGGATCAAAAATGAGTGCTCCTGCAGGATCTTCTCCGAATGCGGACTCCCGGATATAACTGTCAGGCAGGTTGCCTATCTCAGAACTATCGATCAGCAGGAAGAAGTGACATTCAGCAGGCTTGCGGAGATCACAAAAAACTCAAAACCCACGATCACTGAGACGATCAACCGTTTTGTCCGTATGGAGTGCGTATATCGCGAATCCTGTCCCGAGGACAAAAGGATCCTGTATATCCGCCTGACCGAGAAAGGAAAAAAGATCGCGCAAGCAGAACAGGTTGCATTGCGCCAGGTGATTGAACAAATGATTGCTGCGCTCGATGAAAACGAACTGGATCTCCTTGCCGGGATCCTTGAGAAGATCGGGTAATTTTTTTGTCCCGGGGTTTAGTTAGGTAAAATCAAACTAAATAAATGGAGTATCTATGCAGACAGAAAACAATGAAAATGTAACGGAAAAACTCGTCATCCCCCTCTTCGAAATTGTTGCTTATCCCGGGAGCCGGACAAAGTTTCCCGTTGATACGACAACGGGGGATCTCCTGCTTGCGTCCATGACGGATGATGGCGGTTGGCCTGCGATCGGGCTCACCGTAAAAAGTGGTATACGGCTTCTGGAACTGACAGCGGAATCGCTGTATAAAACCGGAAACCTGCTACGGATCCTGCATGTACAGCCAACCGATGGCGGGTACCTTGTCTGTGCTAATGCAGAAAAAAGGATCAAAGTCGGCCCCCTTACTCACCGTGAGGGCCATTTATTTGCCACTTATGAGCCTGTACCAGATCAGGAGGATCTCGAAGCAGATCTTCAGGCCCGGATCCTGGCCGATGTAAAAAGCACCATCCACGAGATTAGCCGCCGCTTTTCCGGGTCCGAACAGTTCACCCGCCCTATTGACAAGATGGATTCTGTCGACCGGATTATGGGCTTTGTGATGCCGTTCCTCCCAGTAAACCTCGCCGAAAAGCAGGAGTTACTTGAGATCGCTTCGGTCCGGCAGCGGTATATCACGTTCCTTGACCTCCTCATTAAAACCCGGGAGAATATCAGGATCCGGATCGAGATGGCAGAAAAAGTCTCAGACCGGGTAAGCAAATCGAACCGGGAAGCGATGCTTCGGGAACAGCTCAAGGTTATCCAGGAAGAACTCAATGCAAGCTCAGGTACTCCTGGCGATGAAGGTTACCGGGAACGGGTCGAGGCGTCGAAGATGCCTGATGAAGTCCGTAAAAAAGCCCTTGCTGAGGTAAAGAAACTCGAGACCGGTGGCAGCCAGAACCATGAAAGTTCAGTGATCCGGAATTACCTTGATCTCCTGCTGGATCTTCCCTGGGTCACCGAAGAGAAAAAGAACATCGATATCGTGCAGGCCCGCCGCGTCCTCGACAACCATCACAACGGCCTTGAGAAGGTCAAGGAACGTATTGTCCAGCACCTTGCAGTCATGAAACTCCGGCAGGAAAAACAGGGGTCAATCCTGCTCTTTGCAGGCCCTCCGGGCACCGGAAAGACGAGCCTTGGAAAAAGTATTGCAGAAGCGCTCGGACGGAAATACGTCCGTGTAAGCCTTGGCGGGGTCCGGGATGAAGCGGAGATCCGGGGGCACCGGAGGACCTATGTCGGCGCACTCCCCGGGAGGATCATCCAGGGAATCCATAAAGCCGGCACAAAGAACCCGGTCTTTATTCTCGATGAGATCGATAAAATATCATCGTCCTATGCGGGAGACCCGGCAAGCGCACTTCTCGAAGTCCTTGACCCGGAACAGAACAGTACATTCTCAGATCATTACCTCGAGGTGCCGTATGATCTGTCGGATGTACTCTTTATTGCGACGGCGAATTCCCTTGCAACCATTCCGGCGCCGCTGCTCGACCGGATGGAAATGATCGAGATCTCCGGCTACACAAAAAACGAGAAATTTGCCATTGCAAAGGATCATCTCATCCCGGAAGTCCTGAAGGAACATGGTCTCGATGCGGACAAACTCAGATTCGAAGATGAATCACTGAAGATTATCATCGAGAAGTATACCCGGGAAGCTGGCGTCCGGTGGCTCAAGAAGCAGCTCGCAAAAATTGCACGGCACGTGTCTGAGAAGATTGTCTCCGGTACCGCTGAGCTGCCGTTTGTAATTACTCCGGATAATCTTGCGGCGATCCTTGGTAAGGAGCAGATCCGGCAGGAAGTAGCACGGAAAGAACCGGTTCCCGGGGTTGTTACCGGCCTTGCCTGGACTCCTGTCGGTGGGGAGATCCTCTTCATCGAAGGCACATTTATGCCCGGTACCGGCAAGCTCACCCTTACCGGCCAGCTGGGGGATGTGATGAAGGAATCAGCAACGATTTCATCAAGCCTTATCCGGTCGCGGCTTGCCGGTACACAGAATGGGTTCAACTTTATCACAAGCGATATACACATCCACGTGCCCGCAGGTGCGACACCCAAGGACGGCCCTTCAGCAGGCGTAACGATATTCTCGGCGCTTGCATCGTTGATTACCGGGAAAACCGTAGACTCTGACCTTGCGATGACTGGTGAAATTACCCTGAGCGGTGCTGTGCTTCCCGTAGGGGGAATAAAAGAGAAGGTTCTTGCCGCACACCGGGCGGGGATCAAAAAGATCATTCTGCCAAAAGAGAACGAACGCGATCTCCAGGACGTGCCAGAGGATGTCAGGGGCGAACTGACGTTTGTTCTTGTCGGGACCGTTGAAGAAGTCCTCAAAGGGGCACTCAGTATCGAGCTTCCCCGGTCTTTACCGGTACATGCCGGGAACAGTTTTGTTCCCGTACAGAATGCCTGAACCTCTGGTGATGATCCTGTAGAGGCCATTGATCTTCAAAGTCGCGGAATTGCCCTGACCGCAATCTCTATTTTTATCCCGGATCATGTATATGAGCATGGTTCACCGCAATCTCCCTGCATGTCCTGTCTGCCACCGGGAGGATACTGTCGTTGTCCACGAGGACCTGGGTCCGGACGGGCATTTTTGCATATGCTCTGGCGCCTGTGGTTGCGGTTCGACGTTTATCCTGAACCCTGACGGTTCGCAGTCCGATATTTTCTAATCGCGTATGGACGGAAAACGCTCATAAGGTCAGGAATCTTATGTCGTGTCATGGTCCGGGCAACTATGATTTCTGTTGGCGATGTGACGCTTGCGTACCATGAATATGGTTCGGGATACCCGGTGATCTTTATCAACGGTTTGGCTTCCGCAATGGACACGTGGAACCCTCCGGTCATTGAAAAAATTTCAAAGCATTTCCGGGTTATCGTTTTTGACAACCGGGGCACGGGATACGCGGGTTTTTCAGATGAACCGTTTTCGGTCCCTCTCTTTGCAAAAGACACCGCCAATCTGTTGGATGCTCTTGGTATTGCCCGCGCCCATGTCCTCGGGTTCTCCATGGGGGCGTGCATCGCGCAGGAACTGGCACTCGCATTCCCGGAGAGTGTAGATCGGCTCATCCTTGTCGCAGGGGATGGCGGGGGTGCTGATGCGTTGAAAGCATCGCCGGATATTTTCGCCCGGCTTATAGACAAGAGCGGGACGATGGAAGAAGTGGCTCATCGGATGTTTTCTCTGCTTTTCCCTCCCGCATGGCTTGAAAATCACGATCCGTTCCTGTATTGCCCGGAAGTCGAAGAGGTTACGAGTACTGAGAACTGCACCCGGCAATTAACCGCTTTCTCCGGATGGCAAGGCTCGTTCTCCCGGCTTGAAAATATACGATCGCCGACGCTCGTTATTACCGGGGACAAGGACGCGATTGTCCCCCCGGAAAACTCCCGGCTGATCAGCAGCCGGATCCCCGGTGCAGAACTTGTCACGTTTCATGGCGGGGGACACGGGTTGATGTACCAGTGCCCGGACCGGTTCAGCCAGACGGTGCTTACGTTTCTGAAGTGTTAATCGATTAGCATTAAAAAAAGACCCTTCGCGATTTCGCGCCGGTTATCTCGATCTAAAAAAAAGAAAAATTACTCCGCCGGCACAAACTTCGTGCCGTAGTGGATGATGCCACTCTCGCCATCAGTGACGATCCTGCGGAAAACACTCTTTACCTTCATCCCGATCTTCGCTTTCTCGGGACTGCACACAACCTGGGTCGTGATCTGCGGGCCTTCATCGAGCTTGACGATAGCAAGCACATACGGTGTCAGCATCGAGTACTGCTCGGCTGCGGTGTGAATCACCGTGAACGTCACGATTGTGCCGGAACCCGAGAATTTATGTTCGACAATCTTTCCTGCCCTGCGGCAGTCCGGGCAGAATGTACGGGGTGGGAAGAACTGCCGGCCACACTTTTCGCATTTCGTGCCCACCATGTTGTACCGCTGGGGGATGTGTCTCCAGAACCGCGCTACCGTCATCTTATGCCCTCCCGAGGATGTGGACAGCCACCGTTGCGCCGGTCCCGCCCACATTGTGTGTCATGCCAACCTTTGCGCCTTCAATCTGGCGCTTACCGGCCTCCCCACGGAGCTGCTGGACGATCTCATAGACCTGCTTGATGCCGGTTGCTCCGACCGGGTGACCGCAGGCCTTGAGCCCGCCGCTTGTATTAACCGGGATCTTCCCGCCAAGAGCGGTTTCGCCGTCTGCAGTAAACTTTCCGGCTTCTCCCTTCTTACAGAAACCGAGATCCTCGATTGCACAGATCTCAGCAATCGAGAAACAGTCGTGCACCTCGACCATGTTGATGTCCTTATGCGAAAGGTGCGCCATCTTAAAGGCACGGTGCCCTGCCGCGACGGTTGCATCCAGTGTCGAGATGTCGCGACGGTCATGCAATGCAATCGTGTCGCTCGCCTGAGCACTTGCAAGAACCCTGATCGGTGTGTCCGTGAACTCGCGGGCCCGGTCAAGTGGCGCTACGATCACCGCGGCTGCCCCATCGGTTACCGGCGAGCAGTCAAAAAGCCGGAGCGGCTCTGCAACCATGGTTGATTTCATAACGGTGTCAAGCGTGATCTCGCTCTGGAACTGAGCGATCGGGTTCCTTGCCCCGTTGTAGTGATTCTTCACCGCCACCTGAGCCAGCTGCTCGCGGGTCAGCGAGTACTTGTGCATGTAGTCGTTTGCGATCATAGCGTACAGGCCCGGGAATGTTGCGCCCATGAAGCCTTCCCACTCACGATCAGCGGCTCCCGTCAGCGTATCGGTGCTTTCGTCTGATCCGACATCGGTCATCTTCTCGACGCCTGCCGCGACCACGATATCCTCCATACCGCTTGCAACAGCAATAACGGCCTGCCGGAACGCAAGTCCTCCTGATGCGCACGCGGCCTCGACGCGGGTCGAGGCGATGTGCCGGGTCGCCATACCGGCGTAGTCCGCAATAAGGGCGCCGATATGCTCCTGCCCGATAAACCGCCCTGCGCTCATGTTCCCGACGTACATTGCATCGATCTTCTCGCCCGAGAGCTGTGCGTCCTCAAGGGCAAGTGTCCCTGCCTCGACAAAGATATCTCGGAACGAGCTCTCCCACTTCTCGCCAAATTTCGTGCACCCGATTCCGATAACTGCTACGTCTCTCATGATTGCATCACGATCTTTCCCTTGTGTTTTGCATACTGTGCATAGTCGAGGTAAATGGGATCTTTGAGAAGTTGCTGCACCGAGGGTGCGGCATCGCGGTGGAAATCGCCGGAGGTAATTGCGTCGGTGGCTTCGATATCGAACGCGTCGCTGCCGGCACCGGAACCAAACGAGCAGACAAATATAGTGTCACCCGGTTTTGCGATGTCAAGCGTTGCCGCAAGGCCGACCGGCGATGCACCCGAGTAAGTGTTGCCCAGTTTCGGGACGACAAGGCCCGGCTTGATCTGTTCTGCAGTAAAGCCGAGGTCCTTTGCAACCTTCTGCGGGAACTTTGCATTGGGCTGATGGAAAACCGCGTAGGTAAAGTCCTTCGGGGTCTTTTTTGTCTGTTCCAGAAGCAGCAGGCTTGCGCCTTTCACGTGCTTGAAGTATCCCGGGTCACCCGTGAACCGGCCGCCGTGGCGGGGATAGTCCTGCCCTTCGCGGCGCCAGAAATCCGGCGTATCGCTGGTAAACGAGCAGGTATGGTGGATCGTAGCTATCGGGTCATCGTTCCCGATAATATACGCAGCCCCACCCGCCGCTGCAGTGTATTCGAGTGCATCGCCCGGTGCACCCTGCGAGACATCGGCACCGATGGCAAGCCCGTACGGGATCATTTTGCTCTTTACAAGACCCATGCAGGTCTGTATTGCAGCTGTTCCCGCCTTGCAGGCAAACTCAAAGTCGGCTGCCGTCATATGGGGTGTCGCACCGATCGCTTCACCGACCGTGCAGGCCGTCGGCTTGACTGCATAAGGGTGCGATTCGCTGCCCACGTAAACGGCACCTATCTGCTCAGGGTCAATGTTCCTGCGTTTCAGGGCGTTCCTGGCCGCTTCGACCGCAATCGTTGCGGCGTCCTCATCGAGATCTGGGACCGACTTCTCAAAAACGCCAAGTCCTCCCGTAACATCTGCGGCATTTGCGCCCCAGACTCGGGTAATTTCCTCAACCTTGATCCGGTATCGCGGTATATACGCACCGTAGGTAATGATGCCTACCATTCTTTCTCCCTCAGTGTACTCACAATTTTGTTGATATCCATCTCTGTACAGAGCACCGTAATGTGGTCACGATCAGCCATTTTTATAACAAACGGGTGGACGTTCTCTGCATCGATTCCCTGCAGGATCACGCACCGTGGCTTAAATGCAGTGACCCGGATTGCAACCATCGGCGACTTACCGGTTGAGACGCTGGTGAATATAAGCGCCCTTTCCGTACTCCAGCCATAAATGCGGTTGAACTCCTCAGCGGAAAGCTGGAGGATAGCATTGAGGCTGTTGACTACGGTATAGCCGAAAATGGTCTGGTCCATGGGTCCGCAAAGCAGCGTGCACTTGATCGCTTCGGTAAATGTAGCAAGAGCGACCGGGTTCGTGTACTCGTGGATGTCGAGGATAACGTCATCATCGACACCTGAAAAGAGCATGGAGGTAAATTTGTTAATGTGTTTGCCATCGCTTTCCTCATCAATGGAGATGAGGGTATCGACAATCTTGCCGACAACGGCAGTTCCGGGGCTTTTTCTCCTGCCACTCTCGTAATCACTGATTACGGAAGGGGAGACGCCCAGGCGATCCGAGAGGACCCCCGGCGCGATCTCGAAGTTCTGGCGCCATTTTTTCAGCGCAAGCCCCGGTGAGTCCGACAGCGTAATCTCGCCCGCCATCTTCTCGGCAAGCTGGTTTCGCAGACCGGATTTCATACTCAGCTAAGTTGACCCGTCCCGTTAAATAATTAACGAACATAGATTCGACAACAAACGAACACCGGGGATATTTTAGTAACCGGTAGGATGAAAGCAATCCATAAATAGTAAGCATCTCAATTTTGATAGACATGGTACTGGCAGAGGATCTCGAATCCCTCAAGGTTATCGCTCTTATGGGTGGGTGCCACGGCCCGGTATTTGTCTCATCACAGGTACTTGCAGGTGCACTTGCCACAAGCCCCCAGACAGCGTCCCGCCGGCTCAAGGCTCTTGAAAGCCAGCGGTTGATCACCCGGACCATGAACCCTGACGGCCAGCACATTACGGTCACAAAAGAAGGAGAAGACGAGCTCAGGCGCGAATACGCGGAATATTGTCGGCTCTTTGGCCATGAAGGCGGACACTATACCCTATCCGGTGTCGTTGTGAGCGGGCTTGGAGAAGGCCGGTACTATATGAGCCTTGAACCCTACAAAAAGCAGTTCCTCCGGCACCTTGGTTTTGAGCCGTATCCCGGGACGCTCAACCTGCGCCTTGCCGGATCCGATATCCCGACCCGGAAGAAGATTGAGACGTTGACCTGGATCCCGATCCAGGGCTTCTCTGCTGAAGGTCGGACCTTTGGGGGGGTCCGGTGCCTTCCCTGCCGGATCAATGATATTTCCTGCGGGATTGTTGTTCCCGGACGGAGCCATTATCCCGAAGATATTGTTGAGGTTATAGCACCAGTCGGGCTCCGCGATGCTTTGCATCTGAAAGAGAACGATCGGGTGAATGTTGAGGTGGCATATGATTGACGACGCGATTACAGCTCTCCGGAATGGAAAATTTATCCTGTTATACGATTTTGATGACCGGGAAGGCGAAACGGATTTTGCGATCAGGTCAGATATGGTGACTCCCCGTCATATTCTCCAGATGCGAAAGGATGGCGGTGGCTTGATCTGTACAGCAGTCGATCCGGTTGCTGCAGCGAGACTCGGCCTACCTTTTGCAAGCGAAGTTCTCCAGGGTACCCGGGTCGCAGAACAGCAGGGTGACATCCCGTACGACCGGAAAAACCACTCATCGTTCTCACTGTGGGTCAATCACAAAAACACGTTTACCGGTATCACGGACCGGGACCGGGCGCTT
>Ga0181517_10001792_pt1 | contig 23128 bp, 22 predicted proteins | sample PEATcosm2014_Bin_31_FD_119748 | JGI IMG/M metagenome (GOLD analysis project Ga0181517, IMG submission 119748) | Peatland microbial communities from MTU Mesocosm Facility, Houghton, MI, USA - PEATcosm2014_Bin01_30_metaG | ecosystem: Environmental > Terrestrial > Soil > Wetlands > Peat | place... | reverse complement strand
GGCGATCCAAGGGCATTCAGAAGCACATACTCGCTTTTGTGGTGAATGGTCTTGGTCTTGTCCGCGTTGATAACGGGGAACTGCTCGTTGAGGCCCGCTGCCTTCTGGATGTTGACGCCGTCGTGTGGCGCAGAGAGATTCCATGCCTGCGGGGCTGCTCTGAATTCCTGCGCGCCGGTGTTCATTAGTTGAAGGGTGCCGCCGATGGCGAAGGTGGAGACCACTATGCCGATGAGGAAGGCGAAGCGCTGCAAACGCGGCGTGGAGCCGACCAGAAAGCCGGTCTTCAGGTCTTGCGAGGTGTCGCCGGCCTCGGCCGAGGCGATGCAGACTACGCCACCGATGGTGATGGCTAGCGCGCCGAAGGCCGGTGTCGTCCAGCCCTCAACCAGAAAGATTGCCGAGGTGGCCATTAGCGTCGCGATGGTCATGCCGGAGATGGGATTGGCCGAGCTGCCGATCAGGCCAACGATGCGCGAACTGACGGTGACGAAGAGGAAGCCGAAAACGACTATCAGTACTGAAGCAGCAAGGTTTTGCAGCAGCGTAACCTGGGCTCCGGGGACCGGTTTGAAATAGAGGAAGATGAACATGATCACGACCAGCACAGCCGAGCCGATCATTGCTGTTCCCATGGAGAAGTCCTTCTCCGTGCGGAGGGTCTCCACCTTGGCTCCCACGCCGCCGCGCATCTTTTTGAACCCCGAGGCGAGCGCGCTGATGATGGTGGGCATCGTCTTGAGCAGGGCAATCACTCCGGCGGCTGCCACTGCCCCGGCGCCGATAGGCCGGATGTAAGTCTTCCACATATCGCTGGGGCCCATCAGCTCGACGGGCACTGTTCCGGGGTAAATGGGATGGCCAACCTCTTTGCCGAAGAAGTAGATCAAAGGCATCAGCACCAGCCAGGAAAGCACGCCTCCGGCCACCATCACACCCGCGGTCTTGGGGCCGATGATATAGCCCACGCCTAAATATTCCGGCGTCGCGTCGGCCTTGATGGACGCGCCTTTCATCACGTGATGGGGGCCAAAGTCGGGCTGAAACTCAGGCGTGCCCGGCCAGACGCCAAAGAGGTTCTCATTTTGGAAGAAGGTGTACAGCGCGCCCAGGCCGAGACCGAAGAAGACGCGACTGGCAAACGAGCCGCCCTTCTCACCGGCAATCAGCACGTCGGCGCAGGCCGTGCCCTCGGGAAACTTCAGGTTGCCATGCTCCTCCACAATCAGCTCGCGGCGCAGCGGCACCATAAACAGCACGCCGAGAAAACCGCCGATCAGCGCCAGAACGAAGATGCGCCAGTATTCCAGGTCGAAGCCGAGGAAGATGAGCGCAGGCAAGGTGAAGATGACGCCTGCTGCGATAGACTGGCCGGCGTTGCCGGTGGTCTGGACGATGATGTTTTCAAGAATCGAACTGCGGCCGAAGATGCGCAGAATGCTGATCGACAGCACCGCGATCGGAATCGACGCGGCCACCGTGAGTCCTGCCCTCAGGCCGACATAAACGGTAACGGCCCCAAAGATGATGCCGAAGAGCGAGCCGAGCAGAACTGCGCGCAGGGTAAATTCCCTGGGCGTTTCATTTGGCGAAACAAAAGGTTGAAACGCGGGCGGTTGAATGTCGGGCACGGTTAGCCTCCAAGAGCTCTGCAAGCAATTCTGCTGGATTTCTCTGACAAGGAAGTGTACCAGCGCAGGGGGTGGAAGCGACAAGGAGGGGACGGGGCAAGCGCCAATCGCATGAGCGGTTTCTGCAGATTATTGCGGGTATCCGGCTAGCATGAACTCAGGTCGGCCTTCTCGCGCGGGTCGAACCGCAATCAGACGGAAAGGTACCCCCACCCCCTATTTACTGTGAGACTGTGAAACTGTGGAGAGACTGTTCTTGCGGCATTCCTGGCGGAATTGCCGTTAATCTGTTTGCGCACCCGGCTTCACCGGCCGGAAGAGCCACAAATTGAGCAGGGTGAACAGCAGCCCCCCGACGGTGAACTTGAGCCAGACGGGCGCATGAGACGGAGAGAAAAACCCCTCCAGGCTACCGGCAATTACCAGCAGAGGAATAATGCCGCTCACCAGCCGCGTGGCTTCAATGCCGCCGCGGGCCACCGACTCCCTCCAGCGAAGCGCGCCGGGAAAGAGCATGGCGTGGCCCAGGCGAAATCCTGCCGCGCCGGCGATGATGATCGAAGGCAGCTCCAGCGCGCCGTGCGGAGCTACAAAGCTCCACAAGGCCAGCGACATATCGTAGTGGTGGCAGGCAGCGCCGATAACGCCCAGCATCATCCCGTTTGTGAAGAGAGCGAAAAACGTTCCCAGCCCGAAGACGATGCCTCCGGCAAAGGTGATAAAGCTGACCGTGAGATTGTTGGTCATAATGGCGCTGGAGGCCATCGGCGCCACACTCACCACGGACTCAGTCCACATCTCGTGGCGCTCCATGGTGGCGATCATCTCTGGGCCGACGAAGTGGCGCATGAACTCCGGCCGGGCGCTGGTGAGCGCCGCGCCCAGCAGGCCAAAGGCCACGGAGACCAGCAGCGCGGCCGCGACGTAGCCGATCTGGTGCTGGAAGATGGCGTGATACTCGTCGCGCAGGAAGCGGAAGACAGTTAGCAGATTGGTCTTGCGGCCCGAATAGATGATATGGTGGGCGCGAGCCAGCAAATGATTCACATGCTGCGCGTAGGTGCGCGAGGTCGAGTCCTGGCGCAGCACCGAGAGGTCTGCCGCTACCTGCCTGTAGAGCAGTGCGATCTCTTGCAACTCGGCGCGCGATAGCTGACCCAGGCCGCTCGCATCGGATTGAGCCAGCAGAGCAGCCAGCCGGTCCCAGTGAGGCCGGCGCTTGAGAATCCACTGGTTGGAGAGGATTTGCGCCATGGAGTTGAATTCAGATCAGCTTAACCCAGACCAGCTTAACATCGACACGCCGGAACTGGTGGACATCCAGCTGCCCCTGGCCGGCATCGGCAGCCGTTTTATCGCTCTACTGGTCGATATGCTGATCTGGTTCGCCGGCTTTATTGTCCTTGCGATAGTCCTCGCCATCTTCTTGCCTGGCATCGAAGCCTTCTCAAAGATTTCAGAGCAATGGGCTGTTGCTGCCGCCATCTTTATGCTTTTTCTGCTGTTCTGGGGCTACTTCACGCTCTTTGAGGCCTTCTGGAACGGTCGCACGCCAGGCAAGCGCGTAGCCCGGATTCGCGTCATCCAACGCTCCGGCCGCGCCATTAGCCTCTTCGAGTCGATGGCTCGCAACCTGGTCCGTTATGTGGATATGCAACCCTTTCCGATGTACGCCGTGGGAGTAATCGCGATCTTTACCACTCGCCAGCACCAGCGGCTGGGCGACCTGGCGGCGGGCACACTAGTGGTGCGGGATCGCGTGCAGGATGCGCCGCTGTGGGGTGAGTCGGGAGCACGAACCTTCACCGCGCCGGCTTTTGACCGCAGCGCCCCGGCTCCCGAGCCGCATAACGCCTATTCGCTTCCGACCACCGGCATTGCAAAGCTTTCGTCTTCCGACCTGGAAGTTCTGGAGGGGTTTTTCGCGCGCAGACTAGACATGAGCCTGGAAACGCGCCACATGCTGGCCGAGCGCATCGCCGCCGCCATTCAGGCAAAATCCGGCATCGAGCCGCCCGCCGGCGCCAGCGTGGAAACCTTCCTCGAGGCCACGGCCCGTCAACTCAGGGATCAAGCGCGGATGCAATAGGGCTGAGTCGGCCGGCCGATTTCGGGAGATTGATCTAGTTTACGTGGCTCCGGGATTCGATGGCCTTTTCCTGCTCCAGCAACTCCGCTAGCGCCCGCTCCGGGCAAATGTGCCGAGCCTCCAGCCGGGCCAGCTCCTTGTCTGTTTCCACAGAAGAGGCGATGGTCATGAAGCAGTATAGGCAGCGGGTGTTGTAGGTCCCGTTCTCGTTCTGGGTGCGGCTGTACATCGTTCCTCGGGAATCGCCGAAAGATTTTTACGATATTAGGCGGCCCTTAGTTTCCTAGACGTGACCTGCATCACGGAATGATGTTTGGATACCAAATTGTGGGCGACTGCTTGCCAGTTAAGCCTTAAAGGGTTGTTCCCTGGTTGACGTGACGGCGCAGTTGCCAGCAGGGGGTCTGCCCTGCCTGGGGAAACAAGGAGACCGAGCAGGGCACATCCACCGAGCCGAGGAAGTCGAACTCTTGCTTGTTGCCCTTGAGCGGAATCGTCAGGTAGCGGTTGACGGTGACCGTGGACTGGGGCGACCCGCGCAGCTTGAAGACCGCCCAATCGCAGGTATAGGTGGCCACAAACGCCACCGCCAGCACCACCAGCACCCGTCGCAACCAACGCAGCAACCAACTCATCATGCCGATTCAGCCTTTCTGAGTGTAAACAGTATCTGAAACAGCGCCGGATTCTGCAGGAATCCGGTCATTCGATCCGGGCGGGAGCCGCATCGGGCGTAAAGACCTGAAAGCAATTCCGGCCGCGCTCCTTGGCGTGATAGAGGGCCACATCCACATTCGCCAACAGCGTATCGGCATCGGTCTCTCCCGCGGAAACCGTGCAAACCCCTACGCTGACAGAAACCGGCACCTCTCGTCCCGCAAAAGGAATGGGAGTCGCCAGGGTTTCCACCAGGTTTGCGGCTACCTTCTCCGCTGCTTGCGGTTCGAGCAGATCGGGGAGAAGCACGACAAACTCGTCCCCTCCCATTCTGGCGACCGTATCGCTTTTGCGCACGGATTCCAAAAGGCGATTCGCCGTGATGCGCAGGACTTCGTCGCCGGTGGCGTGACCAAAGGTATCGTTGATCTGCTTGAATCTGTCCATATCCAGCATGAGAACGGCAAGGCATGTCTGATGGCGTTTGGCGGTTTGGACGGCGACATTGAGCCGGTCCTGAAGCAGACGGCGGGTTGCCAGTCCTGTCAATGCATCGTGGAGCGCCATGTGGCGAAACCGCTCCTCACTTTTGCGGAGAAGACTTGTCTGCTCTTCAACGCGCTTGCGCAGCGCCAGCACCCAGGCAAGCACAAGCAGCATTCCGGCCAGCACCAGAGCCAGCAGAATCAGCGCATGCCGCGCTGTCCACCAGGAGGGGCTTTGGACGACGGTCACATCCCGAGGCGAACGCATGAGCACCCGAAAAGATTCTGGCACCGCAATTCCCGCGCCTACGACGCTGCTCTTCAGCCGGACCGAACAGACTCCGGTGATTCGCAATCTGCTTCCGATCTTCCAGGCGCTCATCTCAGAATCAGCCAGATTCTTGGGCAGAATTGCGGTAAAAAGATTTCTTCCCGAGGTGAGCAGAAGAGTGGTATCGGAAGAGGCCAGATCGTAACCAATTAACTCACCGTCAATTTGGATCAGTTCAGAGTCGTGCTTGCCGAGCAGAGCTTGCTCGGCGGTTACGGGATCGGCTGCAAGTGGCTTGCCGCCGGTCCTTTTGCTGAACATTTCATCCATGAGGATGGGCGCGTTATTATCGGCTCCCGCGAATCCAATCACGTCTACAACGTCGCCCTCATCGAGATGAGTGTCTTGACCGGTTTGCGCGCAGATCCCGCGGGTTGCATCGCGGATGCAGAGCAGCGAGCCGGGCCACTGGAGGGTTACTATCCCGCGCAGATGCACGCGGTGAAGCGAAGCATGGACCTGGCTCCAGCGCAGCAGATCGTCAATAAGGACGATTGGCTGCTGAAAAGGATCGCCAGGTGCTGCTTCCACAACCTCTACCGCGGGTAGGCCGGGGGCCATGAGGCGGACACCAATCATCTGGTCGTAGCGGTTGAACAGCGGGGCTGCATTGCCGCGAATGCGCACTTTGGCGTCGATCAAGCCGGAATAGGCGGCGCCCGGCTCCCTCACCATCATGACGCTGAGGGTTCCATCCAGCATTGCCAGTTGCAGCAGAACGGTATGGCCGTACACGAAGACGGAATGAATCACACCGTCGGCTTCCACCCATTGGCCGTCTTCAGCTCCGGTCATCAGTCGATGGAAGTTCATCCGGACAGCGTTTTTGGGGAGAGGAGAATGCCCGATCACACTAATTTGCGGCTGGGCAACGAGCGGAGCAAATGTTCCAGCACTGCTCACGCCGCGCACGTCCACCAACGATCCGGCAGGAAGCGATCCGAACGAACTGGCGAGGAATTTGACATAAACACTTCCCGTCGAATCGTGCACGAACAACGCGGCATAACCGGATTCGAGATTTGGATCGTAGTAAGTGACCACCGCTCGCAGATGAACGGGATAGGCGCGTTTGGCTTCCTCGCTGCTGAGGCTGTGCACCTGTTGTGTAGTGGTAAGCGTGGGCAAACTGCCCTCGGGCGCCTTTGCAGGTGCTGCGCTTGCCGTCGCAGCCCAACCGCAAAGAACCGCCAGCAGAATGGCGAAAACCGCATCAAGGAGTCGAAAACAGAGAGGTCGGAGGCAGAACTTCGCCAGCATCTCCCTGTGCAGCCGAGCCGCGCTCTCCACTTGACTGCGCCGCTCTCTGCTGCTTGCAACGGAAAATGAGGACTCAAGTCCCAAATTTCCAGCCTTCCTCCCTTCGGCGAGTCTATCCCGATGCCACATCCCCAAGGGAGTTATCAGCCGGCAGGGAATCTGGCATGAATGAATTATGCACCTTCCATCATGCTGCGAGACTCCGTCGGCAGGACAGCATTCTGACAGCGTGGAACGGCCTATTGCATTTGAGGGCCAGGAATCCCGTAACGGGGCAGTGAGGGCCGGGCTAGGAGCGGCCTGGGGAAACGACCTTCTCTTTCGGCGCGCAGCAGGCGCGGTCGAGTCTGGCCCGGTCTGCGCGCATCTTCCTGTCGTTGCCGAGAGCGGCCAGTGCGGCGGCGAGGATGGAGGCGGCCGCGGCATCGGCGGGCGTGCAGATGCTGTAATGCATCCACTTGCCCTCGCGGCGCGCAGCCACAATTCCGGCCTGGCGCAGGTAGGCCAGGTGGCGTGAAATCTTGGGCTGGCTCTGGCCGAGAATCTCGACAAAATAGCAGACGCAAACCTCGCGGCCGGCCATCAGGTTCAGCAGGCGCAGGCGTGTAGTGTCTGCCAGGGCCGCGAAAAGGCCGATCATGCTGACGGATTTGGAGCCGCAGGGCATGAATCTATTATATACGTGTTGACAAATATGAGTGTAGATAATATATTCGTCTAAGCGAATGTGAGGCGCGACTTGTGGAAACTAAGACCGATACCAAAACTCTGGTTCAGGAAAAGTATGGAGCGGCAGCGCGGCAGGTGCGAGAGAGCAGTACGGCTGCCTGTTGCAATCCGGCATTCAGTTGTTGCGATCCGATCACGACCAACCTGTACAACGAAGCCGAGAAGAACGGGCTGCCGCCGAGCGCCGTGTTGGCCTCGCTCGGCTGTGGCAATCCTACTGCGTTGATTGAGCTGAAGCCGGGCGAGACGGTACTCGATCTGGGCTCCGGCGGCGGCATCGACGTGCTGCTCTCCGCCAAACGCGTGGGCCCAACCGGCAAGGCCTACGGCCTGGACATGACCGAAGATATGCTCGCCCTGGCCCGCGAGAACCAGCAGCAGGCGGGCGTGGAAAACGTCGAGTTTCTCAAAGGCGAAATCGAGCGGATTCCCTTGCCTGATAACTCGGTGGACGTGGTGATTTCCAACTGCGTCATCAATCTTTCTGCCGACAAGGACCGCGTGCTGCGCGAAGCCTTCCGTGTGCTCAAGCCGGGCGGGCGCTTCGCCGTTTCCGATGTTGTGGTGCGCGGCGAGGTTCCCGACGAGGTGCGCAAGTCCATGCTGCTATGGGTGGGCTGTATCGCCGGTGCGCTCGAAGAGAAAGAGTATGCAGCCAAGTTGGCGCGGGCCGGCTTTGCCCGCATCTCGATAGAGCCAACGCGTGTGTACTCGGTCGAGGATGCTCGGAGTTTTCTGACGGAGGCGGGCATCGATGTGGATGCCATTGCCCCGCTGGTGGAAGGCAAATTCATGAGCGCCTTTATTCGCGCTACCAAGCCGGCCGGCTGCTGCTGCGCGCCCGGCTGCTGCGGCTGACCGAATCGCGACAGGAGAAGATCATGCAAAGGCCATATAACATCCTCGTCTTGTGCACCGGCAACTCGGCGCGCAGCATTATGGGAGAAGCGCTCTTCAACACGCTGGGTGCGGGCCGCTTTCATGCCTACAGCGCGGGCAGCCATCCCACGGGCCGGGTGAATCCCTTCGCCATTGAGCTGGTTGACGCGCTCGACTACCCATTGGAGAATCTGCGCAGCAAGAGCTGGGACGAGTTCGCGCAGCCCGGCGCGCCGCAGATGGATTTCGTTATCACCGTCTGCGATAACGCGGCTGGTGAGATGTGCCCGCTATGGCCGGGGCATCCGGTGACGGCGCATTGGGGTTTTCCCGATCCGGCAGGCATCGAAGGCACGGACGAAGAAAAGCGTGCAGCCTTCGCACTCACCCTGCGCCAGATTCGCAACCGCGTACAACTGTTTTTAAGTCTGCCCTTGGAGACACTGGACCGGATGGCTATCGAGAACCGGATGCGCGCCATCGGAAAGCAGCCGCTGTAACGGCTCATGCAAATGTTGAGGAGAGATGAGATGCAGACAGACCCGCAACTTTGCTGCCCGGTGCCGGGCGGCGCTTCAAAGCTATCGTTCATCGACCGCTTTCTGACGCTATGGATTTTTCTGGCCATGGCGGCCGGCGTCGCTCTGGGCCGGTTTGTGCCGGATGTGCCCGCGCAGTTACAGCGCTTCCAGGCGGGCACGACGAATATCCCCATCGCCGTGGGCTTGATCCTGATGATGTATCCGCCGCTGGCCAAGGTGCAGTATGAGCAGCTGGGCGAGGTCTTTCGCAATCGCAAGGTGCTGGGCCTCTCGTTGCTTCAAAACTGGGTCATCGGACCGGTGCTGATGTTCGCGCTGGCGGTGATCTTTCTGCGCGGTTATCCGGAGTACAGAACCGGCCTGATTCTCATTGGCCTGGCTCGCTGCATCGCGATGGTGATTGTGTGGAATGAATTGGCGAAGGGAGACACCGATTACGCCGCCGGCCTGGTGGCCTTCAACAGCGTCTTCCAGGTGCTCTTCTACAGCGTCTACGCATGGTTCTTCCTGGCCGTGCTGCCGCCGCTGGTCGGCCTGAAGGGCGTTGTCGTCGACATCCGGATGAGCCAGATCGCCGAGAGCGTCTTCATCTATCTCGGCATTCCTTTTCTCGCAGGGATGCTAACCCGCTTTGCATTGGTGCGCGCCAAAGGCCGCGCGTGGTATCAGACTCGCTTTGTGCCCACTATCAGTCCGTTGACGCTTGCGGCCCTGCTCTTCACCATCGTTGTAATGTTCAGTTTGAAGGGCAACCTGATCGTCCAGCTTCCGCTCGACGTGCTGCGCATCGCCCTGCCGCTGTTGATCTACTTTGTTGTGATGTTCTTTGTAAGTTTCTGGATGGGCCGCAAGGCGGGCGCCGATTACTCGAAGACGGCGACGCTTTCCTTCACCGCGGCGAGCAATAACTTCGAGCTGGCCATCGCGGTTGCCGTCGCCGTCTTCGGCCTCAACTCCGGCGCGGCCTTTGCCGCGGTCATCGGCCCGCTGGTCGAGGTTCCGGCGCTGATTCTGCTGGTGCAGGTCTCGCTGTGGCTCAAGAGAAACTGGTTTACAGAGGATTTGCGATAAGGAAGATCGCAAGGATGAGGCACTCTTCAAAAACGCCGATTTTTGCGCTCAAACCGCCAAAAAACAGGGCAATTTGTCACAAAAAACCGTGTTTCTTTGGGGTTGTTGTTTACCATTAAGTAAACTAGTTGCTCTTTGGATCGATTCGATAACCTTTTCATTCAAGGCGACTTAGACGCAAGACCGAAGCAATGATTCATCCGGGAAACGGGCGTTTTCGGGGTAGGGGGGTGGGGGTGCCTTCAGGGGGGTATAAACCGGGAGGATTGTTGACAGTAACTGCCCGCGCCTCTGGTTCTTGTTCATTCATTGATTGTGCGCCGGAGGAGGGTTATTTTACGCAGTGGGCTGATGGAAAAGGTTGAGGTTTCCCAGGTCCCAAAAGTGTGATCTAAACGCCGGACTTTGAAGCGGGCGGTACATTCCGGTGGCAGTGATACTCTATCCACACCATGCGCCTGCTATGTTTTTGTCTTTTGTCTCTGACAGCTTTTCTGTCGGGATTTGCCCAGACCGCTGCCAATACGGGACCGGGCTTGCCGCAGGACCCTCGGGAGTTTTTTGCGGCTGCCGCGCCCTTTTATGACTTTGCTTCGCCTGATTTGAAACCCTGGCATCTGAAAGCTACCTACCAGCTTTACGACGAGAAGGGCAAGCCCAGCGAGCAAGGAACTTACGAATACTGGTGGGCCTCGCCAACGATCCATCGCAGCACCTGGACGCGACCCAGTGCGACGCATACCGATTGGTACAGCGCCGACGAAAAACGCGCGCATAAGGAAACAGGCGATCACACAGAGTTTTTCGAATACGAATTGCAAAGCGTGCTGCTGTCGCCTCTGCCGGATTCCAGCGATCTCGATCCCGATAAATCCCGCTTGAGCCGCGAGACTGCGTCATCGGCCGGGGTCAAACTTCCATGCGTTATGGTGACTCCGCTTATGCCGCAACAGGGGCACAAACAATCCACTCCTCTAGGCTTGTTTCCCACTTACTGCTTCGATCAGCAGTCACCTATGTTGCGCGCCAGATACTCCTTCGGGAATTTGTCTACGGAGTTCAGCCACATCGTCAATTTGCAGAATAGGTATCTGGCCTGTGAGATTGCGATTTCCGACGGGAATCGCAAAGTACTCTCCGCGCAGGTGGATACGATCACATTATTGGACCCAGCCGATCCGGCATTGACTCCTCCAGCAGATGCTACGGAGGTGAAACTCGATAAGGCGCAGCAGATCTCTGCGCTGGTTATGAGCAGCATGCTGCTCAAGCAACAGGCTCCCATCTATCCCCAGGACGCCAAGAATGCGCACGCCTCCGGCACGGTGGTTCTGCGAGCCATTATCGGCACGGATGGAAGCGTTCACGATTTGCGCGTGGTCTCCGCGCCATACCCTTCGCTGGCCGCATCGGCCTTGCGGGCGGTCTCACATTGGGAGTACAAACCCTACCTTGTGGATGGCGCGCCGGTAGACGTGGAGACCACAGTGAACGTGATCTATGCGCTCGGCAATTAGAGCGGCGAGTCAGCGGAGTTAGCGAGTCAGCGAGTCAGCGAAAAGGCCCCGAAGCGATGCGTTCGGGGCCGTTTTTTGGGCAAAAAGCGAATTTTTCCAGTGATTTTCAGAGGTCAAATCTCACGATGCGGGAGAATTTTGGCTTTGCGTTTTTCAGGCGGTATTGATTTCAAACGGGTTAAAAATAATCTGCAAGGTTTCAGAGGGAATTTATACCCTGGAGGGGTATAGGGGGGTGGGTACTGGGGGGAAGTGGACAGTGAACAGTGGCCAGTAAGGTCCCGCTCCTCTGTTTGTTGTTCATTCATTTATTGTGCGGCGGCGACGGGTTATTTTACGCAAGGAGCTGACGGGAGCGGTTGTGGTCTCCCAGGTGCCTGAGGCGCGACCTGGGCCGCCCGGCTCTTGGTTAATGGCGTTATCATAGCGCGATTGGATGGCTTTATGTGTTATTCCGCTTTTGTGGCTTCCTCGGTTTCGGCGCGTACGCCAATGTTAGCTTGAGTTTCCGCGATGGTGGGTAAGAATTCATCAAGAGACTTTTCGGGGGTCTTCTCCCGGCGCTCCATGTCTATTGCAATGATTCGGATGAGGCTATCAACCATTCCGAGAGTAGCCAGGATTTCTTCGTTTGAAACCCGCACATCAGGATGAATAGTGGGGTTCCGATGTAGTTTGATAAGTTGGTCAAGAGCTGCAAGAACGCGCTGGTCAACGCCGTGCTCTTCCAATATGTTCTTGTAGCCGCCCAGCCCTAGATTCTTTTCTTTGTCAGTGACAGGAGTGCCTCTGACGGCCAAAATGTACGATTTCACTCCGGCTTCCGCCGCTCGGAACAGATGAAATGCTGCCGCAGTGGGAACCTCAAAAGCGATACATCTTCCTGCATCTTTGAGGTCATTTTTCATCCCCGGCATGAGATTATGTACTGACTCGGTGACCATCTCATCGCCACGAAAGACTAATTGCTCTAAGGAGTAAAGTGCCTTTTTTGAAACCGCAAAAACGGTCTTGATCCGGTATTCCCCCTCCAGGACAGCTTCAAATTCTTTCATCGCATTAGCAATGGCGGCTATATCATATTCATTAAGCGGTTCGGTTCGTGGCGGCTCGCTGAATGCCGACTCACTGTAGGTCCTTAGCAAATCTGCGAGCTGTCCACACTTCTCACGACTGGCTTGGGGAGGGAGCAAGTCATTTGCCATAAAATCGCGCAATGCGTTCTCCGCGGAATAAAAGGTCGAAAAGTTCTCCATAATGGTAGTGTTGGCCGGCACGTTTGCAAGCTGCTGAAGAGTCTTTGAAAAAGCATAGAAGTAATGGACATTTACGAGCTGCACGGCTCCCTCCACAATACCGGGAAAATTCAGCCTTTCACGGAATGGCTTAATAGGAGCATAGCGCGGAACTTGGAGATTCGGCAGCACATAATACTTCGATTCCTGTTTTCCGGGCCTGAAGGCCCTGCAAATGCGCGCCCTTTTCAGGGGCTGAAGCCCCCTGCTCCCTCCGGCATTGCGGCACGACTGAAGTCGTGCCCTTTCAAAACATAGACCTAATCAGGTAAGCAGAAGGGCCAGCCGATTTCGGCTGGCCCTCTGTGTTTCGCCGGATAACTCTCGAGTTAGAACTTGACCGAAGCGGCGCGGGGCGAGATGCCGCTGATTTCCGCGGCGCGGCCTTCAGCGTAAGCTGCTGCGCCGAGCAGCGCGGCGCGGCTATCGAGGATGATGCGCACCGGCATATTCACAAGCAACTGACTTAGCCGGCCTTTGTCGGTGAAGGCCTTCATGAAGCGGCCGTCCTTGATCTTCTCGATGATGCGCGGAGCGATGCCTCCGCCCACGTAAACGCCTCCCACAGAAAGAAGTTTAAGGGCCAGATTGCCGGCCTCCGCGCCATAGGCGGAGACGAACATATCCAGAGCCTTTTCGCAGATCTCGCTTTTGGCAGCAAGCGCCAGCTCGGTAATCACGGCGTTGGGGTCTTCGGCGGCCATGCGCCCGGCCAGCCAGTTCGGTTCGTCCACGCCGCGCACCTCGCGCAGGAACTCGTAGATGTTGGTCAGGCCGGGGCCGGTGACCACGCGCTCCTGGCTGATGCGCCCGTTGTACTTCTGTTTGAGGAAGCGCAGCAGGTCGATCTCGTCTTCATTGCGCGGTGCGTAGTCGCAGTGGCCGCCCTCGGAGGGGTAAGGAATGTGGCTGCGGCCATTCCAGATCAGAAGCCCCTCGCCCAGGCCGGTTCCGGCGGCGATCAGCGCGCGATTGCCAATCTGGCTGGGGTCACCCTCGCTGAGCGTGTAGATCTGGTCGGGAGTCAGCTCGTCCACGCCGTAGCCGTTGGCCTCCAGATCGTTGATGAGAAAGACATGGTTAACGCCGAGGCTGACTGACAGCTCGCGGCTATCCAGCGTCCAGGGAAGGTTGGTGAGGCGCAACCGGCCGTCGCGCACCGGGCCGGGCACGCCAAAACAGGCCGCCGTCACCGTCTGTGCGCCGAGAAACTCTCTTACGATCTCTTCCAGCCCGGAATACTCTTTGGCCGCATACCGCTCGTCGCGGGAGGATTCCGGTTTTCCATCGATAAAGTCATACAGCGCCAAATGAACCTTGGTGCCACCTACGTCGCCCGCCAGAATCATCTTTCCCTCTCTAAAACTCCGCAGCCTTCTTCGTCCGTCGCGGGTAAAAGCGCGGCTGCGGCTTTATCCAATATAAAGGTAAGTATACCGCTGGAAGGCCATATCAATTGACTGGGCAGCCGTTCCGGATCGCGCGGCCCGGTCAGGACCTCTCGCAGGATGGCGGCCTTTTCCGCCCCCGCAACGAGGAAGAAGACCGAACGTGCGTGGTTGATGACCGGCCAGGTGAGCGTGATGCGCCAGGTGTCGCGCTGCGGCACGCGGTTGGCGGTCGCCAGGCGGCTCATCTCGTGGATCGCCTCGGTGTGCGGAAAGAGCGATGCGGTATGGCCGTCGCCGCCGAGTCCGAGGGCCACTAGGTCAAAGCGCGGGCTCTCGGCGCCTTCCAGACGAAAGCTGTTGCGCAACTCCGACTCGTAGCGCGCCGCGGCCGCCTCCGGCTCCAACTCGCCCTCGATGCGGTGAATCTGCTCGGGGCGCAGAGGCACACGGTCGAGCAGAGCCTCGCGGGTCATGCGGTAATTGCTCTCGGAGTCGCCGGGGGGAACCGAGCGCTCATCCACCCAATAGAGGTCGAGCATCTCCCACGGCATCCGCCAGCGCCACGGTTGATTGGGATCGGCGAGCAGCGCAAAGGCGGCCTTGGGCGTGGACCCGCCGCTGATGGCGATCCGCGCGCGTCCCTGTGCCTCCACCGCTTCGCCGGCCATCTCGACAAAATACTGCGCCGCCCGCCGCGCCAGCGCAGCGGCATCCGGTTCCACATAGTACTTGATCTGGAGCTGCCTGTGCATAAGAGTTGGGTGGGCCTCTTGTCTCTACGTTACGCTCCATACCCGGGAGCGGTCCGCGAAGCGGAGTTAGTCAGTGAGTCGAAGGTCCATTTTGAGCCGCTTCCGCACCTATCTTCCCAGATAGTCGCGGTACTGCGTTTCGATAATGCCGGCGGCGCGCGCCAGAGCCAGCTTCGACAGGTTGTATTGGTAGAGGCTCTCGACCAGATTGCTTTCAGCGGCGGCCAGTGTGGCTTGCGCTGTGACCAGAGGCAGGTTGTCGTCCACTCCGGCATTCACGCGGTCGGTCTCGTCGGCGAGGGCGCGCGTGGCCAGCTCGACATTGGAGCGCGCGACCTCGACCAGCTTCGCCGTCGCCGCTACGTCGAGCAGCGCCGAGCGGACCTGAAGGTCAATGTGAGCGCGCAGGTCGTCAAGTTGGGCGTTGACGGCGTCCATCTGGGCCTGAGCCGCTTCCACATCGCCGCGCAATTTGGCCTCGCGAAAGAGCGGGACGCTGAGTGTGCCCTGGGCGATAAAGTTGCCGTGCGAGCCGGCGCCGCCCACCTGGCTGACGCCGTAGTAGCCGCCAACGCTGAGGGTGGGTAACCGTTGGCTGCGGTAAGCCGAGCGGAGGGCCTTGAACTCGACCGCTTGATTTTGAAGATTCTGATAGTCCTGGCGGTTCCTGTAAGCGATAGCTCGGACCTCTTCGGGGGTTTCGGCGGCCAGTTCGCTGTAAGGAGCCGGATCGGTGAGCGCGATCTTCTGGCCGGGGTCGATGCCTATCTCGCGCTTGAGCAGGATGAGGTTCTTTTCGAGGGCGTTTTGGGCTGCGATAAGCGCTTGCTGCTGCGCCTGAAGCTGGACCCGCGCCCGCAGTTCATCCAGATTGGCGGCAGTGCCGGCCTCGTGAGCCGCGTGAACGTTTCTGAGAAGCAGCTGATCTTCCGACTCCAGCGCCCTGGCGTTGTCTACCTCGCTCGAAGCGGCGATAGCGTGCAGATAGGCCGAGGCCACCTGTTGCACCACCTCGCCGCGCGCCGACATTTTGGCAAAATGAGCGGCGCGTTCCGCCGCGCCGGCCGCCTTCCAGCCCGCGATCACCGGGCCGGAGAAGAGCATCTGGCCAAATTGAATCTTGCCCTCGGTCAGCTCGTCGCGCGTGATTTCGGGGATCACACTGCCCGGGGGAAGGAGCGAGCTGAACTCCTTAGCCATGCTGGGTCCGAAGCCCATTGCGACCAGGCTTTGCTGGTGAACGCCGGTGTCGCCCGTGAGCGTGACCGTAGGCAAAAAATTCTGCAGCGCCTCGTTCTTCTGCCCCTTGATCGATTTCTCGCCGTTTTCGGCTTCCTTCAGCCCCAGATTGTTCTTGAGGCCGAGCGCGACGGCCTCGTCCAGCGAGAGCTTCAGCGTCTCATCGCTGGCCGGCCGCGCGGTTACGCTGCCAAAGAAGGAGTTGGAGGCAGAACTGGGGTTTTGCGCCTGGGCGTGGAGAGTCGCCGCCACGCCCGCCAGAGATATGGCCGTCAGAATTGTCGAAGCCGTCGCCCGCCGGAAGACAAAATGTTGCGCTCGATTCACTTTCACTATTCTCTCAGATGTTCGAGGCGGCGCGAAGATTCCCGACAGAGCGGGAAAGACATGGAAGGGATTTTAGCGGAGATGCACTTTCTATTGCCGGCGCTTCACACGAGCGAGGAATGCCTACGGCTGCTGCAATGCGGATCGAAGGTCGGTATGCACAAAGTCGTCGCCCTTGTAGAGCACAGGCTCTCGTTTGTCGCGGGCCAGGGCGTAGGTGAAGCAGTCGCCGAAGTTCAGGTTCGCGGGGTGGCCGCTGCCTTTGCCGTAGTCGCGGTAGGCCTGGCGCGCAATCCTCGCCTGCGCAACGGTTACCGGCTCGATGACGATCTCCGATTCGAGGATTAACTCATCCAGCCCCGCGCTCATCACCGGGTTACGGCGGCTATCGAGGACGATCGCAGTCTCCAGGTAGGAGGCTGCCGACATGCGAAGACAGTCAGCGAATTCCATCTTTTCCGACAGAATCGGCCAGTCCGGCTCGCGCTTGATCACGGCCACCATTGCAGATGAGTCCACGATCATTTGGGCAATCCCGTCTCGTCATCGTATAGGTCATTGATCATTTCGTTCCCGCTGCGACCGTCCTTGAATAGCGGTGCGCACTGCTCGGAGAATCTCATCAGCGCCTCCATGCGGCTCTTTCGCATTAGAGGTTCCTTTTGCCGTTCCAAACGCTCCTTGAGTGCAATCGTGACGGCCATAGTGAGGGTCTCGCCTTTCCGTTGCGCCAACTCCCGCGCCAGCCGTTGGGTTTCCTCGTTTTTGATGTTAAGGGCCACCAAATTCCACCTTTCCACCATTACATTCCACCATTCTACCATATATGCATTGTCAAACAAGAAACTGCTGGCCGGACCAATCTAAACCGCGCCCTCATGCCCTAATCTAGAGGCATGAGCGACTCCACGCTGGAAACTCCGGCAACGCAGGACGATATCTTCGATTTATTAGTGGTAGGCGCCGGACCCACCGGTATGGCCTGCGCCATTGAGGCGCAGAAGGCCGGCCTGCGCGCCGTCATGGTGGACAAGGGCTGCGTCTGCAACTCGCTCTTCCACTACCCCTCGCACATGACCTTCTTCACCACGCCCGAACTGCTCGAGATCGGCGATATTCCTTTTCCCAGCACCAATGCCAAGCCCAACCGCAACGAGGCGCTCCAGTATTACCGGCATGTGGCCGCTTACTATAAATTGGATGTCCGCCAGTACCATCGCGTGGACAGGGTGACGGGCGCAAACGGCAGCTTCACGGTGCATACGGTGGACCGCTTTGGCCGCGCCGGCGCGCTTCAAGCCCGCAAGCTGGCCATCGCCACCGGCTACTACGACCGTCCCAACTACCTGCACATTCCCGGCGAGAGCCTGAGCAAGGTGCATCACTACTACTTCGATCCGCACCCCTACTTCGCGACGGATGTGCTGGTCATCGGCGGCAAGAACTCGGCTGCCATTGCGGCGCTCGAGCTGTGGCGCAGCGGCGCGCGCGTCACCCTGGTGCATCGCGACTCCGAAATGCACGAACACGTGAAGTACTGGATCAGGCCAGACATCGAAAACCGCATCAAGAACCGCGATATAAAGGCGTATTTCTGTTCCAAGGTGATTGAAATCACGCCGGACAGCGTGCTCATCCAGACGCCCCAGGGCCGCGAGACCGTCAAGAACGATTTTGTCTTCGCCATGACCGGCTACCATCCCGACTTCGAGTTCCTGGAGGCTTTGGGCGTTCGCCTGGAGGGCGAGGACCGGCTGCCGGCCTGCAATTCGGAGACGCTCGAGAGCAACGTGCCCGGCATTTATCTGGCCGGAGTGATTGTCGCCGGCGCGCGCACCAATGAGATTTTCATCGAGAATGGCCGCCACCATGGGCGGCAGATTGCCGCCGCGCTCGTGGGCAAGTGAAGGCTGGTTTCTTTCGTTAGCTCAGTTAAGTTTCAGCATCCGCGCCTTGGCAGCGTCGAGCAAGCCAGAACGCTCTGGCCGGCGTGCCGAATCGTGTGCCATGCAGTGCAGTCTTGACGGCGCCGCAGCCGCATAAGAGCGAGTGACATGGAGCCGGTCCATCACCACATAGCGTATGCGCAAACCGTCCACGGTTGGCGCCAGTTGGGCAGGAATCCGATTGCGGTCCACATAGACGACCAGCGCCGCTTCGCGCGGATTGTCCAGGCTCTGGCCCACGCCCACACCGAAAAAAGCCGGATTCAGCCGCATCAGGCCGGTGGCCGCCTGGCTCTTGACGGCCATGGCCTGCGCCAGCACTGAGGACGGCAAGCTGACGATACCAGCTTCAAACGGAGTTTGCGGCGCAGCCCCGTAGGCCACCGCGCGAGCCGTGGTGGGAATCACCAGCGTGCGCACGCCGCCCACCGTGTCCGGCACATTGACCGTCCTGTTTTCGTCCGTGTAGAGGATCACCGCGGCCTCGCCGGGATGGTCGCTGCTTTTGCCGGCGGCTACGCCCAATATTCCTGTTGTCGAACTCACCAACATGCGGGCCTGCCCAAGAGCTTGCACGGCGCGCGCGTTTTCCGAATCGCTGAGCGTGCGTCCCTGCGCGGCGCTGATGGTGTTGTCGCCGTAACTCAGGCAACTGACCGCATGATCGGCCCCGCCCACAAATGTATAACTCCCGCCTAACTGCGCGTCTAACTCGCTCAGCACGCCGGCTGCCGGGCTGGCCACGCCCTGGCTCACGCCAGCAACGTCCGCCCCTCCGGCAAAGTAAAGGCCCACAGGCTCGGCATTCGCGGCATCCACCACCAGAGCGCCCGAGTCGCCCGCGTCGCTGAATTGGTTGCCGCTCACGCCCAGTTGGTTGGTAAATTTCTTGCTAAGGTAGGGCCGCGTCTCCGCGCAGTCCAGGTAATAATCCACCGTCACGTCGAGATCGAAAGCCGAGATGCCGCCGCAGGTTAATCCGGTCGTCCGGCCGCTCTTGGCCACCTTCATTTCGAGCCATGCGGCCTCGCCCCGTCCGCCTGTCGAGCTGATGCCGGGAGGCGCGGCGGCCAGCGTGCCGTCTGCCTGCCTCGCGCCCAGCTCCAGAATGTTGCCGCTCGGGTCAACGGCGCGCGAGGTCACTTGAGCAATCGCCGCGTCGGCATTGGTCAGCTTCGAGCTGAGCGGCAGCCAGCCGGTGAGCTGCGCCACCGGGGCCACGGAAGATACCACCGTGGGGCCCGCGTCGTATCCCAACGGTATGCAGTTGTTGTCGATCAGCCCCGGCTGCACGATTGCATCGCCCACGCTGGCGTGGTCGCTCCTGGCCAGCACGTGGTTGTTGCCCAGCAGGTACTCGCGCTTGCTCGAGTCCTCGACCAGCGCGCCCAGGGTGCCGCTGCAGCAATCCACAATCTGGTTGCCGCGCGTGTCGTAGTCCGTGTTGTTGCCGCCCGAGCTGCCCAACAGCACCGACGCCGCCAACGGGGCCTGATGCGTGGCCGGGTTGCTCGTAATCCCAGCCGTATTCAACAGCACCACGGCTGCGGTCCTGGAAATGGAACTCGGCCCAGCGCCCGGCAAAGCCCCGCTCACTGTGGCCACCACATAGGTAGCGCCCGTAGCCTGCACCGAGCCCGGCGCCGTGTAGGTGACTGTGCAGGAGGTAAAAGCCTGGCTTTCGCGCTGGCAACTCACCGCCCCCAGAGAACCCTGGCCGCCGCCTTGCCCGTTTGCCGAGCTTGCCAACTCAAAGTGGATGCCCGCCGTTCCGCTTGCCTCGGCCAGAAAGCCTGTAATGGTGACCGTTCCGCCTGCGCCGAGGGCCGCGTTCTCCGGCGTCAGCGGTTGCAGGAATCCCGGCGTGACGGTCAAAACGGAACTCGTCCGGAGGCTGGGATTCGCCGCCTGTGTTGCGGTCACCACTACCTCTGCGTGGTCGGCGGTCAAATAACTGGGCGGCGTGTACTGGCCGTTTGCGTTGATGCTTCCCGGCCCGCTCACTGCATCCCCGCCGGAGACCGACCAGGTGACTTCCGCCGGGCTGCCGTTCGTCTGGATGGCCGCAAACTGGTGAACCGAGCCGCCCTGAGCGCTGGTTGCATTGCAGCCGGTGCAGTTGGTGTCGATGGAACTCGCGCCTGGCGTAACCGAAAAGCCCGCATTCGAGGAATTTGCCGTGCCCATCCCGCCGCAACCGGCCACCATCAGCAGCGCCGGAGCCAGAAGCATCGGGAAATTCCTGAAATACAGGCGCATGGGAAAAGTCTCTTTCTACATTCTATCGACTTATAAGTTTCGCGCCTCATACCTGTTCTGGTATATTCAATATGTGCATACCTCCGCAAGACCGCTTTCTGGATTGGGAGCAGCAAATGGTGAAACGTGTTCTTGACGGCATTGAAGTAGAACTCAGCTCCGGCAACGTTTTCGCGGACCTCGGCCTGCCTGACGCAGAGCAGCTCAAAATCAAGTCCGGCCTGGTTATTGAAATTACACGCGCCGTGCGGCGTTTGGGCCTGACTCAAGAGGAAGCCGGCCGCCGGATGGGGATTTCACAAGCAAAGGTATCCGGCCTCACGCGCGGCGATTTTTCCAATCTCTCGGAACGCAAGTTGATGGAGTGCCTGAATTGTCTCGGCTACGATATCGAAATCAAGCTCAGTCCCGCCGCCGATACAGTCGGATGCCGCAGCCTGACAATAGCCTGATCTGGATTGCCGAACTAGAAGAGTTCACTGTGTGAACCGATTCGCATCAGAATCAGGGCGAGAGGGTCTTCGTCTTTTGCGTAGCTGAGAAGCAGATCCGGTTTCAGGTGGCACTCCCGGAAGCCGGACATCTCGCCTGTGAGGGCATGATCGTTCAGCTTCGGATCGAGCTCCTGATCGACCACTAACTTATCCAATACAGCGGGAAGCCGCGTCTTCAGATCGCTGCGATACCTGGGGCTGGATTGCGCTTTTTTGTAATCTCGCTTGAACTGGCGAGTCCAATCAATCTTCCGCATTCAGTTGAACCATCAAATCGGCAACGCTCGACGCTGAAGGCAGTTTTCCGCGCCGGACCTCTTCCATCGCTGCCCTGGTTACGAGGTTAGGAACCCGGACCTCGAAGGGAAGCGCCTTCTCGACCGCGATGCGAGTCAGCAGGAGGCGCACAGCATCAGAAAGGCTCAATCCCATGGCATCCAGAGTTTTGGTTGCTTTGGTTTTCAGTTTCTGATCCACGCGGACGTGAATCATCGCGGTCGCATTGGGCAGGGTAGCGCTCATAAATACATTGTATACCAATTGAGATGCAAGAATCTACATGAACCTACGACAGCACTCTTCCCAGGAATCCGCGCAGCCCCCAGCGTCCCAGCGCGGCGGTGAAGAACAACAGCGCCACCAGGATCGCCCACCAGGGCATGTGCGCGATGGAAGGAGTGACGGCGGCGCGCAGGCCTTCGCTCATGTAGACGATGGGATTGAAGAGCACGCCGTACTTTAGCCAGGGAATTGTTCTCAGCCACGCCCATGGATAGTAGACGCATCCTAAAAAGGTAATAGGCACCACGATGATGGAGAAGACCAGACCGATCTGCTTGGGATTCACTGTCGAACCGATGACCAGGCCCAGCGACCCTGCCAGCAGACTCGCCAGCACCAGTACCAGCGCCAGCAGGAACCAGTTATGTACGTCGGCTCGCACCGGCACGGCCGGAATGTAGCGGGCCATGGGAATCACCAGCAGCGCGGCGACTATGCTTTGCATGGCGCTGAAGCAGACTTTTTCGAGAGCCACGGTCCACAGCGGCAGAGGGCACATCACCCTGTCGTCAATCTCGCGCGTGATGCCGAATTCGCTGGACAGCGGCAGCGCCACGCCGGCGATGCCCGAGAACATGATGGCCACGGCCATCAATCCCGGCAGAAGGATGGTGCCGAAGTCCACGCCGCCGCCGACAGCCATCGGATTGCCGTTGCCCATGCGCGGCAGGATGAAGGTGAAGACGAAAAGAAAGAGCAGCGGCTGCATCCCCACGCGCAGCACAAACGGCAGAAACTCCCGCGTAAGCACACGCAGATCGCGCAGAAACAGCCCCCAAAAGGCCTTGAAGAAGATTCCGGCTTCGAGAGCGACCGAGTCGGGACTGCCCGAAATGCGGTGGTCCAGATATCTCGTCAGCGCTTCCATATCCTGCAGAAACATCTCCAGGAGCGTCTTCAGAAATCTCCCGAGTTTCAGGCGAATGTTATTCACGCAGGTCCCTCCCGGTGAGTCGAATGAATACGGTTTCCAGGCTGGGCTCGGTAATCTGAAGGTCGCGCAGGCCGTGAGCGGCGGTGGCCTGCACCAGCTCCGGCAACAGGCCGTCGGAGTTGGCCGCAATCACGCGCAGCCCGTCGGGGGTAACTTCGGCGCTGGTAACATCGGGGCGCGCCCTCAGCTTGGCTGCCAGCGGCTCCAGCCCTTCAAGCGACCGGAGTTTCAGATTGAAGATGGTGTGCGCGCCGAGGGTGGCTTTCAGCTTTTCGGGCGACCCGAGGGCCAGCACGCGTCCGTAGTCGATGATGGCCAGCCGGTCGCTGAGCGAGTTGGCCTCTTCCATGTAGTGCGTGGTCAGCAGCACCGTGATACCTTCGGTGCGAAGCCCTTCGACCGCCGACCACATGGCCATGCGGCTTTGCGGGTCAAGGCCGGCGCTCGGCTCGTCCAAAAACAAGACTGTCGGCCGGTGCGCGATGGCGCGGGCAATCTGCACACGCTGCGCCAGGCCGCCGGACAACTGCGGCGGGTAAGCGTCTTTGCGCTCTGAGAGCATGAACTGGGTCAGAAGCTCCAGCGATCGGGATTTGGCGTGCGCGTGCGAGAAGCCAAAGTAGCGGCAGTGGAAGTAAAGGTTCTCATAGACGGTCAGCGAGCGGTCGAGCGTATTGAACTGCGGGACAACTCCAATAAGCCGCCGCGCATGGGCCGGATGCTTAACCACGTTGATGCC
>Ga0181517_10001790_pt1 | contig 23158 bp, 15 predicted proteins | sample PEATcosm2014_Bin_31_FD_119748 | JGI IMG/M metagenome (GOLD analysis project Ga0181517, IMG submission 119748) | Peatland microbial communities from MTU Mesocosm Facility, Houghton, MI, USA - PEATcosm2014_Bin01_30_metaG | ecosystem: Environmental > Terrestrial > Soil > Wetlands > Peat | place... | reverse complement strand
TTCCAACCCCGACTGGCGAGAAGTTTCAACACACGGCGGCGTCGTACTACTTGGTGGCCGAGGGGCGGGATGGATATCGAGCGGTTTTCGCCTGGGTGGAACTCGATCCGTCGTTTTCGGGAGAGCCGGGGAGAGCCGGGGACAGACGGGACGTTTCCGTGGTTTTCGGCGGTTACTCCCGTGAAACGACGATCACGTTCGGATCGAAAACAGGCCCTCGAAGGGCGTGCATGCACCGCCCTTCGAAATCGAAACGAACCAAGGAAACCGCTACTCTCTGAAAAAAGTGGTTTCGGCGTTCGCCGTCGTAACCGCCGGTTTTCAGGCAACAGTTTTTGAAAGCGGCGGCCTGAACCGCATGGGCAAGGGTCGTTCCGGCCGAGTTTCTCCAGCAGCTCCTTATCGCCGTGAACGAATCGGAGGCCGGCCTTGACGTGGGTTTCCGATGGGAATCCTCTGCGGCGCTTACTGCTGCGCTCGAAAGGAGGATTGGTTGGTGTTCAATCGGGTGTGCATGGTGTTCCTCCTGGAAAAGTCTACTCATCTTATCACGAGCGCCGTTACCGGCAGCCGCGCCGGCCGTTCCGCCCCGCGCTTTGCAGCAATTCCCCCCCGCCTGATAGTGCGGCTCCGCCCGCGCTTCTGTATAATCCAGAATCGTAGGGCCAGAAAAGAAGTCAGACCCAGGAGAGTGGTGCTTATGCGAAGAACGTCGATGTCGCGCTTCGTTCCGTTCCTTGTGATGCTGATGATGGCGGCCTCTGCCGCGGCGGCGGACAGGGCCCTTTTGCAACAAAAGTTGGGAGCCCGGTACAAGCTCTCCTCAGTCAATGCCGAAGGCGACTTCGTGGTCACGGGCACCACGCTGGTTTTGCGGAAAAGCGGTTTCACGGGCGGCGCGGATCCCATCACTTGCGTCCACCAGTACAATGACGGGAAGATTTCGCTTACCGGTCCCTCCAAGGCCGCTTGCACCGGCGCGGTCCGTACGCTCTCCAAGATTCCCATCATTAATAAGATTCCCGGTGTCGGCACGGCCAATCAATCGGTTCAAGGGAATGCCCCCACAACACGGCCCTTCGTGGCCGGGGAAAAGCTGTACATGACCAAGATCGAGGTGGTCAAGGACGACATCCATTTGACCTTGATTTCCGACCAGGTGAACCAGGTGCGTTACACCGCGGAGATCCGATTCCATAAGGCGGCCACGCTGGAGATCCCGGAGGCGGAAAACCTCATTGCGGAGGTGTTGGGGATCGGCGCTGGGGGCGGAGGCGGAGGGAGTAAATCCACCTCCACGTCCGCGTCTTCTCAGCCAGCCGCCGCTCCAGCCGCCCAGGCCTATACCGCGCCGCCGGTTGCCGCCGCTCAGCCGGCTACGGCAGACACGCAGCTTTCTCCCATTGCGCCGCCCCCGCCGCCGCCGGATCAGCCGGCCGCCGCGCCAGCCACAATTTCACCGGGCATGACGATCGATCAAGTGGTGGCCGTGCTCGGGCAGCCGGCCAGGATAGCCAATCTCGGCTCTAAGAAAATCTACATGTATCCGAGTCAAAAAGTGACCTTCGTCGACGGCAAGGTCGCCCCGGCTGAGGAATCGTATGACTCATCCGGGAACCAGCCCGGTTCCGGCCCGAGTATGTTGTACTACGAGCTCGGGCTCGGGGTCCTGATCCTGGGAGCCGCTGCGTTCCTGTTCATGCGCAGCCGCCGGCCCGCCGCGGTGGTCCCGGCCGGGCCTCCGCCTCCGATGCCTCAGTATCAAGCCCCGCCGCCGGCCGCGCCGGTAGCGCCGGCCCCGCCCATGAACCTCATCCAGCGCCTGGACGAATTAGAGAAGCTGAAGGAGCGGGGAATCCTCACGCCTGAGGAGTTCGAGAGGGAAAAAGCGAAGCTGCGGTCGATGTAAAAGAGGCGTAAGGCAGAAAGAACGTAACTGCCGCCGAACTGCTTTGAAAGCACGAAGCGACGCGTGATACAGAAAGAACGTGCCAAACTCCCGGCTTAATTCCCCTACCGGTTCTTGCGTTCTCGAATAGGCGAGGCCGCCCGCGCGATTTCCAGGTTGCCGTAGCGATTCTGCTCGCCGGGCGCGATCTCTAGCCTCCTACTGCTTCGGCAGGAAGGGAATCGAAATTTGCTGGGACCACGCCGCTCCACTGGCGTCCTGGCCAGTCAGAACCATCAACACCGAAGACGGAACGGAAATGTTCCCCGCCTTCAGATTGGCGGAAAGCGAGCCGTGCGCCGCGAGCGTTGTGCTGCCAAAGAACTGCGCAATCGAGTTCGCGAAGCCCACGCCGTCGAAAGTGAATCCGGTCACCTTAGTGGCCACCCCCGCGGTTTCGCTCAGTTTGACCGTGAAAGAGAATGTGGCGCCATTCGCATCCGGAGCCTGCTGGTAGACCGGATCCGGCGTTACCGACACTACCACGTTGGAGGCCAAGGGAGTGCCCACGGTGAGCGTGGTGGCTCCGGATGAGGGACTGAAGATGGGGCTGCCCGCATAGCTTGCCTGCACCGTGTTGTTATCTGCCGCCAACTGGCCTCCGGAAACCGTGATGGACGCCGTGGCGGTTCCCCCGGAACCCGCGAGCGGCACGATCCCCAACATGGCGCTTCCCAGCATGAACGAAACCGGTCCTGTGGGCGACCGTGTGCCGCTCGAAGCCTTTACGGTAGCGGTCAGCACGGCGGACCCGCTCGCCGCCAGAATGGCTGGTGTCGCGGTAAGTGTGGTGGTGGTGGAACTAATCGGAATGCCGGCCCACACCGTGACCAGGTTGTACGCATCCACCGAACCCAGACCCGTCACCAGATCGTAACCCGGGCCGGCCGTATAGCCAAAGCTGCCGACGCCACAGTCTTCCGTCTGGCACGGAGCGACGTTGATTCCCGTGGAACCCGTACCCGTATTCCCGGACTGGCCGAGCACACAGTTCGGTGTATACGGCACGCAGGGAACGATGTTGTTCCCTGTGGTGATATCGTGAAAAACTCCGGACTTGCCGGACGCCGCCAGGCTGTACAACTTCGGGTTGATGTTGCCCAGGCCGGGTTTTGCCTGCACCCCGTTCTGCACCAGGTACTGATTGAGCACGGCGATGATTCCGGCGAAAGAAGGCGTCGCGGCCGACGTGCCACCCACGGCGATTTCCGACTCCTCCGAAATGATGAGGTAGGGGTCGTGGGCGTTCGATGCAGTGAGGGCGACGTCCGGCACATCGCGCGCGCCGTCGTTGGGCACGCCGGGACCGGTTTGCCACGAGGGCTTCTTGTAGTACGCGCTCATCCCGCCGCCGCTAGCCGCCAGTGCGCCGGTCGCCAGTGTGTCGTTCCACCCTATCTCGGGGATATAGGAAAGCGCCGAGCCGCTGTAGAGGCCGTTGCTGCTGCTCCAATAATTGCCGCTTCCTTCGTTGAATTCCGTCCCACCCACCGCGGTAATCTCAGGAACGCTGGCAGGAAGCCAGACTGCCAGACCTTGCGCTGCCGTCGGGACCTGATAATCGCAACCGGCCGCTCCCGAATCGCCCGACGAAGCCAGCCAGGTTATTCCCTGCGCATTCGCTTTCTGCGCCTGCACCTCAAAGTTGTAGAGGCCCAGCCGCTCGATTCCCACCTCGTATTCGCACAGCCCATAGCTCTCGCTGATCACCGGCGCCAGGTTGTTGTCAATGGCGTAGTAAGTCGAGTACATCACATCGTCGCTGTAAACGTAGATCAAAGTCGCTGATCGGGCCATCGCCCCGGCCCATTCCAGGTCCAGTTGCGCCTCTATCTCGTCGTCGGGGACGTCCCCAGGGAAGCTGCCCGTGGGAATCAGTATGAGGTTGGCAGGAGGAATGCCCACACCGCTGCGGAACTGGTCGATGTCGGGGTCATCAATAGAGCTCTGTCCGACGATCACAATGCTCTGGCCCACGCCTGAATATCCGTATTGATACAGGGGGGCCAAATTGTAAATGGTCGCCAGGTCGTCCGGTACCAGGTAGTGGCTGCCGTCAGTGTCGGTGAAGCCTGGCACGTATTGCTTCCGCGGCGCCCTTGGATGAAAATCGTGCAGCCCCAGGACGCCGGCCACGATGGGTTCGATGGCCGCCGGCAAGGACACTTCCGTCGCGTTTGCGAAGTGCGTCTTGGCGCCCACCTGGTAGCGGTGGATTTCGGTGTGTAGGGCCGCCTGCACCTGGCTGGCCGTGCCACTGAAACTGATGAAGTCGCGACCGCGCGCCGAATACTCGACGGCGAAGCCCTCGGAGCGCAACCAGGCTGTGACCTTCTCCATATCCGCCGCACTGGTCCCGAACCGCTCGGCGTAGGTTTCCGGTGTCAGCCAGTTATGGTAGTTCGGCGATGCCGGATCCTGCTGCTCCACCAACAATTGTTCGAGTGCGGCTTGTTGAGCTGCCGAAGGCTTCAGCATCAGCGTAATGTTGCCGAGCCGGAAATCGGGTTCCACCGCGCCCCGATCGAACTCCGGCCGCGCCTGAGGCGAAACGCTGCCTCTGACGACTACCGAATGGCGGGCATCGATCGCGGCCGTGATGCGATCCTGTTGGGCCGGCAACACGGAAGCGAATAAACCGGCAAAGAGTACGGCGCGGACACTACGGCTTACTAGCATGACTCCTTGTACCGCTCAGAGCGAGGCGATGTCCATAACCAAAAGGTTTACAGGCAGATATAACCGGGGGGTAATACAACAACCTGGTGGCCACAGGCCGGTGACAAAGGGAGGGCTCCACGGCTGTACCGAGTGATGCGCCAGGGCGCAAACGGCATGCCCGAAAGACCAGGCACCGGGAGTTTCGGAGGGCCGGCCGTTGGCGCCTGCGCAAGGTCTGGCGCGACGGCTGCCCAAAAAAAACGCGCTCCCTCCCGGCCTAGCCGGAAAGGAGCGCTTAAGGTCCTGTCTCGAATTTCGGGTTAAGCGCCGCAGAGCCGTGCAGCGCCGCGATCAGGCCGCCGATCGAGTTTGAACCAGCCGGCGTGGGGTCCGGCTGATCGAATCTTCCGGCATTTGTAACGTGGGTTCAACCCTGTCACCTTTTGTTAACCGTACCAGTACTTAGCATGGCAGGGGAGCAGGTGACTATTACCCTTCGGTCGTATTTCCGATATACAAAAGTAAGTGAGCCAGTTTCCAGCCTTAGTTACATGAACTTGATGCGGCGCAGCGCAACCGCGACCATGCGCAGGAGCATCCAGCCGTGGCTCCAGCGCTGGATGTTGGTTTCGCCATAAGTGCGCGCGCCATAGCGCACCGGCATATCGGCAATCTTCAAATTGAAACGTGCCGCGCCGAAGATCAGGTCGAAATCGCCAAAAGGATCGAAATCGCCCAGCCAGGAGCGGTTCTCGGCGATCACCTGGTAATCGCGGCGGCTCAGCACCTTGGTGCCGCAAAGGGTGTCCCGGATGCTCTGCCCGAGCAGCCAGCTAAACGCCTGGCTGAAGAACTTGTTGCCGAGAAGGTTGAAGAAACGCATGGCCTGGTCCTGCATGGGGTAAACCAGGCGGACGCCGTTAATGAAATCGCCGCGGCCGGCCAGCCAAGCATCGTAAAAGCGTGGCAGGTCCTCGGGCGCCACCGTGAGATCCGCATCGAGGATCATCAAAACGTCGCCGGTGGCTTGCGAGAAGCCCAGCCGCACAGCGTCGCCCTTACCCTTGCCGCTTTGCCGGAACAGCCTGGCGGGGTAACCGGGGCGTCGGGCGATCTCGTTTTCCACGGCCTGGTATGTGCCGTCCTGGGAACCGCCCTCGACGATGATCAGCTCGGTGCCCGAGCCCATTTGGGGAAGGCGGTCGAAGATGAGCGGAATATTACCTTCCTCGTTGCGCGCCGCCACAATCACGCTGACGCTGGCCCGGCGGCCGGGCAGCGCCTCAGGCCGCGGGCGAGCCACCAGGACGTTGGTAATGCCGAGGAAAGAAAACGGCCACAGCCGCACCAGGTAGCGGTTGGCCAGCGTGCTGGCCCAAGGTATGTGCACCGGGCACATCATCTCGCGGGAATGCCGGATCACTTCAAAGCGCGCCAGGTAGAGCAGGTTCGCCACATCGCCCACGGTCAGCCAATTCTGCGGCAGCAGGCGCTTCGCCAGACCCAGCGTCTCGGCGATGCGGCGCGGGCCCTCCCACAGGTTGCTGTAGAAGTTAAAGAAGACTCGCGTCGCCGGATGGCAATGGTCCGCGATGCGCGTCAAGACCGCCTGCACATCCCAGACGTCGTTGATGAGGTCGGAGCAAATGATGGCGTCGAACTTCTCGCCGAGGTCGAAATCGTGCGCGTCGGCGGTGACGAAGCAAAGTTCGGGATGGCGCTCCCCGGCCAGCCGCACCATCTCGGCGGAAAAGTCGATGCCCACTCCCACCGACGGGCGCAAGCCGGCCAACAGATCGCCGGTTCCGCAGCCGATCTCGAGCACGCGCGCGCCCGGCGGGATGGAGAAGGCGAACCAGCGCTCGAGCTGTGCGCGGTAGTAGCGGCGCAACGGCTGCCAGCGCTCGATCTGGCGGGCGAATTCGTCCCAGAATTCCCTACGCTGCTCGGTGTACTTGGACTGTTCGGGGTTTAACATCGCGTGAGAAAATGATGGCCCCGGATGAAGAGGAATCCCTCCCAGCTTCTCGAGGAGCGCTTGCCTGACTGCTCCCGGCGCCTTCACTGTTTCTTGGGCGCCGGCGGCTTCCACTTCCAATATACGGCACAATCCTGGCCTTTATCCTCGAACTTCTTGTCGAACGCGGCGACAACGCCGAGATCCTCCAACTGGTCGGTGTCCTCGCAACTGGCCGCGGCGGCGAATCTTCCGGCGGCAATTTGCTTTTTCAATTCCGACTTGGGGAAGATGTGCAACAGCTTTTCCATCTCGGGTTTCAGTTGGAGCTTGTGCGAATCGTCGTGCTCCATGCCGGAGGGAGGCGTGCGGCGAGTCAGGAAGTAGATCGACTCATCGGCGAAGACGGGCGCGCTGTGCGGCACGAATTCGTCCAGCTTGCGGGCGATATTTGACAGCCGGCCCCACCATGGGGCGCCGTCCCAATCGTCGTACAGGTCCCTGGCCAGAGAGACCGCCAGAATGGCGCTCACGAAGACCGCCGCCCAGCGTGGCTGCGGGGGCCGGGCGAACAGCGACACGATGTAGGACAGGCCCGCCACGGCGAGGATGGCCAGGAACGGAACGGTGAGCAGATAGTAGCGCGCGAAAGTGGGATGCGCCGTGGAGATGTGCAGGCTCAGGCCCAGCGCCAGCCAGCCGCACAGATAGAACGGTGCGCGCGTCGCCCGGTCCCAATTGCTGCGAAAACGGACGAAAAACAGGCCTGCGGCCACCAGGATTGCGAGCAGGATCGCTTGCGGATCGTTGCCCCATGCGGTGAGCACATCGGCGTCGTGCTTGGTGGCGCCGTCCCAGGCCACCTGGCGGTAAAACATGTGGTATTCGAGGATGTCGAAGCGCACCACGCGCGGCGCGCGCAGCACGATCGGCAGAAACGGCAGCAGCGGAAGCGCCGCCCCGCCCAGGAAGCCCGCGAGTTTGGTCCAGCGCGCGCCGGCGCGATTGTAAACCAGCAGCCACACCAGCAGGATCGGCACCGCCGCCGAGCCAAGCAGCGTGGCGCCGGCCGCGCCCACCACCGCGCATCCGGTGGCGGCCGCCGGCAGCCAGCCGCGGTGGTCCGCCGCCCACAGCGCGCAGCGATACGCCGCTACCAGGAGGAACAAGCACAGCGCGTAGCCTTGCCCGATCGTCGAGTAGTCCACGAATTGGTGGTTTAGCCCGGCCAGCGCCACCACCGTCAAGGCTCCGGCGAGGCGCCAGCGGTCCATCGGGAAGCGGGTGTAAACCGCGTGTGCCGCCAGCAGCACGCCGCCGGCGCCCATCACGCCCGCCACCGCATGCGCCGTGCGCCAGGTGTCGCCGAACAATATCATCCACGCGGCATTCCAATAGGCGTTCAGCGGCGCTTGCGGAAAAAAGAAATCCAGGTACGGCGTCCTTCCCGCTTTGATGAGCTGCGCGGTCAGCAGGTGGAAGCCTTCATCCCAGGCGAAGGCGAGGGTCTGCGCATAGACGGCCAGTCCGGCCACCAGAAGCGCCGCCGCCAGGGCAAACGGCGCCCAGGGCCGGCGCCAGAGTTTCTCGCGCGGCGGCGGGGCCATCGGTAGCGCGGCCGTTTCCTGAGCGCCGGGAGACTCCGTGAACTGCGGCGCGCCGGCCAGCGGATCGGTGGATTCCGCCATGGCTTTACTCTTCGCTCCAGATCATACGCGTGTGGTCGCGGTCGGCGGTATTGCGGTCGTCCAGATAGACGCGGCCGCCGCCGCTCCATTCGGCCGACCCTGGAATCGGCCAATCCGTAATCAGGTAGTTGGTGGGATCGGAATCGCCTGGGTCGACGTCCTTGATCCAGACTCGTCCGAACACCTGCCGAAAGGTGGCCAGAACATTCCTAGCGAAATCGGATTCGGCGGCGCGATCCAGGATGACGTTGGCCGCGGTGCGCGCGGAGACGGCGCGAACGTCGGCCAGGAACTCCCGGCTGAGCAGTTCGGCCGGAATGGCTTTCCCGGTGTACGCATCAAGCAGCGTGAAGCCGTAGCGCGCTCCCCGGGAGCGCGCCCGCCGCAGCGCATAGCGCGCGGAAAGCGGAACGAACCGAACTTTGGCCGGCAGCGGCCGAGGCAGAAAATGCCGCTCGGCGATCTCCAGCACATCCGGGTCGACGTCCACCGCATCCACGCGTTCGACCACGGGCAGAGCCGCGGCGTCCCTGGGGAACGTGAATCCCGCCGCGCCGACCGCCAGCACTAACGGGCAAGGCGCGGCAGCCAGCAGGCGGTCCGCCTCCAGTACGTAGCCAACCGAGGTTTCTCCGGTATCGGCAAAGATGGCGGAAGCGCGTCCCCCGTTCAAATACATCGCGCGCTCGATCCGTCCGCTGTCTCGCCGCTCCTCCACGATGCGTATCGTCTGGTGCGGGCTATCGAAGCGAAACCGCTGATTGGCGGGCACCGGCGACCCCAACCCGGCCCGGCTCAGCACCGCCAGCGATGCCGCGCCCGCAGCCAGAATCATCCACCTCCGCCGATGGCTGGCGGTCCAGAGCGCGGCGGCGGCGAGCAGCAGCCCGCAAATCGCATAACCGGACCCTTTCACGCCCAGGATCGGGAAGAGGTAAACGGGTGTGACGATGCCGCCGGCGACGCTGCCGAGGGTCGAGTAGAAAAGCACGCGGCCGGACGCCTTGCCGGCTTTCCCTTCGTCGTTGGTGAGTTCGGCCAGCAGCGGGACCGATTGCGCCACCAGGTATACCGGCACCGCGAACAACAGCGTGGCCGCGGCGCCGATCGCCAGGGCCAGGCCCAATCCCGCATCCAGAAAGCGTTCCAGAAGAGCGGCTTCAAAGGGGAACGAAACCGCCGCGTAAATGATGCCAGCCAGAAAGAGATTGACCGTTAGCGCGGTGCGCGTGCGCGAAGGGCTCCAACGCGACGACAATTGGCCCCCGTGCCAATAACCGGCGCTCAGGGCGAACAGGATCACGGCCAGCAGAACGCCGGTGAGCGTCATGCTGGATCCGACCACGGGAATCGCCAGACGGATGGCAATCACTTCGACGGCCAGCGTCGAGAAGCCTTCCGCAAAGGCGACCGCCCAGGCCAGCAGCCGGAAAAATGTGTCCTGCTTGATCATTCGCGCGCCCAAAACCGGGAATTCTACATTTAACATGGCGCGCGTAGCTCGCCAGGAATCGGCGCGGACCCGGGCAAGCGTCCGCCATTAAGATCCGTTCATGGATGCGGCGGCGTGGCTGGCGCAGCAGAGTTGGCCGGCGGAGCCGTCAGCGGCTCTTCCGCGCCGCGGTGGCAGGTGTAGCAGGTGACGTGTTCCTTGCCATCGGGGAACTGCGGGTTGATGGAGCGCACCAGCTCGATCATTTTGCGCGCGACGATCTTGTGGTGCTTATCGTCGCTGGAGAAGTCGCCCTGCACATGGCAGAAACCGCACTCCACGCCCAGCGCGGTGCGGAACGCGTGCATGGCTTCATGCACTTCCTCGGGCTTGAGGAGTTGCAGGTTCTTGAAAACGTGCGGTCCTGCTTTGCCGCCGGCGGGCGGCGCACCGGGCGGCGGGCCTTGCGGCGCCTGGGCGCAGAGCGGGAACACCATCAGCATCGTGAGTAGAAATCGCATTGAGACATCATACAACGGAATCGGAAGTGGAGCAGTTCCGACCCTACAGCGGCTTGACCCGGATGTTGCGGAACTCGATTCGATAGCCTTCCGCTTCGAGCGCCACGTAGCCTTCCGGGATTTCGGTTTGGGTGTACTGGTTCACCACCTTGCCGTTCACGGAAAGCGTGATGGTTCGGCCCTGGGCGGTCATGTCGTAAGTATTCCATTCGCCGGCCGGCTTGACGCGGTTCTCTACCATCTGCGGCCGCAGGTTGAAGCGCTGGATCACTCCGTTCACCGGCGTGTCGCCGAACAGGTAGCCGCCGTCGGGGCTGGTTTGCCCCTGGTGCCATATAGTGCCGTCCGCGTCATTGCGGATAAACACGCCGCTGTTGTATCTGGCCTTTTCGTCGGGCAGCTTGGTGAACTTCCACTCGACGTGAAACACCAGATCCTTGTACTTCGTGTTGTAGCGCAGCATGTCATGCCCGCCGTTGCCTTCGCACACCAGCGTCCCCGCCGCCGCGTCGACCTTCCATTGAGAGGGCTGGCTCACCGGCTTGCCCGGCGGAATCGAGATGCGCGTCCATTGGGAAAAACTCGCGTCGGGAAAGATGTCCGTCCATCCATCGCCCTGCGCCCAGGCGGCGCCGGCCAGTAGCAAGAGGCTGAGAATTCGCATTGGCGGTCCGTCTAGATTATAGCCGTCGGAAGAGATCGGTTGGATGCGCGACGCCGGCGGGGGTGCGCGACATGAAAATGGTGGCCTGTTGTATTCCGAGGAAATCCGCTGGTATCCGAGCGTATAGGTACGCAAGGCAGTGGCGCCAGCCCGAAGGGCGAAAGATAGTGGCCCACGGCGCAAGCCGTGTGGAACCTGGTTGTTCCCTGCCAGCCCCGGAACGGGGCGGAAGACTGTTGGCGAAAGCCTCTTCCGCCCCGTTCCGGGGCTTGTCCTCACTGCCGACCTATCCCGACGGCTCGCGCCGTGGGCTATTTTCTTTCGCTCCTACGGAGCTTAAAAGGCACGCCTGACGCTGGAAAGAGATCAACTTCTGTGTCGCGCACCCCTCCGGCGGAGCATCGCCAGCGTGGCCAGCATGGATGCGCCGAAGAGAAAGGTGGACGGTTCGGGCGTCGAGGTGACTTCAACCTCCATCTGGTAACCGCCGCCGTCCACATTCGGGGACGTGCCAGACGAATTGCTGTAGTACTCGCCGGCGACGCCGATTCCGCTAGTGTCCGTGGTGTAGTCCCAACGGGCCCCAGTCGCGTCTGAGGAAAGACCAATCCAATACCGCGTGCCGGCGGAGAGATCGGGATTCGCCGTCAGAATGACGGTAACAAGATTGTAACTGCCTGTCAGAGTCGAATCGTCGACGGTTCCCAGACTGGCAATCAGACCGCCCGGTGTGGTGCTGCTGTCGCTATAGAGACCGACCGCAATCAAACCATCCACCACCAGCGGAGCGCCGAGTAACAACTCGAGATTGCTGAGTGTCCCCGAGGTCGCGCCCGTCGAGAACGAATTGTAAAGCGGACCCGAACTGACGAAGGGACCTGCGTATTCGATCGGGTCCGCCCCGTCTGCGATTTGCTGTGTACTGTCGTAAATCGTGCCGGCCTGGAGGCTCCACGCCAGCAGGATTCCGCCGCACGCGATCGGGAGTTTCGACATTCCGATCCCCAGGATTCCCGCCTTGCGATTTCAAGTGTTGAAGACCCGAAAGTATAGCACGATGGAACGCGCGTTCGCTCGGCGTGCAAAAATCGTTTCGAAAATCGGTGCGCCGGCCCTGCGCGATCCTACTCGCCGATCTCGCGCCGTATCGATTCGGCGATGGCGGCGGTGAAGGTGTCGACGTGATCCTGGTCGGCGGCTTCCACCATCACGCGCGCCAACAGCTCGGTGCCGGAGTAGCGGACCAGCACGCGGCCTGACCCTGCCATGGCTGCTTCGGCGCGCTGAATCTCCCGGTTCACCGAAGGCACTTGGGCGAAGTCCCGCTTCTCGCGCACGCGGATATTGACCAGCTTCTGCGGATAGACGCGCAAATCGGCGGTCAGCTCGTCCAGGCCCACGCCGGCGCGGCGGGCAATCTCGAGCACGCGCAGCGCGGTGAGCAGGCCATCGCCGGTGGTCGCGTATTCGCGGAAGATGACATGGCCGGACTGCTCGCCGCCCAGTGCCGCGCCCAGCCGCACCATTTCTTCCAGCACGTATTTGTCGCCCACCGGAGTGCGCAGCATGCGAATTCCATCGTGCGCCAGGGCTTTCTCCAGGCCCAGGTTCGACATCACGGTGGATACCACGGTGTCGCCCGTCAGGTGGCCGGCGGCTTTCATGGCGCGCGCCGTCATCAGCAGCACCGCGTCGCCATCGATGATTCTGCCCGATTGCGCGACGAAGATGGCGCGGTCGGCATCGCCATCGAAGGCCACGCCGAATGCGGACTTCGTGTCCACCACCGTCCGGCTCAGCCCATCCACGTGCAGCGCGCCGCAATTCAAATTGATGTTGCGGCCATTCGGCTCGCAGCCGATTTCGACCAGCTCGGCGCCCAGCGTACGGAACAGTTCGGGCGCCAGTTGCCAGGCCGCCCCGTTACCGCAATCGATCGCCAGTTTGACGCCATCCAGGCGCACCGAAATCGTGGACAGCAGGAACTGCAAATACGCGCGGTCGAGCCCTTCATCGGCCACCAGCGCGGCCTGGTGCGGTTCAACCGGGCGTTCGCGGAGCGCGAGAATCTCCTGCTCGATCAAGTGCTCTTCCGCGTCCGGCAGTTTGAAGCCGCTGTGGCCGAATACCTTGATGCCGTTATCCTGGTACGGATTGTGCGACGCCGAAATCATCGCCCCGGCGGCGAACTCACCCGTTCGCGTCAGGTAGGCCACACCCGGCGTGGTGATGACGCCGGCATAGCGCACTTTGACGCCGCGGCTGGCCAGTCCGGCGGCGACCGTCGCGGCAATCCATGCGCCCGATTCGCGCGTGTCGGCGCCGATCAAAATCTCGGGGTTCGCATGCGTGCGCACCGCGTCGTCGCCGAGGGCCACGCCAAAGGCGTACACCGTGGCTGCGTCCAGCGGGTACCTGCCGGCCACACCGCGAATGCCATCGGTTCCAAAAAGCTGTTTTGCCACCGAAGTTACCTGGTCTCCTATTCCTTTTATTTTTCTTTCTCTTTCGCCATGGTCACCGTGACGGTCACGGAGGGTGAAGAGCGGAAGCGGACGAACGGATCGCCGGCAAAAGCATTCACCTGGAAACGCCCGCTCGTCGTCAGCGAGGAAACATCCACCCGGTCTGTGAGCACTGAATTGATTCCGGCCACGTGGCTCTGCGGGCCGAGAATCCCCAGTTGCGCCGGCTCGGCGGTGACGCTGGCCACGCGGTAATGATCGTGGAACTCGCCGTGGAACCGCACCACCACCGGCACGCTGCGCTCCAGCCGTTGTTCGAATGCGAGGCGCACCTGGGACGGGATGGCACGCACGATGTGGATGCCTCGCGAGAGCCGGACATTGGCGGCGCCAATCGGAAAAGTGCGCTCGCCGGGTGTAGCATTGCTCATATCCAGGATGGCGGCCGGATGCTGGCCCCCGTCCCCCAACCCGCGCAGTTCTCCGGAGGGGCCGCTCAGTTCGAGCATGATCTGCATCACCGGTTCCGAGCTCAGTTCCAGGTCCTCCGGCAGGTTCTTGTACTCCACGCGCGCGGTGGCGAAAGTGGAGAGCTCCGGTTCGCTGGCCACCACCGCCCAGATCAGCACGGCGATGGCGAGCGCCAGCACCTTCCACCAGAAGTTGTGGCTGACCAGCCCAGCCATCCAACGGAGCCATCTCATAAGCGGCCAGCGCTTTTCTGCCCGGGCCCCGCCTGCGGGGGCGAATCGTCCTTGAAGGCCAGCGTCAGGTCCGCCGCGGAATCGTCGATCTGCGAAAGTGACGGCCGATCGACGCCGAAATGCCGATGAATCCGTTCCAGCACCTCCGGCACCGTCAGGCCCTGCGTTAACTCGCCGAACGCCGCCACCGAAATGCGGCCGGTCTCTTCGGACACCACCACCGACAGGCAGTCGGTTTCCTCGGTGATGCCGATCGCCGCGCGGTGGCGCGTGCCCAGCTTGCGCGACAAGGCGGGATTGATGGTGAGCGGCAGAAAGCAGGCGGCCGAAGCGATCCGGTCTTTCTGGACAATCGCCGCGCCATCGTGCAGCGGCAAACCCGGCTGAAAAATGCTCAACAACAAATCGCGCGAGAGGTACGCCTCCAGCCGCACGCCGCTTTCGATGAACGTGCGCAGGCCGATGTCCCGCTCCAGCACGATCAGCGCGCCGATCTTCTGTGCGCCAAGTTGTTCCACCGCCATCAGGATCTCGTTGGCCGCTTCAGGCGCGTGGAACGCTCCGGCGAGGCCCAACAGCCGCCTGCGGCCGAGGCGCGCCAGGGTGCGCCGGATCTCGGACTGGAACAGCACGATCACCGCCAGGCCAATGTACGGGACAATCAGCGACAGCACCGAATGCAGCGCCTCCAGGCCTACCCACACCGCTCCCACGTAGAGGCAGACAATCACCGCGATCCCCAGCAGAATGGCGCCGGCGCGCGTGCCGCGCACCACCATCAGGCACTGGTAGATCAGGAACGCCACCACCACGATGTCGATGGCGCCGGTCGCATCCAGGACGGGCAGCGACGGCAAGTGTCGAAAGAGTTGCATGGATCGGTGAATCGGGACTGCTAACTCCCGAACCTTCATCTTAGCTTAGGGCGGGGGGTGGGCTCCTTGGGAAAATGGCGCTTGCAGCTTAGAATGGGGATCGATAGATGCGATCCGACGTACACAAGGTAATCACCGAGCGAGCGAAGAGCAACCGCACGTGGGCGAGCAAGACTCCCCGCGAGAAGCAGGTCGTGCTTGACATGCTCGGAGACCAAATCAGCGAGGTTTCCAACCGCGTCCGCCAAAGGCGTCAGAAATTCCGCAATGCCAGGTTCAACGTCTTGGAACGCTTCTTAGTCAATCGTGTCGGGCGTCCCTGGGACAAGGTCTACGCGGAGACCTGTGAGGTTGCGGATTCACGGAGCTTTCAAGGTGCGGAGCTTCGCGAGTACCTGAAGTCATTTGTCGCAACCGAGTGCTGGATGGATGGGCGAACCGTGATGAGCTACGATTGGCGCGGGTGCCCACAGGCGGTACGAGGTCTATACGTCCATCCCAAAAGCCACCTGTTGCTGCGTAAGAACGAGCCACGCGCTAGCCCTGCGAGCAGGTAAGCATGCGCAGCGCGTGTGGGGCAGGATGCTATCCTGCGCGGCGATTGAATATCGCCGCGCGTGCCGATTATCAATCGGCACGCAGCTTGACAAGCTGCCCCACAGCGCCCTCCGGCTACAATGAAGCATGCCTTTTGCTTCGATCCCGGCGGCGCTTGACGAGGTGCGCGCCGGGCGGCTAGTGGTGGTGGTGGACGACGAGGATCGCGAGAACGAGGGCGACCTCACCATCGCCGCCGAAAAGGTCACCCCGGAGCTCATCAACTTCATGGCCACCCACGGCCGCGGCCTGGTCTGCCTGGCGCTCACCGGCGAGCGCTGCGACCAACTGCGGCTGCCGTTGATGAGCCCGCTCAACACCTCCAACTTCGGAACCGCGTTTTGTGAGTCGATCGATGCCCGCGAGGGCGTCACCACCGGCATCTCCGCCGCCGACCGCACCGCGACCATCCTCAAATCGATCGACCCGGCGTGCCGACCGGCCGATCTGGCGCGCCCCGGCCACGTCTTCCCGCTGCGCGCGCGCGAGGGCGGCGTGCTGGTGCGCGCCGGCCAAACCGAAGCTTCGGTGGATCTGGCGCGCATGGCCGGCCTCTCGCCCGCCGGCGTGATCTGCGAAATCATGAACCCGGACGGCACCATGGCGCGCGTCCCCCAGCTCCGGGAATTCTGCGCCGCGCACGCGCTCAAGATGATCTCTGTGGCCGAGTTGATTCGCCACCGCATGCGCACCGAACGGTTTCTGCGGCGCGTGGCGGAGGGCACCATCGAAACCGAATTCGGCGCCTTTCGCACCGTCGCCTACTCGAGCGACCTCAGTCCCGAATACCACCTGGCGCTGGTGCGCGGCGAGGTCATCGGCCGCGAAGGCGTGCTGGTGCGCATGCACGCCCGCTGCGTCTATGGCGATGTCTTTGGTTCCACCGCGTGCGATTGCGCCCGCCTGGTGCGCAGCTCGCTCCAGGCCATCGCCCGCGAAGGCCACGGCGTGTTGGTCTATCTGCACGAAACCGGGCCGGGCTTCCGCACCGAAGATTCGCCCGATGGCCCGGCGCGCATGTTGTCGCATTCCCGCGACTTCATGCATTACCAGGGAGAAGCCGGCCAGCGGCAGCTTCAGCACGAGCACGGCATCGGCGCGCAGATCCTCTCCGATCTCGGTCTCCACACCATCCGCCTGCTGACCAACCACCCGCGCAAGATCGTTGCCCTGGAAGGCTTCGGCATCGAGGTCGTCGAGCAGGTGCCGGTCGGGCATTGATGTCCGGTGCCGCCCTGCGCCGCGCTCCCGGTTAATAATCACGCGGCCCCGGCGTCCACACTGTTATGAAGGCTCTAGTCACTTCCACCACGGCCCTTGCGGCCCTTTTCTCCGGCGTGCTGTCCGCCGCCGACCCACAACTCCTCAACCTGGTGATGCCGGACGTCAAGGTGATGGCCGACGTCAACGTGGAGCAGGCCAAGTCTTCGCCCTTCGGCCAGTACGTGCTGACCCAGGTCGAGACCCAACAACTCACGCAGATCGCGGCGCTCACCGGCTTTGACCCGACCAAGGACGTCAATGAGCTGCTGGTGGCCGGCAACGGTGCGGTAAAGCACTCCGGCCTGGCGCTGGTCCTCGGCAACTTTAATGTGCCTGCCATTGCCGCCGTCATTGCGCAGCAAAAAGTGGTCACGGAAACCTATAACGGCGTCACCATCTACGAGAACACGCAGAAGGAATCGGGCCTGGCGTTCCTGAGCGCCTCGATCGCGGCGGCCGGCGATCTGACGAACCTGAAAGCCGCCATTGATCGCGTGACGGCGCCATCCATTCTGCCGGCTTCCCTGCTCACCGAAATCGGCCAGTTGAGCGCCGCCAACGACGCCTGGGCGCTCACTACCGTGCCGCCTTCCAGTTTGAAACCGTCATCCACCGCGCCCGCCGTTCCCGGCCTCGGCAATGGCGCGGATAATGTGCTCGGAACCGTGCAGTCCGCCAGCGCCGGCATCAAGTTCGGAACTAATGTAGTGATGACCGCGCAGGCGCAGGCCGATACCGCGCAGAATGCCACCGCCATCGCCGGCCTGATCCAGTTCCTGGCCAACATGGCGCAGTTGAAAGCCGCCGATGAGCCGCAAGTGCAGGCGCTGGCCAAGGCGCTGGCGGTGAGCGCGAACGGCGCCGCCATCAATATCTCACTGACTCTGCCCTCCACCGAGTTTCAAGAATTGCTGCAACCGAAGGCTCACCACCACGCGAACGCCGGGAAGTAGGCCAGGGTTGACAGGCGAAAGGGCCTGTCCCACGCGCTTGCCGGTGCTTCGGCAGCCCGGTGGGACAGGCCCTTTCGCCTGTCAACCGATTTCCTCACTGCTTCCTGCCGCTCTGTCCGTGCGGCCCGCGCAGCGCGCCGTTGGCGGCCCTCGTCATTAGCCTCGCACTTCGTTCACAGTTCTTAACTCAACTCCTCCCCGATTCCCGTTGGGCACTTCCGGTTCCTGTAGTATGGGTATATTTGAGGGAGTGTCAGAAATGGGAAGTCTCGTGAAGCGGCCTGCGGCCCGCGTATTAATCCTGTGTTTTACGCTGGTGGCAGCGGGGTTGGCCGGCCTGCTTCTGGCGCAGCGCACCCCCGATGAGCCGGCGGCGGCTACTGCCCAGGCGGCCGGACTTGCCATCGATTATCCCAGCCAAGGTTCCCTCTTCCCTCCCGATATCGCAGCTCCCACGTTCCTGTGGCGCGACGCTACTCCCAACGTCACGGGCTGGCAAATCGAGATCGCCTTCTCCGACGGCGTTCCCATTCGCGTGCCATCGAAAGGCGAGCTGATGCGCGTGGGAGAGATCGACGAACGCGCGATTGCGCCCACCAATAAGCTGCCGGAATTGACGCCGCAGCAGGCGGTATCGCATACCTGGACGCCCGACGCCGCCACCTGGGCGGCCATCAAGCGCCGGTCGGTGGAGCGCGCCGCTACGGTCACCATCTCCGGCATCGCCGGCGGCCAGCCCGTGTCGCGCGGCGAGGTAGCTATCCAGACTTCGAAGGACCCTGTGGGCGCGCCGATTTTCTATCGCGATGTGCCGCTGGCGCCCTCGGAAACCGAAAAGGGATTCATCAAGCCGCTGGCGCCGAAGGCCATTCCGCTGATTGCCTGGCGCCTGCGCAACATCGCGGAGCCGCGCAGCCGCGTGCTGCTGACCGGTATGCACACCTGCGCCAACTGCCATTCTTTTTCCGGCGATGGCAAGACCCTGGGTATGGACCTGGACGGCCCGCAGAACGACAAAGGGCTGTACGCGCTGGTCGCGGTCAAGCCGCAGATGTCGATTTCGACCAACGACATGATTTCCTGGAATCGTTCCCAGGACCGGCAATACGGCCAGAGCCGCGTGGGCTTCATGTCGCAGGTCTCGCCCGATGGTAAGTACGTCGTCACCACCATCAGCGGAACCGTCCGCCCCACGCAAACCAATTTCTACGTGGTCAATTTCAAGGACTACCGCTTCCTGCAAGTCTTCTATCCCACCGCCGGAATCCTGGCATGGTATGACCGCGCCACCGGCCGCGAGCGGCCACTCGCCGGCGCCGACGATCCGCGCTACGTGCAGACCGACGGCGTCTGGAGCCCCGACGGCAAATACCTGGTGTTCGCCCGCGCGGAAGCACGCAGCCCTGACCCCGCCGACGGAAAGCTGGCCGAATACGCCAACGATCCGGCGGAAGTGCAGATCCAGTACGATCTTTATCGCATTCCCTTCAACGGCGGGCAGGGCGGCCAGCCGGAGCGGATCGAAGGCGCCTCCGCCAACGGCATGAGCAACACCTTCCCCAAGGTTTCGCCGGATGGCCGCTGGATCGTTTTCGTGAAGTGCCGGAACGGGCAGTTGATGCGTCCCGACAGCCAGTTGTACATCGTGCCCGCCCAGGGCGGCGAGGCGCGGCGCCTCGCCTGCAACACGCCGCTGATGAATTCATGGCACAGCTTTTCGCCCAATGGCCACTGGCTGGTATTCTCCTCCAAGAGCCGCTCGCCCTACACGCAGATGTTCCTCACCCATCTCGACCAGGAGGGCAACGCCAGCCCGGCGATCCTGATCGAGCATTCGACGGCCGCCAATCGCGCCGTGAACATCCCCGAATTCGTCAACATTCGTCCCGATGGCATCGAGAAGATCGACGTGCCCGCCACCGATTTCTACCGGCAGTTCGACGTGGCTTTTGCCTTGTCCGAAAAGCGCCAATATCAGGCTGCGATTGTGGAATGGAAGAAAGCCCTGGAGATGGATCCCTCCGATGCCAAGGCCCACATCAACCTGGGCTCCGCGCTCGAGGAAACCGCGCAGCCCGACGCCGCCATCCTGCATTTTCAGAAGGCCATCGATCTCAACCCGCTGAACGCCAGCGCATATATCGCCATGGCGTCGCTGCTGGTCCGCACGGGAAAGCCCGGCGACGCGGTTCCCTATTACGAGAAATCTCTCCAGTTGAAGCCGGATGACGCCAGGCTCCACAATTCCGTCGGGCTGGTGCTGGCCAACACGGGCCACCCCGGCGACGCCATCGCCCACTACCGCAAAGCGCTTCAGATCGACCCCGCTTATGCGGATTCCTACGCTCACCTTGGCGTTGCCCTGGCCCAGTCCGGGCAGGCCGATGAAGCGATTCCGCTGCTCGAAAAAGCGCTGGAGCTCAACCCCAAGGACGAGGCGGCGGAAAGCAACCTGGGCGCCGCTCTGGCGCAGAAGGGCCGGCTCGAAGATGCCATTGCGCATTGCCAGAAGGCGCTGGCTCTTAACGGCAATGACGCACAGGCGCACACCAATCTGGCCATTGCACTGTCCAACGCCGACAAACCGGAAGAAGCGCTGACCCATTTTGAGAAGGCCGTGCAACTGGTTCCCGATGATGCGAGCTTCCAGAGCAACCTGGGCGCCGCCCTGGCCCAGCGCGGCCGCGTCGCCGAAGCCATCCCGCATTTCCAGACCGCCCTGGATGCGCATCCGCAGGATGTGCAGGCGATGGTCAACCTGGCCATTGCGCTGGCCGAGACAGGCAAGGTGGATGAAGCCATCCCGCACTTGGAGAAAGCCGCACAACTAGCGCCCGGCGACGCCGGTATCCAAACCAATCTCGGCGCGGCGCTGGTCGGGCGAGGCCGCATCGAAGCCGCCATCCCGCACCTGGAACAGGCCGTGCAGGCCGCTCCGGAAAGCGCCGACGCCCACTATCAGCTCGGGATCGCATATGCCGGGCAGAAACGGGTCGCCAACGCCTTGGGAGAATGGCGCAAGGCACTCGCCATTGACGCGAACTATGTGCCGGCTTTGTTTCGCGTGGCTGAGGTGCTGGCCGCGAATCCCAATCCCAGCCTGCGCAACGGCAGCGAAGCCGTCGAGCTGGCCGAGCGCGCCGCCAAGCTTACCGGTGGCCAGCAGGCGGCGATCCTGGACACGCTGGCCGCCGCTTACGCCGAGGCCGGCCGCTTCCCCGAAGCCGCCGAAACCGCCCGGCGCGCGCTCGCCATCGCCGATCGACAAAACGACCGGCAACTGGCTACTGACTTGAAGGGCAGGATCGTCCTCTACGAGGCCAATACCCCGTTCCGCACCCAATAGCGTTGCCGGCCTGGCGCGCGCAATTGGCTCACGGGACTAATCCTTACCCTGAATTCCGAAGTTGGACGCCTTGTATCAGGGCACGGCTTGTTTCTTCTTGGTCCTCTGCTACGGCGATGCAACTTCGCCGAAGTTGACTTCGGCTTCCAGGCTAACTAACACCAATCCGCCATTACTTACATAGCGTGCCATTCAGCGAGAACGCGGCCGGAGCGGTATTGGCGCCACTGTAACTGGCGTTGAACCCGATTCCGCTGATGGTGGCTCCTGGAGCAATGGCGGCGTTATAACTGGCATTGGTCAGCTTCGCGTTGGCGCCGCTCTGCGAGTAGGTGGAATCCCAAGACTCGGTGATCTTCTGATTGCCCGGCCAGGTCCAGGTGAGATTCCAGCCATTGACTGGCGTGGTCCCGGTGTTTTGAATGGTAATGGCTGTACCGAAGCCCACGTTCCATTGTGTGGTGACTGCGTAGGTCACATGGCACGCGGCGCCGGTGACGCTTTGAGTCAGAACGGCCGACGTGCCGGTGAGATAGTTACCGTCGCCGCTGTAAACCGCCTTGATCGAATGCGACCCCACCGCCAAGCTGGATAGCGACAAAGCCGCCGAGCCGCTCGCGATCGTCACCGTGCCGAGCACGGTAGATCCATCCAAAGACTCAACGGTGCCCGTAGCCGAGTTTGGCGAAACAGCGGCGGTGAAAGTGACGCTTTGTCCACTGGCCGAAGGATTCCTCGAGGAAGCCAGCGCCACCGTGGCAGGCGCCTTGTTGACGGTCTGAGTCACGACAAGCGAGGTAAAGCCGACATAGTTGGCATCGCCGGGGTAGTACGCAATCAGCGGGTTTGCGCCGATCGGCAGGCTGTTGACGGTCAGCCGGGCTTGGCCGTTGACGAGGTTCACCGTACCCAGGATCGTCGCGCCATTGTTGAACTGCACGGTGCCGGTCGCCGCGGACGGTGTCACCGTCAGGGTCAGAGTCACCGGGGCTCCATAGGCTGATGGATTCGGCGTGGTGGTGAGGACTGTCGAACAAGGAAGCACAATCACCACGTTCTGCGTCGGTGAACTGCTCGGCGAGTAAGAGGCACTGCCCGCGTACTGCGCGTAAATGGGAGTCGATCCCGCGGGCAGACCTGAAATGTTGAAACTAGCTGTTCCATTGGACAAGGTGGACGTAGCGAGGATGGTCGTTCCGGTCATCAGATTGACCGTTCCGGAAGCGGCCGCCGGCGTCACCGCGACGGTAAATGGGACGCTCTGGCCGAGTAAGACGCGGGTCTCCGACGAGAGAATGGCAGTTGTGGTCGCCGCCTTCTGTACCGTTTCCGCCAGGACAGCCGAGGTGCTTGCCACGTCGTTCGCGTCGCCGCTGTACGCTGCCGTGATCGAATGCGCGCCCGCCGCTAAGCTGGATATCGACAAAACCGCCGAGCCGCTACTGATCGTCGCCGTGCCCAGCACGGTGGATCCATCCAGGAATTGAACGGTGCCGGTGGCCGCGCTGGGCGTAACCGCGGCGGCGAGGGTGACGACCTGCCCGAACGTCGAGGGATTCAGCGAGGAAGCCAGCGTCACGCTGGAAGCTGCTTTGTTAACGGTCTGCGACAGAATGGCCGAGGTGCTGGCCGCGTCGTTGGCGTCGCCACTGTAAACCGCCGTGATCGAATGCGCGCCCACCGATAGCGAGGCCAGCGATAAGACCGCCGCGCCCCCGCTAACCGGCGCAGTGCCCAGCGAAGCAGATCCGTCCAGGAACTGGACAGTACCATTCGCGGTGGTTGGCGTGACCAGCGCGGATAGAGCGATGGTCTGGTTGAAGGTCGATGGATTCAGCGAAGAAGCGACCGCCACGCTCGATGCTATCTTGTTGACGGTTTGAGTGACGGGCGCGGATGTGCTGGCGAGGTAGTTCGCATCGCCACTGTAGACCGCCGTGAGCGAATGCACACCGGCCGAAAAGTTCCAGATTTCGGCGACAGTATCGCCTCCAGGGTTAACAGGCGCCGTGCCCAGCACGGTAACACCATCGAGGAATTGAATTGTGCCGGTGGCCGGTGGCTGACCCGACAACTCCGCCGTA
>Ga0181517_10001787_pt1 | contig 23185 bp, 18 predicted proteins | sample PEATcosm2014_Bin_31_FD_119748 | JGI IMG/M metagenome (GOLD analysis project Ga0181517, IMG submission 119748) | Peatland microbial communities from MTU Mesocosm Facility, Houghton, MI, USA - PEATcosm2014_Bin01_30_metaG | ecosystem: Environmental > Terrestrial > Soil > Wetlands > Peat | place... | reverse complement strand
ACGGGCATGGGGCTGGAACGCGTGGCGGCCGTGCTGCAAGGGAAGGTCTCTAATTTTGAGACGGATTTGTTTACGCCGCTGATTGTGATGGCTGCGGAGCTGACCGGAGTCACCAGCCTGGCGGAGTTATCGGGGTTAGCGGAGCTGGCGGCAGTGGAGTCAGTGATGGCGAAACCGGCTATCGTAGCGAAGCTGGCGAAGTTCGTGGGCAATGCAAGCTTGCGCATCATCGCCGACCACGCCCGGGCCGCAACGTTCCTGATCAACGACGGCGTTCTGCCTTCGAATGAGGGGCGCGGCTATGTGCTGCGCAAGATTCTTCGGCGCGGGATTCGGCATGGACGGTTGCTGGGACAGGAACAGCCGTTTCTTTTTCAGATGGTTTATGCGGTGCGGGATTTGATGCAGGGCGCTTATCCGGAGCTGGTTGAATCTGCGCCGCGTGTGGCCAAGGTGGTTGAGGCGGAGGAGAAGCAGTTTGACCGCGTGCTCAAGATCGGACTTGCGCGGCTGAATGAGGAGCTGCAAGGCAGCTTTACCGGCGAGAAGGCCTTTCACCTTTACGAGACATTTGGACTGCCCCTGGATTTTATGGTCGATGCGGCACGCGACGCGGGCGTGAAGTTTGACGAGGCTGGCTTTGAGGCTGCGCGTGCTGAAGAGCAGGCTCGTGCTCGCGCCAGTTGGAAGGGCGGGAGCCAGAAGTCGGCTAGTCCGGCGTTTCGAGAGCTGCCTAAGACGGAGTTTCTTGGTTATAAGCAGCTGACCGCGAATGACGCTGAGGTTCTGGCGATTGTGAAGGACGGCGTGGGGGTTCCGGCTGCCAATGCTGGAGACTTGGTTGACGTGGTGCTGGACCAGACCAGCTTCTACGGCGACTCGGGCGGGCAGACGGGCGATACGGGATTTTTCATGGCTCCAGATGGGAATTCTACGGTTGCAGAAATTACGGGCGCCGTGCTGCCGGTGCAGGGGGTTCGTGCGCATAAGGCTTTGCTCAAGACGCCGCTTGCGGTGGGCGATCATGTGCGCACGGTAGTGGACGGGGATCGGCGCAACGCGATCCGGCGGAATCATACGGGAACGCATTTGCTACATGCGGCGCTGCGGCAGGTGCTGGGGACACATGTGAAGCAGGCTGGGTCGGCGGTGCATCCGGATCGGCTGCGCTTTGATTTTTCGCATTTTGCGCAGGTTGCCGATGAAGAACTCCAAGAGATAGAAAATATCGTCAATCGCGAGGTGTTGGCCGATGCGCGCGTCGAGACGCTGGAAGACGTGCCGATCGATGTGGCTGTGAACGAGTACCACGCGATGGCGCTATTCGGAGAGAAGTATGGCGACAAGGTTCGCGTGGTGAAGCTGTCGGATGGATTTTCGACGGAGCTTTGCGGCGGGACGCATACTGCGGCTACGGGCGAGATTGGGCTGATCAAGATTGTGAGTGAGGGATCGGTTTCTTCGGGCGTGCGGCGGCTGGAGGCGATTACCGGCCTCGGCGCGCTAGATGCTTTCAGGCAGGATTTTGCGGTGGCGCAAATTGTCGCGCAGGTTGCTCCTCCAACAGGGAACAGCCCTTCCGAGGCGTTCCGTGCAAAGTTAGCAGCGCAGGAAGATGAGGTTAAACACCTGCGACGGGAACTCGAAGAGATGCGCATGAAGTCGGCTGCCGGAGCGCTGGATGAGGCTCTCAGCCGCGCCGTCGAGGTGAAGGGAGTGCGGCTGGTTACGCTGAGGGCCGACTCGCTGGAGCGCGGGCAGTTGCGGACGCTGGTGGACAATTTGAAGCATAAGCTGGGCGAGGGAGTGGTGGTGCTGGCTTCGGCTCAGCCGGAGGGTAAGGTGGCCCTGATTGCAGGGGTCACACCGGGACTGGTCAAGCGGATTCAGGCGGGCAAGCTGGTGGGCGCAGTGGCCAAGCTGGTCGGCGGCTCGGGCGGCGGCAAGCCGGAGATTGCCGAAGCGGGCGGCAAGGAGCAAGGACAGATTGAAACGGCGCTCAAGGCGGCGCCGGAGATTGTTGGCGGGTTGCTGGGGTGAGCTCACTCTTCTTGGATCTGTGCTATCCCAGGTCTCAAAAGCGAGACCTGGGGCACCCAACAAACCGTCGGTTAGGCAAATGCCTTAATCTGAGCCGATGGATACAAACGATCCGGAACTCGTAAAGATCGACAAGCTGCGCCGCGCGCTGCTGCGATGGTATGCGCGCAACCGGCGTGACTTGCCCTGGCGGCGCAGTCCTGATCCTTATTCCGTGTGGGTTTCTGAGATCATGCTGCAGCAGACGCGCGTCGCTGTGGTCGTGGAACGGTACCAGGCATTTCTGGAGCGGTTTCCCTCGCTTCTCTCGTTGGCTCTGGCGCCGGAGCAGGACGTTCTGGCCCAGTGGAGCGGACTGGGATACTATCGGCGGGCACGGATGCTGCACAAGGCAGCGCAATTTGTGGCCAGTGAGTATGAGGGCAATCTCCCGTTCAGCTCAGAGGAGTTGCGCTTGCTGCCCGGCATCGGCGCTTATACGGCGGCGGCTATTGCAAGCATCGCCCATGGCGAACCCATTGCCGTTGTGGACGGGAACGTTGAACGAGTGCTGTGCCGGCTGCAAGGCTTGGAGATCGGAAGCCGCAAGGGCGGCGGCGCGGCTGTGCGGCGCAAGGTTGAGGAGTGCGCGGCCCAGCTTATTGACCCCGCGCGGCCCGGCGACTTTAACCAGGCGCTCATGGAACTGGGAGCGACGGTCTGCGTTCCTCGCAAGCCGCATTGCAAGTGCTGTCCGCTAAAAAAGGACTGTGCGACTCGCGGCGAGCATAAGACGCCACCGCGGCCTCCGATGATGAGTCGCGAAGTGGCCTACGCTCTGAGCGTGCGAACCGGCCAGAAGCCCGGACAAGCTCACCGCGAGGTGCTACTGGAACAGCGGCCCGCTTCGCTGACCGTGATGCCTGGACTGTGGGAGCTGCCCGCCCTGCGCGACGCCCAGGTTCCTGAGAATGAGGTGCGCATGACCGTGCGCCACGCCATCATGCAAGTGAACTACTACGTCCGCATCCGCACTGTTTTTGAGGATGATGCGGAGGTGATGACGGTTGCCGGCGGCGAACGGCGCTGGATTGAGTTGGGTCAGGCTGCAGGAACGGCGCTGACCGGCCTGACGCGCAAGGTCCTCACCCGCGCCCATTTGCTGCCGACTGTTCCGCCGACCGCCGTTGCCCGGCGGCGCGAAGTGGTCGTACTCTGAATGGGCATTGTTTTTGTTCCTATAGCCGCCAGTCGAATGAGCGCCACCCAATCCAGGGAGATTCCATGCAACGCAATCTAGTCTTTATATTCGTAGCCGCAGGCATGCTGGCTGCGTCAGTAATTCACGCGCAGCAACCTGGCGGAGGTTCGGTTCCCGAAATTTCCGGCCTGCCACAGGCTGCCCGCACTGCGGCCGCTCAAATCGACCCGGAGAAGATTCGCGCCCACGTGCGCTTTCTCTCGCTCGATTTGCTTGAGGGCCGCGGTCCCGGCAAGCGGGGAGCGGAGTTGGCCGCTGAGTACATTGCCACCCAGTTTGCGCTGGACGGCGTGGAACCTGCGGGCGATAACGGAACGTATTTCCAGCGCGTTCCATTGGTGGCTGTTCACACCATCGAAGACAAGACTAAATTCTCGTTTGTGCCCGCACAGGGGGAGCCGATTAACCTCGCTTACGGTACGGAGATCGTCTCAAAAGACCAGACTGGAGAAGCGACGACGGACCTTGACGCGCCCATTGTGTTTGTCGGCTACGGAATTCATGCGCCGGAGTACAACTGGAACGACTACGCGGGAGTGGACCTGAAGGGAAAGATCGCGCTGGTGATCGTCAACCAGCCGCCTTCAAACGGCGAGAAGTTTTTCAAGGGCAAGGCGCTCACTTATTACGGACGCTGGACGTACAAGTATGAAGAAGCCGCACGGCGTGGCGCGGTGGGCGTGCTGATCATTCACCGTACCGATCTGGCCAGTTATGGCTGGGAGGTGGTGCGGAACTCGCAGGCCGTGGAGAAGAGCTACCTCGAGGGAGATCCCAGCGCCACGCTGCGCGCAGCAGCATGGATTCAGCACGATGTGGCGCAACGGCTGCTTACGCTGGCCGGGCTCGGCGATCTGGATAAAGCAATCGATCAGGCAGGCAAGCCGGGAGCGTTCCATGCCGTTGAGCTTCCAGTCAGGCTGCATGCGCATATTGAGAGCCGCGTTCGGCGCTACGTGAGCTCGAACGTGGTGGGGCGCGTGTCGGGAGTGAGCGCGGCGAATCAGGCGGTGCTTTACACAGCTCATTACGACCATCTGGGAATCGATCCCGACGCCAAGGGCGACAACATTTACAACGGCGCCGCGGACAACGGCACAGGCTGCGGCATTGTGCTGGAGCTGGCTCGAGCTTTTGCAGAGTCTCCGGCGCGGCCGCCTCATGATGTTTACTTTGCCGCCGTCACCGCAGAAGAACAAGGGTTGCTGGGTTCGCAATTTCTGGGGATGCATCCGCCCGTTCCGACGAGGCAGATTGCGCTGGACCTGAACTACGATATGCTGCTGCCGATCGGCGTCCCTCGCTCGGTAAGTCTGGGCGGAGCCGAAAGAATCGACTTCTGGCCGACTATCCAGACGGTCGCCAAGGACTTCGACCTGGCTCTGTTGCCCGATCCCAGACCCGGCGCAGGCAGCTACTACCGCTCAGATCATTTCTCGCTGGCGAGGGTGGGCATTCCAGCTTTTTCGGTAGACCAGGGAGATCTATTCGAGGGGCACACGTTGGAGTGGGGACGGCTGCAGGCGGAGGACTACGAAGAGCACCACTATCACCAGCCCTCCGATGAGTACCGGACCGACTGGGACTTCAGAGGCAATGCCAAATTGGCGCGATTCGGCTTTGTTCTTGGATGGCTGGCTTCTGCGCAGGCGAAACCGATGGAATGGAATCCGGGAGATGAGTTTGAGGCGGCGCGAAGGGCGAGCCAAAGTCAGTAATAGTCCGCGCAACTGAGGTAATAGCCGCACTGGGTGCAGACCAGCTTGCAGTGATGGCCGGTGAGCCGGTGATCGCAGTTGGGGCAGATCTGGCAGTGATGATCGACCGGCTGCTCATCTGGGTCAGTTGAGCAGGCGTGCTGAATCTCAGGCGTGAAATCGGGATCGAAAGCGCTGGGCCGCTGCGGCAACATGCTGGCAGATTAGCATAAGTGGAAAGGCATTCTATCTGCGGCATCGCCGCGGGGGCCTGATGCATCAATAACAAGTGAGAACTCTCCGGCGTCGCCTCGCTTTTCCCCGGCGGCGCACCCAACAAAATAACTGAATTCCCCAAGGAGGAATAATGGCTAGCAAGGCAAGTGCGGTTTGGACAGGTTCACTAAAGGAAGGCAAAGGCACGATTTCAACGGCGACGGGCGTGCTGAAAGATGCGAACTACTCGTTCGCCACGCGGTTTGAAGGCGCAACCAGTGGCACCACGCCCGAAGAGCTGATTGCGGCGGCCCACGCGAGCTGTTTTTCAATGGCCCTGGGCGCGCAGTTGGGCGGCGCGGGGCTCACTCCCACTAAGATCGAAACCCAGGCAGCGGTCACATTGGCCAAGGTTGGGGAGGGATTTTCGATCACGAAAATCGCGCTGACCACCACCGCCAGCGTTCCCGGCGCAGCCAAGGAGGTCTTTGACAAGGCCGCGGCCGACGCCAAGGGCGGGTGCCCGATTTCGAAGCTCTTTGCCAATAACACGGAGATTACGCTTGACGCCAAGCTGGTCTGAGAGCGACCAACGCAGGCAGCAGGATCACTTAAAAGACCTCCCATCCTTGCCGAACCTCAAAGGATCGAGGGCGCGGTTGGGATGGGCGCCTTTTGGGGCCTGTGAATTGGCAGAAGCAAATCGCGAAGTTGGTACAGCGATGAAGAGATACAAATTCAAAGCGACAATTCAAGAAGGCATGGGCGGTGGGGCTGGAATTATCTTCCCCTACGATGTGGAGAAGGAGTTCGGCGTAAAAGGGGCGGTACCTGTAAAGGCGACCTTTAACAACGTGCCCTACACAGGCTCGCTGATGAAATGTGGAAACGCAAGCCACACGCTGGGGGTGTTGAAGGCTGTTCGCGAGCAAATCGGCAAGGGGCCGGGCGACACGATTAACGTCGTGGTTTGGAAAGACCAGGAAGCAAGAACCGTCGAAGTTCCAGCCGATTTTCGAAAGTTACTTAAGAAGGAAGGATTATTCACTTTCTTTGAAAAGCTGAGTTATACCCACCGCAAAGAGTATTGCCGTTGGATTACCGAAGCCAAGAAGGAAGAAACACGATTGAATCGCCTGGGGAAGGCCATCGAGATGCTCAAGAATAAAGTCAAGAGTCCCGGATAGAACGGAGTTGTTTCAAATCGGCCACTGCGCTCGGGGTCTAGATCGGGATGGGTTCAAATCGATCAGAATGTGATTCCTGGCCCGGTTTCGGAGTGCTGCTGAATTTGACACCAGGTCCCGTATTTGCGAGACTCGGAGATGCTGCCGGTTCAGCGGAGACTGCTGAACTTAAGTACTGTGCCGAAGTGGCGGAATTGGCAGACGCGCGTGGTTCAGGTCCACGTACTCGCAAGGGTGTGGGGGTTCGAGTCCCTTCTTCGGCACCAGAAATTTAGCAAGTCCTTTAGAATTATCAACATACTAAAAAGCATTGCGCGGCAGCGCCCTAAGCGTACTGTTCCCTCCAATTGCCTACATTTCCCACTTTTATGCAGATCGGGTCCTGCCTCGGGCGCCTGAGAAGGCCAGGGTTGGCGCTCGCTAGCGGATTCGATACCAATTCCAGTAGGCGAACATGATTTTGTGAAGGAATTGAGCCTGCGCTTGACCGGAACTCCGATAGAACCAGTATCATGGAAGTAGCCACTTTGGCAGGGTTGGAGGTGGGATTTTTGGCAGAGGTTCGCATTCAAGAAGGCGAGCCGCTCGAAAATGCGTTACGCCGGTTCAAGCGGAAGGTACAGCAGGAGGACATCATCAAGGAAGTCAAGCGTCACTCCTACTACCTGAAGCCTGGCGAGAAGAAACGCGTGAAGGCGGCTTTAGCACGCAAGCGGAATCGTAAGAAGGCTCGTAAAGAGCAAGACTAACACTAACGACAAATCGCGACATAAGCCGCCATGCTAACTCCTCTTAACTTGTGGAGTTACCAGAAGAGTTACCAATGACTCGGCGGTTGTCGCGATTTTTTGTTTTTGTAGTTATGAGTGATTAAATGTGGTAATGTTGTTCAGTCTTCCTGTGTTTACAGGGTAGACGAGTAAGCCGCTGAAGTTGGTGCGGCCCGGGCTCCAGTTGTCGTTAGAAGATTGAAGACAGGGAAGCGGGACCGGTGTTTTACGAGTTATGGCCGATTTCGGGCTTCTTCCCTGTTTCAGGGAAGCCGGTCATGGAATTTTCCGATCGAGTTTTAAAGTGCATGGATTGTGGCGCCGAGTTCGTATTTACGGCTGGCGAGCAATTATTCTTTCACGACAAACAATTCAAGAACGACCCGAAGCACTGCAAGCAGTGCAAGGCGAAGCGAGTGCGCGGAGGTTCACGGGTGCGCCCGGAGACCCGAACGACCTGTTCGCAGTGCGGCGAGCCCACGACTGTTCCATTCAAGCCAACGCAGGGCAGGCCTGTGCTGTGCCGTGTCTGCTTCAAGCAGCAAAAGGCAATTGTGCCGCCGGTGCAGGAAGAGATTGCCCTACCGGCGCAAGATTCCAATCTTCCGACGGAACTAGAGATTGGAGCCGAACCGGTGCCTGAGGCTATCCCAGAGCCGAGCTGAAAAGTAGATCTCCCTTGAATGGCGAGGGGAATCCAGCAGCGCGGACGAGAGTAGCCAACTGTGCCCAATGGCGCTGGCTATGGAAGAGCGCATGGCCCATGACTTTGCGCCGGGTGGCGGTTCGCGCCTGCGGCGGCAGCCAGTGAAAATCCATGGTGATGGTCTCATCCCAGTTTTGAGTAGGATCGTCCAGTAGAGTTCTGTAAATCTTCACGGCCTGGTTGTGGAGGCCAAAGATCTCGTTTAGCGGACCATCGGGCATTTCTTCATTGGGCGATACAGGCAGACCGGCGATGCGCTGTCCCCAGCGCAGTTCGACTCCCCAGATATGGCGGACGAACTCCTGCACGGTGGCGGCGCCGCCAATGCCGCAGGGTAGCGCCAGCAATGCGGGGTTGACTTCAAGGTGGGCTTTCCAGAAGTTTGAAGACTCCTGATTCCAGACGAATAGTTCTTCGAGCGTAATGGCTGCTGGGGTCATGGTTTGCTCCGTCGTGATTTGCATTTCAGGGCGCGTTGGCCGATATCGTGGCGATAGTAGATACCTTCAAAGTGAATCTTGCCCATAGCCTGGTAGGCGCGGGCCAGGGCATCTTCGAGAGAGGGTGCTGCGGCAGCGGTCGAGAGGACGCGGCCTCCATGGGTGAGCAGTTGGTCCCCCACCTGGGCGGAGCCGGAGTGGAAAATTTCGACTCCAGGGACCTGGGCGGCGGCGCTGAGACCGGTAATGGGGAATCCTGATTGATAGCTGCCGGGGTAGCCGGCTGAGCTGGCTACGACGCAGGCAGATGCGCCGGAGGACCAGCGCATTTCGGTTTCCGCGAGACGGCCGTCGATGCAGGCTTCGAGGGCATCGACCAGGTCGGATTCGAGTCGCAGTAGGATGGCCTGGGTTTCAGGATCGCCGAAGCGGGCGTTAAATTCGAGGACCTCGGGTCCGCGCGGAGTGATGATGAGGCCACAGTAGAGGACGCCGATGAAGGGCGTATCCTCTTCAGCCATTCCTCGAATGGTTGGCTCGGCGATGTGGTGGAGAATCCATTCGTTCATGCCGGGCTCGAGCATGGCATCGGTGGAGTAGACACCCATGCCACCGGTATTGGGGCCGGTGTCGCCCTCGCCAATGCGCTTGTGGTCCTGGGCGGGGACGAGGGGGGTAATGTGCTTGCCATCTGAGAGGCAGAGGTAACTGATTTCCTCGCCTACCAGAAACTCCTCAATTACGATCTGCTCCTCGGGCTGGCCCAGCAGCTTGCCGGAAAACAGGCCCTGGGCGGCTTCAATGGCGACGTGGCGCGAGGGGCAGATGATGACGCCTTTGCCGGCTGCTAGCCCGTCGGCCTTGACGACGATGGGCGGGTGGAAGATTTCGACGGCCTTTTCCAGCTGAGCCGCGGTGGTGCAGATGGCGTAGTTGCCGGTGGGGATCTTGTGGCGCTGGAGGAATCGCTTGGCGAAGCCCTTGCTGCTCTCAAGCATCGCGGCTTCGCGGGTTGGGCCGAAGACACGCAAGCCTCGCTCTTGAAGGGCATTGACGATGCCGAGGGAAAGGGGTAGCTCGGGGCCGATGATGGTGAGGGCGGGCTGCTCGGCTACCGCGAGGCGGACCATAACGTCGAGGTCCTTGAGGTCCACCGGAAGACAGCGGGCGATTTGGGCTATGCCGCCGTTGCCGGGGGCGCAGACTACCTCAGTGACTCGATTGCTGCGTTTTACAGCCCAGGCCAGCGCATGCTCGCGGCCTCCGGAACCGAAGATCAGGACTTTCATGATCGTGCAAATCCCCCGAGAGGTTATGGTCGGCAATGAGGGTGGGGAAAGTCAAACGGAGAAGAGGAAATGCGAAGAGCAGTCGTTCCCCTATACTGATGCGTGACGCCCGGAGGGCCGGGGACAGTGCCAGCGGGAGGGCAGCGCCGTGGTGCAAACGCGCATCAAGCCGTATTACCAGCAGATCGCTGAGAAGACGCAGCGGGAAGAGCAGCGGCGGGTTTTCCGGCAGAATCAGGTGTTTGGCCTGGTGCTGGTGGCGGGAGCGATTCTATTGTGGTGGATTTTTCATACCAATCCGAAGTGGATTTTTCCGCAGGGATGGTGGCGTCTGTGAGTACTGCGCGTACGGGTCCTTCGCAGACGGCGGACCCTTTGGTCGTTCTACTCCTTGGTCCAACGGGCAGCGGGAAGACGGCGCTATCGGTGGTGCTCGCGGAGCGGTTTGGCGGGGAGATCGTCAGTTGCGACTCGGTGGCAGTTTACAAGGGGATGGAACTGGGGACGGCTAAGCCTACTGCCGATGAGCGGGCGCGGGTGAAGCACCACTTGATCGATTTGGTTGAGCCGGACCAGTCTTTTACCGCGGGCGAGTACAGCAGGGCCGCGCGTGCGGCGCTTAAGGAGATTGCCGGGCGCGGGAGACTGCCAATTGTGACCGGGGGGACAGGGCTTTATCTGCGGGCGCTGACGGAGGGACTGTTTACCGGGCCAGAGAGGCAGCCTAAGCTGCGGACGCGGCTGGAGCAGAGCCGCGAGAAGCACGGAGAGGGTTGGCTGCATCGGCTGCTAAAGAGGCTGGACCCGGTTTCGGCTAAGCGAATTCACGCGAATGATAAGGCTAAGCTGATTCGAGCGATCGAGGTTTGCCTGGCAGGGCGCAAACCGCTGTCAGAGGTACTGGGTCGTGATCCTCTCACAGGGTTTCAGCTATTGCGGATCGGGCTGAATCCGCCGCGAAAAGCGCTTTATGAACGGCTTGATCTGCGAGCGGCGGCGATGTTCTCGGCTGGATTGGTTGACGAGACGCGGGCCTTGCTGGAGCGTTATGGGCCGGTCAAGGCGCTGGATTCGCTGGGCTACCGGCAGGGACTTGCCGTCCTGGCAGGGACTTTGAGCGAAGAGACTGGGCTAGCGGCGGCGCAACAGGGGCACCGGAATTTTGCAAAACGGCAAATGACTTGGTTTCGGCGGGAGCCGGAGGTGCATTGGCTGAAGGGGTTTGGAGATGAGGCGGAGATTCTGAGCGCGGCTACGGAGCTGGCAGCGGCTAAGCTGGATAAAAGACAATAACAACCGCAGGTCCTTCGACTGCGTTTGTCGCAAAAAGCGCGCCAAACTCCGCTCAGGATGACAGCTCAGTGGTGATTAGATATTTAAAACTGCCACTGGCACGATTGGCTAATGTGTGGTGAGATTTTCTGTTCAAGGAGCATTAGTGTGAATTTGCAAAATCGTAAATTGCTAGCAATTTTTGTTTTGTTTCTTATAACATTTATGGCAATCAATTGCCCGCATGAGGCTTTGGCACAGACGAGCTCAGATAGCTCAGAAAGTGCCGCGGTGAAGATATGGCCTTCGCTGCCTCCTGCCGGCATTCCTTTTGAGAATTCAAAGGAGCTGACGGGGATTGAGTTTACCGGAAGGCACGCGCAATATGGGCATGCAGATACGTGGTACCCGTCGTGGGCTGCGGATGGGAATCTCTACTCGCCCTGGACGGATGGGGAAGTGAACGGAGTGAATTCGGGCTCCGGAGGCGCGAAGGCTACTACTGGATTCGCTACGATTCTTGGCGATGATCCAATGAATCTGAAAATTACGGACGTTGCTACTTATCCATCCAATCCTGCTCCTTATGGAGGGAGATATCCGGCGGGAAGCCTGGTTTACAAGGGCGTTTGGTACTACGGGACTTATTGCTTGTACCAGACGCCCGGCAAAGGTTTGAACTGGGACGTGCTGGGGCCGTTTGTGGGATTTCGGTACTCGACCGATTACGGAAAGAGCTGGCATCAGACGAAGCATACGCCCGATCATCCGCTGTTTCCGGAGCCGGATCACTTTGGCGGCAAGGTGAAGATGGGCGTTCCGCACGTGGTGGACTTCGGGCAGGAGATGCAGTACTCGCCGGATGGGAAGGCTTACCTGGTTGCGCACGGGGCTTCCGATCCCGATCCTCAGCCGCGCGATGCGGACCTTAGCTGGATTACCGGGGATGAGATTTACCTGGCTCGGGTGAAGCCGACCGTGCATAACATGGAGGATGTAGGTAAGTATGAGTTCTTTGCAGGACACAACAGCAAGGGAAAGGCTATCTGGACGCATGACTTTTCGCGGATCAAGCCGCTTCTGAAGTGGGATAACAATATGGGTTCCGTGACCATGACTTATGATGCTCCGTTGAAGAAATACTTAATGGTAGTTACGGATGGGGGAAATACAATTTCCAAGTTCAATACTTACATTCTTGAATCTACTGAGATAACAGGGCCGTGGAAGCTGGCAGTTTATATGAAAGATTTTGGAGAGCAGGGTTACTTTGTTAATTTTCCTTCGAAGTTTATCAGCATGGATGGAAGAACGGCCTGGCTTTCTTACTCGGCGAATTTTACCAATACCTTTGGGGGGACAAGATTGAAATCGATTCCCGAAGGCGGCGGTTATTGGTGGACGCTTCAGGAGGTTCGGCTGCTAGGTCCGGAGGGTGCGAAGTAAGACGGCCAAATGATGGAGTAAAGGATGCTGTGGGCATTTAAACTAGCGATGGCGCGCGGTGGTTTGAGAGGCAGCGTGTCGAGAAATGGAGTTCCCCTTGGCTGAGACGATTTATGACGTGGCGATCATTGGCAGCGGGCCGGCTGGGTATACGGCGGCGATTCGTGGCGCTGAGTACGGGCTGAAGGTGGCGCTGATTGAGAAGACCAACGTGCTGGGCGGGACCTGCCTGCATGTGGGCTGCATTCCGACCAAGGCGCTGCTGTTCAACGCGGAGATATGGGACTACCTGAAGAGTGCGGCGGAGTTTGGGATTGAGGGGATCGAGACGCCGAAGCTGAACTGGGCCGCGGTGCAGACGCGGAAGACTGCCATCGTTGACAAGCACACCAGGGGGCTGGGCTTCCTGATGAAGAAGCACAAGATTACGACCATCGAGGGGTATGGGCGGCTGACGGGGCCGGCGCTCCACCCCAGCGACGAAGACCTGTCGCTGGGGACCCCGGCGGTGGACGGGGTGCATACCGTCGAACTGACGGGGGCGGACGGAGCTGTGAGTCAGGTTAAAGCGAAGAATTTGATTTTGGCTACGGGGTCGGCGGCGAAGATGATGCCGGGACTGACGGCGGACGATCGGATTTTGACGAACATTGAGATTCTGGCGATTGGGCAGGTTCCTAAGTCGCTGGTGGTGATTGGTGCGGGGGCCGTGGGGGTGGAATTTGCGTCGATTTTCCGCAGCTTCGGGACCGAGGTTACAATACTCGAGTTTCTGCCGCGGATGGTTCCGGTTGAAGATGATGAGATTTCAAAGGAGCTTACGCGGCTGTTCAAGAAGCGCGGCATCGATGTGAATACTGGCGCCAAGGTGGAGATGGTGGAGAAGACCGCGGACGGCGTGAAGGTGACTTATACCGATGCGAACGGAAAGGCTCAGGTGAAGGAAGCGGAGAAGGTGCTGGTGGCAGTGGGGCGGTTGCCGCTGACGGAGAATGTGGGGCTGGAGAAGACGAAGATCGAGTTGGAACGCGGGTTTGTGAAGGTGAACGAGGCGCAGGAGACAGCGGAGCCGGGGATCTTTGCCATTGGGGATATTGTGGCGGGGCTGCCGCAATTGGCGCATGTGGGCGCGATGAGTGGGATGGTGGCGGTGGCGAAGATTGCCGGGCGGGAGTATTGGCCGGTGCAGCGGGACCGGATTCCTAGCTGCACGTATACTGAGCCGCAGATCGGATCGGCGGGGCTGACGGAGGCGCAGGCGAAGGAAAGAGGCTTCGAGGTGAAGGTGGGCAAATTTCCGTTTGCCGGAAACTCGAAGGCGACGATCGTAGACAGCCACGATGGGTTTGTGAAGATCGTTTCCGACGCGAAGTATGGGGAGATTCTGGGCGTGCACATTATTGGGCCACAGGCGACGGAGCTGATTGCGGAAGCAGTTGCGGTGATGGCGCTGGAAGGCACGGTGGAGCAGATGATGTTTACCATCCACGCGCATCCTACGCTGTCGGAGAGTTTGCTGGATGCTTATGGGGCTGTGGATGGGATGGCGATTAATGCGTGAGGCTGACCGCGGGCTAGAGCCTGCTCAAGGTTAGTCCGCCGTCCAGAACCAGAACTGCGCCGGTTGCGTAGGTGAGTTCGCCTGTGGCCAGAACTGTTACGGCTCGACCGACATCGATGGGTGTTCCCCACCGCTTTTCGAGCAGCAGGCCTGTTTCAATCAAGGCATCGTATTCGGCACGGACACCCTTGGTCATGTCTGTTTCGATAATGCCAGGGCGTACTTCATAGACACCGATGCCGTGTTCCGCCAGACGGACTGCCCATAGCTTGGTCGCCATGGCGATGCCGGCTTTGGAGATGCAGTAATCGCCCCGGTTGACGCTGGCTACAGTGGCGGAGACCGAGCTTATGTTGACGATGGCGCGATGGCTGGCAGGATCGGCGGCCTGCTGGCAGATCATCCATGAAGCGGCGGTCTGGGTGAGGAAATACGGTCCCTTTAGATTTGTCGCGATGAGTTCGTCAAAGCTGTCCTCCTTGGCTTCAAGAATATCGGCGCGGGTGCGCGGGGCGATTCCGGCGTTGTTGACGAGGACATCTAACCTGCCGAGAGATTCTTCGACGGTATGCATTAGGTTGAAGCGATCGGCGGGGTGGGAGACATCGCCCTGGATATAGATCGAGCCGGAGGAATGCTGGCGGATGGAATCAAGGGCGGGCTGCACTTGCTGGAGGGAGCGCCTGCCGGAGATTGCGAGGGTAAAGCCGGCCTCCGCCAACTTGAGAGCTATGCCCAGGCCGATGCCGCTGGCGCCTCCGGTTACGAGAGCTACTTTGCCTTGATTGGCCATATTTGATCCTTATTCCAGAGTAAGTGCTGGTTGGTTAGAAGAATGTGTAGTAACTGGAGTTAGCGATCCTGGTAACCAACAGCATGGCTTCAAGCAGATGATAGTCTCCCCACATGCTTGATTCTCCGAATGGAATTTTTGCCGATGGGGGAACGTAATCCCATCCGTTAGGGCGATGGTAGATGCTGTGCAGCAAAAGGCCTTCGTGATCGGGATGCGCAGAAAGATAGGGTTCTTCAAGGAGGCGTGCGAGCAGCGTGAGTCCGGCTTGAAAGTACTCGCGTCCAGCTTCGGCGCCGAGCACGCGGCCGAGGCGGAGCAGACCCTGAACGGCGATGGCGCCGGCGGAGGAGTCGACGGGTTCAAAATCGTTGAACAGATCTGCTGGCTTCGATTGCCAGTCGCCGAGACGGTGTAGCTGCGGTGCTCCAGTATCCCAATAGCAGACGCCATCGAGCGCGCTGGCCTGGTGAAGGTAAAAGTCGCAGGTGGCTCGAGAGGCGCGCTCCAGCATGGCCGACGCTGCGGATTTTTCCGGTACTCCGTCGGAGCCAAACTCAGGATCAGGCAGGGAGCGGATGAATTCGAGTTGTTCCGCGAAACCCAGCATGGCCCAGGCGAGACCCCGCGTCCAGGTGCTGAAGGGCGAGTAACCCTGCTGCGTGGACGGGCAGCGAAAGACTCCGCTGGCCGGATTGAAGATGGCTTCATGCACGGTTCGTCCGGCCAATGCGGGCACGTCGTAGTGGTCGCGTCCTTCTCCGTAGTAGATGTTATAGAGTGCGGATGTTTTTGCGTGGGTCAGCAACCGGGCGAGGAGATTGATTTCGCTGTCCTGCTCGGCAGAGAGAGAGTGGCCAAGAAGATGAGCCATGCTGCAGATGCGAAGAGTGCGGATGGTATCGATGAAGAGTGAGTGGGCTCCGTTGAAAGAGTAAATATAGCCGAGACCGTCGCTGAGGCTGGTCCAACGAGTTGCCTGAACGGCTCCGCTTACCTTGAGGGCGAGCTCGTAAAAATGAAGCTCCCAATCGCTTGCGTCGATGCGGCCGTCGAGGATGAGGCGGCGCAGGTGGCCGTAGGTGGAGATATTGTTGAAGCCATGATCGTGGACTCCAATGTGGGTGAGATGCCCGGCCATATCGGCGACGATGTGCTGCCGGGCCGTCTCGAGGAGGGCGGGTTCGGAGGTCAGGTCAAAGCAAAGCAGCGCATTGCCGTATTGAAATCCCTGAGTCCACTGCGTCCAACTGCGCGCCGTGTACTTGCCTTCGACGGTAAAGACGGGAGCTCCATCAGAGACGTTCCAGCGCCGCTCAAGACGCTGAGTCTTCTCTACGGCCAGGGCCACAGCACGGTTGACCGATGGAACCAGGTCTTGAGCGGATAACGTGCGGTTGATTTCCATCGGAGCACCTACGAGGATCGAGACTTTAATGTAAGTATAATTGGGCGCCTGCTGAAAATTTAGGCGCTGTACGCGGCGAACGAGCGAACTAGCAATGCCGTAGTGCCATTAATGATGATGATGGCCGGAGGATTTCACCGGTCCGATCAAAACCTGGCCGCTCCAGTCGCGATCTATACCGCGCCGGAAATCGAGATAAGCATCCCACTGCCACAACGGGACGGTATTCTTCTTGATCAGGAGAAGACGTTCCGCGGAGAAGATCCCGTTGGAAAATGTATAGGCGGCGTGGTACTCGGCCCAGTCCTCGACAATGTCGATATTGTTGGGCGGAATCATGGACCAGCCTGCAGGCAGCTGGATACTGGAACTGTAGATGGTTCCACCTTTAGCACCGAGTTCGGGATCGTCGGCAGGTTTCTTTTCTTTGTTCCCCGGCGGCAGTTCGATGCCCGTGGGTGGCAGGGGCGGTCCGATCCAGTGTGCCGTTTGGGTATCGTTCCACTTGAAGTATTTCTCTCGCGTATAGTCGAACGAGAAATGAAGTGGGTCATCGATCTTTTCAACGTCGGAGACCTGCGGATTCGAGATTTCGCCGCTGAAATTTTGCGCTCTCGCGAGCCTTTCGAGAAGTTCCTTCCATTGCGATTGTGGAAATCTCCGGAAGGCGAACCTCATAAAGACACCTGCATCCCCATCCATGGTTTCGGCAATGTTGGCTGTGAAGACACCCTGTTCGGATATGGAGCCACGGACATCAGCGCGATTCGTCCGGTGTGAAGGCAGGTCGGCCGGGGTGCGCACAAGGTAGGCTGACTCGCTGACGGGAACAGCAAGAGCTTGTTTATCGCGTAGCGCGGCTGTCAGAAATCCTATTGGCGCAACTTCCATTGTAGAGTCCATCCACACGAGCTTACGGGAAAGCGGGAGCACGGTAATGACGTGATCAAATTGCGCCGGCGAAGGAATTTCTGGATCGAGTTGGCGGCCGCTGGAGATGAGTACAGGCCAAGCTTCGATTCCGGCGGCTTTGAGCAGGGCGGCCAACAGCGTGTGCTTGTCCTTGCAGTCGCCGTACTCGTTGGAGAGAACGTCGTCGGCAGAGTGCGGCTGGTAGCGGCCGATCCCGAAGTCGAGACCGACATAGTGAATGTGCAATGCGACGTCATTGAAGATGGCGCGGAGCTTGTCATTGCCGGATGTGAGGTCCTTGGTAAGGGAATTCGCGCGGGCCTGGATGGCCGGGGTGACGGCGACTCGATCCTTTTGGAGCGAGGCATACCATGCGCCCACTTGCTCCCAACTCGTAAACGTGGTCACCTGGACGGAAGGCTTCCATTTCTTTGCCGATTTGGGTGGCGCCTCGGGGTCGGGACGGGTCAGATTCGAGCTGGCCCAGTGGTAGAGCTTGCGGCTGCCGGAGGTGGTGACAGTGGGCTGCGCATCGGCGCTGGCCACAGTGACTGGCTTGTCTGCAGGCACGTCTAGATCGAGCTGCTCGTCCAGTTCGATGAGGTTCTTCTCGAAGGTGTATTCAAGCCAGAACTGGCCGGGAACCTCCGGCTCGAGAGTGGTGAGCGTGACCTGGTACTCCAGAACATCGCCCACACCCAGGCCGCGTACCGCGACGTGCTTCTGGTGAATGTCAGAGTACATGGGCGCTTCACGCGTCACATCGGCGGGCATGTCCTGAATGTTGTAATCGGGCGTGGCGACGGTCGAGCCGTCAGGTTTGATGACGCGCACGTAGGCGATGTCGATTTTTTGATTTGAGGCCGTGTAGGTGAAGGTGAGCACGGCCATGCTCTTGACTCCAGCGTCGGACTGGATGCGGATGCGTGCGGTAGTCTGTCGCGTTCCGGCTCCGCCGGATTCCTCGCGGATGCGGTTATAGAGTTTTTCGAAGACGAGGGCTTCTTTAGCCAGATCGGCGGACTTTGCGGCCGCGGAAGGTGGCGCGTAGGCGGGCGTTGACTGCGCTTGAGAAGGGATGCAGAGACAGGCGGCGAACACTGCACCAGCCGCTTTTCGGCATGAAAAAAGGGCGGAACAGGAGCGTATGGGTCGAGCTATCGCACTGTGCATGAAGGAAATTGTCCGGCGCAGAAACAATAGCATAGTCTCAGCCACAGCAATGCAAAACTTTATAGCTCCGTGGACTGGCTGGCAACTAATGTTTTGGCTTTGGCGATGAAGTCGGCGAGTGGGATGGAGCCCTGGTCGCCTTTTCCGCGGGTGCGGACGCTGACTGAGTTTGCGGCTTCTTCCTTGTCGCCGAAGACCAGAATGTAAGGCGTTTTCTGGTTGGCGAAGTCGCGGATTTTGCCGTTCATCTTCTCGTTGCGGGCATCGACCTCTACACGCAGGCTGGCGGCTTTGAGTTCGGCTTCGACTTTTTGAGCATAGGCGTGGTGGCGCTCGCTGATGGGGACGAGACCGACCTGCATGGGGGCCAGCCAGAGCGGGAATGCGCCGGCGTAGTGCTCGATGAGGACGCCGAAGAAACGCTCGACGGAGCCGAAGAGCGCGCGGTGAACCATGACGGGCTGATGGCGCTCGCCGTCTTCGCCTACGTATTCGAGCTCGAAGCGGGCGGGGAGATTGAAATCGAATTGTACTGTGGAAAGCTGCCAGGGACGACCCAATACGTCGATTAGCTTGACGTCGATCTTGGGGCCGTAGAAGGCGGCTTCGCCGGGAAAGGTGTTGAACGTGAGGCCGCGATCGGTGAGCACCTTTTTAAGTGCTCCTTCGGCATGCGCCCAGTCCTCGGCAGTGCCAAAGAAATCGCCGCCCTTTTGCGGGTCGCGCGTGGAGAGCTCGACACGATATTCCTTGAAGCCGAAGGTCTTGAGGACCGCTTCGGCAAAGTCGAGGCACGCGATGACTTCGCCTTCAATCTGCTCTGGCGTACAGAAGATGTGCGCATCGTCCTGCGTGAAGCCGCGCACGCGCAATAGGCCGTGCATGGTGCCGGAGCGCTCGTAACGGTAGACGTTGCCGAATTCGGCGTAGCGCTGTGGGAGATCGCGATAACTCTTGGGTGAGTTTTTGTAGATGAGAATGTGGCCGGGACAGTTCATCGGCTTGAGACGGTACTCGGCGTCGTCCAGCTTCATGGGCGGGAACATGTCTTTGGAGTAAACGCCGTCGTGGCCGGAGACCTTCCACAGATCGCGGCGCATGACGTGAGGGGTGTAGACCAATAGGTAGCCGCGGCGGACGCACTCCTCGCGCATCCAGTCTTCCATCAATCTGCGGATCATGGCGCCCTTGGGATGCCAGAAGATGAGGCCTGCGCCGGCTAGCTCCTGCACACTGAAGAGGTCGAGTTGCCTGCCGAGCAGGCGATGGTCGCGCTTGGCGGCTTCTTCAAGACGGGCGAAGTGGGCGTCGAGGTCTTTCTGCGAGAAGAAGGCGGTGCCGTAGATGCGCTGAAGCTGGGGATTCTTCTCGTCGCCTAGCCAGTATGCGCCGGCGAGCGAGAGAACTTTGAAGGCTTTGACGCGGCCGGTGGAGGGGACGTGAGGGCCGCGACAGAAGTCCACGAAGCGTCCATTGCGATAAAAGCTAACCTGGGAGCCGGGCTCAGTGAACTTGGAGACGAAGTGGGTCTTCATGAAATCGCCTTCCTGCTCAAACTCCGTTAGGGCCTTTTCGCGGGGCTCATAGACATGCAGGAATTTTTCGTCGCGGGCGACGACTTCCTTCATTCTTGCCTCGATGGCTACGAGGTCCTCAGGAGTAAAGGGGATGGGGCGGTAGAAATCGTAGAAAAAGCCGGCGTCGGTGGCGGGGCCGTGACCCAGCTTGGTCTCAGGGAACAGCTCCAGGACTGCGGTTGCGAGGACATGGGCGGCGGAGTGGCGAACGACCTTGAGGGCTTCGGGGTCAGTCTCCTTGATCAGTTCGAGGCGGGTATCGGCGGTGAGGGGGGTCGCGAGGTCGACCAAGCGCGGTGCGGCGGCGTCTTCAGCGGCGTACATTGCGGCTTCAGCCGACTCGCCGTCGGAGGTGGAGCTTTGCATCAGGTTGCCGTTGATGGGGGTGAGGCGGGCGACGACGACGGCGGCGGCGAGGCGCGGGGAGATTGAGTTAGCAATCTCAAAGGGCGTTGTGCCGGAGGGGACTTCACGGACGGCCCCGTCAGGCAGGTGTACGGCAATGTTCTTGGCGTTCATGGCAGGCAGGATTCCAATGGGGCCGCGGCTCTAATTTAACGCGGCCAACATATTGAGGATAGAAGGACGATGGGGTCCGCGTCGAGCGGCGGGTGGTGTTGGCGGCGTAATGTGGGCCATTCTGGGCTGCTGTTTCTCAATTTGGTGCTACCGACCCACGACGAGGACGGTGAAGCTGCCGGGAACGATGGATGGCCGTGGGTGAGGATTGTCAGAAGTTGGGTCGGGTCGGGGGCCGAACTCGGCGGCCACCAGATAAATGCGATCGGCGGCGGAGTCATAGGCCATGGTGCGGGCGCTGCGTTGGGTGGACAGGTTCTCAATGGTGGGATAGTTGGGCGCCGCGGCATCGATTACGGAAAGAATTCCCTCGTTGCAGGAGGCGAAGGCTAATTTGTGGGTTGCGTCCCAACCGGCGGCGTCGGGACCGTCGCAGATTGCGGGAGTGGCCAGGACTTTGCCGGTTTTGGAGTCAATTACGCCCATCTTTTTGCCATCGCAGACTGGAAAGAGACGGTGGCCGCGCGTGTCGAAGGCCAGTCCGCTGGGGCCGTCGCAGCCGGTGAGGGGCCACTCGGCGGTGAGCTTGTTGGTGTGGGCGTCTAAGCGGACGATTTCGCTTTTGTCTTCTATGTTGTCGAAGACCGTTCCCTTGCCGTCGACTGCGGGGAATTCCGGCTTGCCGGGGAGGGGGATGGTGGCGACAACCTTCTGCGTGGCGGCGCTGATGACGGAGACGTCTTTGCTGCGGCCGTTGAAGGCCCAGACGGTTTGGGTAGCGGGTTCGAAGACGATGCCGTCAGGGTTTTGGCCGGCGGGAATGGTAGCGACGGTGGCCAAGGTGGCGCGGTCGAAGACGACTACGGCGTTGCCGCCGCCGTCGGAGATGTAGCCGAATTTGCCGGCGGTGTCGAGGGCGATGCCATGGGTGCCGTGGAGGTTGGCGATTGTGCCCACCGATTTGCCGGTTTGAGTGTCGAGGACTTCAACGCGGGCGCCGTGGGTGAGGTAGAGGCGATGGGCCGGCGGGTCGGCGAGCAGATAATCCCAGCCGCCGTCACCACCGATCTTCCAGCGGTCGATGATTTTGTAGGGCTGCTGCAACCCGACGGACGAAGACCTGTCAGCCTGGGCGGTGAGCTGGGTTGAGGCTGTTAGAAGGCCACAGAGCAGGATTGCGGTTGCGATGGTGGGGATGAGAAGTAGGCGAGTGCGCTGGAAGGACATAGGGGCTCCGTTTGAATTTGACCTAACGGCAAGAATAGCATTTATCACCGGCTTGGAAATCAATTGGTTAAGCTCAGATCGGGCCAGATGCATTACTCTCTAAATTGGTTTGAGATAGTTGAAGAGAGCGCTGGTTTGGGTTCGAGGTATCCCAGGTCCCAGAAGTGAGACCTGGGGCACCCAGACTTTAACGAGACGTGGATTTAAAAAACGCGACGGGGATCTGACTTTGCGAATCGTTCTTTCAAATATCGGGACGTTTGGGGATATTAATCCGCTGATTGCGATTGCGCTGGAGTTGAAACGGCGCGGGCATGTGCCGGTGATGGCGGTGCCGGCGGTGTTTGAACCGAAGATTGTGCCTTTGGGCCTCGAGTTTCACGCCGTGCGGCCGGATATTGACCCAGGGAACAAGCTGCTGGTGGAGATGGTCTACGACGTGAAGAAAGGCACGGAGACGGGGCTGAGGGAGTTTCTGTTTCCCGTGCTGCGGCAGACCTATGACGATCTGACGGACGCGGCGACGAAGCCGGAGCGGGCCGACCTGCTGCTGCTGGGCGAGCTGAATTATGCGGGACCGCTGGTGGCGGAGGTCACGGGGATTCCATGGGCGAGTTACGTGCTGGCGCCACTTTCGTTTTTCTCGGCGTTTGATCCGCCGGTGCTGCCGCCTTATCCACGGGTGGCGAGGGCAGACAAGGTTGTGCCTGGATTTGGCCGGGTGGTGAAACGGTTGGCGAGGTTTGTTAGCCGGAAGTGGCCGCAGCCGATCTACGACCTGCGCAAGGAACTGGGACTCGAGAAGGGAAAGAATCCGCTGTTTGACGCCAAGCACTCACCTTACCTGGTGCTGGCGTTGTTTTCTCGGGTGCTGGGCACGGAGCAGAAGGATTGGCCGGAGCATGCGTTGATTACAGGTTTCTGTTATTACGACTCTGACGCGGGGAACGCGGCGCTGCCGTCGGAGCTGGAGAAGTTTCTGGACGCGGGGCCTGCGCCGGTGGTGTTTACGCTGGGATCTGCGGCGGTGCTGGCGGCGGGACGGTTCTATGAGTTCTCAGCGAAGGCGGCTATCATGCTGGGGATTCGTGCGGTGTTGCTGATTGGATCTGACCCGCGCAATCGGCCGCGGCAAGAGTTGCCGGAGACGATTTGTGTGGCCGAGTATGCGCCTTACTCGGGGCTGTTTTCGCGGGCTGCGATGGTGGTGCACCAGGGTGGAGTGGGAACCACGGCGCAATGCCTGCGAGCGGGCAAGCCGATGATGATTATGCCCTACTCGCACGACCAGCCGGATAATGCGAGGCGCATGCGGCGGCTGAAGGTGGCAACGGTGATTCAGCGCGGGAATTACACACCGGGGAGAGTGGCGCGGAAGCTGAAGGCGATGCTGGCCGAGCCTTTGTATGCGCTGCGGGCGACGCTGGTGGCGCGACGGCTGGAGCATGAGGATGGGGTGCGGACGGCTTGCGATGCGCTCGAAGAGCTTTATCGGAGTACGCGCAAGGCGTGAAGGAGTTCATTGTTGGTGGAGTGAGCCGGCACGCAGCGGCGATGCTGGTGTAAACTTATTTGGACCCCCATAGTCGGTCCGCCGCGGCGGACCGGCTTGATCGTGTCGGGACGTGGCTCAGCCTGGTAGAGCACTCGCTTGGGGTGCGAGGGGTCGGCAGTTCAAATCTGCCCGTCCCGACCATTAGACTCCATTTTTT
>Ga0181517_10001785_pt1 | contig 23192 bp, 17 predicted proteins | sample PEATcosm2014_Bin_31_FD_119748 | JGI IMG/M metagenome (GOLD analysis project Ga0181517, IMG submission 119748) | Peatland microbial communities from MTU Mesocosm Facility, Houghton, MI, USA - PEATcosm2014_Bin01_30_metaG | ecosystem: Environmental > Terrestrial > Soil > Wetlands > Peat | place... | reverse complement strand
GTCGTCGGTCATGCCCTGGCTCTGGTAGGCGAAATCCCAATCGGCGAGTCCCAGGCGCGCGGCCACGGCGGCTGCGGTGGCACGGGTTTCGCGAGCATACGGGTCGCCCCCGGCCAGTACCTTCTCGGGCACACTATGCGCGGTGAAGAGGACCGGTGGGGCATGCTTTAGCTTGCCCGGTTCAAGTACTGGGATCAGCCGCTCAGCGAAAGCTTCGATGAGCAGCGGTTCGTCATGGAAGCTGCGGGCCCACACGATGTCTGCGACCATGCCGGTTTCGCGCGCCGCGTCGGCGGTGCGGCGGATGTACAGGCCGACGCTCGATTCCGAAAACTGCGGCGCCAGGCAGATGGCCGCCAGCCGCTCGATGCCCGCGTTGCGCGCCAGTTCTATGGCGTCGCGGATGAAGGGTTTCCAGTTGCGCATGCCGAAAAAAACCGGCAGATCCAGCGTGCGCTCGAGGGCTTCGGCCTGGGCGCGCGTCCAGCGCAGCAGAGGGCTCGATCCGCCGATGGCGGCATAGCGGCTGCGCACTTCTTCGAGGATTTTGGGAGATCCCGGCCGCCCGCCGCGCACCAGCGCGAGATACGCCTCCACGTCTTCCAGGCGCTCCGGCGCACCGTGCGCCACGAGCAGCACGGCCTGCTTCATGCGCGGAATTCCCGCACCATCTCCACCACGGCCTTCACGTTTTCGACGGGCGTTTCGGGAAGAATGCCGTGTCCCAGGTTGAAGATATGCCCCGGCCGCGTACCGGTGCGTTTGAGCAGCTCCTGCACCTTGCCGCGCAGCTCATGAATGGGGGCGAAGAGCGCCACAGGGTCCAGGTTGCCCTGTACGGCGGAGCGGTAGCTGATATCCATCCAGGCCTGGTCGATGTTGATGCGCCAGTCCACGCCCATGACGTCTCCGCCGGCCGCGTGCAGCTCGCGGAAGAAGCCCGAGGCCCCCGTGCCGAAATGGATGACCGGGACGCCGGTGGAGCGGATGCGCTCGATCATGGCGCGGGAGTAGGGCGCCGCGTAGCGCACGTAATCGTCCGACCCCAGCGCGCCCACCCAACTGTCGAAGACCTGGATGGCGCGCGCCCCGGCGGCGACCTGCAGGTGCGCGAAGGGCGCCATCACGTCCACGATTTTGCCCATCAGCCGCCGCCAGAGGGTTTCGTCGCTGTACATCATCTTCTTGGTGCGGATGAAGTTGCGCGACGCGCCGCCCTCGATCATGTAGCTGGCCATGGTGAACGGCGCACCCACGAAGCCGATCACGGGCACTTTCCCCGCCAGCGCGCGAACCACGTGGCCGATGGCCTCGCCCACGTAGCCGAGATCGTCGGTGTTGGCGGTGGAGAGTGAATCGACGTCGTCCGAGGTGCGCACGGGATTGTCGATCACGGGGCCCTCGCGCGCGGCGTAGCGCAGCTTCAGGCCCATGGGTTCGACCGGCAGCAGCAGGTCCGCGAAGATGATGGCGGCATCCACATCCAGCAGTTCGACCGGTTGCAGCGTCACGGTGGCCGCCAGGTCGGGGCGTTTGCAGATTTCCAGGATGCCGTGGCGGTCGCGGATCTGGCGGTACTGCTTCAGATACCGGCCCGCTTGCCGCATGAACCACACCGGTCTTACATCGGTGGGCCGGCGACGGCAAGCGTCCAAGAAACGACTGGTCATGGGAGCCACGCGCATGGCTGATCCGTCCTGTCTTCGCAGAAGAACACGCGAAAATCCTTTGGTTTGTGCTGCGCCGCCCACTGGCGGCCGTTCACGAAATAGGGCTTAGCCCACGCCTCGCTGTCGATGGTGAGGGGTGCCACGACCGAGACCGACACGCTGCCCTGCGCCGGAAAGCCCGTGCGCGGATCCATGATATGGGCGTAGATGCGGCCCTCGGCGCGAAAGAACTTCTCATAGCTGCCGGAGGTGGAGATGGACTGGTCTTTCAGGTACACCTCGGCGGCGGTCTTGCTGGGGGACCACGGGTTCTTGATATTCACCCGCCAGCCGCGCGGCTCGCTGGGCGGTGCGCCCATGCCGTAGATGCTGCTGCCCGAGCCCGCCACCAGGGCAATTCCGATCCCGTTCTGTCTCAGAATATCCACCATGCGGTCAACCGCGTAGCCCTTGCCGATCCCGCCCGGGTCCAGTTCCACGCCCGCGCGGTCGAACCGGACCGTGTGGGCGCCCTCGTCCAGGTGCACGTGCCGATACCCCACCTTGGTCAGCGCGGCGCCGACCTCGGCGCGATGCGGCAGGTGGCCGCTGTCCTTGTAAAACCCCCAGACCTTCATCAGCGGGCCTACCGTAATGTCGAAAGCGCCTTCGCTTTCCCGGCTGTACTCGAGACACGCCGCCAGCAGCCGGAACAATTCCGGCGACGTTTGGACGGGCCGGGTGGAGGCGAGCCGGTTAACCGTGCTCCACTCGCTCTCGGGCCGGTAGTTCGAAAGCAGCTCATCCAGGCGCCGCGCTTCGTCCAGCGCCGCGCCGGCGGCCGCCTCCATTTTGACCCGGTCGTAGCCATAGATCTCGACCGTGTACGTCGCGCCCATGGCGTCGGCGCTCTCCTGGAGCCGAAGCATTTCGGCATCCTGGGCCGCTGCGATCCCGGCCGCGAGAGCCGCCAACACAAACAAAACTAACACAAATTGTTTAAAAGTAGGACTAAATTTGGTCGCGGCCACGAGATTTTTTCGCCCGTCTCAAGAGGAATTCGATACGGCTATCGGCGCCGGCGTTCCGGTCGGCCTGGAAGTGGAGCTCCGGAACATGCCGGAGGCCCAGCCGGCTGGCCAGCTCCTGGCGCAAATAATGCCGGGCGTGTTCGAGGGCGGCGAGCGAGGCCCTCTGCTCGTTTTCCGCCCCGTGCACGGCCACTTTCACGGTGGCATGGCGCCCATCGGAGCTCACGTGCGCCTCGGTAACCTCGACGGCGAGCAGGCGCGGATCCTCGGTTTCGAAGCCGATGATTTCGGACAGCTCCTCGCGGAGCGCCTCGGAGACCCGCAATGTGCGCCGTTCGTCCATGCGGTCAGCTCAGCCATTCGAGCGTGGCGCCGGCCAGCTCTCCGCCAAGCAACTGCGCCGCCTCGTCCTCCACGCCGCGGAGCACCTTCTCGGCGTGCGTATGATCGGAAGAGACCGTCACGGCGGCGAGCGTGGCGCGCTGCCACAGGTCCTGGCCATCGATCTCGGCCACCGACACGTTGAATTTGTTGCGCAGCCTGTCCTTGAGGCTCTTGACTACGTGACGCTTGTCCTTCAGGGAGTGTGAACTCTCTAGCCTCAGCTCCAAGGTGAGCACGCCGACGGTGGCCATGTCGTCAGGCGAAGACCTCGCTAGCCACCCGTTCGGCGGCGAAAGCCTCGATGATGTCGCCCTGCTTGACGTCGCTGTAGTTCTCGAGGGTAATGCCGCACTCCATGCCGCTCTTCACCTCGCTCACGTCGTCCTTGAACCGTCGCAGGGAGCTGATCTTGCCGGTATAGACCACCACGTTGTCGCGCAGCAGGCGCGCATCGGACCGGCTGCCGATGGAGCCGTCCTGCACGATGCAGCCGGCCACGTTGCCCACCTTGGAGATGCGGAAGGTCTCGCGAACCTCCGCGCGGCCCTTGTAGACTTCGCGGAATACCGGCTCGAGCAACCCGGTCATGGCGCGCTTCATCTCGTCGGTCAGGTTGTAAATGATGGTGTGCAGGCGGATTTCCACCTTCTCCTGCTCGGCGAGGGCCTCGGCCTTGCGTTCCGGGCGCACGTTGAACCCGATAATAATGGCGTTGGCGGTGGAGGCCAGCAACACGTCGCTTTCGTTGATGGCGCCCACGCCGGAGTGGATGACGCGCACGCGCACCTTGTCGTTGGAGAGCTTCTGCAGGGTTTCGGTGAGCACTTCGGCCGAGCCGCCCACGTCGCTCTTGATGACCAGCGGCAGTTCCTTGACTTCGCCGGCTTCCATCTGACGGTGCAACTGCTCGAGGGTCAGGCGGCTCGATTTAGCGAGGGCCGCATCGCGCGCTTTCTGTTCGCGGAAGGTCACGATCTGCTTGGCCTTGGCGGTATCGGTGACCACCTGGAAATCGTCACCCGCTTCGGGCACCGTGTCCAGCCCGAGCACCTCTACAGGCGTCGCGGGGCCGGCTTTGCGAACCTGCGCGCCGCGATCGTTCTGCATGGCGCGGACCTTGCCGAGCAGGGCGCCGCAAATGAAGAAATCGCCCACCTGCAAGGTGCCGTTGCGCACCAGCACGGTGGCCACAGGGCCGCGCCCGCGATCGAGCTGGGCCTCGATGACCGTCCCGGTGGCGGGGCGCGAGGGATTGGCCTTGAGATCCTGCATATCGGCCACCAGCAGGATCATTTCGAGCAGCAGCTCGAGGTTCTGGTGGGTCTTGGCGGATACCGGCACCATGACTGTGTCACCGCCCCAATCTTCGGCCAGCAGACCGCGGTCGGCGAGCTGCTGCTTGATGCGCTCGGGCTGCGCGTCCGGCCGGTCCACCTTGTTGATGGCCACTACGATGGGCACGCCGGCAGCGCGCGCATGGTCGATGGCTTCCAGGGTCTGGGGCATGACGCCATCGTCGGCGGCCACCACCAGGACCACGATATCGGTGACTTTGGCGCCGCGGGCGCGCATGCGGGTGAAGGCCTCGTGGCCGGGCGTGTCGATGAACACAATCCGGCGGCCTTTCATTTCCACTTCGTAGGCGCCGATATGCTGCGTGATGCCGCCGGCCTCGCGCCCGGCCACGTTGGCTTCGCGGATGCCGTCCAGCAGGGAGGTCTTGCCGTGGTCCACGTGGCCCATGATGGTGACCACGGGAGCGCGCTTCTGGAGGTCCTTGACGTCTTCGGCGTCCTCGACCGACTGCATAGCCTCGACTTCGTAGGTCACGGTGGCGGTGGAGGCGCCGAACTCGCGGGCCACTTCGGTGGCCAGCTTGGAATCCAGGGTCTGGTTGATCATGGCGAAGATGCCGCGATCCAGCAGTTTCTTGATAACCAGGTTGGCCTTAACGTCCAGTTTCTCGGAAAGCTCCTTGACCGTGATGCCTTCCGAAATGGTGATTTCGCGATTGATGGGCGGGGGGCCGGCTTCTACCTGGCGGCGCGTGGGACGCAGGATCCGTTCCTGCTCGACGCGCTCGCGGGGCTGCTGCCGTACGGGACGCTTATCGCCGGGCCGGCCGCGACCGGGGACCTCGGGACCGGGAGGCGGCGCCATGCCGGGCTCCATACGGCCGCGCGAAGTGGGATGCTGCGGACGCGGAGCTCCGGGACGCCCGGTGGGCACGCCGGGACGCACGCCCGCCTTGGCGACCATGGGCTGGCCGGGGCGAATGGGACCGCGATAAATCGGCTGCCCGGGGACCGGCGAAGGCGGCGGCTTGGGAATTCCGGGCCGGGCGGGTATGGGCGCCGCCGGCATGACTGGCCTGGGCGCGCTGAGCTTGGCAGCCAGGTCGGGCCGTGGAGGCACCACCGGACGCGCGGCCGGCTGTCCGGCCAAAGGGCGCGTGGGCTGAGCGGAGCCAGGAGTTGGCGCGGGGCCGCGGCCGGACTCGCGAAACGGCTCGGGGCGTCGTATGGGAGCCGCCGGGCGCTGCGGAGGCGCGGGCATGCCGGGCAATCCGGCGCGCGCGCTTTCGGTGGGCGCCGCCGGGCCGGCCGCCGGAAACGGCTGGCGCGGACCGGAGAGGATTTGCCCCGGCCTAGGCGGTGCGGTCGCACCCGGCAGCGGCTTGGCGCTGGGCGCAATGGGACGGCCGGGCGCAATCACCACGGCCGGCGCCACGGTATGCGGCGCGGGTAGGGGAGGGGCGGGAGGTTGAGCCGCGGGTGGCGGCGCCGCGGCAGATGACGGCGCGGAAGGTGCGCCCGTCGTGGGGCGCAATACCGGGGGCTGAATCGGACGGCCGGCCAAGGGCGGGCGAATGGGCGTAGCGGTGTGCAACGTGTGCGGTTCCTCAGCCGGGGGATTCTCCGGCGCGCGCGCTTCCGAAGGAGCCGGAACTCGCTCGCCCGTAGCCGGGGACGACGCGGCTTCGACGTGCCCCACGCCATCGCTCGGTTCGAGCGCCTGGGGCGGCGCCGCAAAATCCTGCGCCTCTTCTTCCGTGGCGGTTTCCCGATCGGCCGGGCCGGACTCGGGAGTCTCGAAACCGTAAAGGCGGCGCAACCGTATGGCTACATCTTCATCGATGGAGCTGGAGTGCGTTTTCTTCTCAGTGACACCCAGTTCGGGCAGCCGGTCCAGGATTTCGTGCGCCTTGACCTCCAGCTCCCGCGCCAGCTCGTTGATCCGAATCTTCTTCATAGACAAAGCAATCTACTTATACCCGCGGAGACGCTCCTAACGGCCGCCCTCGCTCGAAGTGTCACCCTCTTCGGAAGCGCCCTCCTCGGGAGCGACCGTCGAGTCCGTGCCTTCAACCGGATTGTCGGTGGGGGAACCCGCGACTTCTATCCTATCAAACTGCTCCGGGATTTCCTCGGTTTCAGCCGGGGGCGGGGCGGCCGGCTCGGCTTCTGAACCAGCTAGCTCAGCTTCCGGCTCGACCGGCCCTGCATCCGTTTTGGGCGCCCGGGCGGCGTCCGCCGCGGCGGCAGCGTCCTGCGCTTGGTTGGTTTCATCGAGCGAGGCCTCCGGGTCGGGCGCCGCCGCCAAAGGTTCGGCGGCGCCCTCCGGGGTATCGGCTTCGCTATCCTCGAACTGGCTGTAGTAGCTGTTGACGACCGCCTGAATGGTCTCGACAGACCCTATGCCGGGGATCTCGACGATCTGCTCGGGCGTCATGCCGCCCAGCTTTTCGACGGTTCCCACGCCCGATTCCAGAAGCTTCTCGACCACGCCTTCCGGGAGCCCGTATTCCACCAGCACCGATACCGGCGCGCCCGGAGCCACCAGCGCGGCCATCTGCGACTCCACTTCCTGGCGCTTCTCTTCCTCGCTCTTGATATCGATTTTCCAGCCCAGCAGCTTGGCCGCTAATCGTACATTCTGCCCCTTTTTGCCGATGGCCAGGGAAAGCTGCGAATCGTCCACGATCACTTCCATGTGCTTCTCGAGCGGATCGATGATGGAAATGCGACTCACCTTGGCGGGGCTGAGGGCATGGGTGGCGAAGACCACCGAATCGTCGGAGAATTCGATAATGTCGATCTTCTCGCCGCGCAGCTCGCGGATGATCGACTGCACCCGCATGCCCTTCATTCCCACGCAGGCTCCCACGCTGTCCACGTCGCGGTCGCGGCTTTGCACGGCGATCTTGGTGCGTTCGCCGGCTTCGCGCGCGCAGCCTTTGATGGCCACGGTGCCGTCGTAAATCTCCGGAACCTCCTGCTCGAAGAGGCGCATGACGAGCTCGGGAGCGGCCCGCGAGACCAGTACGCCGGGGCCCTTGCTGGATTTGTCCACCAGGCGAATCACGCAGCGGACGCGGTCGCCGACGCTGTAGCTCTCCAAACGCGACTGCTCCTTTTTGGGGAGCCTGGCTTCGGTCTTCCCCAGATCCAGAACGTAGTCGGGGCCTTCGACGCGCTTGATGGTGCAGTTCACCAGCTCGCCTGCGCGGCCGGAATATTCGTTGAAAACAGTCTCGCGCTCGGCCTCGCGCACCTTTTGGAAAATCACCTGCTTGGCGGTCTGGGCGGAGATGCGCCCGAGGGCATCGGTATTTTTGGGAATGCGCACTTCCGCGCCGATCTCGGCTTCCGAGTTGATGCGGCGGGCTTCGGCGAGGGTCATTTCGTGCACCGGGTCGGTGACCGTTTCGGCGACTTTCTTGACGGCATAGAGCTGTATGGCCCCGGTCTTTGGATCCATGTCCGCGATATAGTCCTCGTTCGTCCGGTAGTGCTTCCGGGCGGCGATCAGCATGGCGTCCTTAACCGCGTCGAAGACGATTTGCGGATCGATGCCTTTTTCCTTGCTCAGATTTTCGATGGACTGAAAGATCGTTTCCAATGTGCCCTCTTCAATGCGATTCGAATTTCCTGGATTGCGATTCTCCGGCGGGGCTACCACTCGAACTTGAGATTAGCTTTGGCCACCCGATCGAGGGGAAATCGCATAATGGTTCCCTCGGCCGTCTCCAGCGCCACCTGGCCACCCTCGCAGCCGGCCAGCGTGCCATCCCAGTTGCGCCGGCCCTCGATAGCGTCCCGCAGCGTGATTCTGGCCTTTTTCCCCTGGAACCGTAGATAATCCTGAGGTTTCAACAGCTTGCGTTCCACGCCCGGGGAACTCACTTCCAGCGTATAGCGGTCCCCGGGAATGACATCCTCGACGTCCAGAATAGTCCCCACCTGCTGCGAAACCAGCTCGCAGTCCCCGTGCGTGACACCCTCGGGCTTATCGATCGAAATGCGGACGAAGCGGCTGCTGCCGCCGCCCTTGACTTCCACTTCGACCACCTCGAGGCCCTCCGGCTCCGCCACGCGGCGGGCAATCTCCTCGACTTTGGACGCCACGTCTTCGCGCATCGTTCCTAAACGTGCGAAACCCAACAAAAAAGTGGGCTTTCGCCCACTCTCATGGTTCGCCACTCAAAACATCATTCTACCCTGTTTAGGGGTAAGAGGGGAAGTGCTGGAACCCTGCTCCGCGATATACGCAGAAATCTTCAGCCCTGAGGGCCGGGCCCAAGCCTGGCTGGGGCAGGGCTGCGGAGCGCCCTCGGAGGGTCCACCCCGCAGTCCCCCGCCAGGGCCTCACTTCAAGCGGAAGCTAGTTTCCGCCGCGGCCCGCGCCGTTTCCGGCGCCATCTCCGCCGCGGCCGCCCCTACGGCCACCAGTTCCGGGGAGCGACGAGCGCACCGCCAGGACCAGATCGTGCTCCTGACCCTCCTGGGCGTGGCTGTAATACCCGACCTGTGTTCCCGGCAGGAAGCAGAACGACGCGCCTTCGGTGGCGGGATGGCGCACTTCCTTGCCGTCCGCGTCCAGCCCCGCGACCATGTCGCCGCTGCCGCGAAGAAGCAGGTAGATTTCCTCTTCCGTGGCATGGTGGTGCGGAATGTTGGTCCCGCCCGGAGCGAAGTCCATGATGAACAGGCTGGTCATGACGTAAGCCGAGGAGAGCTTATCGCGCGTGCTGGCGGTGGTACCCATCAGCAGTTTGAACTGCGCGGTCGGCCCGTGGGATCCCAGAATCTGGAGATGCACATCGTCGGCGTTGGCGAGCATCAGTTTGGGCGTGGGCTTCACGTCGGTGCCGGCGGGAATGCGGTATCCCATCACCATCACCTTTATGGGCGCGCTCGAAGAGTTGGCGACGCCGTGCTGGACCCCCACCGGGAGGTACATGAAATCGTTCTTCTTAATAGGAGCTTTCTCGTCGCCATACAGCAACGTGCCACTGCCTTCGGCTACGAAATACATCTGCTCCTCGGCCGGGTATGACACCAGAGCCGTGGTCCCATCCGGTCCGACGGTCAGCTCGCCGTAGCGGGCGATAGTCTTGAGCATGCCCGCATCCGCGTCGCCCGCGCCAAACAGGGGCTTATATGAAGCGGCCCGGGAACCTGCGGCCGTGAGATCGTCGGGCTGCGATTTGACATCCGATACCTGGCGCCGCAAAAAGACCTGATCGGCGGCGACCAAACAAATCGAAGACGCCAGGAGAATCGTAACGAATCTCCGGGTAGTGGCGATATTTCCGCGCATTATTCCTCCTGTAATCGAAAATGCCGCCCCGGTGGGACTCCGGGGAACACGGAACCCCGCCGAGGCGGCAATGTTCAAACAATATTAGTAATCTTCGGTACGCTCGTTGACCCAGACGCCGTCCACATTGAAATGTGGCCACGGCCCGCCTCCGCCGCGTCCGACGAAACTTTCGTTCCATTTGGTACTCGGCTCGAAGTAGCCAGGATAGCGCAGATGCTCCTTCACCACCTTCTCGTTTAACTCGACGCCCAGACCGGGCACGTCCGGAACAGCGATGTACCCGTTCTTGATCAGCGGCTGTTCGACGCCCGCAATCAGCTCCTGCCACCAGGAGATGAAATCCACCGCGTGGCATTCCATGGCCACGAAATTATCCAGCGTGGCGGCGGTATGGACGGCACCGATGGTAGCCAGAGGCGATCCCGCCATGTGAATGGCCGTCGGGATGCGCTCCCGGTTCCAGGCGTAATCCGCGATGCGCTTGGTTTCGCGGCAGCCGCCCGAGGTGCCGTGATCGGCGTGAATGATATCGATGGCCCGGTTGTCGATGAGCGCCTGAAAACCGGAGTCGCCTTCCAGCCCGAAGGCGTCTTCGCCCGTGAGCAGCGGCGTGGACGTGTGGGCCTTGATCTCCTTGAAATCCTTCCACCTCCAGAAGCCGCCGGTGCCGAACAAATCCTCCAGCCAGGAAAGGCGGTACTTCTCGAAGGCCTTGGCGGCGCGGATTCCATCCGGAACGGTAGCGCAGCGGAGGCTGGAAGCATCCACCGAAAGGGGCTGATCCCATCCGATGGCGTCGCGCACCGCCGCGATCAGTTCTCCTCCGTACTCCAATCCCTTGTCGGTCGGAATTCCAGCGGTATCGAGCGCGCCGGGCTTGGCGCTGATAAAGTTGGTTGTGACATCCATCTTGAAGAAGGTAAAGCCCTTCTTCTTGCGCTCGATCATTCGTTCGCCGTACTTCTTCGGATCGGAGGTCCCGGTGGTATCGCAGTACATGCGCACGCGATCGCGACGCTTATCGCCCAAGAGGCGCCAGACGGGTACGCCGAAGACTTTGCCGCTGATATCGTTCAGTGCCAAGTCGAGAGCGCTGTAGCCGCCGCCCTGGCGTCCGGGGCCGGCGTAAGGCCGGACGGATTGCAGAATCGCCGCCGTGTCCAGCGGATTTCTGCCCACCAGCATGGGTTTCATGGCGAGTGCCAGGTTCTCGTTGCCGGCATCGCGCACCTCTCCCAGACCGTAGACATCCTGGTTGGTGAGGATTTTGATGATCGGATAATCGAAATTCGCCGCGACCCTGAGGGACCGGATGTCCGTAATCTTCAAATCGCTCGGCGAAGAATACTTGTTAAACGAACCGTAGTGGACGGATGCTCCGCGGCCGCCGAAGCCGCCGCGGCCAGGGTTTGCACCCTGGCCGCCAGCGACTCCCTGCTGACCGGAAGCCGTCATCGTGAAGATCGCCCCCAACCCACTGGCGAGTGCAGCCTGGCCCAACATCGTGCGCCGGCTGAATGCTTTCTTAGGTGAGTTCTGAGCCATAGTTTTCCCGATTCGGCATCGTTAAGTTAGAACTCGATTCGCAGCACACCCTGGATATTCGGATTGGGCGTGTACCAACTGCTGTAACTATATCCAGTAAGCGGCGCGAAGCGGCCGAAACTTTGCGGGCTGGTGATGTTGACCACCGTGTTGGGGCTCTGGAAAGCGCGCGTCTTCGGGAACAGGTTATGCGCATCCCCGCGGACCGTGATCTTATACTTCTCTTTGTAGGCCCAGGTCTTTTGCAGCGAGTATTCCGGCCACCACACGGTGCCAGAGCGTGCGATTCCAACTCCAGCGTTGCCGTTCTGGTAATTCCCCGGATAGGAGAAGGCGTTGATGTTGAAGAACGGGTTCTGGTTGGATTCGGGCCACAGGTTGGGGCCGACCGCGTAGTTGGAAACGTTGATCGACTGGCCGGGAACGACGTTAGGCAGCGTCTGGCCTTGCAGTTGCTTGTAGGGGCTGCCGGCCATGGTGAAGAATACGGGAAGGCCGGTGTGAATGCTTTGGATGGTGGTCAGTGCCCAACCACCCAAGAACAGGTCCTCGACGTACCCCAGATTAGTGTTGCTGCTGAGGTATTTCCGATGCTTGCCGAACGGCAGGTTGTAGGTTGCCTGCGACGTGAACTGGTGCTTGATGTCGGTGGCAGCCGGACCCTTGGTGGCGGCCCAGTCATAGAACTGCTCCCCGCTCCCCGCGGTCCCAGCCAGGTTCTTGCTCCAGGTGTATAGGAAGATATACGACAGTCCGTTGTTGAACCTTCTCTCCACACGCCCGGTCAAACCATTATAGGTGCTGTGGCCGTAATTGCTGTAGTAGTTGATGGTTCCGAACTGCGGGTAAGTGAGATAGGTTTGCGGGCTGGCATACGCCGCGCTCAGGACACTCGTGCTTGTCGAGTTGAAGATCGACAGAGGCAGCACGTTCATGTTCACGGCGTTGGCCGGGTTCGGAGCGGTAGTCGAGGCGGCCACTCCGGCGCTCGGCACCAGCGCCACGCCAGCCGCGCCCTGGTACACGATTTCCGCCACTTGGTTGGCCAGAAACTCCCATTGGACGCCACTGGACCAAGTCATGGTGTAGGGGTTGCGAAGGTTGGGATCGATGTAAGTGGCGCTTCGGCCGCTGTAGTTGCTGCCGACGTAATAGGATGTACCGTTCGGGTTGATACTATAGTTGACCGCGCCGGGGCCTTGAGAGAGGTAGAAGGCGGGGTATGGATTTCCCGAAGGCTGCTGGATGTTGTCCGTCGAGCTGTACTCTTCCTGCCCGACCTGCGGCATGATGTCCTGCGTAAACATGGAGAAGGATCCGCGGAAGACGAACTTATGCGCGAAGTTCCAGGATGCGCCGAGGCGAGGGGTGAAGTTGTCCCGGTCGCTCTTATACACGGCGCCCGACGGATGGGTAATCGCACCCATGAGGCCGCTCAGCGGATCGACGACGTTGGGGTTGAATTCCGACTTGAGCCCCCACTTCGTATTGGCGGGAGTTTCGTAGCTGTAGCGGATTCCGATGTTAATGGTGAGGTTGTGAGTGGCTCTCCAATCGTCCTGGACATACGCCTGGTGCGACCACCATTGCGGCAGGTAATTAGACAGCAAGGTCGTATAAGTGGCCGAGTTCACCGCGCCGAGCAGGAACGAGGCGAAGGTGTCGCCGGTATTGGGAACGAAGGGCGCGCCGCTGCCGGCCGTGGTGAAGTTGTAAACGCCGGACGGCTGTGAGACCGCCATATCGTTCTCCCGGATCTTCATGCCCTGGTAACCCGCCTTGATGGTGTGGTCCCCGTGGATCTTGGTTACGTTATCGATAAGCTCAAAATCCTCATTGAGGGTTCGCAGGTTGGTGTTGTTGGGAGACCCGCTCGGGTTGGCTGTCCAGGTAACTGAACTCCCGCCCGAAGCTCCGACGAAGCCGGGGAAGGTCTGCGGACCAACTCCAGGGATGCCCAAAGTGCTCGCCCAGCCTTGGTTATTGAGAGTGGGATGGACCGTGTCCTGGCGGCGCTGATAGGCCAGGCGAAGCTCGTTGATGACCGTCGGGCCGAAGTTGTGATATTCGCCCAGGGTGAAGCTCTTGACGTCGATCGGTTCCGGCAAGCCGTAGCTGAACTCCGTGCTGTCGATGGCGCCCCACTGGTACTGCACGGCGTTGCGGCCGATGGGTTCGCGGAACATGTTGCTCGCCCAGCGGCCGAAGAAGCGGTCGTTGGAGCCAATCTGTTGGTCGAGCTTAGCCAGGTAGCCCTCGCGATCCGAGAGGTAGTGAGTCAGGGCGGTGTAGTTATTATTGGGGCCGGTGTTGGTGTAATAACCCGCGGTGTTGGGGAGTTGATACGGGTTGTAAGAGAGGAACTTGGCCGCTACCGGGTCGAAGCGGTTGGTGGGAATCTGGTTGCCCGGGAACGGCGTGGCCGTATATCCATTGGTGCAGCCGGCGCTCCCTGCCGTGCAGGCCACTATACTCTTCGGGTCATAGATCGGTAATCCGACGCCGCCAAAGGAGAAATTGCCGTTCAGCATGTTTTGATCGGGCGTGGAGGTGGTGGATACGTTGGCCTCGTGATCGTAATCCAGGCGGTACCCCAGGAAGAAGAAGGTCTTGTTCCGGCCATCGTAAACTTTGGGTATATAAACCGGGCCGCCCAAGACCGCGTCGAAGTTATGGTATTCGAAGGGAGCGCTCGAGAGGTTGGCGACGCTCTGCTGGAAGTATGCGCGGTCGATCCATCCCTTATGGATGTAACGCTCTTCGGTGGCGAAGTGCAGATCGTTCGATCCGCTCTTGGTGACCATGTTATAGGTTCCGCCGGCCGCATGGCCGACTTCCGCCGGGATACCGGTGGTCCAGACCTGCGCTTCCGCGATCGAATCCACGGGAGGTGTTACCGATGTGCTGGTCTCGCCGATGGCGGAACGGATCGACTGTTTGACGTTGGCTCCGTCCACGGTGTAGTTGATTTCGTTAGATTGCTGCCCCAGGACGACATAAGAGCCGCCGCCGGTGGAGACGCCTTCCATGTAATACATCAGGTGCTGAGGCTTGGATTGCACCATGGGGCTTTCTTCCACCTTCTTCGCGTCGTCCAACCCCCCGACTACCGAGGTGTCGGTCGCCAGAAGAGGACTGGCTGCTGAAACTTCGATTTCCTGGGTGACGGCGCCGACTTCGAGCTGGATGTCGATGCGCACCGTCGAACCGGCTTGCAGCGTGACGCCACTTCGAACCAGCTTCTTGAAGCCCTGGGCCTCTACGGTGACCTCGTAATTGCCGATGTTCAGGTATGGCACGTCGTAATTGCCATCGGAGGTCGTCTGGGCGTGTGATTCGACCTGGGTCTGGACGTTAGTAATCGTAACACTCGCATTGGGAACGGCCGCACCAGTTGGGTCGCTAACACCGCCGACCAGGGTGCCCGTTCGGATATCCTGTGCCAAGGAAAATGCGGCCAGAGCCAGGACCGACAATATCAAACGTTTTGTCACAGACATACGTATTCCTTCCCTTGCCCGCGCGGAGTATTCACTCGCGCGGTCTGTTACCTGTACGACTCACAGTCGTCGCACCACTTACCTTGATCGTCGAAGTGCGGCCAGCCGCCGGACATGCGCTTGAACTCGTCGTAATTGGATGTCGGCTCGAAATAGCCGGGATGGCGCAGGTGCTTCTTGACGACCTCGTCGTTCAGTTCGACACCGATGCCGGGCGTGTCCGGCACGGTAACATATCCCTGGTTGATGATCGGTTTGGGCAAGCCCTGTACCAAGTCCTGCCACCAAGGCATATCCAGCGCATGATTTTCCATCGCCACGAAGTTATTGATAGTGGCGATCATGTGACAATTGGCCAGGCATCCGACCGGCGAGCCGGCATAGTGCACAGCGGTGGGAATGCCGTTGGCGTCGGCGAAATCGGCGATCTTCTTGGTCTCGATGAGCGCGCCCGAGGTCAAAGGATCCGGGTGGATCTTCATCACCGCATGGTTTTCGATCAGCGGCTTGAACCCGTCTTCGAGTCCGAAGATATCTTCGCCGGTATTAGTCGGCGTGGTGGTGGATTCGGTGATGTGCTTGTATGCCTGCCAGTCCTGCCACGGGAAGTGATAGCCTTCCCGAACCTGGAGAAGATCTTCGGCCCAAGCCAGATGGTACGGCTCGAACGCCCGGGCGTAGCGGATGGATTCCTGCACGTTGAGCGGCCCGAAGTGATCGGCCGCCAGAGGGGCTTTCCAGCCGATAACATCGCGAATAGCCGCGATGAACTCGCACATATAGCCCAGGCCCTTGTCGGTGGCGATGCCGCGTTCGTCTACGGCATCGGGACGGTCCGCAACCAGGTCCGTATGCAGGTCCATCTTGAAATACGTGATCCCCATTTCCTTGCGCTTTTGCATGCGCGAGGCGTAGATCTTGGGATCTTTGTCGTCCGTGGTGTCGGCATAAATGCGGACGCGGTCGCGCACTTTGTGCGGAGCCAGCAGGCGCCATGCCGGGACGTTATATACCTTTCCGGTGATATCGTGCAAAGCGATATCGATGGCGCTGTAGCCTCCTCCATTGCGTCCGTGGTTAGCGTAAGGGCGGATCCTGCGCAGCAGCCCTTCGATGTCGGTGGGGTCCTGCCCTACCAGAAACGGCTTCAGCATGAGGGCCATGCCCTCGACGCCGGCGTCGCGGACTTCGCCAAGCCCGTAAACGTCCTGGTTAGTGTGGACCTTAATCAGCGGATAGTCGTAGTTCGCGGCCAGCCGGCATGCCCGGATATCGGTAATCTTGAGCGCGCTGGGAGAGGAGTTCCGATTGATGTTGCGCCCTTCCCGCACCTGCGCACTCATGGTTCCCTTGGTGGCCTGGAACAGAGGCCCTAACATGGCAGTAGCGGCGACCCGCTTGAGGACAGACCTCCGGCTAAGGACTGAATTTCTTCTACTTCGCATTCCTTCAGTCTCCTTCTTATTGCGAAAAAGCTGCTGCGACTCCTAACCTCTATTAGGAGATACTACTCCATTTTGATATTCGGTATTGTATTCCGGCCCTGAGAAGAATGCAACCGGATTGTGCCGGGGGAGCAATCCCTTAAACTGGCAATCGTTTGCCTGTTGGAAAACGGCTTGGCGTGGGTCGCCGGCCGGGGAGGCCAACGGCGACTGCCGTCACTGCGGGCGAGAGCCTCCGCGCGGTGCGCGGCAGGGCTTCTACCGGCCCGGAGGGTCACGCCTGACCAAGGCGTCGCAGCACCAGTTGCGGCATGGCGGCGGAGCTCTCGATGGCGAGCACATCGAAGCCGGCGGCCGTCCCGCTGGCAATCCCCACCTCGGAATCTTCCACTACCAGCGCGGTCCGTACGCCCAGGCGTTGGGCGGCCAATACGTACGGATCGGGCGCTGGTTTGAGGCGGTTCCGCGGGGTGCTCTCTCCGCCCACGACCGTATCGAAGAACTGGCGAATCCCGCCGGCCGTCAGCACCGGCTCAAGCTCGGACGCCGCGCTCGAGCTCACCACGGCCAGTTTGTACTGGCCGTGCAGCCGCTCCAGGAAGGGAGCCAGGCCGGCATCGAACGGCGGGTTCGCCAGGGCGCGGCGCCGGAACAGATCCCGCTTGGCCGGGTACAGCGTCCAGAGATCTTCCCAGGATCGCGGCGGTTGGGCTTGCCCGGCCAGCATCTGCACCATGTCCCGATCGGCGATGCCAATGCAGTACTGGCGGTAAAACTCCCAGGTGAGCAAAACGTCGCGTGTCGCCAGGACCTCCGCCCAGCAGGCGCAGTGGAGCGGTTCGGTGTCGGCCAGGACGCCGTCGAAATCGAAGAGAATGGCCTCAAAAAAGGGCATAGTCGGAAACAACCCCAGCGTAGCATCTGGTTGTGGTATGACAGAAGCTGGACACCATGCCAACCGAAGAACAGTTGCAAGCCGAAATCGAAAAACTGCGCGCCGAGAACGAGGCCTTGAAAAAACCCGCTCGCGGGCAGATGTCCCTGCGGGTCAGCGAAAAGGGAGCGCTCTCGGTTTATGGGCTGGGCCGCTTCCCCGTAACCCTGTATCGGGAACAGTGGGAAAAGCTCCTGGGCATGACGGAGCAGATCCGCCAGTTCATCGCGGACAACGACAGCCGGTTGAAGCGTAAGGAATAGCCGCGGGCGGGGGCGATCCGGCGGTGCGTGGCGCCCCCGCCTGCTATGCTACTTTTTCCTGATCCTTGTATTGAAGCTGGTACAGCTTCCAATAAATGCCGCGTGCCGCGAGCAGTTCCTGGTGCGTTCCCGACTCGCGCAGACGGCCCTTGTGCATCACCAGGATGCGATCCGCGCGCTGGATGGTAGAAAGCCGGTGTGCGATGACGATCGAAGTGCGACCCTCGACCATGCGGGCCAGCGCCTCCCGGACGCGGAATTCGGTTTCCGTATCGACGCTCGACGTGGCTTCGTCCAGAATCAGATAGCGCGGATTGTGGGCCAGCGCGCGGGCAAAGCCGATGAGTTGCTTCTGGCCCGTGGAAAGTCCGCTGCCTCGTTCGCGTATGGAGTGCGCGAATCCCTCCGGCAGCGTGCGGATGAAATCCATCAGGTTCACCTGCTCGGCGGCCGCCTCCACCACTTCGCGTTCGATGCTCTCCGTGCCCAGCCGGATGTTCTCCTCCAGGGTTCCCGTGAAGAGGTAGGGGTCCTGTAGCACGACGCCGAACTGGCGGCGGAGGGCCAGCGGGTCGAGCTCGCGCACGTCCACGCCGCCGATCCGTATGGCGCCCTTGCGCACGTCGTAGAAACGCAGCAGCAGGCTGATCAAAGTGGTCTTGCCGGCGCCGGTATGGCCCACCACGGCCAGCGTTTCGCCCGGCTGGATCGAGAAGCTCACGTCGCGCAACACCCAATCCTCCTGCTGGTAGGCGAACCAGACGTGGTCGAACTCGATGACGGCGATTTCGTGCGGCGTGTGCCGGGGCGCGGCTGGGGCCACTACCGTGGCTTCGGTATCGAGCAGCTTGAAAATGCGCTCGGAGGACGCCATGGCCGCTTGCAGGATATTGTACTTCTCGCTGAGGTCCTGAATGGGCCGGAAGAAGCGCTGCCCGTACTGCATGAACGCGATCACCACTCCGAGGGTGAGCGCGCCGCTCTGCACGCGGAAGCCGCCGTAAGTCAGTATGCCCGCCAGCGCGAGCATGGAAAGGAACTCCACCACGGGATAGAACCAGCCGTAAGCCGTGATAGCGTCCTTATAAGCGTTCATGTGCTCGCGGTTGACTTCCTCGAATTCCAGCCCGCTCAGCCGCTCGCGGTTGAATAACTGCAAAACCACGATGCCCGTCACATGTTCCTGGAGGTACGCATTGATCTTGGCGATGGCCACGCGGATGCGCCGGTAGCTCTGGGTTACGGTACGCCGGAAGATGGCGGTGGCGAGGATCACGAACGGCATGGCGGCCATCATGATGGCGGTCAGCAGGACACTGAGCTGCCACATGGTGCCGATGATGAAGGCCAGCACCAGGACGTCGCCCAGGATGGTGACCAGCCCGGAGGCGAACAGGTCGTTCAGCACGTCTACGTCGGTGGTGACGCGCGTGACCAGGCGGCCCACCGGGTTGTGGTCGTAGAAAGCCAGGTCGAGGCGCTGGAGGTGCTCCATGAGCTGCTTGCGCAGGTCGAACATGGCGAGCTGCCCGGTGTACTGCATGACGTACATCTGGACGAACTCGGAAACGAAGGTGCCCGCCAGCAGCGCCAGATAGAGCAGCGCGACGCGCGTGAGGCCGCCCCAGGCATCGGCCGGCAGGAGCGCATCGAGGAAAGTGGGGACGCGATGCGGATTCGGCTGAATGTAGCGATCGACCGCGACCTTGGTGAGCAGCGGCCCGAGCACTTGCAGCACCGATTGCACCAGCAGGAACACGAGCGAGATCGCCACCAGCAGCTTGTAGGGCCGCATATAGCCGAGAAGCCGGCGCATCAGGCGGCCGTCGTAAGCTTTGCCGAGGACCTCTTCTTCCACTTTTTTAGTCTAGCGTGAACTAGTTAAAAGCTCACCGCGGAGACGCGGAGGAGCGGAGGTTCGCGGAGAAACAAAGGAAAGGAAAGTCAAAACCTGAGAGAACGGAGGTGGCGGAGGTCCGTGCGGCTGTCGCTTGCGGACGGCCTGCGATCGGCGGCCTTTCTACCGTAGTAGCTTATACTCCGCGAATCTCCGCGCCTCCGCGTCTCCGCGGTGAGTTAGTATGTTGGGCCCGGAAAGTCAGCGCCCTTTTTCCCACAGGAGGAAGCCGACCATCGTCTTGGCGTCTTCCAGCTTGCCGCTCGCGATCATCTCGGCCACTTCCTTGCGCTTGAACCAGCGAGTCTCGATGCGCTCGTCATCCATCGGGGTGGCCTCGCCTTCCTTCAGGTCCGTGGCCAGGAAGATCGTCATGCGCTCCTCGACATAGCCGGGGCTTACCCAAAACGAGGCCAGCCGGCTCCATTTGCGGGCGCTGTAGCCGGTCTCCTCGGCCAGCTCCCGCTTGGCGGCCTGGAGCGGCTTCTCGCCGGGATCCAGCCGTCCGGCGGGCAGCTCCCAAAGATATTTCTCCGCGGGCAGACGGTATTGGCGGACCAGCAGAATGCGCTTCTTATCGTCCACCGCCATCATGACGGCCGAGCCGGCGTGGCGCACCACGGAGCGCTTGATCTCGAAGCCATCCTTGGGATCGACGGCTTCGTCTTCGGTTACTCGAAAGAGCTTGCACTGGTAGACTTCGCGTGAAGAGGTGATTTTCATGATCTTGTCCGAAGCGCGGCGGCGAAACGGTCCGCCGGCAGAGTATTCATAACGTCGCCGGCTTCCAGCCAGCCGCGGCGCGCCGTCACCACGCCGTAGCGCATCCCGGCCAGGTGCTTGGGATGGTGCGCGTCGGTCGAGATGGTGAAGCGCGCGCCCTTGGCTTTGGCGGTGCGGATCAGCGGGCCGCCCAGATCCAGGCGTTCGGGGCTGGAATTGATTTCGAGCCACACGTCGCGGCGCACGGCTTCGGCCGCCACGCGCTCGAAATCGTAGGGATAGGGATCGCGCTCGAGCAGCAGCCGTCCGGTGGGATGGCCCAGAATGCGCACGTGCGCGCATTCGAGCGCGCGCAGCAGGCGGTCGGTCATCTCGGCGGATTCCAGGTTCATGTGGCTGTGCACGCTGGCGATCACCAGATCCAGCTCGGCCAGCGCGTCATTGGCCAGATCGAGCGCGCCGTCTTTCAGAATGTCGCACTCGATGCCGGAGAAAATGCGCAGGCCCAGGCCGTCGCGGTTAAGCTCGCGCACCTGGCGGGCGAAGGCCACCGCGCGCCGCTCATCGAGGCCGTTCGCCATCGCCAGGGCCTTCGAATGATCGGTGATGGCGATATACTCGTAGCCCCGCTCGCGCGCGGCCGCGGCCATCTCTTCAAGCGTGGCGCGGCCATCGGTCTCGGTGGTGTGCATGTGCAGATCGCCGCGCATGTCCGTCAGCTCGATCAGATGCGGCAGGCGGCCTTCGGCGGCGGCTTCGAGCTCGCCGCAGTTTTCCCGTAGCTCGGGCGGAATCCAGGCCAGGCCGAGGGCCTCGTAGACGCCGGCTTCGGTTTCCCCGGCCACCACCGCTTCGTCTTCCACGCGGAAAAGACCGTATTCGCTGAGCTTCAGCCCCATTTTCACGGCGCGCGTGCGTATGGCCACGTTGTGATCCTTGCTGCCGGTGAAGTATTGCATGGCCGCGCCGAAGCTCGCCGGCGGCAGCGCGCGCACGTCCACCTGCAAGCCCTCGCGCCCCACCTTGGCGCTGGCTTTGTTTTCGCCGCGGCCGAGTACCTCCTCGACCCTCGGCCAGGCGATGAAGCGTTCGAGCGCGGCGGTGGCCTCAGGGCCGGTCACTAGCAGATCCAGATCGCCCACCGTCTCGCGCCCGCGCCGCAGGCTTCCCGCGGGCGTGACGGCCTCCACGCCGGGCACCTGGCCGAGCTCCGCCACCAGCTCCGCCGCCACGCCTTCCGCGTAGCTCAGCAGGTAGCGCCCCGTGCGCAGGCGGTATTGCGCGATGGAGCGCAGCACCTTCTCTTCCAGCTTGGCGCCCATGCGCGGCAGCAGGCGCAGCTTCTGCTCCTGGCACAAACGCTCGAGCTCGTCGATCGAGCCGATGCGGTAATGCTCGAAGATCAGCGCGATGCTCTTCGGTCCCAGGCCCTGGATCTTCAGGAACTCAAGCGCCCCGGGAGGGAACTTGGCGAGCAGCAGGTCGCGCCGCTCGCAGGAACGGCGCGCCACGATCTCCGCCAGCACCGCCGCCAGGCCCTTGCCGATGCCGGGGATCTCCGTCACATTGCGCGCGGGATCGGCCAGCAGCTCCTGGACGCGCTCGGGGTGCCCCTCGATGGCGGTGGCGCCGTTGCGGTAGCTGCGTATGCGGAAGCCATCCTCGCCGGCGATCTCCATGAGGTCGGCCGTCTCCCACAGGATGCGCGCGATTTCCTTATTTTCCAAGCCGAAGCCCCTCGATTTATTGTAGCCGCAACAACCGGAAGGATTCGCGTTCCGCTCCGTTGATCGAAGCAATCTCGCCCGCTCTCTCCTGCATCCCGACAATGCCCCGATGATGGTCCAAGGCGCGCGCCACTTGTGATTGTAATTTCTCTAACACATTCGGTTATGGTGCTGCTTACCTCAGACCGCTATGAATTATCGAACATACTATTTACTCAGAATTCAGCCTCCGACCCAGGACGAAAGGTACAGTACGATGCGAGCACATGAGCCTATTAAGTTTGGTTGTTGCCTGGCTAGTCTCGCCGCTTTCCTTACCATCGCGCAGTCACCGGCCGCGGCGCAGGTTCCATCTGCTATCGATACGAGCCAGACCCAAATCGATGCTTCGGGGGATATGTCCATCTATTTTTCCGTAGAGGTGCAAGGATGGTATGGGCCCGAATATTACTATCTTGGGTCGGGCTGGGTCCCGGGCACAACAATCGCCGAGTATAACGACTGGATTGTAATGACATTGGCGCCTATTCGGTTTCTGGCTACTACCAGATGTACTCATCGTATGAAGGTGAAGACGATATCGAAATTCAATATGAAACATTTATGGCGCAGTCCGCCACTTCCCAATGCCAGAGCTGTAGCAATTGTTCCTCGCCGATACAGGAAACGCTTTATTACGAGTATTACGACAGCTACTACTTCGAGGTGTTTTACTAGAATGAACCGTTAGAAAGGAGCTGCTCCCGGCTGCCGGGGAGGACAGCGGAAAGGGATCGCCATGAACAGATACGTCGCTATTTTTGCCGTGTGTTCGCTCATCGGGTTGTCTCTGGCGCGGGCTCAGGCGCCGGCGCCCGTAACGGTGTCGCCCTCTAGCGGCGGCACGCTGACCGTCCGGAACGGCGGAACGATCACGGTGATCGCCTTTGCCCTGACCTATGATCTCCCGCTCCCGCCCGCCGAGGCGGGCCCTGCGAGTGCCCAAAGTTGGCAGTTGTACGACGCGGCTACCGAGCCTCTGGCCGCGCAACCGATATCCGGAGGGCAAGAAGTCACCGTGCGGTGCCACTTTGACTGCACGGCGACGCCGTTCCAACTGAAAGCCGTGCTTTTTCAAGACGGCACCTCCCGGGGAGACTCTGGATGGGTACAGAGGACTTCGACGCGGAGGGCATACATGGAGCAGGCCTTGCAGACCTCGATCCGTGACCTGACGACGGCGCTGAGTCAGGGGACGACGAGGGAGGCGCATCATGAGCACGCGAGGTGTTGTCCTGACAAACCTTCAGCGGGTCGTCCATAGCTCAGGCGGGACGGAGATCCCCGCAAGCCAAGTTATACAGCACGAGATAACATCGTTGCGAGCTAGTGGTCTGCGGCGAACAGATTAACCATTATCCAGCACGGTGCGGGCGCGCTTGACCTTTTCAAGAATGTCCTTGGCTCTGGCCGTCCACACGAACGGCTTGGGCTTTGTCGTTGTGTTTG
>Ga0181517_10001780_pt1 | contig 23212 bp, 19 predicted proteins | sample PEATcosm2014_Bin_31_FD_119748 | JGI IMG/M metagenome (GOLD analysis project Ga0181517, IMG submission 119748) | Peatland microbial communities from MTU Mesocosm Facility, Houghton, MI, USA - PEATcosm2014_Bin01_30_metaG | ecosystem: Environmental > Terrestrial > Soil > Wetlands > Peat | place... | reverse complement strand
CAGCTTGAAGGGTACGGGCTTCAGCTTGAAGGGTACGGGCTTCAGCTTGAAGGGTACGGGCTTCAGCCCGTACGCCAATACACCGAAAAAAGGGGGGCTTTAGCCCCTGAGGGGAGAGACCGTTTGAGTGCGGGCTTGTGATTTCGATTGAATCAGAACCGCGCGCACGCCTAAATCAAGAACAAATCTGCACAAAGGCCGTCCCTCAGGGGCTGAAGCCCAACTGATTTTGCTGAGTTTATGTACGGGCTGAAGCCCGTACCCTTCATTTTTGCTCAAGATCAAAATGCGCCCTGCGAAAATTGCCTCAAAATTTGCCATTCCAAGCCTCTTTTGAGATAGATTTAAGTCCAGGTGAAGGTCGTGCGGAGGGAGCCCAGGCTCCGGCATTAGAGTGCAAAAAGAGACATCCGGCGCATGGATCGATGGGATATATTGACAGTCCCCCCCACTAGATTCCGAAACTAAGAGGAAAGCTCCAGCTATGGATACTACGTTCCATTCGCCGGACGAGATGGCCCCCTATTTGGGCTTCCTGATGCACCGCCGAAGGTCGGAGAGTAACGCGACTTTCTTGCAGCACTTCGGTTTCAAGGAAGATCCGTTCGGGGTCAGCCCCGATCCCCGATACATGTATCCCAGCCGCACCCACCAGGAGGCACTGGCAGCCCTGGAAAACGGATTCTATAACAATCGCGGTTTCATCGCCATGATTGCACCCCCGGGCATGGGAAAAACAACGCTCTTATATCGTTTCCTTGAGGACACCCAGGCAACCGCGCGCAGTGTATTTCTCTTCGATATCGATTCCGAGTGCACGCCGCGCGACTTTGTCGGCTACATCTTGCGCGAATTCGGCGTCACTCCAGCGCAAAGCAGTTCGGAGATGCACAGCCAATTAGGCGACGCCCTGATCAAGGAGACTCAAGCAGGCCGCAAATGCGTGGTTGTGATCGACGAGGCGCAAAACCTCTCCGATGCCGTTCTCGAAAGAGTGCGCCTGATTACAAACTTCGAAAATTCAGAGGGCAAGCTGCTGCAGATCATCCTGTCGGGGCAGCCGCAGCTTAATGATAAATTGTTGCAGGACTCTCTCGTACAACTTCGCCAGCGCGTTTCCACTTTTTGCCATCTTGATTTGCTTACTCCTCAAGAGACCGCAGAGTACATCGATTTTCGCTTGAGGCAAGCGGGCTACAGTGGCGATCCGTTGTTTACAGAAGATGCGCTCGAGCTCATCGCGAAGGCCAGCAAAGGCACCCCCCGGACAATCAACAACCTGTGCTTTAACGCGCTGGAGCAGTGCAGCACGATGGAAAGCAAACAGGTGGACGGCGTCATGATGGCCAAAGTAGTGGCCAGCCTGCAATTGGTTTCCCGATCGCGCAGATCCATCGCCACCGCCGGCAAAGCTGCGGGAAACCGGCTCAGTGCGCTTAAACTCTGGAAGCAGTTCCGGCAAACACTGACGCGCTTGGGTCAGGATGCGGACAGCAGAATGAAGCTTTGGGTTCCCGCCACGGCGGCGGTTCTGTTGTTGTCGGTCCTGGGGGTGCTCCGGCTCAGCGGGGTTGGGGACTCACAGGCTCGCAACTTCGAAAACGAACGTCCCATGGATCTGAAGGCTGCTACGGCGCAAGTCCCCGCCCCAGCCGCGGCAGCTACCCCAAAAGCCATTTTCGCCAAACCGCCTCTGAATGCGAAGCCATTCGACCCTGGGTACCGGGCGGGCCATTTCGATTCCGCGCCGTCTTCTTCCGTCGCGCGAGCCGCTGCGCCGCCGTTGGCAAATGCAGACGGACAGGCAGCTTCAAGAGCTGCGGGCTCGAGCCCACTCGCCCCGCAACAGACTCCGGCGCCAGCCCGGCAAAGCCTCTTCCCGGCGCGCCCGCCAACTCTCGCTCAGGCATTTTTGCGCATCGAATCCATCCCGCCCGGTGCGGATATTGAGATCGACGGCGCATTTGTCGGCAACACGCCGTCCACCGTCTCGCTCGCTCCCGGCAGCCATCGGATCGCCATGTGGAAGAAAGGCTTTGCAATCTGGGGAAAGATGCTCACCGTCACCGGAGGAACCATTCGCCTCAACGCCGACTTGGAACAGGAACCCCAAGCCACGAACTAATGCCGGAGTCGAAAATTTCGCCCCAGCGCGTTCGTGGCCTAGTCGAGCGCCTTATGGAACCGCGAAATCGCCATCGTCAGGCCGAACAGCCCGATGCCGGCCATGGCCGCCATCTGCGGCCACAGAATGTCGAAGCCGACGCCCTTCAGATAGGTGCCGCGGAGCACGATTAGAAAATAGCGCAGCGGAATTGCGTAGCTGGCCAGTTGCATCCAGTGCGGCATGGCGCTGATTGGAAATCCAAAACCCGAAAAGGTGATGGTGGGCATGATGACGAAGAACGCTGTCACCATCGCCTGTTGTTGCGTGGACGACACTGTCGAAATAAGCAGCGCCATGCCCAGCATGCAGATCAAAAACAAGACTGCGCCGGTCAGCAGCACAACGAAGTGCCCGCGAAACGGAATCTGGAACCAGAACGTACCAACGGCGCCAATGAGCAAGGCGTCGAAAAGGCCGATGAGAAAGAACGGCAGCGTCTTGCCGAGGATAAACTCGACCGGACGGATGGGCGTAACCATAATCTGTTCGAGCGTGCCAATCTCGCGCTCGCGCACCACGGCAAACGAAGTTAGCGTGATCACCAGCACGGTAGTCAGGCTGCCGATGACGCCGGGAACGAAAAACCAGCGGCTGCGCAGGTCCGGGTTGTACCACGGCCGCTGCTCAAGCTGAACCGAGGGAACCTGCTCGATGACTTGCGGCGCAATGCGCTCGATCTGTTCCTGCTGTGCCTGCTGGGCAAAGCCGAGCGCAATTTGCGAAACGTAAGAGGATGCAATCAGCGCGGTGTTGGAGTTGGTGGCGTCCACAATCACCTGCAGCGGCGCTGTCTCGCCATTGCGCAGCTTTTGCGCAAAGCCGGCATCGATTTCGAGAGCCAGCGTGGTCTTGCCCTGGTCAATGAGTTCATGCGCCCGGCTCGCGTCGCTCAGTTGCTCCTGTACGTTAAAGTAAGGGCTCGACGTGAAGCGGGAAATAAGCTCCCGGCTCTCCTGGCTGTGATCCATGTCAACTACCACGGTGGACACGTTGTGGATCTCGAAGTTGGCTGCGTAGCCGAAGACCAGCATTTGTATAATCGGAGGCCCAATCAGGATGAAGCGCGTGCGCTTGTCGCGCACCACCTGGATGAGTTCCTTGATCAACATCTGCTTCAGCCGTCCGAACATCGGTTCCCTTTCTATTCGAGTCTCTTGTGGAAGCTGCGCGTGGCCACCAGCGCAAGCACCACGGTAAAGCCCGCCAGCGGCAACAAGTCAACGCCAAGCATTGCGGCCGGCGTTCCCTTGAGAAAGATCTTCTTGAGCAGCGCCACGTAGTAGCGCGCTGGGAAGATGTACGTGATCCACTGCAAGACGATGGGCATCTGGTCGATCGAAAACAGAAATCCCGATAACAAAAACGCGGGAAGAAAGGTGATGATGAGCGCGGCCTGGCTCGCGGCCAACTGGTTTTTGGCCGCAACGGAGATGAAAAAGCCAAGCAAGAGCACCACCACCAGAAATAAAGCAGAACTGACCGTCAACGTGAGATAAGAGCCGCGAAATGGCACGTGAAACCAGGCGATGGCCAGCACCGCGCACACGGCTACGTCAATCATCCCAAGAACAAAATAAGGCGCCAGCTTGCCCAGCATGATTTCCATTGCGGTGATGGGCGTTGAAATCAACTGCTCCATCGAGCCGCGCTCCCATTCGCGCGCGATGGTCAGCGAAGTAAGGAACGCGCCGATGACCGACATCACCAGCGCCAGCACGCCGGGAATGATGAACGCGCGGCTCTCGAGATCCTCGTTGTACCAGGTGCGCGTGGCGATGTTAATGGGCGCGGCCTGAAGCGATAGACCATGCGACCGCATCCAGGAGATCTGCACGCCCGTCGAGTAGCCCTGCACCACCCCCTGCGCGTAGCCCATGAGCACGTTGGCCGTGTTGTCGTCGCTGGCATCAACCAGCGCCTGCACCTCGACCGGGCCGCCCTGGCTCAACCGTTGCGAAAAGTTCCACGGGATCACCAGGCCCATCTTGGCCTGGCTCGCGTCGAGTGCGTGGGCGATTGCGGGCACGTTGTCCACGGCGCGCACGATGTGAAAATACGGGCTGGCCTGGAAGTGTTTCAACAGGTCTTGGCTCTGCTGGCTGCCGTCCTGGTCGTACACATAGACGGGCAGCCCTTTGAGATCGATATTCACGCCGTAGCCGAAGAGCAGCATCAGCGTAACCGGCATGACGACGACGATGCCGAGGCTGCGCGTGTCGCGCAGGATTTGCAGCACCTCTTTTCTGGCCACGGCCAGCAGACGTGTCAGGCTCATGGTTTGCGCTCCTCTGCCGCTCCGCGTGTCGTGGTCAGCGACACAAAAACGTCTTCGAGCGTGGGACGGATCTTCTCGATGTGGCTGACGGTGACGCCCTTGGCTTCGAGAAATTTTCGGATGCGCGGCTCGGCGGCGGCGGCGTCCTCGACAACAAGGTGAAGCGCGTTGCCAAAGACCGCGGCATCGATGATGTCGGGCGCGGATTGCAGCGCCTCGACAGCCTCGCCGAGCGGGTCGCATTCGATCAGCAGCAGTTCGCCGGTCATGGAGTCGCGCTTCAATGCGGAGGGCGTGCCCAGGGCAACCATCTTGCCGCGGAAGATGAGCGCGAGGCGATTGCAGTACTCGGCTTCTTCCATGTAGTGGGTGGTGACGAAGACGGTAACGCCTTCCTCGGCCATATGCTGAATCAGGTCCCAGAACTGGCGGCGCGAGATGGGATCGACGCCGGAGGTTGGCTCGTCGAGAAACAGAATGGCCGGCTGGTGCAGCACCGCGCAACCCAGCGCCAGGCGCTGTTTCCACCCACCGGGGAGCGTTCCGGTAATCAGATTTTCCTGCCCTTTGAGGTTGGCCATTTCGAGCGCCCACTCGATGCGGTCTTTGAGCTTGGCGGAGGGTACGCTGTAGAGACCGGCGAAGAGGCGCAGGTTTTCGATGACCTTGAGATCGTTGTAGAGTGAAAATTTCTGCGACATGTAGCCGATGTTCTGGCGAACGGCTTCAGGATTGTGGCCGACGTCGAATCCCGCGACCTGCGCGCTGCCGGAGGTCGGCCTGAGCAGGCCGCACAACATGCGAATGGTGGTGGATTTGCCGGCGCCGTTGGGGCCGAGAAATCCGAAGACCTCGCCCTTGCTGACGGCGAGATTGAGACGGTCGACGGCCACAAAATCCCCGAACCGCTTGACGAGGTTTTCGACAACTACGGAATTTGGGACGACTGCGCTCGCTTGCTCAGGCATGGCGTTCGTCTCCGCCTGCGACCGCATCGACAAAGAGATCTTCGATGGTGGGCGCTACCTGTTGAATGGCGTCGTACGCGACGCCCGCGTTCTTGAGCCGCGCTTCGAATTCTGGAATTCGCTTTGCTGCATCGTCGACTACAACATGAACTCCGTCGCCGGTCAGCACCAGGCTTGAGATGCCGTCGGCGTGCTCGAGTACCGTGCGCAGTGGCCGCGGTTCGGCGGAGGTCACCGAGAGCACGCCCTTCGTCATGCGGGATTTGAGGTTCGCCGGCGTGTCGCAGAACAGGAGCTTGCCCTGGTGCATGAGGGCCACGCGATGGCAGCGCTCGGCCTCGTCGAGATAAGCGGTCGATGTGAGAATGGCTACGCCTTCGGCGATGAGCTCGTAGAGAATGCGCCAGAAGTCGCGGCGCGAAACGGGATCGACTCCAGTGGTGGGCTCGTCGAGCAAGATCACTTTGGGGCGATGAATCAGCGCGCAGACCAAGCCGAGTTTCTGCTTCATGCCGCCGGAGAGTTTGCCGGCCATGCGGGCGCGAAACTCGCTCATGCCGGCGGCTTCAAGCAACTGCGCGGAGCGCGCGCTGCGTTCGGCCTTGCGCACGCCGAAGAGGTCTGCGTAGAAGCGAATGTTTTCGTCGACGGTGAGATCTTCATAGAGGCCGAAGCGCTGCGGCATGTAGCTGAGCGCGTGCTTGGCGCCTTCCGGATCGCGGATTACGTTGTAGCCGGCGACCGTCGCCTGGCCCGCGTCGGGAGGCATGATGCCGGCCAACATGCGCAGAGTCGTTGTCTTCCCTGCCCCGTCTGGTCCGACGAGGCCGAAGATCTCGCCGGCACGCACATCGATGCTGAGCGCATCGACGGCGCGGACGCCGGGAAAGCTCTTGGTGAGCCCTTGAGCCCTGATTGCAGTCTCGTCTGCAGGCTCATCTGCGGGCGCGCTCGCGGATTGGATCCGATCCGTCATTCCTTTGCCGGCGTTGAGGCCGGAGCGGCAGCGAGCTGGATGTGCGAGTCGGCGGGCATGCCGGGCTTCAGCTCGTGATTTGGATTGTCGATGTCGATCTTGATGCGGTAGACCAGCGTGACGCGCTCGGCGTAGGTCTGCACGCTCTTGGGCGTGAACTCGGCGTCGGGAGAGATGAAGGAGATGCGTCCGTGATATTGCTTTCCCGGATAGGTGTCGGTGGTGATCGTCGCATCCTGGCCCCAGTGAATCTTGCCCAGATCGGTCTCGGCGATATAGGCGCGCAGCCAGATGTGATCGAGATCGGCGAGCGTGACGACGGGAGAGCCGGGCGCTACAACTTCGCCGAGTTCGGCCTGACGCACGGTAATGACGCCGGTCGTGGGCGCGTACAAGGTCGTGTAGCTCTCATCGATGCGCGACAGGCCCAGGTTGGCGTTGGCTTGGGCAAGATTGGCGCGCGCAATGGCGATGTCTTCCTTGCGGCTGCCTTCCACGGCCTCGTTGTAGCGCTGCTGCGCGGCCGCGAAGTTTGCAGCCGAGCGCTTGAGGGCGGTTTCCGCCAAGTCGCGGTCCTGCGCGGAGATTTCGTCTTTGCTGAAGAGCTCGACCGCGCGATCGTTGTCGGCCTTTTTTTGCGCAAGGTCGGCCTGGACATCGAGAACCGCCTGGTGCGAGGCCTTCACTTCCTGTTCGCGGGTGCCGGCCAGGGTCAGGACCAGATCGGATTCACGCACGGCAACCCCGGTCTCATCGATCCGCACCTTCTGCTTGAAGTCGGCGTCTTCAAGCCGCGCCAGCAGAGCGCCCTGCTCCACCTGCTGGCCCTCTTCAACAGGCAGATCGACAATGCGGCCCTGCACCTTGAAGCTGATCAGGCTTTCGTGCGCTTCAATGTTGCCGGAGAGCGTGAGCTGGTTCGCCGGCGCAGGCTTCTTTGTCAGACGCGGATAGAAATAAATTGCGGCGGCAATCGCCGCGGCCAACAGAATCGCGATCGGTATGAGTCGTTTCATAGTGTCAATCCTCGTGTCGATCTTCTTGCGCGGAATGCTCGTTGCAGCCGCTTGATACAAGGCAGATTACGGATTCATAAACTGAAGAATGTTCTTCTCGGTGTCACCCATGGCGCGGGCGAGAGCAAACTTCGCGTCCACGTGACTGGAGACGGCAACAATATAGTTCTCCTCGGCGCGGGCCAGTTCATCCTGTGCGGTGACAACTTCGACATTGTTGGCCGTGCCGGCCTGAAAGCGATCCTGGGCAAGCGAAAGTTCGCGCTGCGCAAGCTCCTGCCCTTGCCGAGCGACACCGACCTGCTCAGCAGCGGAATCGAGATTCAGGAGCGCCTCGCGGATATCCTCATCGACGCCGCGCTCGAGATCGGCGATCTGGTCGTCGATACGTTTGACGCGGCTGGCGAGCTGCTCAGCCTCGCCGCTCCGGTCGCGATCGAAGACGGTAAAGTCGATCTGGCCCTGAATCAGGCCCGTGGTTTGGACGCTGCCGATGCTGCGGCCAAGTTCTCCGATGTTGCCGTTCAGACTGAGCTTTGGATAGAAGCGGGCGCGGTTGGCGCGCTGCTGCTCTAGAAGGCCCTGACGTTGGCTCGAGAGCGAGAGATAGTCTGAGCGCGCTTTGAGCGCAGTTGGTAACAGGGTGTCGGGTTGCGATTGCGGCAAGACCTGATAATGTAGTGGATCGGCGAGTTCCATCGCCGTGCCCGGACTCATGCCGAGGTTACGCGCCAGGGTGAGGAGCGATTGCTTCAACGCATTTTGCGCGACCAGCAGGGCCTGCTTGTCGTTGGCGAGTTGTACCTGGGCGCGCAGCACGTCCACGCCGGTCGCGGTGCCCGCATCGTGCTTGTCGCTGGCTAGTTTGAGCAGCGTGGTTGAATCCCTCACGCGCGATTGAGCAGCATCCACGCGGGCAGCGGCGGATTGGCCATTCAAATAAAGCGCCGCGATGGAGCGGACAATCAGATCGCGCGCGTCTCGCTCGTCCATCTTGCCGGCGTCGACGGCAAGTTCGCTGGCCTTGAAGGTGCGGTAGCTCTCAAGATCGATGACATTCTGCTGCGCATAGATGCGGAAGTCGTAGTTTGAGAACGGCCCGACCACGCTGGGAAGGCCAGCGAAGCCTGGGATGGGCGGCAGAGAGATGCCGAAGGCGCGTAGATCGCGGTTCTGATAGTTGGCATACGTCTGCGCATTGACGCGGGGAAGAAGCGCCGCCGCCATGCTGCGCTGACGCGCGCCTTCTGCCTCATCGACGCGGGTTCCAGCGGCCAGCACGTTGAGGTTGGCCTGCAGCGCCTTTTGAATCGCATCCTGCAAGGTGAGCCGGTAGGGCGCAGGTGGCTGGCCTTGGCAGTTCCGATCTGCGAGCGGACTTGCCACGATGCCTGCGAGTAGGAGAAGTGCGATCTTAAGAAAATCCGGTTTCATGATGCCTTCTTTTTGCGGGAGATGGCGATCGATCTCCAGAAGTGTTGAAAGCTGTCATCGATCCATGCTCCGAGCGCGGGCTTTTCATGCAACGACCACAACAGAACAGATCCAATGCACATCTGCAGGAATTGGAGCGCGGCTTTTGCCGGCTTCAGACGCGGATCAATCTCTCCGCGGCGTTGACCTTCCACAATCAGCCCCCCTATTGCTTTACGGCCCTCCTGCATATTTCGTTTCAGAATTTCTCGAACGCTCGGGCTGGTCAGGAATGAGGAGATGAAGGCTCGCGCCAGGCCGGGGCTGCGTCCGGGCTCTTCGGCCAGGCGCTGCGCGAGCCTGCGTAATACCGCATAAATCGGCTGCTTGCTCAGGGGAGCGCGGGAAGCAGCGTCCTTTACCTTGCCAAGCTGAATCTCGGCCATCACGCCGAGCACGTGGTCCTTGGATTCGAAGTAGTTGAAGAAGGTTCCCTTGCCCACATCCGCGGCTTCGGTAATGTCTTCCACGGTCACGTTCTGGAAGCCGTGTTTGGCGAAGAGCCGAAGCGCGCAACGGAAGAGACGCAGGCGGGTTGCGGCGGCGCGGCGCTCGCGGCGTCCCATTTCGATGGGTTGGATGGAGGCCTTGTTCGCCCCGCGCGAGCCGCGGATCGGTGCATCCAATTTTGATCTGCGACCGATGCTCATAATAGAGTGTTACCCATTATTGACCGTCAGTCACAGTTTGCGCCGGCTCAATTCGATCTGTCAACAGACCCGATTCCGGGCGAAAACGATCGCGGATTCTCCGACGCGCCTCGAAAAGGCGGTTCGGCGATGAAAATCCGCAAAATGCAAAACGGGCTAGCGGTGTGCAAAACCGGTTGCGACACCTATGGTGTGAGCCGCAATCCCGACCACCGGGGAAAGCATCCACAACTTCGTTTCCTGCTTTTTTAGCTTGTAACTGATGAATGCTCCTGAGCCGACCAGCGCCAAACTCACCCCCAGCGCTCCGGCTTGCGACGTAGGCATCAGGGGATTTCCTTCAACGCAGTGATGGTCCGCCAGGCAGTGCTGGGTCATCTCCACATCGAAGACCGCCATGCCCAGGTGCGCTCCGTTAAGCAGGAAGAAGCCCGGACTGAGAGTTCGCGGAAACCTGGGGGCGGGAGCCGGAAGGACAAGCCCTGCCGCGGAAGAAGACGAGCCGGAGAGCATTGCATTGGCATGCTCGACCGCGGCTTCGTTATCCGGCACCGCGGCTCTTGCCGACAGTTGCAGGTTTTGCGCATCCTTTTCAATCTGCTTCAGCGGAATCGTGTTGTCCTGCGCCGAAGTTGCCAAAGTGCCCAAGGCCACGACCAAGCCGAGCATGGTTCCCCGTATTGCGTTCATGTCGCCCTCCAGCCACCCGGCATTTGCGCCCGGTGGAGTTATCGACAGAACAGAGCGTGAGGATTGCCAAGTTTTAAGGCGAGACATTAGAAACCACTAACCCTGGCAGCGCATCGTTGCCGCGGCAGAGTGTTTCGCAGTTGGTTTTGGCGGTGCGGGCGGGAAGAACGCCGTGGAGCGAGTCCAAGCCAAGTTGCAATGGAAAGAACGAATTGGCTTACAATGGTCGCATTGCCTGTTATACCCATTAACGCGGATGCCGGGTTTGATAACCAGCTCGGCAAAGCCCATCGGTATACGCCGACGGTTGTTGCCGCGTGCCTGCTTTTGTTGCTGGCCTTTTCCACTGCGACTGCATTTGTGCAAGATGCCTGGGCGCCTCAGTCCTTCGAGATCGGCATCTTTGTCCTTCTGGCCGGGTACATGCTGGCCGGCATTGCCCGCGGATGGGAACACCTCGCCGGCGGCCTGGCGCCCTGGCTTGTCTATCTCATTCCCTTTTGGGGCGTCGTCCAGCTGGTGGCGCACACCACGGCTTCCAGCGTGGAGACGCGCAAGGCTGTTCTGAGCTGGGGGGCTCTGGCTGGAGTCTTCTTTCTCACCCAGACGGCTGCTCGAACCCGGGCCGCGCGCCGGAATATCCTGAGCGCATTTCTGATCTTCGCAACCGCAATAGCGGTGCTTTGCCTAACCGAACTTTTCACTTCAGGGGGCCAGGTGCTGTGGGTCTTCCCGTCCGGGTATCCGAACGTCTACGCGACCTTCGTTTCCCGTAACGGTTACTCGCAATTCGTGGAGTTGGCTCTGCCCATCGCTCTCTGGCGGGCGCTGCGCGAAGGCTGGCGTTCGTGGTGGTACGTGATCTCCGGCGGCATCCTTTTTGGCTCGGTGATCGGCTCGGCATCGCGCGCAGGGGCGGTTCTCTGCACTGCGGAACTGCTGGCCATGCTGGCGATAGGGCTGGTAAAGCTGCGGGACCCGGAAACCGGCCTGCCCTCCCGCCCCACGACGGCAATGCTGCTGATCGTTCCCGTGCTGGCGGCAACATTCACTATTGCTGTTGGATGGGAGCGGGTTTGGCTGCGCTTGCAGGAGAAAGCCCCGTACGTGACGCGCCAGGAGTTCCTTCAGGCTGCGGCGGACATGGCGAAGAATCGTCCGCTTACTGGCTACGGCCTGGGAACCTTTCCTCTGGTCTACCCACGATACGCGATCATTGACCCATCGCTCTACCTTTACGTCAATCATGCTCATAACGACTGGGCGGAGTTTGCCGCCGACGGTGGAATTCCTTTCTTGTTGCTGGTTCTGATTCCTTTTGCCGCCGTTTTACCCGCAGTCATCAGGAACCCCTGGGGGCTGGGACTGATGGCGGCGATGCTGCACGCGTGCGTCGATTTCCCGTTCTTCCATCCGGGGGTTCCAGGCTGGATGTTTGTGCTGCTTGCGCTGCTCTATATGTCGCGAATGCCGGACGAGTCACGGCAGCAGAGAGCCAGGCCTGTCATTTCAGCCCGCATACCGGTACAGAAACATATCTAACTCAGAGGACAACAAGGTCGCGGCCCGCTGAACGGACCGGTTGGAGCCAAGGAGATTTTTCGGGGGCGCCGCTGAACTCCGGAGGGGACTCTCAGCCTCTCAGAAATCTTGCGGGGGCGCTATCGCACCAACCAAATAGCGCAGAAAAAACCAAAACAGGATAAACGCAAAAGTGAAGATCGCTCCTGCAATCAGCCGGCGCACAAGGCGTCTTTTTGCTCGAGTGCTCATGCGCCGGATCGATGGGTTGTTGCCGGGTTTCAAGATCTCCCATACCGGGCCCGAATCGGGAGACCGCGGGCCAAAGAAACGGCTACGGCAGCTTCTGCATCGGAACGCATCGCTCCCCCGCACTCGCTTTAGAACATCTCCCAGGCGAGAACTCTTCGAAACGCGTACATCGGCACTACCACAATCTGGACAAATCATGTCTTGGGAATCGCCTGAATTTGAGTAGACACTACATCGAGCATACCTGAGATGCGAGCTGTTCCGAGCGCACGCCGATATACCAGACGTAGCTGAAGCAGCGGAGCGGCAGTTGACACGGAGAAGCCGAATCCCGAAGACAAAAGGGCGTCACTGGAAAGATCGGGTGATTCCGCCAGGACAGTGCCCGTTTTTGCATCGACAATCTGCCAGTGGATTCCCGATGCCGGAGAGATGTCGGATGTGTGGTAGGAGTAAGACATTGCGTAGTTGCCCGGCCTCAAAACCACAGCCTGTTGGGCAATAATGCAATCCTCCGGCTGAGTGCCGCCGAATTCGGATTCCAGGCCAGAAGCCCCAGGCCATGAGTGGAGGCCCTGATAATCCTGAAGCAACCAATCGAAACTGACCGGAAGCGGCTCGCGCCGAAAGCCGGCGTTGTTGGGTACAGTCGAATCCGCATTGACCCAATGCCGTTCAACCAGCAGATGCCACAACCTGGCCGCCGCGGCCCCCTCATTAAGGTCAACCTGGTTATCGACAATATCCAGAAGAAGTGGGCGATCGGTTGCCGGGTCGCCCCAGCGAACCAGTTGCGCCGCTACGGCCGCAACGGCAGCCGGCTGATTCTTGCCTAACAAAAAGCCGATGTACTGGCGGATCATTTCGGGCTTCTCATTGAGGATTGCGCGGTTAATCGCGTCTGGATTCGACGTTACCCGCCAGCACAGCTCAAAAAGCGAGCCGATGTCTTCGTTTGGCATGGCCGCGGCGCTTCGCGCCCATGCCCAGAATTCCGGCATGTTATCGCGGCGTAAATAATAATTGGCAAGGCTCCAGCGGGGCGTGTAGGTGTGGTCCACATCGTAGGCTTCGAGCAGTAGCTTCTCTGCGTCGGGGAAGTCTCCGTCAGCCTCATATTGCAGGCCCAATTCAATGTCCGCCTGGGAATTATAGCGATTGAGCCGCAGCGACTCGCTCAACAGCTCCCGCGCGTGCGCCTGGTCAAGCTCGGACAGACGCATGCAATACTCCCATCCATCGGGCACCAAACCAACCGCGGCGCGCACCGATTGCTCTGTATCCTGTTTGAAGAGGTAGCCGGCGCGCGCCAGCGTCAACGAACTCCAGATTCCGTAGCAGCAGGCTCCCACGATGGAAATCCGCAGCGCGGAGACAACCAGGCGTTGGAGAGGAAGCATCGTAACCACCGGGCCAGCATAGCACCTGAGGCGTTGTCGTCAAACCAAATCGTGCACTTGGCAGCTTCGAGCCGTTTTTTTGAACTTATTGCAGAATCCTGCCAGGACAGGTACCCACCCAGGACAGGTATCTATATTGATATGACGCCTTGGGAAATCGACCAGCTCCGGGCAAGTGCCGCAGAGGGCGCTCTTGCAGTCCGGTGTATTACATCGGTAATGCGTAACCGACTTGATTTCAATCGACAAGCGTCTTGTAGTCAGCAATGTTTTAGCGTATAAGAGAGTGCAGGTACCGCTGAGGTGTGTCGGCACCTCGAGCCGCGAGGGCGATTCATGTTCAAGAAGCTTCAAGTTGCGGCAGTACTGATGTGCCTGCTGTCCTATGCAGCAGCCGGGACCGTCTCGATAGGCACAGCCAGCGCTCGTGGTGTCATCCGCGTGGACAGCTACGTGGTCAACAGTAACGCCACGCTGTTCGACGGGTCGGTGGTGGAGACCGGGCAGGCTACGGCGGATCTGCGCCTGAACAAGGGCGCTGAGATCACTCTGTCCTCAAGTTCCCGCGGCATTCTATATAAAGACCATCTGGTCCTGCAGCAGGGAAAAAGCGAATTGGCCGCGCCCAGTACATTTGAACTGCAAGCCAACGGCATTCGCGTCATCCCCAATGGGCTCAATTCACGCGGTGTCGTCTCTATAGTTTCGGGAAACACGGTAGAGGTCGCCTCATTGAGTGGCAGTTTCGGTGTCACCAGCGAGAATGGTGTCATGTTGGCCAATGTCCGCCCCGGACGCGTGGTTTCGTTTGCCATGCAGCAGGGGGCAAGCCCTACCGAGTTCTATGGTGTGGGCTTGGTCACGCTTGAAAATGGCACGTATTATCTCACCACCGACGAGAACGTGAAGTATGTAATCACATGCAAAGATCCACATGGGTTTGTGGGCGATAAAGTGGTGGTCTCCGGCACCATTCAGGGAGGCTCCGGACAGCCGGGAAGCACCGGGACAATTTGTGTAAAGTCGATTGACATCAATGGCGGCACCCAGATGTCGAAGAGGACCAAGTTGCTGATTGCCGGACTTCTTATAGGCGGCGCCGCCGCGGCCGCAATTGCGCTTGCGCGTGGTGGTGGTGGTGGTAAAGCCGCGGTAAGTCCCTAATCCTGGGCCTAAACTTGGCCTTGAAGCACAGTTTGTTGGACAGTTTCGCATCGATGGTTCAGAATTGATTCCCACTTCGATCTGATCGTCGAGGGCCTTCTCCGCTCAATTTGCCTCTTTGATTCAACTTTTCAATTTGCCTGCCTTGGTCGCGGACCCAATTTGGAGCAAAACTCCTAAGAGGATCTCCCTGGAGCGAAACGTCATACATAATTTCACATTCGTCACACGAATTACCGCGCCCCCGGAGGTCTATGAGGGAAAGAAGTGACTTAAAATAGTACACTTAGATCGGAAGATTTGCATTTACATGTGTCAAACTTCTGTCTCACATTTCTCTTGTATGTTTTAGGTGTGCGTGTTACTTTGTCTCTTATTCTAGTTTCTCCTTGAGACTGGCAAAACAGGCTTCCGTCTTCGCATTCAGACGGCCTTGAATGTGGCGATCCGATCAGACCGGATTCACGGGCGTGATTTGATTGCTTCGAGTTTGGCCATGAAGATGGGACCCACGGGGGCGAAGCCTGCCCTGAAACATTCCCCGCATCCTGATCCACCAATATCCACTAAGAGCCAAACCAAGTCGTCAGCCCGCGGAGCGCGCAGTCGCCCCGAGTTTGCGAGTGACGATCGTAACCCTCTAACTCAGCTGTATCTGGATCCGATATGACAATTCTGAATCCACGTTCACGCATGATTAGCGTCCGGCTCTCCGAGGAGGAGTATTCGGCGCTCCGACGTCTCTGCTCAGCTTCCGGCGCCCGCAGCGTATCGGACTTCACTCGCGATGCAATGCGCGTGTTTCTTAATGGCGAAAGACATGAGGATGTCGTGGGTATTCACGTGGGCGAATTCCGTACTCATATGAGAAACCTCGATCGAAAAATCGAGCAGCTTGCGGCAGTAATTACAGCGCTAAAGCCCAATGTCAACCAATGAATAACAATGAATAAGACCCGAAAACCCCGGCGCGATCGAGCAGCAGGATACAGCAGCCACGATCGAATGCCGCACACTTGTATCCGGGAGCCGTTAATGAGATGTTTAGCCATAATTCTTCTGGCAGTTTCTGTTGGCAGTTCGGTTAAGGCGCAATCGCAGGCGGATCCAAGCCAGGTAAGTGGCGCAACCCCCACTAGCAATATTCCCGCTTCGTCTTCCGAGAGATTCAGGAGTGACGATGTGGTCGGCATTTCGGTTTATGACGCACCGCAGTTGACAGGCAACGTGCGCGTGAATTCCGAGGGCGATATCCGCCTACCGATGGTGCGCCAGCACATCCGGGCCGCGGGGCTCACTCCGGACGGGCTTGAAAGCGCCATCGCGGCGGCCTTGGTCGATGAGCACATGATGGTCGACCCCATCGTGTCGGTGACAGTTATCGAGCACCACAGCCAGCCAATCACCGTTTTCGGCGCTGTCAGAAATCCGACATCGTTTCAGGCTCCCGGTTCGGTGACGCTGCTGGAAGCAATTGTCAAGGCGGGAGGGCTTAGCGAGAATGCGGGCTCAGTCATCGAGGTCAGCCATCCGCCATCGCTCGCTGGGGGCCCATCGGTGCCCCTGGTTGAGCGCGTTCAAGTGAATTCCGTCATGGAAGTTTCAAACCCGGCATCCGATCTCACGCTGGAAGGTGGAGAGTACGTTCGCGTTCTTCCCGCGGGCCGCATCTACGTTGTGGGCAATGTCAAGCATCCAGGGCCGCTCCAGATCACGGATGGACCCGAAAGCACCGTCCTCAAGGCGGTCATGCTCTCGGGCGGTCTGGACAGCTACACCTTCCATACGGCCTACATCTACCGCTTGGAGGCCGGGGGTCGCAGGGACCAGATCCCCATTGAAATAAAGAAAATAATGACCCTCAGATCCCCGGATGTCCCGCTGTACGCCGATGACCTGCTTTATGTTGCGAATTCCGAGGGGCAAAAGATCACTTCAAAGGCCTTTCAACTGGCCATCGGGATTGGCTTTGGCGTGGCCGGCATTGTGCTCTATTTGACCCATTAATTCGATCGCCGGCATTGTGCTCTATTTGACACGTTAATGATTTGAAGAGGTTTTATGCCTGAACAAGCAAAACTGCCCGAGATATTTCCCCCCAGTTCCTCCAACGATGCGGCGCCGGTCGCCTATTACGCGCCGATGGCACCGCCCCAGGAGCTTGAAGCCGAGGCGCCATCGGTTCCCCTGTCGCACTATCTTTGGATTCTGCGCCGCCAACTCTGGAAAATTTTGGCATTCGTTGCAACCTGCGTGCTTGTGACCGCCATCGTTACAGCCCGCCTGCAGCCCATCTACGAATCGATCGCCACGATAAACGTAAACTTCCAGGCTCCGTCGGGAGTTGTAGGCCAGGATTCTTCAAACGCATATATCGATGACCCTGACACCTTCCTGGCCACCCAGATCAGGCTGATTAAGTCAGACGCTGTAATTCGCCCAGTTGCGGAGCAGTTCCATCTGCTGAACGCGAAGGGACAGTCAAATCAGCCAGACACTGTTGCCGCGCAGCAAGCGGCGGAGGCGCCCATTTCGCTGGGCCCGCTTTCGGTCAGCCGCCCCACGGGCACCAATCTCTTGCTTATCGGCTATCGATCGACTGACCCGCACCGCGCCGCGGACGTTGCAAATGCGGTTGCGAACTCATTTCTGGCCCACGCTTACAATATTCGCATTCGTTCTTCAGCCTCATTGTCTTCGTTTATGGAAAGGCAGCTCGATGAATTGAGGGCAAAGATGGAGCGGTCCAATCTGGCCCTTGGGCAGTTTGAAAGGGACCTCGATGTTGTCGATCCGGAAGATAAATCCAACATTCTTTCATCCAGGCTCATACAACTGAACTCGGAGTATACAAGCGCTCAGATCGACCGGGTGAACAAGCAGGCAGCGTTGGAGGCCATCAAGACCGGCTCCATTGAGGCTGCCCAGGTTTCCTCGCAGTCGGAATCAATGGCGAAGATCATGGATAATCTGGGCGCGGCGCGCGAGCACTTCGAGTTAGTCAAGTTGACTTACGGTTCCAATCATCCTGAATACCTGAAGGCCCAAAATCAAGTTGCGGAACTCGAAAAAGAGCTCCAGGAAACGCGCAGCAATATCGCCGCAAGAATCGAGACACAATATAGTCAGGCTGTAGGCCGCGAACAGATGTTGGGAAAGACCGTGGCCGACACAAAGTCGGAATGGGACAGTCTCAATTCCCGCTCGTTTCAGTATCGGCAGTTGAAACAGGAGGCCGATGCCGACAAAGCCCTATATGACGAATTGGTCAAGAAGATTCAGGAGGCGGACATCAATGCGGGATTCCAGGACAACAACATCAGCATTGCCGATCCAGCACGGCCGCCATTGCATCCTATATATCCGAATATGAGCACCAATCTCCTGCTGGCACTTTTTGTTTCGATGATCCTGGCGATCGGAGCTTCAATTCTACTGGATTCTATCGACACCACACTCCGCGATCCATTGGAGGCCAGCCGGTTCCTGGGCGTCGATGTTATCGGAACAATGCCCATTGACCGCGCCGCGGCTCAGCTGCCAAGGCCGATTATTCCAGCACTGTCGGAGGCCGCTCTCGCCAAGATCGTTCCCAGCCCCAATTCCAAAGGCTACTATGGCACTACCTCCAGTTTTGAGGAGGCCGTTCGCACCATTCGCAACACCATTCTGCTCTCCGATTTCGAAGGACGTCTTCGTTCAATCGCTCTCACCAGCGCTGCACCTTCCGAGGGCAAGACAACCATCGCCGCGCACCTGGGGATCGCCAATGCCGATCGTGGCAAGAGAACATTATTAGTGGATTGCGACTTGCGCCGCCCCAGCCTGCATTCAAAATTCGGGTTCACGCCGCGAGAGGGCCTTTCCAATGTGCTCACCGGCGACCTGGCTTGGCAGAACGCCATTCATTCCATCGAGGGCAAGCCGAATCTGAGCTTGCTTCCGGCCGGCCCGGGCTCTCATCGCGCCGCCGATCTCATCGGCCCGCGCCTATCTTCCCTGCTGGACGAATTCAATAAGGAATACGACCTGGTTATTATCGATTCGCCGCCCTTGCTGGGCTTTGCCGAGTGTCTCCAGATTGCTACTGCAGCCGATGGAGTACTCATTGTCAGCCTGGCCGCGGAAACTAAGCGAAAAGCAGTTGCCGCCGTAGTCTCGACACTCAAAAAGCTTCGCACCAACATCATCGGTGTGGTCATGAATCAGGTGGGGCAGAACACTTCATCGGGTGGTTATTCCTATGGATACTACCGCTACGGTCACTATGGCTACAGGAACGAAGACAAATCCTAGTAATGATCGGGATCGCCAGGAACCCGTCTTGAATACTCCGGAAGCTCGGCAGGGCGCGTGCGCGGAACCGTCTGTCAACATCCTCGGATCGCGCGTACACCTCATCTCGCCCGCCTGTACGGTAGACCACATCGAGAGCTGGATCGGGAAGCGCGACGGGCGTTGCCGCCAAGCCGTCGTCACCGGCTTTCACGGACTGCTTGAAGCCCACAAGAGCCCGCGCATCCATTCCATCCTCAACAGCGCCGAGCTCTGGGTGCCCGACGGAATCGCGCCCATCTGGCTCGCCCGCCTGCATGGCCATCGCAATGTTGACCGCGCGCCGGGGACCGAAATCATGTCCGAATTCCTCAAGCGCGCTCACCAAAAGGGCTACAGCAGCTACTTCTACGGCGACACGGAAGAGACGCTCGCCGCGCTCTGCGAAAAAGTCGGGCGCGAATCTCCCGGCCACAGAATTGCCGGCGCCTATTCCCCACCCTTCCGCCCCCTTACGCAATCCGAGGAGGCCGAAATCGTTGCGCGCATCAATGCCGCCCGGCCAGACGTTCTCTGGGTCGCGCTCGGCATGCCGAAACAGGACATCTGGATCCACGAGCGATTGGCGCGGCTCAATGTGCCGGTCGCGATCGGTGTCGGCGCAGCCTTCGCCTTCGTCGCCGGCACCGTCTCCCGCTGTCCGCAGTGGATGGGCCGCGCGGGCTTTGAATGGGTCTACCGCTTCATCAGGGAGCCCGGCAAACTCTGGCGCCGCGACCTGCTCGACGGCCCCCGTTTCATCTTTTATGCAGGGATGGAATTTTTCAAGAAACGCGAGTGTTAAACGCCTAAATGAAATCTAACAGCACGGACGCAGCAGTCGCCATCCAGGTCGATAAGTCTTTGATCCCGCTCACCGTCATCGACCCTTCAAGCGGCTGGGTCGCTCTCAAGCTCGGTGAGCTTTGGGAGTACCGCGAGCTGCTCTATTTCCTCACCTGGCGCGAGATCAAAGTCCGCTACAAGCAGACCGCGCTCGGTGCCGCCTGGGCGATCATTCAGCCGCTTTTCACCATGCTTGTCTTCAGCTTGTTTTTTGGAAGACTAGCTAAAGTTCCCTCTGACGGCATTCCCTACCCGCTCTTCACCCTCGCTGGTTTAATACCCTGGACCTTCTTTTCTAACGGGCTCACTCAGTCGTCGAACAGCCTGGTCAGCAGCGCCAACCTGATTTCCAAGGTCTACTTCCCGCGCCTCACCATCCCCTTGTCGGCCGTGCTCTCCGGTGTGGTCGATTTTGCCATATCCTTTATCCTGCTGGTCGGCATGATGGCCTTTTATCGCCAGGCGCCGCCCCTCAGGTGCCTCTATCTTCCCGCCTTTTTCTTCATGGCATTCGTCACCGCGCTCGGTGTCGGCCTGTGGCTCTCCGCGCTCAATGTGGAATACCGCGACGTGCGCTACACCGTCCCTTTCCTCACCCAGTTCTGGATGTTTGCAACCCCCATTGCCTATCCCTCAAGCATGCTTCATGGCATTTGGAGAACCCTGTACGGCCTGAATCCCATGGTCGGCGTTGTCGAAGGCTTCCGCTGGGCGCTGCTCGGAACCAACACCGCGCCTGGCCCCATGATCGCTGTTTCATCCATCGCATCCGTGTTGATCCTCGTCGGCGGCGTGTTTTACTTCCGTCGCATGGAGAAGACCTTTGCCGACGTCGTCTGACCTGGCACCCGTCTCTATTGCGGCACAGGTGCGCCAGCCCCACAAGGTGTTTTGCCACATGAGTATTGCCCCATGAGCGATATCGCAATTCGCGTAGAAAATCTCGGCAAGCAGTATCGCATCGGCGCTCTTCAGAAAAACGGCGGCCATTACACATACAAATCCCTGCGCGACTCCATTGCCAGCGCCGCATCAGCCCCCTTTCGCGCCGCGCGTGCCCTGATGGGACGGAATGATTCTGAGACGAATCATGACGAAGACACGATCTGGGCTCTTAAAGACGTTTCGTTCGACGTCAAACATGGCGATATCGTCGGCGTGATCGGCAGAAACGGAGCGGGCAAGAGCACGCTTCTCAAGATCCTGTCGCGCATTACCGAACCCACCACCGGCCATATTGAAATTCGCGGCCGTGTCGGATCCCTCCTCGAGGTCGGCACCGGCTTCCACCCCGAGCTCACCGGTCGTGACAACGTTTATCTCAATGGCTCCATACTCGGCATGAAAAATGCCGAGATCGCCAAAAACTTCGACGCCATCGTCGCCTTCGCCGAAGTCGAGAAGTTTATCGATACTCCCGTAAAGCACTACTCCAGCGGAATGTATCTGCGGCTTGCCTTCGCAGTCGCCGCCCATCTGCAGACCGAGATTCTGATCGTTGACGAAGTATTGGCGGTCGGCGACATCGGATTCCAAAGGAAGTGTCTGGGAAAGATGGGAGAGGTGGCTAAGCAAGGCCGGACTGTGCTTTTTGTCAGCCATAATCTGCCGGCCATATCCAATCTATGCGTCGCTGGAATGCTTCTGGACCAGGGTCGTCTCACGGACATTGGAGAGATCTCCGAAATTGTTCGCAGATATGTCACGACAAGCTCAGCAGACATTCACACAGATCTTTCGCTTCGCACGGATCGAAAAGGCATCGGACTTGCGCGCTTCACGGAAGTTTCAATTCATGACCTTTACGGCGGCGAACAAGCCTGCTCGGCATCGGGCGAAACACTGGCCGTTCGGCTACATTACAGGTCCAGCAGGGACGAGCCCTTGCGCAATTGCAGGGTCAGTCTGTCCCTCCACGACATGTTTGGGCAGGTTCTTTTCTTATGTTCGACCGAACTTACAAGCTCGGAAACGGTCAATCTCCCCAGCTCGGGCATAGTCCAATTTACAATACCTCGCCTGCCGCTGACTGAAGGGCAATATTCGACGACAGTATTCCTTGAGGTGGACCGGGAAGTTCAAGACTGGATTGAAAACGCAAGCAAGCTGAATGTCGTAGACGGCGACTTCTACGGATCTGGACGCCTCTATCCGCCGGGCTGGAAGGGAAAGGGAGTTCTTGTCGACCATTCGTGGTCCATTCTGACGGGGAGCTTGGCATGTCTAACGCACACGAGATAAGCACTCCAGTAGCGTTCTTCATCTTCCGCCGCCCTGAGTGCACGCGGCGTGTGTTCGATGCGATTCGTGCGGCTCGGCCAACAACGCTAATCGTCACTGCTGACGGGTGGAGGAATGAAGAAGAACGTGAGCTCTGCCTCGCGGCCCGCGCAGTCACTGAAGAAATTGATTGGGATTGCTCCGTGACGCGGCAGTACTCTGACATCAATCTTGGCTGCGGGCACAGAATGGCGTCTGGACTGAATGCTGTTTTCGATCGCCATGACCGTGCGATTATCCTCGAGGACGACTGTCTACCCACCGCAGGCTTCTTCGGATACTGCGCGGAGCTCCTCGAAAGATATTCCACCAACACCAGGATATCCGCGATTAGTGGAACGAGCGTGTACCCATACCAAAGGGCTCAAGGCCGGAGCTATGCCTTTTCGCGGTACTCATGGATATGGGGATGGGCAACGTGGAGCCGTGCTTGGCAATCGTACGATTTTCATGTACGGGATTGGCCATCTCTGAGGGATACTAACTGGCTCTATGCAGCATTAAAAGATCGTTCTGCGTGCTTATTCTGGCGAGGCATTTTGGACCGTGTTTCGCGAGGCGAAATTGACACGTGGGATTATCAATGGACATTTAATTGCCTTAGGCAAGATGGTCTTAGCGTTGTTCCTTCTGTAAATATGGTGTCGAATATCGGTTTTGGTCCCGATGCAACGCACACAACAGATGGAAAGCACCGGGACGGGTTTCGAAAGTCCCAGGACTATTGCGGTTCATTGGTTCACCCACTGGAAATTGAGTGGAACGCATCACTCGACGCGCGGGCTTTAAGAAGCACGCTTTATTTCGGATTTGAAGCTCCCTCACCCCTAGAATTATTGGAGTACAACCTTTTGCAACTGCGTGGAAGAATACCGAAGCCGCTGCGGCGAGTGCTACGCTCGATAAGTCGAGCATTGGCGTTGCATTAGATTTGCAGGATCTTTTCAGTTGTAATTCGGCGCCTCGTGCAGTTACTTCAGTCAGGATCACACCTTGACTTACTCGCCTTTTTTCGCCGCGGGGATTCGCTGGGCGCTGACGGATGTGGACCGGCGCGCAAGACTCAGTCGTCAATCGCGTATCGCCGCAGTCGCAAAGTTCGCGTGCTCCTTAGTCGCCGAACAGTATCTGCATCTGTACGAGAAGGTTGCATCTTTGAGTGTCTGAGGCCGCCCTCTTCGATCTCCTGCCCTCAGCTTTTCGAATTTGCGCGGGCGCTG
>Ga0181517_10001778_pt1 | contig 23221 bp, 21 predicted proteins | sample PEATcosm2014_Bin_31_FD_119748 | JGI IMG/M metagenome (GOLD analysis project Ga0181517, IMG submission 119748) | Peatland microbial communities from MTU Mesocosm Facility, Houghton, MI, USA - PEATcosm2014_Bin01_30_metaG | ecosystem: Environmental > Terrestrial > Soil > Wetlands > Peat | place... | reverse complement strand
GGCCGGCGTCGGCGCCCTGATCGACGGCGCCAACCGCGACGACGAGCTGACCGCGGCACGCGCCCTGGCCGCGGGGCTCGGCGTGCGTCACCTCACGTGGCGGACGCGCGAGCTCGACGACCAGCAGTTCGTGGCCAACACCCGCGACCGCTGCTACTACTGCAAGTCGACGCTGCTCGAGGCCATGGTGAAGGCCGCGGCCGAAGCCGGCGTCACCGCGCTCATCGACGGCGCCAATCGCGACGACCTGGGCGATGAACGCCCCGGCATGCGCGCTTCGGCAGAGCGCGGCGTGCGCCACCCGCTGATCGAGGCGGGTCTGGGCAAGGGCGACGTGCGTACGCTCGCGCGGGCGCTCGACCTGTCCGTGTGGAGCAAGCCCGCCGAGGCCTGCCTGGCGTCGCGCATCGCCTACGACGAGCCGGTCACCGCCGACAAGCTGCGCCAGGTGGCCGCCGCCGAAGACGTGCTGCGCGAGCTCGGCCTGGGCCCCGTGCTGCGCGTGCGCCACCACGGCGACGTCGCTCGCATCGAGCTCGAGGCCGACGCTGTGTCGCGCGCCGCCGAGCCCGCCGTGCGTGACGCCATCGTGCGCCGCCTGCGCGCTCTGGGCTTCACGTTCGTCACGCTCGATCTGCAGGGCTTTCGCTCGGGAAGCATGAACGAAGCACCCGCGATGCCGAAAGGAGCCGCCTAAGTGAACCGCACCATGGGCACCGCCGCCGATCTCGCCGAGGGCGCCTGGTGCGCCGCGCGCAAAGCTCGGCCGCGCCATTTCGTCGAGCGCATGCGCCGCGACGTGCAGGCCGTCAAAGACCGCGACCCGGCCGCCACCAGCAGCTTCGAGATCGTCACCTCGTACTCGGGCCTGCACGCCCTCTGGCTGCACCGCGTGGCCAATCCGCTGTACCGCTGCGGCATGCCGGTCGTGCCGCGCTGGATCAGCCAGTTCAACCGCTTTGTCACTGGCATCGAGATCCACCCCGGAGCGACCATCGGCGAGGGTTTCTTCGTCGACCACGGCTCGGGGGTGGTGATCGGCGAGACCGCCGAGATCGGCGACAACGTCACGATCTACCAGGGTGTGACCCTGGGCGGCACCGGCAAGGAGCACGGCAAGCGCCACCCGACCCTGGGCGACAACATCGTAGTGGGCTCGGGCGCCAGCGTGCTCGGCTCCATCCACATCGGCGACAACGCCAAGGTGGGTTCGGGCAGCGTCGTCGTGCACGACGTGCCGGCCAACGCCACGGTGGTCGGCAACCCGGGCCACCCGGTGATCGTCGACGGCCAGCGCGTGGGCATTCCCGACATCGACTACACGCACCTGCCCGACCCCGTGGCCGAGGCGCTCAAATGCGTGGTCGACCGCATCATCGCCCTCGAGCAGGAGCTCGACGAGATCAACCCCGAGCGCAAGGCCCAGCGCCGCGACAGGATCGTGCGCAACCAGGAGAAGCTCGACCGCCTGCTGCACTTCAGCGAGGGTGGCGGCATCTGAGCGACCAGGCGCGCGACGAAGTCACGCATGTCTGAGCGGCGACGACGTAGTCGATCGACGGCCTAAGCCGTCGGGCGCGGATTTCCGGGTATGCTACTATCGGCCGTCAAACAGCGCACAGGGAGAGTGATCTTCAGCCGTGAGTCACGTCCGACGTCTCGTTCTTGACGTTCTCAAACCGCACATGCCGACCATGCTCAACCTGGCCGACAAGCTCGGCGACCTCGAAGGGATCGCCGGCGTCGACATCACCCTCTTCGAGATCGACAACAAGGTCGAGAACATCAAGATCACCCTCGAGGGCAACGACATCGACTACCAGGAAGTCGCCGAGGTCATCCAGGATTCCGGGGGCAGCATCCACTCCATCGACAAGGTGTCGACCGGCCGCCAGCTCATCGACGAAGCCGAGACCCCGCAGGATGCCAGCGCCCGCTGGATGCGCTGACCGTCAGCTACCGGTCTAGCACATGAGCCCGTCGATCGCTCCCGGCGCCACGGGCTGGCTGCGCGACAAGGTCGCGACCCTGCGCCACTACCACCGCGTCGCCGAGGTTGGCGAGATCGCCCGGCGCTACTTCGCCATGAACGCCTTCGACGGCGTGCTCACCACGCTGGGCGTGCTCGTGGGCAGCTACATCGGCCGCGCGCACTCGGCCCACCAGGTCATCGCCGTCGGGTTGGGCGCGGCCGTGGCCATGGGCATCTCCGGCTTCTACGGCTCCTACCTGATCGAACGCGCCGAGCGCGACCGCTCACTGCGCGAGCTCGAAGACGTCACCCTGTCCAGCCTCGAAGACTCCGACATCGCGGCCGCCTCGACCTACGCCACCATCGTCATCGCCTGCGTCGACGGCGTCTCGCCGTTCGTCGCCGCGGCGTTCGTGCTGCTGCCCTTCTTCATCATCAGCCTGAACGCCGCTTACGTGGTCGGCGTGATCGTCGCCTTCGTCGAGCTCTTCGCGCTCGGTCTCTTTTTGGGGCGCGTGTCGCGCCAGCGCCTGATCTGGTCGGGCATGAAGCTGGCCGTGGCCGGCGTGCTGTGCCTGGCCCTGAGCGCGCTGCTCGACTGGGGCCTGCGATGAGGCACTCGTCGTGAGCGGCGACGAGCTCCAGGGCCGCCTGTCGGCCGACAACGACCACGCCGGCGCTGCGTCGGCGGGGGGCGAGCCGAGCTCGGCGGCCGCCGAGATGCTGCTCGGCGGCCTGAACGAGCCGCAGCGCGAGGCCGTGATGCACTTCGAGGGGCCGTTGCTCATCCTGGCCGGCGCCGGCTCGGGCAAGACGCGCGTGCTCGCCCACCGCGTGGCCTACCTCATCCGCGTGCGCCGCGTGCGCCCCGACGAGGTGCTGGCCATCACCTTCACCAACAAGGCCGCCGCCGAGATGCGCGGCCGTATCGGCACGCTGGTCGGCCCCATGGCGCGGGTCATGTGGATCTCGACCTTCCACTCGATGTGCGCCCGCATACTGCGTCGCGAGGCCGAGCGCCTGGGCTACAAGTCGACCTTCTCGATCTACGACGCCGACGACGCCAAACGCCTCGTCAAGCGCTGCCTCGCCGAGCTCGACCTAGACGACAAGCGATTCACCCCCGACGCGCTCGCACGTGCCATCTCCGACGCCAAGAACCGCCTGCAGGACCCGGCCGCGTTTCGCGAGGTCACCGGCGGCTTCTTTCAGCGCGCCGCCGCCGACGTCTACGAGCTCTACGAGAAGAAGCTCATGGAGATGAGTGCCATGGACTTCGACGACCTGCTCATGAAGACGGTCAATCTGCTCGAGATCTATCCCGACCGCCTGCAGCACTACCAGCGCACCTTCCGCTTCGTCATGGTCGACGAATACCAGGACACGAACCACGCCCAGTACCGTATTGCCAACCTGCTGGCCGGCGCGTCGGGCAACCTCGCCGTCGTCGGCGACGACGACCAGTCGATCTACTCGTGGCGCGGCGCCGACATCCGCAACATCCTCGAGTTCGAGCGCGACCACCCCGATGCCAAGGTGGTCCGCCTCGAGCAGAACTACCGCTCCACGACGCGCATCCTCGACGTCGCCAACGCCGTGGTCTCGAACAACCGGCGCCGCAAGGGCAAGAACCTGTGGACCGCGCGCGGCACGGGCCGGCCGGCGCACGTCGTCGAGGTCGCCGACGAGCACGCCGAGGCGCGCTACATCGCCAGCGAGGTGCGCGAGCTGTTGGACGAGGGCGTGGTGAGCGAGGGCTCGGCACAGGACGGCCCCCTCGCGCCGCACGACATCGCCGTGCTCTACCGCACGAACGCCCAGTCGCGTGTGCTCGAAGAGGAGTTCGGCCGCTACGCCATCGCCTACCAGGTCGTGGGCGGCACGCGCTTCTACGAACGCGCCGAGGTCAAAGACGCGCTCGCCTACCTGGCCATCATCAACAACCCGGCCGACGAACAGCGCCTGCTGCGCATCGTGAACACGCCGCGCCGTGGCCTGGGGCCCACCGCGGTCGGACGGCTGCAGACCGAGGCGCAGAGCCTGGGCGAACCGTTGTGGAGCGTGATCGAGCGCGCCGCCGACCTGCCCGGCCTGACGGCGGCGGCGGCCGCGTCGCTGACTCGCTTTGCCGCCGTGGTGAACACCTGGCGGGCCGAGGCGCCGACGATGACCTCGGTGGCCGCACTCGTGCGCCGCGTGCTCGACGAGAGCGGCTACTCGGCCATGCTCCAGGGCCAGGACACGCTCGAGGCCGAGGGCCGCATAGAGAACCTCGAGGAGCTCGTCGGTGTGGCGGCCGAGTACGACCAGCGCGCCGAGAGCCCGACCCTCGATGGCTTTCTGCAGGAGATCTCGCTCTACTCGGACATCGACACCATGGCCGACACGAGCGAGCTCATCACCTTCATGACACTGCACAACGCCAAAGGCCTCGAGTTCCCGGTCGTCTTTATGACCGGCCTCGAGGAGGGCGTGTTCCCCCACCAGCGCTCGCTCGACGACCAGAACTTAGAAGAGGAGCGCCGCCTGGCCTACGTGGGCATCACGCGCGCCATGGACCGCCTGTACCTGCTTCACGCCCGCCAGCGCAACCTGTGGGGCGGCAGCATGTACGGGCTACCCTCACGCTTTTTGACCGAGATCCCGGCCGACCTGGTCGAGGTCACGCGGGTCGCAGGGCCCTCGTATGGCGGCGGCAGCTGGCAGGGTGGTGGCGGCCAGAGCGCGCGCGACGGCCGCGGCCGTCGCGACTGGGACGACCGCTCGAACTGGCGCGAGCGCGACGACGACGTGCCGCTGGGTTCGGGGCGGCGCATCACCGGCCTCGAGAAGAAAGACGACGAGGCCATGGCCGAGCTGTTCTTCGCCCCCGGCGACCGGGTGCTGCACGCCACCCTGGGCGAGGGCACGGTGAGGGCCGCCGAGCAGAGCGGCATCATCGTGGTGCACTTTGAGAACGACGGCTCGGAGCGACGCCTGATGGCCACGATCGCGCCGCTGCGCAAGCTCAGGGCCTGAGGCGCACCCCGGCCGTGGGTGCGCTCGGCGATCGGGTGCGCTTGGGCCGAGGCGCGCTTGAGGTCCGGGTCAGGGGAGGGCTCAGGGGCCCGTCCCGCTTTCGTAGACCAGCCACACGCCGCCGACCCGGCGCAGCGACAGGAACACCTGGGTCCGCCCGGCGCTCCACGCCGATCCCGCGCCCGGCGTGATGCGTACCGTCATGGAGAGCTCGAGGTCGGCGCCCGCCGGCGGCGCCGGCAGCACGGTGGCTGCCGCCGAGACTACCCTGACCTGCTTGATGCCCCAGAACGCGGCGCCGCGGCCGGCGCGTAGGGCCGCGGCCGCCTGAGAGTCGGGGGTGACGACGGCGAGCAGTGTGTCGTAACGGTGCGCATCGACCAGCCGCCAGTAGCGCGTGGCGGCACGGAGGGCCGCCGACGGGACCGGCCCCTCGGTGACGGTGGCGCTGGGCGTTGGCGCCGCGCTGTCGGTGCCCGCCGCCGCCGGCGTGGGCGAGGCGATCCCGGGCGCGGACGACTGGTCGGCGCCGGGCGTTGAGACCGAGGCGGCGGCGCAGCCGCCGCCCAATACGGCGACGGCGGCCGCGACGGCGAACCAGCCGCCGACCAGGGCGGCTGCGGCGCTGCGAGTGTGATGGCGGTGGCTCACGTGCTGCTCCTGACGTGGGTGAGCAAGCCGCCCAAGCTCATCACGAGGCTGCGGTCTTGTAAAGGATGACGATTGAGGCAGCGAGGAGCTGTGCGATTGTGTGGGGAAACCGGGGAGCGCTCGCAGAAGTGCGAGCACGCTCACTTGAAACGAAAAGAAACGCACGATTGACCACACATTCGCGCAGGTCTACAATGGGTCTCGTTCAGCACGCTTGGCGTCGCGCCCGTCGCAGTCTGACGGGCGCTCGAGTGTGCGGGGAGCGGACGCGAGTGGGTTGTACTCGTGCGATGCGGAAGGTTCGCGGGACTGTGCGAGCGGGAAGCTGACGCGTCCGCCGACCATGAGCCTCGACCGGCGACGGCCGAGAAGACACCCGTGCCGACTTTAAGGAGTCCGCGGCAAGACTCGCCCTCCCCCCGGACGAGCCGAGCCCCCCTCGGGCCGCGGATGTAAGCGAGGGTCGGGGCCGGAGGCAGTCTTTCTGCCGTCCGCCCCGGCCCTCGTTTCGATTCGCCCTTCACCTTGCTCTCCGACGCGTCCTGGCGGCGGCTCCTCGCCGACGCCCGCGCGCGGCGCACCTGCGGTAGAGTTGCCCCTGGGCCGGCGCGGCCCACCGACGCCCACAAGGAGGGTCCGCTCATGGCTGTAGAGGTCAAACGCGACGGCGCCGTCGCCGTCGTAACGATCAGCCGTCCCGAAGTGCTGAACGCCCTGAACAAGGCGACCAACGAGGAGCTGCTGGGCGTCGCCCACGAGCTCTCGCGCGACGACGCGGTGCGCGCGGTCGTGCTGACCGGAGCCGGCGGCAAAGCCTTCGTGGCCGGCGCCGACATCGCCGAGTTTCGCGACATGACCCCCGAGCAGGCGCGCCAGCAGTCGTGGCTGGGGCGCAGGGTTGTGGCTGCCATCGAGGGCGCTCCGCAGCCCTGGATCGCCGCCATCAACGGCTTCGCCCTGGGCGGCGGCTGCGAGCTCGCCCTGGGCTGCGACATCCGCTTCGCCGCCGACACGGCGCGCTTTGGCCAGCCCGAGGTCAATCTGGGCATCACCCCGGGCTTCGGCGGCACCCAGCGCCTGCCGCGCGAGGTCGGCAACGGCTGGGCGAGCTACCTTTGCCTGAGCGGCCGCATGATCGACGCCTCCCAGGCCGCCGCCATCGGGCTCGTGCAGGCGGTGTTCCCGGCCGCGCAGCTCATGGCCGAGGCCCTCAAGCTCGCCGGCGAGATCGCCGCCAAACCGCCGCTCGCGGTGCGCTACATCAAGACGCAGATCCATCACGCGCTGAACGTCGACATCGAGGCCGGCCACGAGATCGAGCGCGACCTGTTCGCGCTGACCTTCGCCAGCGCCGACCGCATCGAGGGTACCGACGCCTTCCTCGAGAAGCGCAAGCCGCGGGGGTACGAGGGCAGGTAGCGCCGCGGCGTCGGGCGGCCTGCCGACGGCGCACGGCGAAGTCGCCTGCCGTGCGGCGAAAGCGACCGTTCGCCGGGTGACGGGGAAGGGGCTGTCATGCGCATCTGGGATCTCGACCCGGCCTGTCTGTGCCGCGCCCATCTGCTCGGCGAGCATCGCGAGCTGCATGCGGTGTGGAACATCCTGACCCAGGACAGGCGCGGCTACCGCGCGCACCCCGAGACCAGGCGCTGGGAGGGCAAGCTCGCGGCGCTCTACGGGCGCCACCACGCGCTCGTCGCCGAGATGGCCCGGCGCGGCTACCGGCACGCCTCGCCGCTCGATCCGGCGCTGGCGACCGGCGCCGCCGTGCAGGACGTCTACGTCGACGCGCCCGCTCGCCAACGCGAGCTGCTGCGCGCCAAGGGCTGCGGGTGTCTGGTGGAACGGCCCGACGTCAGGCCCGGGTCGCCTGGAGCAACTCGGTGAGTACCTCGTAGACCCCGGGCGTGGCCGCCACCCAGACGTCGGCGTCGTCCTTGACCTGACGCGGCGTCTCGTCGGTGAGGGCGGCGACGGCGAGCGCGGCGCGCGGCGCCGTCGGCGCGCCGCCACGTTCATCCGCCGCGGTCCCCGCGCCCGCCCGCGCCCACTCGTGGACGGCGGCGAAGCCGGTGCAGTCGGTGAGGTCGTCGCCCAAGAAGATCGCTGTCTGCAGCGGCGCGGCGCCGTCGCCGGCCGCGGAGCGCAGGAGGCTCAGCACGGCCGTGCCCTTGTCGATCGCCACGGGCGGTCGCAGTTCGACCAGGAAGTGGCCCGTCGCCACCGCCAGGCCAAGGTCGCGCGCTGGTCGCAGCACCTCAGCTTCGAGCACGGCCAGGGTGGCTGCCGGGTCGGCCGCCTGGCGGTAGTGCAGGTCGAGCATGGGGCCTTTGTTCTCGACCACGAGACCGAGTCGCGCCGCGTCGAGGCCGCGCACGCGGCGCGCCATGCGCTGCACCGCGTCGACATAAGGCTGGGCGGCGGGGTCGCGCGTGACGGTGCCGTCGGGCGCCATGCGGTCGAAGCCGTGCAGGCCGACGTACGCCGCGCCCGTGAGGCCCACCATGGCGGCGGCCTGACGCACGTCGCGGCCGGTGACGAAGGCCAGCAGGCCCAGGCGCGGCGTGAGCGCAGCGAGCGCCGCGCGAAACGGCTCGGACACCACCGCGCGGTAGGGGTCGGAGACGATGGGCGAGACGGTGCCGTCGATGTCGCAGAACAGCGCCGTGGCCCGCGGCGCGTGCGCCGCGGCGCGTAGCGCGCCGGCGAGCTCGCCGGCGCCGCGCAGGATCAGCTGGGGTTCGTCCATAGCATGGCCAGCCTACCCGAAAAGCCGGCTCTCGCCGCGGCCTCGCGCCGCACGACCCGGCCCGAGATTGTCATGCCTTTCGGCCTTGGAGTAAGGTTGCCGAGTCGACGGCGAGTGGTCGGGGGATGTTATGGCAGACACATCGGGGTCTGACGCCAGCAGGCAGGTAGCGCCGGGCTCAGGGCTGGGGGCAGACGACGAGCAGACAGGGCGCAGCCTGCCCAACGTCCAGGGCGCCGACCCCTATCTCAAGTCCATGCTGCTCGGCCTGATCGAAGACAGCTACCTGCACACCGGCAGCTTCACGCAGTTCGCCGCCGAGATCCTGCAGGTCATCGTCTACGCGGCCACCGTGCCGCTCGCCTTCACCGAGGGTTTCCTGCGCGCCTACCTGTCGATCGACCGCATCGAAGAGACCCCCGAGGGCCAGATCAAGATCACGCCCAAGGCGGAGGCCAGCGAAGAGGACTGGATCAAGGACGTCGATGCGATCACGGCCCAGGTCGATCCCAGCGCGGTGTTCAACCCGGTGGTGCGCTCCAAGCTCACCGCGGTGCACGACGCCTCGAGCAAGGTCATGAAGTACGACATGAACACGATCACCGCCATGGACGACGCGCAGCTCATGGACGTCCTGCGCCAGATGCAGGCCGAATCCGAGAGGCTCGAGGAGCGCGAGGAGCCGGCACACACGGCCGATTCGTCGCGCGACTACGTTCGCGCGAGGCTGAACACGATCCGCAAGAACGTGCGTGCCTTCCAGGCTCAGCAACAGGCGATGACGGCGCCCGAGGCGCACGCACCGCGCGAGGCGACCGACGAGGCCGACGACGACGGCCTGGGCGCGCTCGACGACGTGGCCGAAGACTCACCGTTCGCCTGAGAGCGGACGTCGCGGGCAGGCGGAGCGCCGGCGGGCAGGACTTCGCCGCCGGCCGGGCAATTGGTCAGGTGAGATGACGAACTTCTCAGACAGACTCGCCGACAGCATCCTGAGCAGGCGCAGCGTGGTGTGCGTCGGCATCGACCCCGACCTCGCGCGCCTGCCCGACGACCTGCGCGCCTCGTATGCCGCGCGGGTCGGCGAGCTGGGCGACGCCGGCGCGGTGGCGGCCTGTTTTGCCGAGTTCGCGAGCGGCCTGATCGACGCCGTCGCCGATGTCGCCGCTGCCATCAAGCCCCAGGCCGCCTTCTTCGAGCAGTACGGCGCCCCCGGCTGGGACGCGCTGCGGCGCGTCGTGGCCTGCGCTCACGAGCACGACCTGCCGGTGATCCTCGACGCCAAGCGCGGCGACATAGGCTCCACGTCGGCCGCCTACGCCGCCGCCGTGTTCGGCGGCGCGCCGGCCCTGGCCGGCGCGCCGTTGCCGGGCCTCGCGGCCGACGCGGTCACCGTCAATCCCTACCTCGGCGACGACGCCCTCGCGCCGTTCCTCGAGCGCTGCGACCAGGGCAAGGGAGTGTTCGTGCTGGCCCGCACCAGCAACCAGGGCGCGGCGAGCCTGCAGGAACGCGACTGCGACGGGCGGCCCCTCTACCTGCACGTGACCGACATGATCGCCCGTCTCGGCGCGCGGTACGTGGGCGCGCACGGGTACAGCGACGTGGGAGCGGTGGCCGGCGCCACCGCTCCCACGTCGCTTGCCGCCGTGCGCGCCGCCCTGCCGCACGCCTTCCTGCTCGTGCCGGGCTTCGGCGCCCAGGGCGCCGGCCCCGAGGCCCTCGCGGGCCTTGCGTCGGGCGACGCGAGAGGCTACGTGGTCAACGCATCACGATCCATCATCTACGCCTGGCGGGAACGCGGCGGCGACTTCCGGAGCGCCGCTGCCGCCGCGGCTGCCGAGATGCGCGACGCGATCGGGGGCTTCTGATGGACGACGACAAGACTCGGCGCAGCCTGCCCGGCGACGACCCCGGGGCGACCGGCCCACTCTGGCCGCCCGTCGACGACGACCTGCTCGGCGGAGACGATGATCTTGCCCGCACACGCGGCGCCCGTCCGGTCCGCAAGCGGGGCGGGGGGCGTTCCGACGCCGCTCGTCTCGGCAGCGCGCCCGACCTTGAGTCGACGGTCGTGCTGCAGCAGGGCACGCCCGGCCGCCGCCAGGGCGCCGATCCCACCAGAGTCGCCTCCGACGGCGCCCGCGACTGGCTCGGCGAGCCACTGCCGGTGGCTCCGGCGCCGCCGCGCGTGCGTGCCGGACGGCTGCGCCGGCGTGGCTCCGGCCTGTCCTGGCCGCGTATCGTCGCCCCGGTCGTGCTGCTGGCGGCGGTCATCGTCGTGGTCACGCTCGGCGTGCACGCGGGCGTGCTGGACAACAAGGCGAAGCCGACGGTCGGCCATCCGGTCGCCTCGACGTCGCCCATCAAGGGCAAGTCGACGTACGTGTACTACCGGGTCAAGAAGGGCGATACCATGTCGACGATCGCCGCCAAGTACAACCTCACGCTCGACGAGCTGCTGGCCCTCAACCCCCGCGCCAGCTCGAGTACGATCGCGATCGGCGAGAAGCTGAAGGTCCCCAGGCTCAAGTAGGTCCCGCTCGGCGCGGTCGGCGACCGACCCGCCGCGCCTGACCCGAAGCCGCCGGCGCGGCGCCTGCCGCGCCGACTGCCGCGCCGACTGCCGCGCCTGCCGCCGCGGGGCGCGGCCGACTCACTCTTTCGCGCAGCCGACACGTCGCTTCGCCCCCTTCGACCCGCTCGTCGTGCCCCCGCCTGACGGTCGTCCGCCGCGCTTTGGGCAGCAGTGGCGGAGCGTGGCGAAGAATGGTTGCTTGGTGGGGAGAAATGCTTGCGTTGTGGGGAGGAGTGGGATACAGTGCGCCCATGCAGCGCTCGGTGCTTTTGGGGGAATTCGATTTCACGCTCGACGCCAAGAATCGCGTCGCGATCCCCGCACGCCTGCGGGCCGCGTTCGCCGAGGGCGTCTTCCTCACCCGGGGCTTCGATCGTTGCCTGGCCGCCTACCCGCCCGAACAGTGGGACGCCTTCGTCGCCGAGCAGACCCAAGACCTGCCGGCGATGAGCGAGAAGGGCAGAGAGGTCAGGCGCTTCATCTTCGCCGCGGGCACCAACGACGAGCTCGACCGTCAGGGGCGCATCACCGTCCCGGCGAACCTGCTCGCGTTCGCCGCAGTCTCAAAGGACGTCACCATCATCGGCGCCGGTGACCACATCGAGATCTGGGACCGTGGGGCGTGGGCGAAGTATCGCAAGCAGATGGAGGAGGGGGCCGATGCTGCCGCAGACCAACTTTCACGTCAGTGAGTATGAGATGGCCCTGGCTCACACCCCGGTCTTGCTCGACGAGCTCGTAGACCTGCTCAAGCCGGCTCCCGGCGAGACCGCGTTCGACGGCACGTTCGGTGCGGGCGGCCACGCCGCCGCCGTCGCCGCGCGCCTGGGCGGCGATGGCCTGCTGATCGCCTGCGACCGCGACCCCAGCGTCGCCGAGTACTTCCGCGATCTCGCACGCGACACGCCGTGCCGCACAGAGCTCTACCACGGCAACTTCGCCGAGGTGCTGGCCGAACGGTCCGACGCCTCGGTCGACATCGTCTATATGGACCTGGGCGTCTCGTCGATGCAGCTCGACCGTCGCGAACGCGGCTTCTCGTATGCCTGGGATGCGCCGCTCGACATGCGCATGGACCCCTCGCAGGGCGAGACCGCGGCAGATCTCGTCAACACGCTGTCGGTCGACGAGCTCACCGACATCTTCCGCCGTTACGGCGAGGAACGCTACGCGCACGACATCGCGCGTCGCATCGAACGGCAGCGCGCCAAACAGCCCTTCGAGACCACGGGGCAACTGGTCGACGTGATCAAATGCGCCATTCCCACGCCGGCGCGTTTTGCCGCCGGCAATCCGGCGCGCCGCGTCTTTCAGGCGCTGCGCATCAAGGTCAACAACGAGCTCGAGTCGCTGGCCTGGGGCCTCGAAGAGGCGTATCGCGTGCTGCGGCCTGGCGGCCGCCTGGCGGCGATCTCGTTCCACTCGCTTGAAGACCGCACCGTCAAAGAGTTCTTCAAGGGCCACGCCGCCGGCTGCATCTGCCCGCCCGGCCTGCCCATCTGCGTCTGCGGCCACGAGCCTACGATGCGCGTTCTCACCAGAAAGCCGGTGACCCCGCGCTCGCGGGAGATTGACAGCAATCCGCGCGCGAAAGCGGCCAAGCTGCGCGCGGCGGTCAAGCTGGGGGTCTGAGGCATGGCCGCCGCCGGCGCGCCGGCACGAGCACTCCCGGCGCCCGAACGCGAGACCCGGCGCCGCCCTGCTGCCGCCCCGCAACACCGTCCGGGCGCAGCCCGCCGGCCGCGCCCCAACCGGCGGCCTCTCATGGCGCGGCTCGTCGTGTTCGGCGTGCTGCTCGCCATCTTGTCCGTGGGGCGCGTGGCGCTGAGCTTCGCCGTTGTGCAGAAGACCTTGCAGACCGATGCCGTCGCCACGAAGTACCACAACGTGGCCGCCCAGAACCAGCAGCTCGGCGAGACCGCGGCCAGCCTGTCGTCGGCGCTCGCCATCCGTAACACGGCCATCAACCACTACCACCTGATCGTCTCGTCCGACGTGCAGTTCGTCACCGTGCACGCCGTTCACGCCGGCACGCAAGCGAGCCACTAGGGCCGATGATTAGACTTCGTTCTCATCGCTCAGGCAAGCGCGACTTCGTTCTCATCGCTCAGGCAAGCGCGACTTCGTTGCGCGCCTAGTGCCCGCCGGGGCTCGACAGGGGGGAGGGTCGGGCACGCGTGGACCCCGCGGTGGCGGCGGCGCGCGGCGGCCGTCCCGGCGCCGGCCCCGCATCGACCCGGCCAAAGTGCGCCGCACCTTCGACGGTCGCATGCGCCTGCTGCGCATCGTCTTTCTGGTGGCCTTCGTGGCCATCGGCGGCAAGGCGGCCGCCCTCGCCGCCGGCCAGGGTCACCTGGCCGCCATCGCCCGCGAGCAGCAGCTACGCACCGTCGTGCTGCCCGCTCAGCGCGGCGCCATCCTCGACCGCGACGGCGTGGCTTTCGCGGTCGCTCAGGACGCCAAGACCGTCTACGCCACCCCCTACATGCTGAGCGACCCGCTCACGGCCGCCAAGCGACTCGCCGCGACGCTCCATATCAAGTGGCGCGGCGTGTATCGCGCCATCTACGACCGCAAGAGCGGCTTTGCCTACGTCGCCCGCCAGGCCTCGCCGGCGCTCGCCGACAAGGCCGTCGCGCTCGGCCTGCCGGGCGTCGCCGACTACGCCGAAGAGAAGCGCGTCTACCCGCTGGGCACGGCCGCCGCTCAGGTCGTGGGCTACGCCGGCACGGACGGGCGGGGACTCGCCGGCATCGAGTATAGCGACAACGCTGCCCTCGCCGGCACGGCCGGCCACCAGGTCATCGTCCAGGATCCGGAAGGTCAGGCGCTGCAGGTCATGCAGTCGGTGCAGCCCAAGCCCGGCCTCGACGTGCGCCTCACCCTCGACAACGCCATCCAGCTGATGGCCGATCACGTGCTGGCCACCACGGTGCGCCAGTTCCACGCCAAAGGCGGCACGGCCATCGTCGAGAACCCCAGGACCGGCGAGATCTACGCCATCTCCAACGTGCCGCTGGTGAACGCCAACCACTTCGGGGCGTCGCCGGCCCAGCAGGGCAACAAGGCCATCATCTACAGCTACGAACCGGGCTCGACGTTCAAGATGGTCACTATTGCCGGCGCGCTCTCCGACGGCATCGTGACTCCCAGCTCGTCGTTCCTGCTGCCGCCCGCCTTGCAGGTCGGCGACCGGGTCATCCACGACGCCGAGACGCGCGGCACCGAGCGCATGAACGTGGCCCAGATCCTCGCCAAGTCGAGCAATATCGGCGCCGTCACGATCGGCGAGAAGCTCGGCAAGCAGCGCCTGCTCGACTGGATCGGCCGCTTCGGCTTCGGCAGGCTCACCGGCATCGACTTTCCCGGCGAGGTGCAGGGCTACGTGCTGCCCGGCGACAAGTGGTGGTCGTCGACGATCGGCAACGTGCCCATGGGCCAGGGCATCTCGGTGACGCCCATCCAGATGGTGGCCGCCTACGGGGCCATCGCCAACGGCGGCGTGATGATGACGCCCTACCTGACCGCGCAGGTCGGCAAGCACGTCATGCCGCACAAGGCGGGCCGGCGGATCGTGAGCGCCACGGTCGCCGCCGAGCTGCGCCAGATGCTGTCGGACGTGGTCGCCGACGGCACCGGCACGCTGGCGCAGATCCCCGGCTACGTGGTCGCCGGAAAGACCGGCACCGCGCAGAAAGCCCTGCCCAACGGCGGCGGCTACTCCAAGACCAACTACGTCGCGTCGTTCATCGGCATGGTGCCCGCCCGCGATCCGCAGCTCGTGGTCGCGGTGGTCGTCGATCAGCCGCACCCTTACTGGGGCGGGACGGTGGCCGCGCCCGCCTCCGCGCAGATCGCGGGCTACGCCCTGCAGCGTCTCGAGATCGCCCCGTGAGGACGTCTGGTTTCTGGTATCATCGGCCCGCATGAACCTAGCCGCTCTCGCCTTCGGCCTTGATCAAGGTCGCATCGACGGCGATCCCGACGTCGAGATCGGATCGCTCGCGTGCAACACCCGAGACGTCGTCGCCGGCTCCCTCTTTTTCTGCATCCCCGGACTGAAGGCCGACGGACACGACTTCGCCCCCGAGGCGGTCGTCGCCGGCGCCGCGGCCCTCGTGTGCGAACGGCCCTTGCCGCTGCCCGTCACCCAGCTTCTCGTGCCCGGCGCGCGGCGCGCCATGGCCCTCATGTCGGCGCGCTTCTACGGCGAGCCCACACGCGAGCTGCGGGTCGCGGCCGTGACCGGCACCAACGGTAAGACGACGACCGCTCATCTGCTGGCGGCCATCCTCGCCGCCGCCGGCCTGCGGCCGGCGCTGCTGGGTACCGTGGTCAACCGCATCGCCGGCGTCGAGCGGCCCACCAGGCTCACCACCCCCGAATCGATGGAGCTCCAGCGCCTGTTTCGCGAGATGGTCGACGGCGGCGACCTGTCGTGCGTCATGGAAGCCTCGTCGCACGCCCTCGCCCTGGAGCGCACCGCCGGCATCGACTTCGCCTCGGTGATCTTCACCAACCTGTCGCGCGACCACCTCGACTTTCACCCCACGCTCGACCACTACTTCGCCGCCAAGCGCTCGCTCTTTCTGCCCGACGAGGGGCGCCGGCCGGGGGCGACTGCGGTCGTCAACTCAGGCGACGAGCATGGCCGCCTGCTGATCGACGACTGCCGTGTGCCCTACGGCGCCGACCTCTGGACCTTCGCGCTTTCCGGCGACGAGCTCGACGGTGCCGGCGACGTCGACTGTCTGGCGGTCGACCTCGAGCTCTCCGCCGAGCGCTCCTGCTTCACGCTGGTCTCGCCCCGCCTCGGCCTGCGCGAGCGCTTGAGCATAGGCGTCCCGGCACGCTTCAACGTGGCCAACGCCATGGCCGCCGCCACGGCGGCGCTGGCCATGGGCCTGCCGGTCGCGGCGGTGCGCGCCGGACTCGCCGGCTCGCCCGGCGTGCCGGGGCGCGTCGAGCCCGTGCGCGCCGGTCAGCCATTCGGCGTGCTGGTCGACTACTCCCACACACCCGACTCGCTGGCCAACGTGCTGCGCGCGGTGCGCGCGGTCACCGGTGGGCGACTGCTTGCCGTGTTCGGCTGCGGCGGCGACCGCGATCGCGGCAAACGCCCGCTCATGGGGGCGGTCGCCGCCGAGCTGGCCGATTTCGCCGTGCTCACCTCCGACAACCCGCGCAGCGAAGATCCCCTGGCGATCATCGCCGAGGTGGTCGCCGGCATCCCGCCCGGGCAGCGCGATCGCGTCGCGGTCGAGCCCGACCGGCGCGCCGCCATCCGTCTGGCGCTGCACGCGGCGCGCCCCGGCGATGGCCTGGTGATCGCCGGCAAGGGTCACGAGCCCTACCAGATCCTGGGCTCCGAGACGATCCACTTCGACGACCGCGAGGTCGCCGCCGACGAGCTCGCCCGGCTCGGCTTCGTCGCTCCCGCGAGCGACGCCTCGTGATCCCCCTCACCCTCGAAGCCGTCACGGCCGCCTGCCGCGGCGTGCTCGAAGCCGGCGACTCGCAGGCGCTGGCGACCGGCGTGACCATCGACAGCCGTCAGGTCAAGCCCGGCGATCTGTTCGTGGCGCTGCGCGGCGAGGCCTTCGACGGCGGCGATTTCGCCGCCGAGGCACTGAGCGCCGGAGCAGTCGCCGTGGTGGTCACGGCGCGCACGGCGGCGACCCTGCGCGCGGGCGCGCCGCGCATCGTGGTCGACGACGGCCAGCGGGCGCTCGGCGACCTGGCCGCGGCGGTGCGGCGCAGGTCCGGCGCCGCGGTCGTGGCTGTGACCGGCAGCGTCGGCAAGACCTCTACCAAAGACGTGCTCGCCGCCCTGCTTTCGCCGGTGGCGCGCGTGGTGGCGACCAGCGGCAACCACAACAACGAGATCGGCGTGCCGCTCACCGTGTTCGAGCTTGAGCCGAGCACCGAGGTGCTCGTCTGCGAGCTCGCCATGCGCGGCTCCGGCCAGATCGGCAAGCTCGCCGCCATCGTGCGGCCCGATGTGGGTGTCATCACCAACATCGCTCCGGTGCACCTTGAGCACGTGGGCAGCATCGAGGGGGTGGCCGCGGCCAAGGCCGAGATCATCGCCGAGGTGGGCAAGGGCGCCCTCGTGGTGCCCGCCGGCGAAGCGCTGCTCGAGCCTCACCTGCGCTACCACACGGGCCGCCTCGTGACCTTCGGCGGCGAGGGCGCCAACGTCTGCGTGGCCGAAGCCCGGCCGCGCGGCTTCGGCACTCACGCGCTGATCGACGCCTTCGGCCGGCGTGCGGCGTTCGAGTTTCCCTTCAGCGGAGGCCACTACCTGCAGGACGCACTCGCGGCCATCGCCGCCTTCATCGCGCTGGGCTACACCCTCGAAGAGGCCAAGCCGGGCGCTGCCGCCGTGGTGTTCTCGGCCCTGCGCGGCAAGCTCGAAGAGCTGCCCCTGGGCGGCCTGCTGTTGAACGACACCTACAACGCCAACCCACTCTCCATGAAGGCCGCGATCGACCACCTGTGCGCGGTGGCCGGCGAGCGCCCCCGCGTGGCCGTGCTCGGCGACATGTTCGAGCTCGGCGCTGGCGCTTCCGGCTTTCACCGCGAGGTGGGCCGCTACGCCGCCGCCAAGGGCGTGCGCGTGCTGGCGGTCGGCGTGCTCTCGCGCGACTACCTCACCGCTCCGGGCGGCACATGGTACCCCACGGTCGAGGAGTGTCTCGCGGCGCTGCCGCAGGCGATCGCCCCCGGCAGCGCCATCCTCGTCAAGGCGTCGCGCGCCATGCGCCTCGAACGGGTCGCCGAGGCGATCCTGGCGCCGCCGGCCCCGGGCGGCTCGACTGCAGCTTCTGCAGGCGACTCCGCGCCGCCGGCTCCCGGCACGCCGGACAAGTCGGGCGCGGCCACGCCGAACGACGGCGAGCGCTGATGTTCACCGCCCTTGCCGCCGGCATCACCTCGATGGTGGTCATCCTCATAGTCGGACCCTGGTTCATAGAGTGGCTGCGCCGCAACGAGTTCGGCCAGACGATCCGCGAAGAAGGTCCCGAGGGCCACAAAACCAAAGCCGGCACGCCGACCATGGGCGGCGTGCTCATCTGGCTGGCCGTGCTGGTGCCGTTCTTCATCTTCAGCCAGCTCTCGGTGGCCTCGTTCTCGGTGCTCGTGATCGCCCTGGGCTGCGCCCTGATCGGCTTCGCCGACGACTGGATGAAGATCATCAAGGGCCGCTCGCTGGGGCTCTCGGCGCGCTGGAAGATGCTGCTGCAGCTCGCCTTGGGGCTGCTGGCCGGCTTTATCGCGCTGCACTTCGCCGGGCTTACGACGAGCGTCTCGATCCCCTTCTCGCACGCCCAGTGGCACCTGGGCACGATCGGCTTCTACGTGCTGGTCTTTCTGGTGATCTCGGGGGCCAGCAACACCGTGAACCTGACCGACGGGCTCGACGGGTTGGCCGCGGGCAGCGTGGCCATCGTGCTCGTGGCCTACGCCGGCATTGCCTTCATCATCGGCCGCCACCTGCCCGACCCAGGGCTGCTCGACCTTTCGGTGCTCTCCACGTGCATCGTCGGCGCCTGTCTCGGCTTTTTGTGGTTCAACACGTTCCCCGCCGACGTGATGATGGGCGACACCGGTTCGCTGGGCCTGGGCGGCGCCATCGCCGGCATGGCCATCCTCACGCGCACCGAGCTGCTGCTCATCGTGATCGGCGGGCTCTTCGTGCTTGAGGGGCTCTCGGTCATCCTGCAGGTTGCGTCGTTCAAGCTGACAGGCAAGCGCATCTTCCTGATGGCCCCGCTTCACCACCATTTCGAGCTGCTCAACTGGTCTGAGACCAAGGTGATCGTGCGCTTCTGGATCGTGGCCGCGATCTTCGCGGGTCTGGGCTTCGCGATCTATTACGCGACCTTCTAACGACCCTCACCTTCGCCTCGAACGTACGCGTGGCGCGACCCTTTTGCCTGCACGCGGCGCAGGGATGAGCTCCGCCGCCGCCGGGTTCGAGTGGCGCTTCAGGGCGACCCTCAAGGAAGAGTAGAGGGTGGCTCAGGGAGAGGTCGAGACCTAACGGTGCAGGGTTCGGCGTCGCGCGCCGGAACCCCCCTCTAACAAGGCTGCGACGTGCGGCAGGCGCAGGCGTGGCCGCGCAGCCGTCGCCGACCGAGGCGCAGGCCGGTGGAGACCGACCGGACAATGCGACGGCACGAGCCGCCGCAGGAAGGAAGGAACGTGACCGTACCCATCGCCGATCTGCGCTCGCTGGCCGTCGTCGGCCTCGGCCGGTCCGGCCGTGCAGCCGGGTTGCTCGCCCGGCGCATGCTGCCGAACGCCGTCGTCGTGGCGATCGACGAGAAGGCCGAGGCCGAGCTGGGGCCGACGCCGGCCGAGCTGCGTGCCGCCGGCGCCGCGCTGCTGCTCGGTGATCGCGCCGACCTGCCCGCCGGCGTCGAACTCCTCGTCAAGAGCCCCGGCGTGCCCACGAGCTCGCGAGTAGTGGCGGCCGCGCTCGAGCGCGGCGTGCCCATCTGGAGCGAGGTCGAGTTCGCGGCGCGCTTTCTCACGAACCGCTGGATCGCGATTACCGGCACCAACGGCAAGACCACGACGACCGAGCTCACCGGGCAGATCCTGCGCGACGCGGGGCGTCCCGTCGAGGTGGCCGGCAACGTCGGCAGAGCTCTCGCCGGCCTGCCCGGCATGATCGCCCCAGATGCGGTCGTGGTGGCCGAGCTCTCGAGCTTTCAGCTGGAGCACATCGAGCGCTTCCGGCCCGACGTCGCGGTGCTGCTCAACCTGACCGAGGACCACATCGACCGCCACGGCAGCTACGCGGGCTACATCGACGCCAAGCTGCGCGTCTTCGAAAACCAGACGTCGGCCGATCTCGCCCTAGTGAACCTCGACGACCCCGATACCGCCGGCATCGCCGCGGGCCTGCCGGGACACGGCCGGCGCGGCGGCTTCTCGCTGGGCGCGCCGGTCGTGCCGGCGGCCCTCGTGAGTGGCGCAGACGGATCGGTGGCGCAGCGGCCAGAGCCCGCAGCTGCGCGCGCCGCGAGCGGCGCGGCCTTCGCGGTGCTCGCCGGTGTCGCTGCCGGCACGCTGTGGCTGCAGACCGGCGAGGGGCGCACCGGATTGTGTCCGGTCGCCGCGCTGGCCCTGAAGGGCGACCACAACGTGGCCAACTCGCTGGCGGCGGCCGCCGCGGCGGCCGCGCTCGGCGTGCCCGCCGCGAGCATCGCCACCACGCTGCAGACCTTTCCCGGCGTCGCCCATCGCCTGCAGGTCGTGGGCGAGGTCGGCGGCGTCATCTGGGTGAACGACTCCAAGGCGACCAACGTCGACGCCGCCGTCAAGGCGCTCACCGCCTACTTCGGCCCGGTCCACATGATCATCGGCGGGTCGCTCAAGGGGGCCTCGTTCGACCCGCTGGCCGCGGCCACCGAGGGGCGCGTCAAAGAGGCCATCCTGATCGGCGCCGCGGCGGCTCCGCTGCGCGAAGCCTTCGAGCGCCGCCGCGCAGCGGTGGGGGAGAGGGCGACGCCCTTCGTGGTGCTGCCTGACCTCGCTGCCGCCGTCGCGCACGCCGCCGCCGCCTCTGCGCCGGGCGACGTCGTGCTGCTCAGCCCGGCCTGCGCGAGCTTCGACCACTACCGCAACTTCGAGCACCGCGGCGAGCACTTCACGGAGCTCGTCGAAGCCCTCCGCGAGCGCTCCGCCACATGACCGCGCGCGTGTCCGGGACAAGCAAAGATCCCCAGAGCCCGCACTGGCTCGAACCGGCGCCCGAGCGCCGCCGCGCCGCCTCGCGTGAGCAGTCCGGCGAGCGCCGCCACGCCGCCACCGAGTCGCCACCCGAGCGCCGCCGCGCCGCTGAGCGCCGCAGTACCCCGGCCGAGACGCCGGCTGAGAGCCGCGCCACCGGCGAGCGGCGCAGCGCAGCTCGCCGCCGCGCCGCCGCTCCGGGCGCCACCGACCGCGCCGTGCTGCTCACCACGACCTGCCTGCTGCTGCTCTACGGCCTCGTGATGGCCTACAGCGCATCGACGGCCACGGCTTTCTTCTCGTACGGCTCGAGCTGGTATCTGATCGAACGCCAGGCGTTCTTTGCCGTCGTGGGCGTGATCGTCATGATCGTGCTCGCGCGCGTCGACTACGCGGTCTGGCGGCGCGTCGCGACTCCGCTGTGGATCTTCGCCCTGCTCAGCCTGCTCGTCGTGCTCGTGCCGGGCATCGGCACCTCGGTCAACGGCGCGCGCCGCTGGATCATCGTGGCGGGCTTTTCGTACTCGCCGAGCGAGCTCGCCAAGCTCGCCAGCGTCATGCTCGTCGCCGGTCTCGTCATCAAACGTCCGGGCGACGTGCTCACCGCCGGCGGCTTCGTGCGCATCCTCGCCCTGGGCATAGGACCGGCAGCGGTGCTGATCATGGCCGAACCCGACATGGGCACGACCATCATCCTCGTGCTGGCCGTGGTCGCCGTCGTCGTGGCGGCCGGGGCTCGCGTGCGCCATCTGGTCACGGCCGGCTCGCTGGCGGCGGCCGCGGTCGCCCTCGCCATCGTGGTCGAGCCCTACCGCATGGCGCGCCTGACCTCGTTCGTGAACCCCTGGAAGGACCCGCGCGGCGCCGGCATGCAGACCGTGCAGTCGCTCATCTCGGTAGCCTCGGGCCACCTGTTCGGCGTGGGTCTCGGCAACTCCATCCAGAAGTTCGGCTTTCTGCCCGAACAGACCACCGACTCCATCACGGGTATCATCGGCGAGGAGCTCGGCCTGATCGGGCTGCTCGTGCTGATCGCCCTCTATGTGGCGCTCGTGTGGACGATCTTCCGCATAGCGCTGCGCAGCCAGGAGCCGTACGGCAAGCTGCTCGCCGCCGGCATCGGCAGCGCCATCGGCGTGCAGGCCGCCGTCAACATCGGCGCCGCGCTCGGCGTGCTGCCGCTCACCGGCGTGCCTCTGCCGCTCGTCTCGTTCGGCGGCACCAGTCTCGTCGTGGTCCTGGCCGGGGTCGGCATCGTGGCCAACATCGCAAGCAACCGCAGGAGCTACATCGTTGCCAGCACTGAACGACATTCGCGTCCTCGTGGCGGCGGGAGGGACGGGGGGGCATCTCACCCCGGCTCTCGCGGTCGCTGACGAGCTCACCGCGCGGGGTGCCCTCGTCACGTTTGTCACCACCCCGTCGCAGCTCGAGCGCGTCGCCGAGCGGTTCCCCGCCTACGCGCTCGAGATGCGCGGCTTCGAGCGGCGCCTGCTGGCCCGCGAGAACGCCGTCACGCTATGGCGTCTGGCGGCCGCCGCGCCGCGTTCGTGGGGCATCGTCTCGGCGGCGCGGCCGCAGGTCGCGGTGGGCGGCGGCGGCTACCTGAGCGGGCCCGTGGTGGCGGCGGCGGCGCTGCGCCGCGTGCCGGCCCTGGCCATCGAGAGCGACGCCCACCTGGGCGTCACGAACCGCCTGCTCTCGGCGCTCGTGTCGCGCGTCTGCCTGAGCTTTCCGATCGAGGGTCGCGAGCCGCCCCGGTTCGTGCTCACCGGGCGGCCCCTGTCGGCCGCGCAGCTCGACGCCGACGCCGCCACGGGCCGCGCCGCCTTCGGCCTGAGCAAAGCGCAGCCGGTGCTGCTCGTGTTCGGTGGCAGCCAGGGCGCGCAGAGCCTGAATCGCGCCTGCCTCGATGCCTTCGGCACGGGGCCGCTCGCGCTGCAGGTGCTGCACGTCTGCGGGCCGCGTCACTTCGACGAGATGACGGCGGCGCTCGCCGCGCGCGGCGCCGACGTTGAGCGCTACCGGTTGCTGCCCTACACTGACGACTTGGCACACGCCATGGCCGCGGCCGACCTCGTCGTCGGTCGTGCCGGCGGTTCGGTCGCCGAGATCGCGGCTCTGGGCCGTCCGGCCGTCCTGGTCCCCTATCCATTCGCCACCGCCGATCACCAGAGCAAGAACGCGGCCTTCATGGCTGCCGCGGGGGCCGCCGTGGTGGTCGCCGACGCCGACCTGAGCGGCGCGCTGCTGGGCCGTCTGGTCGGTGAGCTTCTGGGCGACGCCACGCGCCTCGCCCGCATGGCGGCCGCCAGCCGGGCAGCCGGCCGGCCCGACGCCACACAGCGCGTCGCCGACCAGGTCGAGGCGCTGCTGGCCGGCCGCGAGCAAACGAGGAGTCGAGCGTGAAGCACGAGACAGGCATTCCCCAGCCGGTCCACCTGATCGGTGTCGGAGGGGCCGGCATGAGCGGCATCGCCGTCGTGCTCTCCAAGCTCGGGGTCGCCGT
>Ga0181517_10001777_pt1 | contig 23221 bp, 22 predicted proteins | sample PEATcosm2014_Bin_31_FD_119748 | JGI IMG/M metagenome (GOLD analysis project Ga0181517, IMG submission 119748) | Peatland microbial communities from MTU Mesocosm Facility, Houghton, MI, USA - PEATcosm2014_Bin01_30_metaG | ecosystem: Environmental > Terrestrial > Soil > Wetlands > Peat | place... | reverse complement strand
ATCCGTGACGATAAGCCGAAGTCCAATGACGAGGCCAAGCGCCCGGAGTTCAAGGTGTGCAAGTTCACCACCGACGCTATCGTCACCGAAGGCAGCGACATCGGCACTGTGCATAAGGTGTGCAAGAATTCCGATTGCCCCATTCATCACCCGAAGAAGGTGAACGGCAATGGGGCTGACGATGCTGCATTCAAAGCCGAACAGGATAAGCGACGCAGAGACGAAGCCATTGCCAACACAACCGGCTTGCGCGTTCTCTCTGCGATTAGTAATGCAGTCCCGGTGCGGCTGATGAAACGCGACCTCTTGTTTGTTGCCGAGCGCATGGTCAACCTGCTGGACGAGAATCGCGCCGCGATTTTTGCCCGACAGCACGGCATCAAGAAGACCAAAGAGAACGACTCCATCGGCAAGCTGTTCACGGTCTTTCTTCGCCGCGCCGACGAAAGCACGCTGGGCCGTGTCGTGGTCGAGGCCGTTGTCTTACTCAGAGCCTCGCACGGGAATGCTGCGCACGTTCTACGCGAAGCCGCCGAGGTTTACAAGGTGGACGTGGCCGCAATCACGGCCACGGTCAAACAGGAGTTCGCCGCCAAGGAAAAAGCGAAAACTGCGAAGAAGGTCGCGCCCAAGCCGCCCATCAAAGCGCAGTCAAAGACGGCCAAAAAGTCAGCAGCGGCATAACCATCCATCAACAAGAACACTATGCGGAGCCAGCCAGACCGGCTCCGCATTTTTGTGTCTGCCCGTCTTTCCCACCCTCTTGCGTGGCTCCCGCATCAGCGGGAGCGTCTTCTGTCGCCCTCCCGACGGGCAGCGCCGCCCCAGAGACGGTCTTATAGAACCAAGAGGGGATACAGCATGATTGCGAATTGTTGCTGACCATTTTCAGGGAATTGAGGCGTCTCTATTCTGTCGTATCAGATGCGACCTTGATTGACGCGCCATTCCGCGTTTTACAAAGCTTCCTTGCGGAACGTGGCTCTGTTGCTTATCTGTATCCAGTCGTCCGTGCGGTAGGAGAATTGAAGTACTGCGCGTTCGCGGAACTGGGTAGTTGTGCAGCACAAGGCTCCTTTTCGTCATGGATCTGGATGCCAGACGCATTATGAAGAGGAGGGGCTTTGAGGGGGCTTGTCTGTCCGTCAGCTTGATCGTCAGATTTCAACTCTCTCCTATCAACGGCCGCCCCCGCGAGCCTCAAACGCGGTTCTCCTTATCAGTAACCGACGTAAATTCCGCGTTCGGAGCTAGAATTTCCGCGTTCAAGTCTAATGAGTAGAGAGCATTGACCTTCAGGAATATGATGGGGTCGGTGGTAAGAGCCACGAGCATCGCTCGATAGCCATTTCGCACGGGTGCCAAAGCTTGGGAAGATGCCGTTTGAAGATGCTTTTCATGGCATCGACCTTCAGGATCGGCTCGGAAGATAGGGTTTGATTTCCGAGGAATATCATGCTGCCCGCGGGATGAACTACAGTCCCACACGCCGAGCAGAAAGGAGAATCATGACAAGCGTACCTCTCATGCTACAGGAGCTTTATGCCATCCTCGGCATGACAATCAGCGTTCTTTTCCTGCTTCTCCTGAAAAGGCAAGCCGATCGCCAGAGAGAATGGGCGGCTGGGGTTCTGTTGGGCGCTGCCATCTTCCTTGTGTTTGCGAGTGTTTTCGTGTCAATCGCCCTAGAGGCTGCGGGAACGCCTCATCATAATTGGCTGGTTCTGCTCAGTGGCCGTATTACCCGTTCTATCGCAGCATTCTCTCCATCGATCCTCTTCTTCGGGTGGAGGGCCTCTCCTATCTTCAAAGAAGATCCACCGATCGGAACCGCCCTCTTCCGATTCTCACTGGTGTTGGCAGCGCTCACAGCTCTTATCATCTGGCTCGGTCCATTCGACTGGATGGCAGGAAAGAATCAGCTGTTCTTGTTGAATACTTTATTGGTCCTCTTCCTTGGTTTTCGCGCTCTGCTGAAGCACAAACTCTCGGCGTCGCTTCGCCTTTGCATGATGATTACGGGGGCATTTTATTTCTTCAGCATAGCAATACCGATTGCAAATCCACGCGGGATGGATGGCTCCTCCATAATCCATCCATCTCTTATGTTGCTTCAGGAGATATGTTCCCTGGTAGGGATTCTCGGCTCTTTTATCTTCGTGGCCCGGTTTCGCTTTGCGGATGTTTTCGCGAAATGGAGCGTTCGTCTCGTGGCGTTGGGGATTTTGTCCAGTGCCGGCGCTATCGGAGGCGCACATCTTCCGTCGTCTATCGCATTCAGCGGGTCGTATGCGTTTCTATTCGACGTTATTGGCTCATTTGCTTTGATCTCCCTGGCCGTCGCATTGGTGCCCATGACTGACAGATGGGTGGAACATTGGGTCCTCCACCAAGCCGACCTTAAGGGGCAATTGGAGCAGATCGGATCGCGCATGCTTGCCATTCATTCCGAACCGGACCTGCTACTGGAAGTAGACCAACAACTCATCAAGTGCCTGGACCTGACGATGGCGCGAACCATGCCTGCTAATGAGCTGCCAAAAGATGTTATGGACGGCCTTTGTTCGTTGGGTGATGTAATGGAGTCGTCCAACATGCTCTCGCGTCTATCGTTCAACGAGTTACCGAGCGTCGACTTACTCGTACCAGTGACGGTGGATGGCAATATGCGATATTCCATCGCCATTTGTCCCGGATTTGGTAGGCGAACTCTCTTCAGTGGTGAAGTGCAGTTTCTGCGAACCGTTGCACAACATCTTGGGCTGCGCATTCACGATCTCGAGGTGGAAACTGCGGCCCGCGAACAGGCGCTGCGCGAGTCCTTATTGCGCAATCAGCTCACTGAAGCCGAACTGCGGGCTCTTCGGGCACAGGTCAATCCCCATTTTCTTTTCAATTCTCTCAATACAATCGCCGATTTTATCGTTACCAATCCGGCGAATGCCGAGCGCATGACCCTGCGGCTGGCGAGCATCTTTCGTCATGTACTTGCCCAGAGCGACAGGCAATTCGTGAGCCTGCATGAGGAATTCGATTTTCTGCGGAACTATCTCCAGATTGAACAGGAACGGTTCGGGGAGAGATTGAGTGTCGATATGAGTCTCGATCCATCGATTGCGCACGAGAATGTGCCTACGTTGTTGCTCCAACCGATCGTTGAGAATGCCTTAAAGCATGGTCTGGCGCCCAAAGGCGGCAAGGGGATTCTTCAAATCTCTGCACTGCGGCACGAAACGTCGATTGAGTTGTTGGTAATCGACAACGGTGTCGGCTGGCAGGATGAGCAAGCTCCCTTGGTCATCTCAGAGGCATCGGCCCAGCAATCGGGTGTAGGACTTGCGAATACGGCGGCCAGATTGCGCACGATCTATGGAGACCGCGCATCTCTGAATATCGAGTCAGCTCCGATGCAAGGCTGTCGCGTCTCTATCACATACCCACTACAGGTGACTTTGTATGCAATGTCTGATCATTGATGATGAATCTGCTTCCCGCTCCCGACTCAAGAGGTTACTGGCGAAAGAGGCGGAGATTGAAGTAGTTGGCGAAGCTAAAGACGGAATGGAGGGGCTCGAAATGATTGTCTCACTCGCCCCTGCTCTCGTCTTCCTTGACATCGAGATGCCAATTCTTAACGGCATCCAGATGCTGAAAGCCATCCCCGCAGCCACACCGCTACCGCTGTTGATCTTCATCACCGGCTACGACGAACACGCTCTGGAGGCTTTTGACGCCAATGCACTGGCGTACCTATTGAAACCGGTAGAGGAGGACCGCCTGTCTGCCGCACTCGATCGCGCAAGGCGATTGACAGAAGAACCGTCGCGGTATGCCGCTGAACAACAGAGGCTCGCCCAGATCGTTCAGCAACGGCGGACTCGAATCGATCAGGTCGTGGGAAAGAAAAAAGGGCGATTTGTTCTGCTTCATCCTGCGGACATTATTTTCTTCTCTGCGGAAGATGGCCTGGTGAAGGCTTGTACCGCGAAGGATCAATTTTTGGTAGACATGACGTTGAATGAATTGGAGGAATGTTTGTCACACAAGCGCTTCTTCCGTGCCCACCGGTCTGCTCTTGTCAACCTGGATCAAGTCAATGAGATCCAGCCTTCTTTTCGCAGTAGCTACGTGCTTCTGATGAGTAACGCCGCGAACTCTGAGGTGCAGGTAAGTGAGCGCCAGGCAAAGAGTCTTCGTGAACGCATCCCCGGCCTCTGAGCAGCCTTCGGTCAATGCGAAAAGATTTTGCATTTCAAGTGAGGAGGTCACGTTGGCTTCACGACGGCCGATTGATTATTGTTCCGTAGCTGGGACACTCTCCGGCACCTGCGACGAGGTTGTCGAACGCGGCAAGCCTGGAACCAAAACAGGGGCGCCAGATCCTACGCTAACTATGGCTTCGGCTCGAAGAGGCTTCAAAATGCATGATCGAGAAGAGGTCGGATTCGTCCGAACAAGGGCCAACCCGCGCCCACTCGTTTCATCGCTTCTCATCGCCATGGTTAGCCTATCTGCTTCCAACCTTGCGCCGGGCCAAGTCACGGTGAAACCGAAGGCGATGCCTGAGATCGCCAGAGTGGATGCACGCTTTGTTTCATATAATGTGGAGGCCGTTGAAGTCACCGGCGGACAATTCTGGAAACCCTTCGGTCCGGAGTTGGAAGCTCTAATGGCAGCGGCGTCGCAAGCGAAACACGCATCCGGTCAGGCGCCGACGATGGACCGGAATCTGTATTTCCAATACCGCAAGCCGATCGACCTGAGAAATCCTCGTCTACAAAACCTTGCAGCCGCTCTGGCGCCAGCCTACATCCGCGTGAGTGGAACCTGGCGAAATAGCGTGTATTTTCAAGACAATGACGAGCCGCCTATGTCGACCCCTCCAAAAGGCTTCAATAGCGTGCTTACGCGAACACAGTGGAAGGGTGTCATTGACTTCGCTCACGCTACAGGCTCCGAGATCGTCGCGTCCGTCACGACTAGCGCGGGGACCAGGGACTCGAAGGGTCTCTGGACATCAGATCAGGCAAAGGCGTTCTTTGACTTCACAAAGAGAGCTGGCGGCCACATCACTGCAACTGAGTTTATGAATGAGCCTACCTATGCCGAATACGGAGGCGCTCCGCACGGCTATGACGCAGCAGCCTTTGCAAAGGACGTAACGGTATTCAAGCAATTTCTGCGCAGCGAATCCCCGACTACCGTACTTCTCGGACCAGGCGGAGTGGGAGAGGCCGTCCCAACACTTGAAGGAGCGCCTGCTCAAAGGATCATCCATAGCGAAGACATCATGAAGGCTACCGGACCGGTTTTCGACGTATTCTCATACCACGTTTACGGAACTGTCTCCCGTCGTTGCGCTACGGCGCTCGGCCCAAATGCAGGGATGTCTCCTGAAAAGGCGCTCACGGTAGCCTGGCTCAATAAGGGCAAAGTAGTTGAGCAGTTCTACGCCAAGATGAGGGATGCCTACCTCCCAGGAAAACCCCTATGGCTGACAGAGTCAGGGGAAGCCTCGTGCGGTGGTGATCGGTGGGCAGCAGAATTCATCGATAGCTTCCGATACATGGATCAATTGGGCTCGCTTGCACAGAAGGGCGTGCAAACTGTAATGCAGAACACTCTGGCGTCCAGTGACTACGGACTGCTCGACGAGGATACCTTTAGTCCACGTCCTAACTATTGGGCCGCTCTGTTATGGAAGCGAACCATGGGCACGCGTGTGCTCGATCCAAGTATTCCCTCCGATCCGGCCTTACGGATATATGCCCAGTGCATGAAAGGCACGAGGGGTGGCGTTTCTATTCTTGTCCTGAATGTCGATCGCACGACAGAACAAGAGCTACGAATACCCATCGCTGGAGAGCGCTACACTTTGTCAGCACCGGATCTTCTCGGTAAGACTGTATTTCTAAACGGGGCCGAACTAGCGGTGGGCGAGGACGGAACATTGCCAAAGATTGCGGGACAACCTATAAAGGCGGGGGATGTTCACTTCGCGCCACTCACCATTACCTTCATCGTGTTACCTACTACCAGAAACGCCAACTGTATGTAGAAAGTTCCTCTTCTCGGTTCCAGTCTCATGGAGCGTTATCACTCCATGGCAGAGCTGGGAGCTCCCGTTCTCTTTGGAGAGGCTTAGCAATAGAGGATTCCTCGATGAACAGATATGCCCATAAACGAATGACCATCAAGGAGGCCGCAGGTACATGAAACGTCTCAGTTCACATCGCAACTGCGGGAAGGTCTCAGCAAGGTGCGAGAACGAGATGCGTTCATAGGCGAGCACATCAGCCTTGCCCATAGTCCACCGCGGCTCCTCGGAATCATGCCCGGCTGCATTGCTCTTGGGGATAAGGCATCCGAAACCTCGATATGGTGCCGCGTAGCTTCAGAATAGATGCGGCAAAAGAGTCCTATTGAAAAGCGGGCAGAGGGCTACTTAGAAGCGACCGCTACGACGAGTGCAAAGGCAAAACATACTCCGAAGGCAATGAGGCCATTACGGAGCAAATGGCTGTGATGCCGGGGTGGGTACTGGTTATTGCCGGGAATTGCTTGATCGCCTGGGGCTTCGGCCACGCTTTTGACCTCGGTGTAGTTGATCTCCGTGAGTTGTGGCGTATTGAGCTGAAAACTTCCCTCGGTACGATCCACCAATCTCCCCTTGATCTTCCTACGATCCTTGAGCTTGACTTTGACTGGCGTGCCTGGAGCAAAGCTATCGATTTGCAATTTCACCTTGGCGGCCCGCTCGGCGTCATGTTCGGCGGAGGCCGCGAAGGCCGTTCGAGCGGAAGCTCCAGGGAACAAGAGAAATACGAGAATCCACGCTAAGCACTTTTGCACTGCATGATCTCCTTCGGAAAGGCTGCTCCGAGGCTCCTGACCACCGGAACGTTGGAGGTCAAGTCAAACACTAAAACAGTGGCGAAGCCAGTTTATCAGCTATGCAGATCGCCTCAGATCCACCGGACGGCCTGTTTCAGCGCCCCAATCCGGTGCGGGTGGATTGGAAGCTCTCGCTATCTCCGTTTTTTGCTTCCGCATCCTTTCGAACTAACAGGCCCATGCTCTATTAGGGTTCAAGAGCCACGCCGAACTCCAGGTTCTTTGAGCAGCGCCAGGTTTTGGATCGCGGCGACGTCGCCGAGACCCTTGACCAGGACACTGAGGCCCTTAACGAATTGGAGAAAGACAGATCTATTCAGACGCGAGCTGCCTCTTTGTTTACCTGTTCTTCCCGGAGTTCTTTGGGGTAATGCCCTTGTTGATCCGCTTGGCAATATTCTTTGCGATGGATTGAGTGAGATTGAGACTCTCTTTATCTCCACGCTGACTCTGTTTTAGCGTTTTGTCTAGCACTACTGCTCCGCTGGCATTCTTCAGTGCAAAATGGTAGGAAAGCGATGTCACTCCCGCAAACATTCCAATCGGCCCGGTGGATGCGCGCAGACTGTGATTCCCCTTCTTAAAACCCGTGAGGGTGATATGCAGAGAATAAGCCATGCAACCAGGGCCCGCCGCGATGTCACCTGAGCGTACAAACTTATATGCAGACAACTGTTGCTGCAGGTTTGTCAGGAGACGCTCATAAAGAAGGAGACGATATTCGGCTGGGACCTCGATACCTGAGGTCTCGATGGGATCGAGTTGGATGGAATCAGGCTTAACATGTTCTGTCGAACATGCAACTGCCGGTGGTAACGAATGGGGTGCAACTTGAGCGCTGAGGCGCTCTTCAAGTGCGCTGGCTGCGCCCTTTGGCAAAACGAAAACGGCGCCGTGAAGGCCACCAGTCGAGTCGTTATATTCAAAACTCAGCAAATCGACCTTTTTCTGCATAGCGAGACTCAGAACCATGCTGCCACCATGGTATGAGCCGAGCAGCCGCGCCACGCGCCCTGTGGTTCCGCCCCTTTCGGCACGTTCGTCCCCTTTAGCCACCGAGGTGATGTCGATGATGGGTATTGATGCATGTATGTTTTTTCCCTCAAACCGGACCTCGGTAGATGAGAGGAACAGCGAACCCTCTGCTCCAGGTTTGACGTCTGTAAGACCTGCTAGGTAGACAGCCTGCTGGCCATCTGACGAAGTTGGTGGAGGCTCAATCGTCTGGGTAGATGTTGTTGCCTGAGCATGAGTGACAACCGCCGCGGACAACACGAGCAGAAGCAGGACTGCGTTTTGAATCTTTCGAAGATGAAGCATCAAATGATTACTCCTTTTGTTCAAGCTGCCGTAGCACACCTCGAAAGGTTCTGCGACTGACAGGATCGAGGAAAATTCTGCACCAATTGCCTGGATCTCATATCCACATGCGCTCGATGCCGCGAACCAAGCCCGATCCGGTTCCCGCTATGCGAACGCTCAATTCGGAACAAGCCGTGTCCAAGCGCGTCAACCATAGATGGCTGTTGTTCCGAACCTACCGTCAACGGAACAAAATCCTGAATGAGAAAGCGATGAACGCGGAAAAGTAGCGAATGAACGCCTTTGCGTCGATCAAGAAGGCACAGAGGTCACACGGCAATCCAGGAAAACTGATAGGGACCTGCGCACGTATGAGCATTGATCGGAGCCCTGCTTGCCTCAACCCGGTATCACAAATCATGTGGATCTCTCGTGGAACCGATTCTGCGGCTTCGGTTATGGCGAATAACGGCCGGATGCTAGTTCTGATCCTTCACTTTGCGCGTCAGTCTGTGCAGGATGAACTCCTGCGCCAGAGCATTGGCAATACGGCCTCCGGTGTCGATAACAAATCCGGAGATGACCAACCCTGGGCCTCGATTCGAGGTCGGGTAGTAAAGATTTTGGAGGGCACCTGAAGCCAGATCGCCGCCGACGCTCGAATAATTGAATTGCCGGTTGCCGTTGTCTCCCTTGCAGATGAACGGGGCGGAGATCGCATGCAGCGCTCGTGACTTTTTGGTGCCTGTTCCCTGGTAGAAGTAGCGCGGATCCTGATGCAACAGCGAAGGCAAAATGGCTCCACCGATCATGATGTCGGTAAATTCATTAGCATAGGCAGCGCCGAATCGCTGGCCGTAGCCTTTCATGCCCTGCACATAGTCGGGTGTACTCCTTACGGTCGCGCCGCGACCCACGCGGACGACGATATTCGTCGCGGTTGTTCACATCAGGGCGGCGATGATTTTCGAAATCACGACGGCATCCCTCGATACCATCGCGATAACCGATTCGCCCCGCGTCTTGATATTCCCGTGGTGGAGTCCCCCAATCAGATAATGGTCCCTGCGCTCGCACAGGCGGCACCACAAATCCTACAAATGACACAAGAGCGAGTACCGCAATTCGGGTGAAGTTCTTTCTCATGGTTCCTCCAGAGGCTATAGCTCATTGCACCTACGCCGCGAGCGAAAGGTGTTGTCGGTTGGCGCGTTCGACCGAAGGTAATATTGTCCGATTCGAGATTAGGGGTGTTGTCGGCGCTCTGGAATCCACCATCCAGGCAGGACATTTAATACATGCAACTTGCGAGCCCACGGTCCCCAGGTAGGCTCGAACTCGGTGAGGATGTTCGAAAAGACTTTAGTTCCAAGTTGAACAGCCATACGCTGCTCGGCATGCGTGGTGTCATTGAAGCCATCGGGCAAATAGCTCATCCCGACGAAGCTACCTGCCGCGGCTCCGGTAAAAGTGCTCGCCGCGATCATACGGTGCCCAGAGTCACTTTCGTCTATGAACGTCCATCCCACAGCATGCCCAATTCGAAGGAGAGGATTCGAACTATCTGAGCGTTGGTATCGAGGATCTTCATGAAGAAGCAGCTGCGTACCAAGTTCCGCCGTAGTCTTCGCCGTACGACGAGCCACGGTGTCGCCATAGTTGCGGCCGAAGGCGCCCATACCGTGCTGCCACTCGGGAGGGTACTTATCATTCGGACGAGCCATCCTGATGCCAGCGCTGAATAACGGATATACCACAGCTGCGGGGGAGTAGGTCTTGTGAAAGTAGATATCGAACTTGTCATGCACCGTAAGCGGAGCACCTGAGATGAGTCGCGGCGAAAGAAGAGCCATCGGGTTGATTCGTGTGTGGTCGTCTTTCTCTGGCGCAGGCTGCGAACCATCTCGCTTTTGTTGACTTTCGATCTGTGCACTCGGCGCATCCGGAAGACCTTCACTGCCTGAGGAAATTGCGACTTCTACCTGCGCCAAAGAAGATGACGAAGTTTCTGCACGCTGAGACGAATCGCTCAACAGCGGGGATGTTTGAGCCGTCAACAGTCCGCTCGGTATGCCAAATGCAATAGTAACGGCAATGGCCACTTTGCACAGTATTGTTTGGCCTTTTCGGTTATGCATGAATCTCCCTACGCCCAATGGCGATAAATCTCTGCGGACATGACTCTGAGTGCCCTGGTATGCTCTCATGCCGCGCAGCACGCGAAGCCTGTCGCCAGGAACCACGATCGGTTCGCTGTAACACTACAAGGCATCTACCCTCCGATCTGGTCTGTTGCACCGTCTCTGATGGACCACAACTCAATCCCATGGAACGTGATGCAACAGCCGAGAGAGGCCAACGACTGATGGGGTAAATCTATCTCCAACGAATGTAATTTCTGAACGAGAAAGAGATGAGCGCGGAAAAATCGCGAATGAACGCCCCATCCATGCCCCGAATTGCCTAGAAAATGCCCAGGCGGTTCAGAGTGCGTCGTTCATGGCACGGCAGACGGAGGCCCAGACTTCGGTGGGCCCGCATGGGGACAGACCTGCACGCGCCCATTGCCTCAAAATCCGCGTTCATCCGATTCTCTTACCGGACTCTCTTCATTCGAAGATACGATCAATCCTGCTCGGCACGCTTCAGGCGACGGAAGGTTTGTGTGAAAGCACAGACACCATAACCGTCATCAGCGTGTTAGTACCGAAGCGTTGAACATTGATACTCGTATTTCTCGAAGGTCCAACATGTCGCCACCATGCTCTTGTTTCACAGCTCGGCAGATGCGGGAAATGGTTTTCTCGGAAAGAGTAGACAGCCGCGACTCTATTTCATTGTCGTCAACACAAATGTCCGCGTCTCGCGCATCGATGCGCGAAATGGCGTTGCGTGTAGCTATCAGTAGCGTCATCACTTTGTAGCCTCTATCACTTTAAAGGATGGTCCGATTCGAATGTTGCACATATGCACGGCACGGTTAGAGCGAAGGCAGCGCGATTGCGTACGAAAATCATTGGAGCACCAAAGCACTATTCGGCAGATCCACGAATTGTCGCTGTCTGCCCGTGTAGTAATGCCAACGGATCAACGCAAACATGCCGGCCCACTAAGGGGTGGGATATATCACGCCGACAGGTCTTTTCAGTATGCCGCTGCCTTTTGCATGATTGGCATCTGTCTGTTGGCTTCTGGGTGTAGAGCCAAGCCAGTCGGTAATCGGAGCCTCGGCCCGCTGGAAGTCTCAGTGGTCACGCTGCAGCCACAATCTTTGGCGTTAACCACGGAATTGCCAGGACGAACGGTGCCCTATTTGACAGCGGATATCAGGCCCCAAGTCAACGGCATCATCAAGAAGCGGCTCTTTCAGGAAGGAGCGATGATCCGTTCCGGGCAGGTTCTTTATCAGATCGATCCCGCTGTGTATCAGGCATCGCTGGCGCAGGCCAAGGCAAATCTGGATTCAGCAGAGGCCGTTATTCCGTCTTTGCGTGCGAAAGCGGATCGCTATCGGGATCTGTTGCCGGTCCACGCTGTCAACCAGCAGGACTACGATGACACCCTCGGGGCACTAAGGCAAGCGGAGGCCACCGTCGAGGCGGATAAGGCTGCCGTCGAGAGCGCGCGGATCAATCTCGCTTATACGCCGATTACCTCCCCAATCAGCGGACGCATTGGAAAATCCAGTGTCACAGTGGGTGGATTAGTCAGTTCCTTTCAAACCACAACCTTGGCAACAGTCCAACAGATTGATCCTGTTTATGTAGATGTGGTCCAGGCCAATGCAGATCTTCTGCGTTTACGCAAACGGCTTGAGAATGGACAGTTGAAGGCTGCTGGGGCACGGGCCAACAAGGTGAAACTTTATCTGGAAGACGGTTCGCTCTATCCGATCGAAGGCACTTTGGATTTTCGCGACGTAACGGTGGATACGGCCACCGGGTCAGTTGTGCTGCGAATGACCTTCAAAAATCCGAAGCAGGTTCTTTTGCCTGGCATGTATGTGCGCGCGGTAGTGGAAGAAGGCGTGAAGCAGGATGCGCTTCTCGCGCCGCAGCAGGCAGTAACCCGAGATCCGAAGGGGTTGCCCTTTGCATGGGTGATTGGTAAGGACGGAAAAGCTTCACGGCATATGTTGCAGATTGATCGAGCAATCGGCAATCAATGGCTGGTGAGTGGTGGCCTGACGTCCGCAGACCAATTGGTGATGGAAGGCGGCGACCGGTTAAGAGACGGTATGCAGGTGCGGGCGGTCCCATACAAAGCCATAACAGGCATTGCGTCAATGCCGCAACCAGCGGCGGGAAAGTAGGCGACAATGTCTAAATTCTTTCTTGATCGCCCTGTGTTTGCTTGGGTTATCGCAATTGGCATCATGGTGCTTGGATGCTTGGCGATTTATACCTTGCCGATTTCGCAGTATCCTCCCATCGCGCCGCCATCGATTGCCATCACAGCACAATATGCAGGTGCATCTGCCACCACGGTAGAAAATACCGTGACCCAGATCATCGAGCAGAAAATGACGGGCTTTGACGGCCTGTTGTACATGACATCAACGAGCGATTCCTCCGGACAGGCTCGCATAGAACTGACTTTTCGTCCTGGCACTGATCCGGATTTGGCCTGGGCTCAGGTACAAAACAAGCTCCAATTGGCGACAGCAAGCTTGCCAGAAACAGTGCAGAGATATGGCATTACAGTCAGCAAGTCGACGCGTAACTATCTAATGCTTATATCTCTTGATTCAGAAGATGGGAGTATGGACGGCGCTGATTTACGCGACTATGCGCAATCAAATCTGGAACAAGTGATTGCGAGGGTTCCGGGAGTTGGTGATATCACCACATTTGGAAGCCAGTATTCAATGCGGATCTGGCTCAATCCCGACAAACTCAATCAGTACCAGATGACCATCTCCGACGTCACCGCGGCGCTCAGGAGCTATAACGTCGAAGTGTCAGCCGGACAACTCGGGGGGACCCCTTCCGTTCCTGGACAGCGTCTCAACGCGGCCATCATCGTTCAAAATCTGCTGAAAACGCCGCAGGAATTTGAGTCCATTCCCGTGCGCACGAATACGGATGGTTCAATCGTGCGCATTCGCGATATCGCTCGCACGGAGATGGGGAGTGAATCCTACGCCATGGATGCCTCCTATGATGGTAAACCATCCGCTGTGCTGGCCATCCGCCAGGTCCCTGGGGCAAATGCTCTTGATACCGCCAATGCTATCCGTGCAAAAGTCGATGAGATGAGTCGCTATTTTCCCCATGGCATGAAGGCAGTTTATCCAGTAGATACCACGCCCTTCACGCGGGTAGCAATTCATGAAGTGACCAAGACGCTGTTTGAAGCCATCGTGCTGGTTTTCCTGATCATGTGGCTCTTTATGGGCAACATCCGGGCCACATTGATTCCGACCATTGCCGTGCCCGTAGTGCTGCTCGGTACATTTGCGGTATTGAGCGCCTTTGGTTATTCGATCAACATGCTGACGATGTTCGCCATGGTGCTGGCCATCGGCCTGTTGGTGGACGATGCAATTGTCGTGGTTGAGAACGTCGAGCGCGTGATGAGTGAAGAAGGACTGTCGCCTTACGAGGCAACAGCCAAATCGATGAGACAGATCACAAGTGCCTTGGTAGGCATCGCCCTGGTTCTATCGGCGGTATTCGGCCCGATGGCCTTCTTCTCGGGATCGACGGGCATTATCTACAGGCAGTTTTCGGTGACGATTGTCGCTTCTATGCTCCTTTCAGTGTTGGTGGCAGTAATCCTGACGCCAGTGCTGTGCGCAACTTTTCTCAAGCAAATAGAGAAAGACGAACCAACTCGGACGCGTAGGTTCTCGCCGTTGCGGCTCTTCCTGGATTGGTTTAATCGGATCTTTGAGTGGATTCGCGAACACTATCTAAAAATCGTGGCACATGCCTTGCACAAGAAAACGCGTTATCTTCTGGCCTACGGATTGCTTCTTTGCTTCGTGGGATTCTTGTTGTACCGCATGCCGACAGGATTCTTGCCAGATGAAGATCAAGGGTCCATTATCGCGTCGATTGTGCTGCCCGCAGGATCAACAAAAGAGCAGACACAGACCGTAGTTGATCAGGTTGATCACTATGTTCGCAATCGTGAAGGCAAGTGCGTCGAGAGCGCCTTATCGATTGTTGGATATGGCATGGGAGGACAGGCACAAAACCAAGCCTTGCTTTACATACGCATGAGGGACTGGGATCAGCGCAAGCGGCCAGATCTATCGGCGAAGGCTCTTTCTGGCCGCATCATGCGGCAATTTGGAGGGTTGCGCAATGCACGTGTGCTAGCCTTTCCACCGCCTTCAATCAGCGAACTCGGAATGGCAACGGGCTTTGATTCTGAGTTGGTGGACTTTGGCGGGATGGGGCACGATGCGCTGATGGCGGCGGGGAATCAATTGCTCGGGTTGGCAGCCAAAGATCCGCATTTGGTGCGTGTCCGTCATAACGGCCTGGATGACGTCCCGCAGTTTCGCGTCGACGTGGATTGGGATAAAGCCGGTGCCTTGGGAATTCCAATTTCCGATATTCACGATGCAATTTCGACCGCATTTGGCAGCGCCTATGTGAATGATTTTGTGAAAGGCGGTCGGGTAAAGCGTGTGTATGTGCAGTCTGATGCGCAATTCCGCATGTTGCCAGAAGACCTTAACCGGATCTACGTCAGAAACAATGCGGGCACAATGGTTCCGTTTTCAGCATTTGCATCTACGCGTTGGTCATTTGGATCACCACAACTGGAGCGCTTCAATGGTTTCCCATCATTGAACATCACCGGAGAGCCCGCGCCAGGCACAAGTTCAGGCCAGGCGATGCAAGACATGGAAGGGCTGGTGGGCAAATTGCCCAAGGGGCTGCGCCTGGATTGGAATGCACTCTCCTACCAGGAACGTATGGCCACAAATCAGGGACCACTTCTATACATGTTTTCAATCCTGGTGATTTTTCTTTGCGTGGCGGCACTCTACGAGAGTTGGTCGATTCCGATCGTAAATCTGCTAATGCTTCCTCTGGGCGTATTGGGCGCACTATTGGCAACGACGCTGCGCGGGATGCCAAACGATGTCTACTTTCGGATTGGCTTCCTGACGACTTTGGGCCTATCGACCAAGAACGCGATTCTAATCATTCAGTTCATCAAGGAACAAATGCGACAAGGTGATGGATTGATCGATGCGACGTTAGCAGCCCTTCGCATTCGTTTCCGCCCCGTCATTATGACCTCGCTAGCGTTCTTCTTCGGAACTCTACCGCTTGCATTGGCTAATGGTGCCGGTGCCGGCGCGATGCAAGGAATTGGAACGGCGGTAACGGGTGGTATGATTTCGGCCACTTTCATCGACTTGATTTTCATTCCACTCTTTTTCGTCTTGGTCACGCAGTGGTTTACCAGAAAGCCTGACCGCTTGGCGGTCCCGCCCTCAACCACCTCAGATATTCCGGAGGTGCAGGGATGAAGAAGACACTGGCTTTCGTATCCGTGGGAGTCTGCATTTGTCTGAGCGGCTGTGTCCCCCATAAACAGGCCTATCTGCAACCGAATCTTCCGACAGCCCCCGAGTGGCATACGGGCGTCGCAGAGCAACGGCAAACGCAAACGACTTCGGCCGTATCGGCGGCGGCCGATACAAAGTGGCGGGATTTCTACCTTGACGACAAACTCCGTGGACTAATCGCGCTTGCGCTCAAGAACAATCGCGACCTTCGGATTGCAGCACTCAACGTTGAGCAAGCTCAGGCGCAGTATCGCCTGCAAAGGGCAAACCTGTTTCCGAAGGTCAATGCTACGGCCAATACAGATAGCACCCATACGCCGGGTGAGACTGAAAGCACCATAATCGGCTATCCGGTGAAGAGTAGCACCTACACGACCTACCAAGTCGGGGGCGCGGTGTCTTCGTGGGAGCTTGACTTTTTTGGTCGTCTGCGTAGCTTGACCAAGCAGCAACAGGAGCTTTACCTGGCTTCAGACCTAGGGCGCACCAATGCGCAAATCGCGCTGATTTCTTCCGTTGCCAATCAATATCTAACAGTCGGAAGCGATCAAGACCTGTTGAATCTTGCTCAGGCAACCCTTCAGTCGCAAAAGGCAGCATACGATCTCGCCCGCTTTAGCCGAGATCGTGGAGTGAAGTCTGACCTCGACGTGAATGAAGCTCTCAGCCAAGTACAATCGGCACAAGTAGATGTCGCGAAATCTTCGCGCCAGCTGAACGTCGATAAGAACGAGCTGGAGGTACTGGCTGGTGCGCCCGTGCCACCGGACCTTCTTCCCAACGAGTTGTTGACCGATTCTGCGCTTCACGACATTTCGGCAGGACTTCCTTCCGAGGTTCTGTTGCGTCGTCCTGACATCCTTGAAGCCGAACACAATCTGAAATCGGCATACGCAAACATTGCTGCGGCACGCGCTGCGTTCTTTCCACAAATCACATTGACCTCCAACGCTGGAACGGCCACCGCTGCTTTGACCAGTCTTTTTGGCGGAGGCACGGCAGCGTGGGAGTTCGCTTCGCAACTCTCGTTCCCGATCTTTGACGCCGGTGCGCGAAGAGCGAACTACACTGTTGCGCGAGTACAGCGCGATTCCTATGTCGCTCAATATGAAAAAGCCATTCAGGCGGCCTTTCAAGAGATCAGCGATGGTCTGAATGGACGTGTACGTCTGCAGGAAGAGGAAGAAGCACAGCAAGCCGAAGTCAAGACGTTAGCAGAAACCTACCGCCTCAGTGAGGCGCGTTATAAGGCCGGCATTGATACCTATCTAAATGTTCTCGATGCTCAGCGCTCACTCTATGCCGGTCAGCAATCACTGATCAATGTGCGGTACTCACGGTTAAGCAACCTCGTCACTCTCTATAAAGCACTCGGAGGTGGAACGCAATAATCCTGCTGGGCCGGAAACACGCGTGTATCCTCCGGGTTTCCCGCCCACCTGAGAATGCTCGTGCGCGTGAGGAATACTTGTTATTCAGACGGTCGATCACGCACCCGCATCATTCATTTTCGATTCTTGAGAAGAGATGAAGAATTCAAAATCATATTCGCAATCTGTACACCGTGAGTCCGCGGCATTGCCTTACCGTGCAGCGCTTGAGAGAAGAGTTGAGTGCGACGCCAACGAGTTGCGGTGGGTCGCGGCAGTAATACTCGGTGGCGAGCAGCAGGTAGAAAAGTGCTTGCTAGACGCAATCCAGCTAGCTGACAGCGCAGGATACGTAGCTCCCGAGTGGCTGAACCATTGGACGCAACGGGTCGTGGTTCGAACTGCCGTCGATAGGATTAGGAGTGAAATCCAGAGAATTGCTGGCAACTATACATATGGACCAGAAGTGCGGGCAATGGTTCGCGGTTTTGACAAGACAGACAGTATGGTCCTCCGATCGATGGGCGCAGAAACAATAGCTAGATCCTGCAATGCGCTTGAGCGCGTCGCGCTAATTCTCTACGGCTATTTGGGGTACTCCGCCCAAGATTGCGCATTACTCCTGGAGTGTCGCCGGTCCGTGATTGAGTCGGCCTGTAGCAACGCTCTTAGAAACATTATCGACAACTCTCATGGTGGTGGTGGATGAGTCAATGATTGCAACAGTCAATCCTCCAACATCCGGATGTCGCTCTTGACATGTGAAACGCGACCACGAGAAAGCTGCTTTGGAGTTCTGGCGGCCCATGGTGCTGACCATTACCTCCCGCTCTATGCTGAGCAATCGGTTCGGACGAACCGTCACAGAGTCATCGTTTCCATAGAACTCCTTTACCACGAACGATAGTCTTCGAAAACCATGATCGAACAAGGAAGGAACCTCTCCCATGACAAACGATTCCGACGTACCGCAGCCACGATTCGAGCATTTTCACGTATGCGTTCAATGTGGCGGCGCTTTTCGCAGAGAAGAGTTTGGAGCCAGAGCGATTACGTCCGGTATCTACACATGTCCAAAGTGCGGCCACGAAGGCCCTCTCAATGTTGAGATACGGGAGGTCGAAGACTCCACCCAAAAGAATGACAACCCATAGGTACCGGCTTATCCGACTAGTGGCAAACGTCCTTGCTGCGGCAGAGCAATGCTGCTCAGTTTGCGCCACGTCGCACGAACATACTCACTCACGAGACGGGTTTTATTGTCGGACCGTGTAGCCTGTCTGGTAACGAGCCTCAACTGTTCCTCCGCGAGCGGCCGCACCACAGTTTGTGAAACGTGGCGAGAGAGTATTCAGATTCTCGCCCCGATGGTAGGACATCTGCGCAGAAAGGACACGGCAGAGCAAGAGCCGAACTCGAATCGGGAAACGAAGCCCGCGCCTGTGTAGATTAGCTTCCGCGGTGTGTACGTCTTCGATAGATAATTTCAGTTCGCACAAGGTCCACGGAGTGCGCGAGTCGATCGAAAGAACCTGGGCTGGGCCAAGCTCAGACAACTGCTCCGCTCGGCCAAAGCTCGAACCAAGGAAGCACTGGATCAGGCTGTTGACCAAGCACTCAGGGTCATCTCCGCTGACGATGCCAAGGCTTGGTTTAGACTGCTGCTCAATCAGGGTACAGCTACAGTGATAATGCTCTAAATGTCTATTCGGACTGTCAGTTTCCACGCGTTTTCAGGAGTTTTCGACCAGAAGACGGCTTGTTCGGGATACGCTTGCCTGAACATTCAACCCCGTCTTTGATTCGGAATTCGCATGAGCACATAGCACGAGAGGAGTTTTGGACCAATACGGTGCACCTATTGCGGAGTTGCGAATTTCGGTTGTTGCAGCGGTAGATGACCTGCGGCATGACGACGGAATATTCTTTCCGAGCCTTACTCCTAGGAAGATTGCAACCACGCTCGACACGAGCAACAGCAGATATGTGCTAGACCACGCCGACACGGCGCAAACGGCGACTTCGAGTTGGTTCCTATAGAAGTGCCCGGCCGCTATGTATCCACCAGCCCACATCGCTGAGACGATGATGTCAAGCACAATGAATCTCATTCTCGGCATGCGCGAAGAACCGGCAAAGGCAGCGGCAAGATTCGGCCCCGGCAGAAATCGTGCCAAAAGTAACGCCAGAAGCTGATACCGGCGAACGGATTCTGCAAGGCGGCTCAGTCGAAGAATGGAGCGCGTCGAAGCGTCGAGTATCGTCCGGTTCCTTGATGTGCGCCAACGTCCCACCTGAAACCAAATGCAATCACCCACCAGACAGGTAAGAACAGCCGCACAAATAGACGGCGCGAGACTGGCGGGTTTCAAGCCTGCGAGTGAGCCGATCAGCAACAATGACGGAACGCTCGGCACTGGGAGACCCACTTGTTCGCACAGAATTGAGACAACCAGAGTCGCCGTAGGGTGATCAATGAAGAAGTGTGCCGCGGGGATCATTGAGCTCTCCTGCTCTTCGCTCCGAAGGGGGCCTGGTCGGGGTATTTCATGCCGTGTTTCATGGACCGCAGTCCGCTTGGCTGCTCGAACTCGGACCTCTACGCATTGCGTCATCATCCGCAACACGCAATTTGCAATCTCCGATGGTCGAATTCATCGTTGCAGCCTAACCTCGTGACACCGTATCAAAGCGTTTGCCAATTCGACATTCTCTGTGTCGAAGCCTGCGATATGCTGCTCAGCACGCGCTCGAGCTTCCCTGACTTTTTGTATGGAGACGTCCAACAAGAGGGCGCAATCCTTGTCAGAGTACCTTTCGAGGACGGACAAGACGTATACGAACCGCTCGAAAACCTCAAGCGCGAAAACTCCCGCGAAACCGCCGTCGTGTGCAGACATCCTCAGTGGCTCACTTTGGGCGAGTGTCTGGGGAGCGTTCAGAGTGGGTGTTTCAAAGTCATGCCGAGGCACCACCATGCGAATTGCATTACGGACAATTACACGGCGCGCCCAGGCATGAGTCCAACGATGAAAGGCCGAATCCCCATCCACGCAGTCGTCCAGGCCCGCCACGAAACATTGCTCGGCCTTCTCCTGATTGGCCGTCAGCAGGAAGGAAAGCAGATACAGGCTATTCGTGTCTTCCATGAACAATTTGCAGAGATCCTCCCTCGTTGCATAAACGCTCCGTTTTTTCCGAACGACTTGAGGAGCGCAGATCACGTCCGCTGTCCTATCGTCCAAACGAATCGACCCGGCTATCACGAAACCTCCTGACTGCAACCACGCCAAGTACCACAAAGAAAGTTGATTCAAGCAACTGCGAAGCGAGAAACGTCGGCTCCGACAAAGTTGGAGCCAATGCCTTTAAGACCGGAATGTGCTCGAATGCCTGAGTGGTCAAGAGGAGAATGTTCAGGCAGAGAACGATCGTGGTGCTAAAGGCGCAGATTGAGCGCCAGATGCCGACAAGATGGAATTTACGCCATCCGAGAATCGCTGCTCCAGACACGTAAACAGAAACCATTGCGAGCCACTGCGTGAAGGAGAGGTGGTGAAAAGAAAACAGGAGCCCGGCCACACTTGCGGCAAGGGAGCAGCGAAAGAAGATCACAGTCCACTTTTCGACCAGCTTTCCGGCAAGCAGTCCGAACAAGACCTTGCCCCCTGCCCCAATCGCAATCAAACTGCAGGCGATATGGATGAACGTAAGAATATTCGCGATCATGTCTTTACCTCCTCGTTCCGACCTTAATGGTCATTCCAAGAACCAATAAATACGTACTGGTCGGATGTATCGTATTGGCACCTGTCGCGCGCAAGTATTCTTCTGAGGTCAGGAGACTCTAGTCAACAAGTTGCGCCTTCTGCAAAACTTGTTCCTCTAGAGGTTCCATAGCCCAATCGTGCTTAAACCTTGTGACAATGGATCTGAAAAGCTACCAGATGGCAGCGGACTAGATTTCGGGCGTTGGTGTACCGTGGCAGGATCGGTCCGGGGAAACTGCCGTCGTTCTGGCATGGATCAGGTTCTTATTGGGTGGAGGCCCGGTTCAAATCGCTTTCACGGATACCCAGAACCAGCGCGTGCGTATGGAGGGCCTAATATGTGCGCCCCATGCTCAGTTGTATGGCCGGCTTCTTGTCAGCTTCCTTCAGAACGGATGCGTATTGCTTTGCGATTGACTTCGCGACACCATCGGCAACGCCGGTACTTTCCGATTCACCGCGGGTAGTTCCTTTGACTTGTTTGTGCAAGTCCACCGATCCAGACGAATCCCTTAGGTTGGTCTCGAATGTCATTTGAGTTGTACCGACGAACATCCCGATCGGTCCGAGAATGGCTCGCTTCACCTGGCTACCTTGTTTAAATGTTGCGATAGAGATGTGGACGGTGTACTGAGGGCAGACCTTCCCGATATTATCTTCTCCATCTCTGTACACGCGACCGACCCCCTGGATGCCGCGCAGCCGATCAATTACATGCTCATACACAAGTGCTCTATAGGCAGCAGGCACTTCGGTGTGCCCCCAGCTAGGAGTGGCTACAAGCACACTCCGGGGTTCGACTGAGTCCTGGCAACTGGGCAAAGTAGCCAGTTCTGCACGGGCCGGGGGATCAGTGAGAGCATCGGTTTGAACAGGTGCTGGTATCTGGGTGAAGCTCTGCAGGGCCTGATCCGCCTGATGAGCTGGAAGGAAAAAGACTGCTCCGTGAATTGCGCCTCGCTTATCCCGATATTCCACAGTAAGCATGTCAACCCGGTGATGCATGAACATTGCGCCAGCAACGCCGCTGCCATTCGGCATTACCGCCCTGAGAACGCGCCCTTTCATGCCCCAGATCTCGACTTTTTGGTTACCGGAGCTAACCGCCGTCACATCCTTGCGATCGATCGAAGCCGTTCCTGCTTTGCCTGAAAATGTTACGGAATCAGAACTGAAAGTCAGGGTTCCTTTTTTGCGGGGTTTCAGTTCGGGGAATCCGTAAACGTGCTCAGCCTTGGTGGACTGCCAAATGGTGGTAGGTAGCGAAGTGGAGTGATCGGTTTGTAGTGTCGCCGCTGACGCGTAGCTCGGCACGAAGATGCCTACGTGCAGGGCGAGGACGAGGAAGCTGGTAGAGATGATCTTCATAAATCTCCTGATACCTACTAGTAGGTATGTATCGTTAGACTCAGGAACTGATGATATGGTGCGTGAATATCTGTGAAATCTCCGACTGTGGGAATTCTCTTGCCTATGTGGGGAGCGACTGCGATACGAGAAGCGAATCGCAAATGCTGCCGCTTCTGTCGCTAGGAAATTGAGTTCTAAGCAGATAATGCGAGAGCTCATTGTTAAGAGTTCTTGCGATACCCTCTATTTCGCCATGACGAAAGATGGGTACCAGACACTCTCAGAATTTGAAAACCACACCGATAGAAGGAACCATGGTCTGCACATACTTGTCCGTCCGGAGACTGCTTACTTCAAAATCGGGCGCCTTGTACGTGAAGCTCTTGGCTTGCGCGCGAATGGCGATCCGTCGGGAGACAGGAACATCGACTCCGCCGCCGAAGGCGATCACGCTTCTAGTCTGACGAGGAACAATAGATGTATCCCGCGGATCGAAAAGGAGCGCGCCCCCGCCGATAGAGACAAACGATTGGAACCTTTTCGTGAGCGGATTGGGAAGGCTAATCACGGCCGATCCGGTTGCCGTATAAACATTCGCCTTCAGCGCAGTCGTGTTGGTCGATGTCAGGAATTTCTGCGAGTCCCGGAAGCCATCGAAATCGCCTTCCACCCCCAGCCACCGATTGATGTTGAACCTGTACCCGACAAGGACGCCGCCCGAGGAAGTTGGCTTGTACGTAACACCCGAATCGGTCACTTTCCTGGTGAATACGCCACTTCCTTGAAGCGTGACTTGCTGCCTTGCGAAGTACTTGGTTGCCTCTACGGCTTGAGCGGATGCGAAATTGCATAGAGCCAGCATGAAGATAAATCCACCGACGAGTCGTTTCATAAATTACGCTCCTGGACATTCTGGATTGACAAACAAGATTGCCTTCATAAGATACGTACTAGTAGGTATCATAAGAAGAGAGCGCATAGATGTCAAACGGAATAGACGT
>Ga0181517_10001776_pt1 | contig 23225 bp, 19 predicted proteins | sample PEATcosm2014_Bin_31_FD_119748 | JGI IMG/M metagenome (GOLD analysis project Ga0181517, IMG submission 119748) | Peatland microbial communities from MTU Mesocosm Facility, Houghton, MI, USA - PEATcosm2014_Bin01_30_metaG | ecosystem: Environmental > Terrestrial > Soil > Wetlands > Peat | place... | reverse complement strand
CGGCGCAGTTTCCTTCCCGAGTGCCTCCCTCCAAGTAGCAAATAAATCAAACGGTTGCCGGTATTTCACCGCGAGTTCTCCATCCTTCCAAGTTGGGTTCGATATTGCAAATTGCAGTAACCGGCGCTTTTCCCGGGCTGGCTGCTTTTCAAAGAGATTCCGGGCATTTGCGGCGAGTTCGAGCAACTGAGCCCCTTCTGATACGAACGACTGTGGCATCGCCGAGCGGTGATTTTTGATGCAGCGCTGCAATCGTGCTTGCATATGACACACCCAATCTTTCGGGGTACCCGTTGAGTTTTTGCTTTACAACGCGCTCCGCGATTATCCCACCATACAAGCACTAATCGCGGACGCATTTTCCATCACGGAGTGGCGCTAATGCTGGAGAAACCCACACTCACCGTTGCTGAAGTGGCCGCGTTGACCGGCCTGTCCCGGCAGACCGTGACAGAGATGTTTGAGCATGAGCGGGGCGTCCTGATTCTTGGGCGTCCCGAGACTATGCACAAGCGGAGATACCGAAGTCTCCGCATACCACGCGCTGTTTATGAGCGTGTGATTCGCGGACTCACGGTGAAGTGACTTGTCCGTTGGTTCAAGGTGTCTCATATCGCGGCTTTCTCTGGGGTGTAGAATTTACCGCAATGCCCGATTGGACGAATGACTATGGAGATTCTTCACGGCTTGCCTGAGTGGTTTGCTTCGTTGCTGGAACATTGGCATGGTTGGCTTAGCGGCAGCATTCTCGCCTTTGCACTGGAACTTGGGGAAAAGATATGGGATTGGAAGCCACCCAAGAAAGCCTTTATCTGGATAGTTGTTTGCGGCCTTGCGTGGTCCTGCTTTGCGACTTGGAGAGACGAGCACCACAATTCTGAAGTCCTCATGGTCGAGAAAGCGAATCTCTGGACGCAATATGGTCAGTGCGACAAGGAGAGAGCCGTAAAAGCAACCCTGGCGGACTCCCTTGCTAAGACGGCAGCAAATCAGCAAGGGCTATTAAATGGACAACAGGGCACATTCAATCAATGTGTTCTTTCGTTAGCAAAAGAGAGCACACCTGAGCCGCTTGACCTTGAGGTAATGAGGTGGCAAGTGGGAGAGACTTATCACTTTGCAAATGTCCCGTATGAAGTCGAGTTTTTTGTTCTTGTCGCCACCTCAAACAAGCCTATTATGCCCACTCGTGGAGTGCTCAAGTGCAACGCGCCGTTCAAGGTCGCCACTAGCACACTGCTCACGCACAGTTCTGCTTTGAAGGCCGATTTTGAACAGCTAAGTGCCAACTCTGCGCACGTAGAATTTCTATACCCACCGTTGAGCGGGAAAAATCCACTGGTCTTTTTCGTGTACACACCCAAGGGCAAAGGAATGGACTCGTGCACTTTCACTCGCGAGTAAAGTGCCGCGCGGAGTATCCGTGCCATTCCCGTGCCGCTCGCACTGCATTACATCGAAAATGAGGTATTACGTGCCATCTGCTGCGCTGTAAGTTGCTGAAAGTGCATTCTCAAGCGGATTCGAGTCCTACCTGAGGAGCCAGAATTCATTTTGGGCGATCCCGCAGACTTCCGACGCAGTTTCCTTCCCGAGTGCCTCCCTCCAAGTAGCAAATAAATCAAACGGTTGCCGGTATTTCACCGCGAGTTCTCCATCCTTCCAAGTTGAGTTCGATATTGCAAATTGCAGCAACCGGCGCTTTTCCCGGGCTGGCTGCTTTTCAAAGAGATTACGGGCATTTGCGGCGAGTTCGAGCAACTGAGCGCCTTCTGTTACAAATGACCGTGGCATCGCAGCGCGGTGATTCTTGATGCAGCGCTGCAATCTTGCTTGCTCTTCCCCCCATTCGGCGGAAAGCCGGTCAAAAATCTCAACCGGAATTCTCCCTGCGTACTCGTCGGCAAACATCGCTTCCAAGCGCTTTTCGACGAGGTTGAGTTGTTGGGTAAGGCGTTCAGCCGCCTCATTGTGAATTTGTTGCTGGTCGTCTTGGTCCCTGCGAAGCACCTAAAGCGTTGCAAAGCCACCAAGATCGTCGCTATCGCCTCTGGTGACGGTCTGCCTCTTGCCATATCTGTCGAAAGCGCTTCGCTTGCAGAGTGCCGGCTTGTGGAAGCTGTTCTGGCCGGTTGCTTCCTCGACGAGCTGCCGGAAAGGCTGATTGGCGACAAGGCTTACGACTCCGATGCGCTGGACGAGCAACTGGCCGAAGAGTACGGCATCGAGATGATCTCGTCCAACCGATCGAATCGAAAACGGAAGACGCAGGATGCACGCCCACTGGTCACTCGATGGGAATATCGCATCGAAAACTTTCTCGGCTTCGTACAACTGGCATGCCTGCTCATGCTGCTCAAGCATTTATGAGACGGCTTCTCGAATTATCCGTCGCCTAAAGGCGAGGGGTTTACGGATCCCCTATCGGGGGCCCTGACATATCTTCCAGCGCTCGCTTAAGCCTTCGGCCATACTGAATCCCGGCGCGCCGAATCCGCGGGCAGTCTACAGGTTCGGTGCAGTATTTCCTTCCATGAGTCTACAAGTTGAGTGGAGTAAATTGCTTTCGTCTACAGGTAGAGTGCGGTTCGACAACAGTCCAAAAGTTTCGGCATTTATTTCAAGCGTACTTGCACGTCGATATGTATCGTGTAACGATATTATATGGATAATGACAGCCTTCCTGATCATCCTGACTTGCTGCTCAGAAACCTTGCCGAATTTCGTTTTGAGCTGCGCCGTTTCCTGCACTTCAGTGAATCCGCAGCGCTTGAAGTAGGCCTGCAGCCGCAGCAGCATCAACTTCTGTTGCAGGTTTCGGGCGCCCCTCAGAAATCGGTTGTGACCATTGCCTATGTGGCCGAGCGGCTGGGGATAAAGCACAACAGTGCCGTTGAACTTGTGAACCGGTCGCAGCGTGAAGGACTTCTGAGCCGTCGTGCGGACTCGGAGGACAGAAGGCGCGCGGTTTTGCAGATTACCCGTAAGGGCAAGCACCTGATGGATCGGCTCGCCGGCGATCACGCGCAGGAACTGAACGAACTGGCGCCGCGCTTGGCAAAATCGCTGAAACATATCTCACAACATGCGACAACGGCCTCTGAAGGGAAGATCCAGTGAGGTCGCGCCCCTCTGCATTGCGCGACTTCACGGTGGACCGGCGAGTGTGGCTGCTGACCGGCGTGGCGCTGCTGATTGGTTCTGGAGCGGCAGCCCTGGCCGTGCTGCTGTTGCGAGCGATTGCGTTGGCAACCAACCTCTTCTACTATCACCGGATCAGCCTGGCCATGGTGGGACCATCCGGATCGATACTTTCACCGTGGATGATGCCCCTGGTTCCGGTGGTTGGCGGCCTGCTGGTTGGCCTCATCGCACATTTTGGATCGGACAAGATTCGAGGCCATGGAATTCCCGAGGCCATTGAATCGATTCTGCTGCGAGGCGCGCGGATTGATCCCAAGGTGGCGCTGCTCAAGCCGCTTTCCGCCGCCATCTCGATTGGTTCCGGCGGTCCTTTTGGTGCGGAAGGGCCGATCATCATGACGGGCGGCGCCTTTGCCTCGCTGGTTGCGCAGTGGCTTAAACTCACCGACGCCGAGCGAACAACGCTGCTGGTGGCAGGCGCGGCCGCCGGAATGTCCGCGACATTTGCAGCGCCGATGGCTGCAATTCTGCTGGCGGTCGAGTTACTTCTTTTCGAGTGGCGACCACGCTCCTTGATTCCGGTTGCAATAGCGAGCGTAATGGCGGGCGCATTACGCATTGCATGGCTCGGTGCGGGTCCCATCTTCCCCGTAGATTTGCATTCGAACATCCCTATGACGAAGTCGCTGCTGGTGGCCGCTCCGCTTGGAATGCTGGTGGGCTTCGCTTCCGCAGGACTGAGCCGTTTGATGTACGGCCTCGAAGACGGCTTTGAGCATGCGTGCAGCCGGTTGAAGTTGCACTGGATGTGGTGGCCGGCAATTGGCGGCATCGGGATTGGAGTGGGCGGTTTCTTCTTCCCACGTGGACTGGGCGTCGGCTACGACAATATTGCGGAACTGCTGCGCGGCAATGCTCCCGTGGCTTTGCTGCTTGGAATCGTAATTGCCAAGTCGCTAATGTGGGCGTTTTCACTCAGCTCAGGAACATCGGGCGGTGTGCTCGCTCCCTTGTTGATGATAAGTGCAGCAATAGGAGAAACCCTTGCACACCTGGCGCATCTGCCTGGTGAAGCACAAGCGCTTTGGGCTTTGTTGGCCATGGGGGCGATGCTCTCTGGTGCGCTGGGCGTGCCCCTCACCGCCATTCTCTTCTCGCTGGAACTGACCCATGCCCTGCCGGCATTGCTACCGCTTACTCTGGCGTGCATTGCATCCTATCTGGTGACCTCCCTGGTCATGCCACGTTCCATCCTGACGGAAAAGCTCAGTCGTCGAGGGTATCATCTATCACGCGAGTATGGGGTTGATCCGTTGGAAATGGTGAGTGTGGGCGATGTGATGACTGAGGCCGCAGTTGCTGCCAATTGCAATGAGGCGATGGACTTCCATGGAGCATTGCCCGAGATCCTTGCGTACTCCGATGAGACTTGCCGGGAAGTCGCCGAGGAGATGGCAACCACTGGCGTCATGGATATGCCGGTAGTCGATCGGGAAACCGGACTTATCTGCGGCCACATCAGCGCGCAAGAGTTGTTGACGGGAAGAAGGCGCTCCGTCGAGCGGGAGTCGGAGCGAAACAGATTCTTTCGGCTTGAATCAATACCTCGAAAATGACTCAAGCCCGGCAACGCACAAGCGGCCAGTTCATCCTTTGGTCAAATTGCATGCAGCAAGCGCACTCTCCATCAATCGGTTGATCCCTGAGTCAATCGGATGATGGGTTGAGCCTATTCACTGTGACTTTAGTCGCAGTCCGGCCCACCATGCGCATCTTATCGTTGGCCATCCCATCAAGGAGCAGTAATGTCAGCATCGGAAGGCTTCAGGCAACGTGGCCCCACAGGATGGTCCTCTGCGCTCTCGCGTATCGCAGGGGCGATCCTCTTATTTGAACTGATCTCAGGTCTCGCGGTCACACTTGGCCCCTTTCACCCTGTTGTGCAATGGGGATTGTTGCTTCACACTCTTTTCGGAATTCTGACAATAGCTCCCCTGGTGTGGTATTTTGCCCGGCACTGGCAGAAATACTCAGATCAAGCCCTGTCCGATGGTTTGCTGCTCGGATACGCAGGCGTAATTACTTTGAGTGTCTGTCTTGCTTCTGGACTCCTGGTGACCGGGCAGGCGCTGTTGGGTGTAAAGACTCTGCCGGCCTTTCGCTATATACACCTCTTATCGTCCCTGCTGGCGCTGGCCACGGCGATTCCTCACATTGTGCTCGCATGGTGGCGGCGCCGCAAGACAGATGCAACCAGGAATGCGCCGGGCTGGGTGATCACAAGCGCCGCGGGAGCTTTCGCCGGAGTCGTCCTTGTTGCTGCCTGTTCGGTCGCGTACCCCGGCACGCGTTACAAGAACAGTTTTTCTGCCGGCTACAGCACGCCGTACGGAGCAAACCGCCCTTTCGCGCCAAGCTTGGCGCGCACATCCACAAACGGAGCGTTTGACCCCCAGTCACTTGCCGGTTCTGAATCCTGTGGTTCAAGTGGATGTCACAAGGAAATCTATAACGAGTGGCAATCGAGCGCCCATCGCTACGCGGCGATGGACCCGATTTTTCAGGGAATTCAAGGTGTGATGGCCAAGCAGAATGGTCCGGAGTCCACTCGATACTGCGGCGGATGTCATGATCCAATTTCGTTATTCTCTGGTACAAAGAACATCTATGTGAAGAACCTGACCAGCCTCCAGGGGTACAACGAAGGCATATCGTGTCTGGCCTGCCATGCCATTCAAAAAACGGACATCCGGGGAAATGCGAATTACGTTGTTGCGCAGCCGAAAGAATACCTCTGGCAATGGAGCACAGATCATTCGCTAGGAGCCGTTGCACGCAATTTTCTAATTCGCGCCTGGCCCGCGCAGCACAATCGACTCAACAAGCGCATGTACAAAACACCCGAGTATTGTGCAGCGTGCCATAAGCAATTCATCGATCAGGAGATCAACCGGGTTGGCTGGGTGCAGCTTCAGAATCAATATGACAACTGGGCTGCCAGTCACTGGAATCACAAGGGGGATGCCAAAAGCACGATCGAGTGCCGCGAATGTCACATGCCACTGACCGATTCGACCGACCCTGCGGCAGGCGATTCCTCGGATTACAACCGCAGCCCTGACGATCACAAGCACCGCAGCCATCGCTTCCTCGCCGCCAACAACTTCATCCCTGCATTGCTGCACCTGGAAGGAGCAGATAAACAGGTGCAACTCACCGAGGAATGGTTGAAGGGGCACATCGACATTCCCGAAATCCGAAACAAGTGGTCGGATGGCCCGATTGTCCGTATCCGCGTCGAGGCTCCGCAATCCGTAGCACCCGGAAAGCCTCTTGCAGTGCGGGTAATCATGAGTTCGAACAAGGTGGGGCATGACTATCCCACAGGTCCGCTCGACATGATTCAGAGCTGGGTCGAGTTGAAGGTCAAAGATGCAAACGGGCACATGGTGTTCGCTTCCGGTCAACGCGACGAGCGTAACTTTCTGCCGCCCGGAACATTCCTCTTCAAAGCCGAACCCGTTGACCAGTATGGCAATCTGATTGACCGGCATAACCTTTGGGAAATGGTTGGAGTACGGTACAGAAGATCGCTCTTTCCGGGATACTCAGACACCGTGGATTACAACGTTCTATGCCCATCGAGCGGCCCCGGCAAACCCGTGAAGGAGGATCCCGACAGCGAGGAGTTCTCGATCCCAACCGGCGCTGTGAGCGGGCAGTTGCACATCGAGGCGACCCTGCATTATCGGAAGATTGATCAGTTCCTTCTGAACTACGTAATGGGCGAAAAGTCCGGCCTGACGGCTCCGGTTGTTGATGTTTCCAGCGCAGCTGCATCGGTGTGCGTGAAGAATCCTGGAGGTTCGGATTCATGCCGATAAATCTCTTTCGCGAACAATCTAGGCGCGGCTCCAGGCGTCTCCGTCGCGTCACCTGGACGCTGTCGATCCTGGCAACACTTCTGGCGATCTCCGCAATCGTAACGTGGCGCGTGCGCAGGGACAATCAGCCGGACGAGTACGTGCCTGGCGAGAACTCCAAGGATGTCACCAACGTGGAGATGGACCGGGCAACAAAGGCCTCTTCCGCTGCAACTGCGCAGCCAAAGGTCGAGGTTGGCAGGCCGGCAGCAGATCCACTGATTAACCCTGACCAGAAGCGTCCCCAAGGCGCTCCGGGTCCGTATTTTACTGACGTCACAAAGGAGGCGGGACTGGCATCTTTCCGCCAATTTCAGGGACAGAGAACCTCACAGTTGCCCGAAGACATGGGGTCCGGTGTCGCATGGGGCGACTTCGACAACGACGGTCTGGATGATCTGTTCGTGGTGAGCGGTGGCGGGCCGATGGACGCACCAGCATCGCAACTGGCGCCTTCTGTCCTCTATCGGAATCTTGGTAATGGGAAATTTGAAAAAGTACAGGACTTCCCGGATTTGCGCATTCACGGAATGAGTGCCACGTGGGCCGACTTCAACAACGATGGCTGGCTTGACCTGATCGTCACAGGCTATGACACGATTATCCTCTTCCGCAACGATCATGGGCATCTGGTTCGGGACAAGGCGTTTCCTTCACCGAAGGGATTCTGGGCAGGCGCGTCCTGGGGAGATTTCAATCATGACGGCTATCTGGATCTGTATATCTGCGGCTATGTGAAATACAAACCGAATGCGGGCAGCCAGGCCACTTCAAAGCAATTCGACCAGGAGGTTCCGTTCACACTGAACCCCGCCTCTTATGAGGCGGAAAGGAATCTTCTATATCGCAATAACGGCGACGGAACATTTACAGAAGTTGCAAAGGAAATGGGGGTCGCCAACCCGGAAGGACGCAGCCTGGGCGCACTTTGGCACGACTTCAATGGTGACGGCTGGCCCGATCTTTACGTCGCCAACGACATATCGGAGAACAAACTCTACGTCAACCATCATGGAAAGTTCGTGGATTCCGGCAAGGACGCCTGGGTTGAAGAGTATCGAGGCTCCATGGGGCTTGCGTCGGGGGACTACAACCGCGACGGCTTCGATGATCTGTTCATTTCACATTGGATTGCACAAGGCGATGCGCTTTACCAGGGACTTCCGCAGGAGAAGAAGGGCATTGCAAACAAGTCTCGGTTGCACTTCACGGATGTGGCGGCCCTTACCGGGGTTGGCAACTCATCTATGCAGAAGATCGGGTGGGGAACCAGCTTTGTGGACATCGATTCCGATGGGTGGTTGGATCTGCTGGTCGCCAATGGCAGTACTTTTGAACAGAAAGAGGGTACGCCGCGCCGCCTTGTTCCAATGTCTTCATTTCTTTTTTGGAATGACCACGGTGATTTCTTTTACGATCTGGCGCCCTGGAATCGCTCCTTCTCGCAAACCCACGTAAGCCGCGGTCTCGCCGTCGCAGACTATAACAACGATGGCGCGATGGACGTGGCAATCGTCGACCAGGGAGAAGGCGTTCGGCTGCTGCGCAACGACATTCCCCAGGGCCATTGGGTGGAGTTGCGTTTGCACAATCGCGTTCCGCCATCGAATGCTCCAATCGGCTTTGGTGACGGTGCAACCGTGATCGCATGGGTTAAAGGTGTCGCGCTACGTAGATATGTCGGAAGCTCATCCTATCTGTCACAAGACAGCCATCGAATTCATATCGGTCTCGGCGCGGCTGCGAAGATCGATCGTCTGGAAGTGCATTGGCCAAGCGGTGGAACAGAAACGAGGACAAATCTGGATGCGAACCAGATCTTTGACATTACACAGGGCGAACCCCAAGCCAAGGTCTTTACAATTGCCCACTCCGCCGATGGCCAAGCTGCCAACGCCGCAAGCCCAACAGGCCAAACCGGGATCGTGCAGTTCTGGGCCAAACAACATGCCGCAATGGATGCGATGAAACGTGACCGGGATTTTACAAAGGCTGCCCAGCTATTTCGCGAAGCGCTTGCGATCAACCCGAATCATGAAGACTCCCACTACTATCTTGCGAATTGCCTGGCCGCGCTGGGCGATATTCCCGCAGCCGTAGCCGAACTGGATGCGCTCGCGAGGATCAACCCTCAGAATCATCGCGCCTACCAGCGCAAGGGAGAGCTTCTTGCCTCCTCGGCCACTTCGCGCAGCCAGCTCCAATCTGCGCACCAGGCGCTGAACAGCGCACTGAAACTGAATTCAGAAGAAACCGGAACGCTGGTCCTTCTCGGTGAGGTGACGCTCGCGCAAGGGGACATGGCCGCCGCGGAGCAGAACCTCTCTCACGCCTGCCAGGCAAATTCCCGTGCGGCCAATGCATGGTTCTTTCGTGGCTACATTGCGTGGAAGCGTCGAGATATACGTCAGGCCTCCACAATGCTCGCTGCCGCGCACAGCGCCTTAGGCCCGGACTGGAAGCCATCTGGATCAGTTCTCGAAGGAGACGTTCGCCAGCGCATGTACAGCGAGTCCGGATTTCTGGGTCTATTCGAACAGCAATGGGATGGCTCAACAAATCCAGTCCGTGCGTACGCTCAGCTTGATACTTACCTTCGGCGCTTGCGATGAACGAGAACGCATGAACGACGGGAAGGAGTCTGATTTTGACCGGCTGGCGATGCTTGGAGCCACAGTCACTGAGAGAACCTGTCTGATGAAGGGCGATTCTCTCAATGGCTGAAGGAACTCGACGCGGCGACTCAATTCAATCGACTCGATGGGACCGCGTCACGAGGGTAGAGCCGCTGCGGAAGCAACTATTCTTCAGAGTGTGGAACTTTTCTCAGGGCGGCGGATCATCTCGTTCAACGCATTGCCAGCCGGGATCATCGGATACACCGCGTCTTCCTTTTCAACCATGAAATTGAGCAGGAACGCACCCGGCGCCGAGCGAGCCTCGTTAACGGCAGATACCAGCTCAGACCGGTTTCGCACGGTGCGGCCCGGAATGCCATGCGCTTCGGCCAACTTCACAAAATCGGGACTGATCATCGGCGTGGCTTCGTAGTTGCGCTCGTAAAAGAACTCCTGCCACTGGCGTACCATTCCCAGATACCCGTTGTTGATGATGGCGATGTTGATCTTGATCCCCTCTTGCACAATGGTCGCCAGCTCGCACGCGGTCATCTGAAAGCCGCCATCTCCAGCAATGACCCAGACTTCCCTCTCTGGACAAGCAAACTTTGCGCCTACTGCTGCCGGCAAGCCGAATCCCATCGTCCCCAGTCCGCCTGAAGTAATCAGTGTGCGCGGCAACTCGTGACGAAAGTATTGTGCCTCCCACATCTGATGCTGACCAACGTCCGTGACGACAATGGCATCTCCCCCGGTCACTTGCCAAAGATCGTGCATCACATGGGCAGCGTAGAGATGTCCATTGTCGGGGAGATTTTTGATGTCGCGCACTGCGGACTGTCCCTTTAGCTCCTCGATTTTCCTCAGCCAATCTCCGCCTTCACGAATGAATACGCGAGGCAAAAGATCATTCAGCACTCCGTTCAAGTCGCCCACCAGAGCGACGTCCACCTTGACATTCTTGTTCACCTCTGCTGGATCCAACTCTATATGAATCTTCCTGGCCTTGGCTGCATAGTTCGAAGTTGTGCCGGTAACGCGATCGCCAAATCTCATTCCACAGGCAATCAATAGATCGGCCCGCTGGATAGCGTGGTTTACCCATGCCTCGCCATGCATACCCATCATCCCAAGATTCAGCGCGTGCGATGCGGGAAATGCGCCCAGGCCCATCAGCGTCATCGTCACGGGAATCTGCGCGCGCTCAGCCAACAGGCGCAATTGTTCCATTGCCCCGGACTCGATGACCCCATGCCCGGCGAGGATCAAGGGACGCTTTGCATCGCGAATCAATTCGGCAGCTTGAACCAGCCCGGCTTCTTCGACGTCCAACATCGGATGAGGACGATGCGGACGTGGCTTGGCCGCTTCAAAATCGAAGAGCGCCTTCCCCTGTTGAGCATCCTTCGTAATGTCCACCAGAACCGGTCCAGGACGTCCGGCCTTTGCAACCTGAAAAGCATATCGCAGGGCTGGGGCAATATCCTCGGTGCGATTGATCAGCATGTTGTGCTTGGTGATTGGCAACGTTATGCCCGTAATATCTACTTCCTGAAAAGCGTCGGTGCCGAGAACTTTGCTGGAGACATTTCCGGTGATGCAAACAATTGGGATAGAGTCTAGCATGGCCGTGGCGATGCCAGTGACCAGGTTGGTTGCACCCGGCCCGCTGGTTGCGATGGCAACGCCGACTTTCCCCGATGCGCGCGCATAGCCGTCTGCCATGTGTGCTGCGCCTTGCTCGTGGCGGACCAGAACATGGTGGATTGGAAATTTACGAAGTGCGTCATAGACCGGCAAGATGGCGCCGCCCGGATAGCCGAAAACATCGGTCACGCCTTCGCCGGCAAGTGTGGCCCACACGATCTCTGCTCCAGTGAGGCGGCCAGGTGTATTGGTCCCAGCAATCGATGAGCTCGATTGGTCGTTGAACCCCATAATGACTCCTTCACTTTCGTCAACTCTGATTGAAATGCTGAACGCGGCGCCCTCGAAATCGAATATTCGATTCATGAGCGCCGCGCGAGATAACACCAGCCGCTGGACGGGTCAGAGGTTGTTCTGCCAACCCGCATGCAATGATCTAGTTGATGGTCTCTTCCTCGGCGTAGGAGTGCCCGGTAAGCAATCCGAGAATGAACCAGCCGAACAAGACTGCGCCGATTGAGAACAGAATGTCACCCGGCACGCGCATCCAGCGCAAGGTAGTCATGAGGTCAGACTGCATGAACTCCGCCGAACGCGCATACCAGGTTCCGCGTTCGATCGATGCCCATGCTTGCAGGAGACCAATCGGCAACATGCTGATGACCACCATGAAGATCAGGCCGAGATTGAGCGACCAGAAGGAGAACTTCAGTGCTCCCTGCTTCCACTTGCGACCCGGCATCAATGCCCGGAGGCAAAAGAGCGTGAGCCCCAATCCAAGCATTCCGTAGACACCGAACAAGGCCGTATGACCATGAACCGGAGTGAGATTCAGACCCTGCATATAGTAGAGCGCCACGGGCGGATTGATGAGGAAGCCAAAGAGCCCCGCACCCACAAGGTTCCAGAATGCGACAGCGACAAAGAAATAGATTGGCCACTTGTAGTTCGCGATCCAGGGGGCCTTGTTCATTGGCTGTGCCAGACGAATATTTTCCCATGCTTCATAGCCGACAAGCGTAAGCGGCACAACTTCCAATGCGCTGAAGATTGCGCCCAAAGCGATCACCGCCGGCGTGGCGCCAGCAAAATACAAGTGATGGAAGGTGCCTACGATTCCACCGGCGAGAAAAATGCTCGTAGAGAAGAGGGCAGCCTTGGTTGCCGTGCGGATCTCGATGAGCTTGAGGCGCGTGAAGAGGAAGGCGATCACGACGGTTGCAAACACTTCGAAGAAGCCTTCAACCCAGAGGTGAACCACCCACCAGCGCCAGTATTCGGCAGTGACAAGATGGCTGCGTTGTCCATACATGAGGCCGGCTGCATAGAAGAGCGGAATCGCTATGCTGGAGATGAGGAAGAGAATCAACAGAGAGCGATCCTCGCTCTTGCGAATCAGCGCAGGCTTGAGCGCCGCGACCATAAGAACAAGCCATAGAACCAAACCGATGAACAAAAGGATCTGCCAGAATCTTCCCAGGTCAACGTACTCATATCCCTGGCTTCCGAACCAGAACCACATATTGCCAAGGCGCTGCTGAATGCCGAGCCATTCGCCTGCAAGTGATCCGCCGACAACAAGGACCAATGCGGCGAAGAGCGTGTTCACACCGAGTCGCTGGAACCTGGGCTCGTGTCCGCTCACGGCAGGACCGACGTAGAGTCCGGTGGCAAGCCATGACGTGGCGATCCAGAAGATGGCGAGTTGTAGATGCCACGTGCGTGTCACGGCGTAGGGCAGGTAATGATCAAGAGGGAAGCCGTAGAATCCATGTCCCTCGACGCCATAATGCGCTGTCAGCACGCCCATGAGAATCTGCACACCCCAGAGAATGACCACGACGAGGAAGTACTTGATCGTAGCTCGCTGCGAGGGTGTTGGGCGAACGGCGAGGAATGGATCGGTGACTGGATAGGGACCGTGAACCAGTTCCTTTTCCTGTGACGCGTACCACCAGACAAGGCCGCCGATTCCTGCGAGCAAACCGACAACACTGAGGATGCTCCACAGCACCGCTCCAGCGGTAATGCCATTCGCAACCAGGGGCTCATGCGGCCAATTATTGGTATAGGTGTTTGTCCCTCCAGGGCGCTCTGTGCTCGCGGCCCAGGAGGTCCACCAGAAGAAGGCTGCCAGTTGGTGCTGCTTGGCGGTATCTTTCAATGCACCACTGGGAATCGCATACTCCGCACGGCCGCTCGCAAATACATCGGTGTAATAGGCGGCAAGTTGTGCGAATGCCGCGGCGCGATCGCCATCGAGAGTGACGCGATTCAACGATGCGTTATAAGTGTTGGTCCGCATCACGCGAATAAGACGGGCTTTAAGAACTGCCTGCTGGTCCACGTTGAGCGCGGCGAAGTTAGCGGCCCCATCTCTGACAGCCCAGATATCGAGCAGGATTTCAGATTCGCGGTGCAGCCAGTCGGCGCTCCAATCAGGAGCGATATATGCGCCGTGACCCCATACGGTTCCGATCTCTTGTCCGCCAATGGACTGCCATACGCCTTGCCCGTCGGTGATGGAACTGCCAGTGAAAAGAAGTTGTCCATCCGTCGTGTAGACATCGGGAAGAGGCGGAGCCTCGCTGATCATCTTCCGCCCCACTCCCCCTAGAATGACGAACGAGACGACGATGACGATGGCCAATGCCATCCAATAACGCTTGTAGGACATGAGATCTCCTTGATGGTGACTGCTGTGTGCGAGGCTCTGACCCTTGGGAAGCAGGTGTCGAGATGCGCTGAATTCAAAATAGATTGGCGAGAAAAGCAATGCAGGGACTTAAGTCACGAGAATCGGGGGAATCTTTTGGCATTTATTACCGCAGCATTGCGGGTCTTGATGAATGCCGCGAGAATCACACGGCGGCATGCTTGCCGGTGTCGCCCGCGGCGAATGCCGAGCGGCCGAGCGAGAGGGTGAGCGCAAGGTTGATGGCGGAGAGGAGTACCGCACTCAACTCCAGGACCCCAGAGACCGGCAGAACCTTCCAGGCAAAGGAAAGCAGCCCTTCATAAGCCAATGGCTCGGATGAAACGCGGAGGGTGCAGCCGGTCTGCAGCAACAACAGGCTGAAGAGCATCAATCGCTTGCTGAAAAGATCCTGAACACCGGAAAAGTGAGGAAGAATGCGCGGCCCGATCGAGAAGACCATGGTGGCTGCGAATCCAACGGTAAGGGCGTGGCGCGAGGCGCCCCAGATTCCTCCGTGAAGATCGGCAAAGGCCGCCCACACACTCATCGATCCAGCGATCACCAGCCATAGATAAGCGATGCGAATGAACCAAGGAAAGCTGGGGTGAATCCCCTGAACCTTGGCGTGGCCGTGCGGTTTCTGTGTAAGATGCAACGCGATTGCAACGGTGACGGCACTGAATGAAAGAAGAAGGGTCGCAAGCTTGCTCCATCCAGCCGCGCCACACGCAACACCCAAAAGATCAAGGGCCAATGCCGCTTTGAAAGCGCGCACATCCAACGTTCGGATCGACAGGAAAGAAGGAAGCCAGCGCGCGGAGAATCCCCACACCACTGGAACGAGGAAACCCCAGCCAAGCAGCACAAGGTACTTCTGATCGAGTGCATGCGGAAAGGAGAGTTGCACGCCCTTGATTGCCAGCGCGAGACATTCGACGAAATTGAAGATCACCGCTGCAGCCAGTCCGGCCGTGCCCAAGAGCACGGATACCATCCACATTTCCATGGGCGCTTTTTTCTTCTTGCCGTCCACTCCATCCGGGAGTTTGTGGTGCGAAGCCGCATACAGGAAGAGAAGAACAGCCACCAATTCAAGCCCGGACGAAAGCGGAAACAACACACGCCAATGCCAGGTGTAGATATTGGCAACCCAGCGCAATGCAACGCCAATCACCCACAGAGATAGGCACGCCTGCTGGAGCCTGATCGCGGCCTGATTCAGTGCAGGTTGCGAGTAGAATCCGATGCCGAGAATGAAGCTTCCGATCCAGCCGAACATCTGCGCGTGGCCGTGTCCCTCCATCCATGCGGCCGGCAGAGTTCCGAGCCCGTGATTCGTACTGATCGCCATGAGGTTTGAGAAGCCCAGCAGCGTGCCAGGCAAGGCCATGAAGAAAAGTCCGCTGAGAATCCATGCGCGCAGCAGAAGGCTCTTCTTGCGCCGGCCCGGATGAACAGTGCTCTTTGCGTTCAGGACGACAAAGTGTGAAGCCGCATCCAATTCAGAAGCCATTTCTACCTCCGGCTGTTCAGAACCGCTTCCATCTCGATGGCTCGCGGAAACAAGAGATCATTTTCAGTATGCACATGTTCCTTGAGATCAGTTGTGAAGGCGCGAAGGCCATCCAGAAGCGCAAAGTGGGTTGCGCATGCCGAGGTTGGGGGTACAAATCCGCCGGTCAGCCGGTAGAGTTCGAAAACAATATGACTTGCATCTTCGTGTTGTTGAACCATTTTGGAAACCGGCTGCTCTACAGACCGAAAGCATGCGTGCGCGGGAGGATAAGCGACGATCGAGTCCTGGTCCATCTGAGCAATGAAGGGAAAGAGCGTTTCTTCTTCCTTCTTTATATGTGCGAACAGGTCGCCGCGAAGCTGCTCGATCAATTCAGCAATCCGTTCAAGATCGGGAATTTGATCTCGTCGCTTGATTGCCAACTTGCGCGCCATCTCAGCGAGCCTCGGAAGTTCCTGGCGTATACAGTGGTGATGAACGCGAACGACGTGCTGAATCAGCTTTCCCAACGACAGTGCTGCTGGATCGAAAGACGAGGATCCCGTTTCTTCGGCCTCTGCGTCTGCGAGCTTCTCCAGGACTTGATCGAGCGATAGCTGCTGGTCCGCACACGCCTCTGCGAGCGATCTGTCGCCCTCCGAACAGAGGTCAATGTCGAAGCGATGAAAGATTCTGGCTGTCGACGGATGCGTCCTGACGATTTCGCGGATGGATTGCGTAGGGGAAGACATGTGCACTCTCCACTTTCCACGGTAGCGATCGGAAAGTTGAGGTGCAGTAACTTATGTCACTCGCGGCCTGACTCGCCTAGGTTGTCGCCTCCAGAAGCGCGGTCAACCCCTTGATATCTTTAATCACAATCTTCCGCGCATCCACTTCGAGCAGTCCTTCGGCCTGGAGTCGCGCCAGGTTTCGGGAGATGAGCTCGCGTACCGTACCAAGTTGATTGGCCAGTTCCTGGTGACTCCCGGGCAACTGAACCTCAATGCCTCGCGCTGTTGCCGAGCCGTCGGTCTGAGAGAGCTTGAGCAGCGCAGAGATAAGGCGCTGGCGAATGGTGGTAAACGACAATTCCTCAATAATGCCAACCAGGCGTCGCAGGCGGGCGCCAACCACTTCAAGCACTTTGAGCGCGACTTCAGGATGTTCCCTGCAGAACCCCTGGAAATCACGTCGGGAGATGAAGGCAATTTCGGCGTCTTCAATGGCCACGGAGGAGGCAGGATAAGGGCCGCCGTCAAAGACCGGCAGCTCGGCAATGGACTCGCCCGGAACGTTGACGGAAAGCACCTGCTCTCGGCCGTTCACCGAGGTCTTGAAGATCCGCACTTTGCCCCGCGCAATGATATGAAGCCCGCGGCACGGCTCACCTTCGGAGAACAACAACTCTCCCGCGCTGAACAGCTTGCGCACCGTTCGGGAGCCGAGCAATTGCAACTCGGACGCTGAAAGGCTCGACAGCAAAGTGGTCTTTCCAAGAACGGCGGCGAGATTGGTGCGCTCAGAGCTCATGAAACGAATTTTAACAGCGAGGGACTTTGGTCACTGCGCATGCATCGCGAAGCGCTGTCATATAGGGCTATGAATCCGCAAATCAATGCGATCGACTTCAACGAGCGTCCCTTCATCGCCATTTGGGAAGTGACCCAGGCGTGCGACTTGGCATGCGTTCATTGCCGTGCCGCGGCACAACCCGAGCGGCATCCGCGGGAACTGAGCACGGAGGAAGGTAAGGGCCTGATCGATCAGATCGCGGCCCTTGAAGTGCCCGTCTTCGTGCTCACCGGTGGCGATCCCATCAAGCGGCCTGATTTGTTCGAATTAATAGCACATGCCCGCAGCAAAGGAGTTCGTGTTTCCTTGACGCCGAGCGCGACTCCTTTGCTGACACGCGAGATTGTTGTCCGGCTGAAGGAAGCTGGGCTGGCCCGGCTTGCGGTCAGCATGGATGGGGCAAGCGCAGAAACGCATGACGCATTTCGCGGGCTCTCCGGATCGTTCGCGCGAACTCTTGATGCGGTTCGCTGGGCCAACGAGATTGGCCTTCCGGTACAGATCAATACCACCTTCAGCCGTAGGAATATTGGAGAGATCGATTCCATTGTTGCGCTGATGGAGTCGTTGAAGATCACGCTTTGGAGCGTCTTCTTTCTCGTTCCCATGGGCCGCGGCAAGCTCAATGACCTGCTGAACGCCGACGAGTTTGAGGCAGCTTTTGAGAAGATCCATGGTCTATCCAAGACCGCGAGTTTCGACATCAAGACCACGGAGGCGCAACATTATCGGCGCTTTCTGCTGCAGAAGAAAGTTGCTGAACGCAGGGCTGGAAGAAATTCAGCGGAGGGTCCGGAAAGAGCCGAAGATGCAATCGGCCGCGCACCGCGCGGGTTGAACGACGGCAAGGGTTTCGCATTTATTTCTCATACAGGGGAAGTCTTTCCCAGCGGATTTCTGCCGCTCTCGGCGGGGAACATACGCCAGCAGGGTTTGAAGGAAATCTACTGCGAATCGGATTTGTTTCGAAGCTTGAGAGACACATCGAAGTTGGAAGGCAAGTGCGGCGCCTGCGAATTCAAGGAAATCTGCGGCGGATCGCGCTCCCGCTCGTACGCGCTCACCGGCAATGTCCACGGAGAAGAGCCGTGTTGCTCGTACGTCCCCAAAGGGTATGTTTCAACTGTGAAGACAAGGGAAGCAAGCCTTCACGTCTTGCAGGGTGCTTGAGATCGCGACATCCGCACAAAAGCCGAAGACAGGCCGGCATTCGGTCCGGTATATTCAACAGGCGCGGTAGGAGATTTGGAATGGCGGTACAAATAGGGGCGAAACCAGACTGCGGTTTCGATGATCCCATCGGCATGCTCAAGGACTGTCATCGCAGGATCGAACGGTTCCTGCAAGTCCTTGTTGTTGTTGTGGATCGTGCTGCAGGCAGGTCACTGACGGCGGAAGAGAGGTCGGCCGTGCTGTCTGCCATGAGCTATTTTCAACAAGGTGGAAGGCGGCACACTGCCGATGAAGAAGAGTCGTTGTTTCCCAGGTTGCGTACCAAGCTGCGGGCGGAGATTTCTGCCGGTGATTTTGATCAGATCGAACACTTGGAAGATGATCACCGCCTGGCCGATCATTTGCACGAGACCGTGGATGCGCTGTATTCCTCATGGATTGCAGCGGATCGACTGAACCCGGAAGAGGAAATCACACTTCGTTCCGCCACTGGCGAGATGAAGAGGCTTTACGAGGCGCACATCCAGATCGAAGAGCAGATTGTATTCCCGCGTGCTGCGAAGGGCCTCGATGGCGAGAGTATTGCGGCCATTGGGGAAGAGATTCGCCGGCGCAGGGAGTAGCTTCTCACGCGGAGGACGCTCACCATGATCAAGATCAAGCGTGTGTACGACGCAGTAGAGAAAGCCGATGGACAGCGATTCCTCGTGGACCGATTGTGGCCGAGAGGCATCAAAAAGTCGTCGCTCGTGATGGATGCCTGGATCAAGGACGCTGCCCCGAGCACAGAGTTGCGCCAATGGTTCCACCACGATCCATCCAGATGGAATGAATTTCGTCTTCGCTATTTTGCAGAGCTCGAGAGCAAACCCGAAGTGTTGGAGCCTCTTGCCGAACTCCAACGTGATGGAACTGTAACCCTGCTGTGCAGCGCAAAAGATGCGAATCACAATCATGCCATTGCGCTGGCGGAATTCTTGAGAGTTCATTGAAATGCAACGGGACCGCACGGGAGATCAAATACATGAAGCAGCAACCGCCTCAGGCACGATTGCAATTGGCGCTTGGCACTGGGGCATTTGCCTTTTCCCTGTCCGTCGACCCTACGATGCAGCCCTGATGCTGGAGACTTTGCAATAAACACAGAGATTGAGAAGAGGAATGAAACCGCGGGTTGCACAAGTTGCACCTGAACGCCTCAGTACCAACAGGACTTTCCCATCGAGTGGGAAGGCGATCACTATGTGAGTCGGCGTGAGATGGTGAGGTTTTCACGCTCAGTTCGTTCCTGCTGGCGGCGGCCAACTGGACCACTGCGCTTGCCAAAGGGATGGTACGGAAGGACTCGAGTACTGTGCAGCGTCTCGGCCCGGCCAGCGACCTCGCGCAGAATGGAGCGATGCACTTCCGCCATCCGACTCCACAGGATCCCTGTATCGCAGTACGCACACAAGAAGGCGCGCTCGTAGCCTATTCGCAGGTCTGTACGCATCTCTCGTGCGCGGTGGTGTACGACAAGAACGCAGATCAACTGGTGGCCCCTGCCATCGTGGCGTCTTCAGCGTGAACTAGGGAGCGCCCCTTGCTGGCTCTCCTACGCGGCCGCTCGCCAGAGTAAAGATCGAGCAGCGCGGAGATCACATCTTCGCCACCGGCCTGGAGGTCTAGATGAGCACGCGCAGGCAAGGCACAACGCTCTTTAGCGCCATTCTGATTTTGGTTGCGACTACCGTGGTCGTCCAGTTATGGCTGCTCAGCTTCCCCATGGAGGCTCTGCTGCGCCATCAGTTCAAGCCGCTCATTCCGGCCGCGGTTGCCTCGACTGTGTTGCTGTTGATCAACGGCGGCCTGCTGCGCTATGTGTTTCAGTTTTAACCGGGAAGTGCGGCGGAACTCGGTAGGGTGATCATTTTTGACGGTCTTCATCGCGTTTATCGATGTGCGCGCAGCATTCCATCGGTGAGGATGCGCGCCCGTAAGCCGCCGCGCCCCTTCAGCAGGATTTCCGCACCAGGAGCAATGGCAAGATCCATCCAATAACAGGGGCTGCATTCGCATACACCTGAGAAGCGTACACCCTGCACCTCAAACTCTTCGCCGACCAGCGAATTCAAATCCACGTCCACCGTTATGACATTGCGCCTTGTGACGCCGGGCAATTTGTCCTCCACGTTTAGCTGCGCGCAAACCTCTGCGAATACCTCTGAAGAGAAGAAGGTGATTTGACCTTTGTATTGTTCTTTGTAGTCGAAAAAGCGGTCTCCGCGAATGCCGCTGCCGGCCACGCACTCAAGTTCCGCCTGCTCAATGATCAGATGCTCGCCGGGAGGCTGTTCGTGGTGCCCGAAGAAGTTGTGCCCGGGCGATATGTACAATTGCTCGACCTTCATTTCATTCATCCTGAATCAATTGTAACGAGACCGCTGCCTGTTGGCATCCCCGGATATGTGAAGATGCCAGCAGGCTTCTGACCGAAACTCGATAGTGTTCTTCTTGACTACTGGTTGTATCGCTTCTTGTAGTAGTCGATTTGTTGTTGAATCTGTTCCTTGCTGAGTCCCTTGGTCCACTGGTTGTCCGGTGAATCGGCCACGTTTTTCGTTACGCCAGGCATCAGTTTTTCGGCTTCGGGAAGGAATTTCATGTAGAAGGTCTGGGCGACTTCATAGAAACCGTGCCACTGTGTGTAATCCGGCCCTTGCATGGATGCGCCCATGCGAGCAGCGCGGCCCTGATGGTGCCACATTTCGAAGTAATCCCACTTGATCTGTGAATCGAAGGGAGTGTCGCTGATCTTCTTGTTCTCTGCCAGCGTCTTCATGATCGCCGCGCCAGGTTCGCCGTACTTGGCGTCGTAGAAATTCACTGTATCGTCGAATTGTTTGTAGAATCCATCGACCATTCCGGTGGCGTGGCAGTTCGAGCAAACGTCTTTCATGCCCTCTCGCTTGGCTTCCCAATCGGCCTGATGAATGCTGACGGCAGGGCGCAGGGTCCAACTGAGTCGCGTACCAACATCGTGTGTTGGCTCCGGGTTGTTCGGTGTGCCGCCCATGTGGCAGGTGGCGCAGGTAGGAGCCTTGCTATAGTCCTTGCCCACCACCCAATGTTTGGAGTCGAGATTCATTTTGTCGATGTTGGCGCGGTAGACGATTCCGTGCATGGACTCGCTGTAGATCTCGCTTTGCGGATGGTCGGGACCCATATGGCAGCGGCTGCAAGCTTCAGGCTGGCGGGCCTGCGCAGAGCTGAAGGCGTGCCGAGCGTGGCACGCCGAACAGGAACCGAAGCTGCCGTCAGGATTGGCGCGACCAACGCCGCTGTTGGGCCAACTGGCGGTGGTGAATTTGCCGGGCCCTGCGATCTCGACGTTGCTGCCATGACATTGTTTGCAGCCGCTTTGCACAATCGGCGCGCCCTCAACGATCTCGCCCAAAACATTGTCGAGCGAGCCGATAAACTGCGTGGCGCGGGCGTGGCGGCTGCGCTCGTACTGCTCAGTTTCTTTAGCGTGGCAGCGTGCGCAGTATTTGGGAGTGACGAGAACTGCAATCTTGAAGCCGTTGTGATCAAAGGCCGCCGGATCATCCGGGTTGGCCTTGTGACAGCTGTAGCAATCGACCCCCTGTTTGGCGTGTTCGCTGTGCTGCCACTCCTTGGCCATCGCTGGAGTCGTGGCATTGTGGCAATCCAGACAAGCCTTCCCCTCAACGGAAACCTTTGGCTTCACCGCGGGAGCCGTTTTCCTGGCCGCCGCCGGCTTTCCCGAGGCAAGGTTCTGACCGATGGTTGCCGTGGGCAGGCAAAAAGATAAAATCAGTATCAAAAAGGCGTCATTTCTGGTGCGCATTTCTTTTCTTCCTTCCATATAAAGAGGGCATTTGTTCTGCGGGCAGACGTTCGAACGGGAATGCCCGCCGATGCATCTCCGCATTTGCGCGGAAGCCCGTATACGGGGCAACAGAATCTGCCCTATTTTGACCACGGTGTCCCAACAGCTAATCTATTCAGGGCGGCGAAATGCGGGCAATGACTTTTGTCACTTGCCCGGGTAAACAGACGCGCTGACACTTCGCGTTGCCTTATCACGTTCCGCATCTCGATGTGTAACTAACATGGGGTTCCAATTCATGTGCCAAAGTGCATGCTCCCCTGTTTGGAATGAAGCCGACGTGGAAGGGTCAGTAGACGTCGCGGTGATAACGGTGTTCTTCCTTAAGGGCCTGTACATATTCCTCGGCTGCCGGCGCTGTCATTCCTCCCTGTTTTTCCACAATGCCCTGCAAGGCGGCATGAACATCTTTGGCCATGCGTGAAGCATCACCGCAGACATAGATGCTGGCTCCATCCTGTAGCCAGTTCCAAAATAGCGGCGCCTGTTCCATCATCCGATCCTGCACATAGACCTTGTCCTGCTGATCGCGCGAGAATGCAGTGTCGAGACGCGTCAAATGGCCGTCATCGCGCATGGATTCCAATTCGTCGCGGTAAAGATAGTCGGTAGTTGCGCTGCGCTCTCCAAAGAAGAGCCAGTTCCGTCCTGTTGCACCAATGGCACGTCGTTCGTGCAGGAAGGCGCGAAACGGAGCCACACCCGTTCCTGGGCCAATCATGATTATCGGCACATCTGGATTGGCAGGCAAGCGGAAACGCTTGTTGGGCTGGATGTAGAGAGGAAGGCGGTCGGAAACCCATGCGCGATCTGCAAACAGCGTCGAGCAAACGCCACCCCGTTCGCGATTGTGCGCGTTGAAGCGCACCACAGCAACCGTCGTATGAATCTGTCCGATATGCGCCAGCGGGCTAGATGAGATGGAGTAAAGGCGCGGCGAGAGTTTAGGCAGCATGGCCACCAACTCCTCGGGGCTCTGCAACACGCCGGGATACTCGAGCAGCAAGTCGATGAGCCCGCGGCCGTAAATATACCTGTCCAGCTCTGGTTGCTGTTTGGG
>Ga0181517_10001773_pt1 | contig 23256 bp, 14 predicted proteins | sample PEATcosm2014_Bin_31_FD_119748 | JGI IMG/M metagenome (GOLD analysis project Ga0181517, IMG submission 119748) | Peatland microbial communities from MTU Mesocosm Facility, Houghton, MI, USA - PEATcosm2014_Bin01_30_metaG | ecosystem: Environmental > Terrestrial > Soil > Wetlands > Peat | place... | reverse complement strand
TTACGGCTGAAATGAACAATGGGCGCAACCCGCAAAGGCCGCCAACTCGCCAACTTGCTATCGCGGCGAAGCCGCGGCCAACTTGCTGATTCTATATAACCCTATTTTTTGTTCATAGGGAGCACGTAAGCCAGAAAGCAAACCAGGATGTGGGCCTGTACGCGCTGTTCCTTCTGGTGCCAGACAGGCCGCATCACCAGGTCGCTCTTGTGCAGCCGAAAGGCCTCTTCGGCCTCGGTCAGTTGGATGTAAGCGCGCCATAACTCTTCGCCGCTCCAGTCCGTTACATTGCTGCGCAGCAGATAACATCCCTCGCTCAGTGTCATCCAATCGCGCCGCTCGTCGCGCTTGGTCCAGCGCAGATGCGCAAAGCCTTGTGCGTCGGATTCCACATCCACCTGGAACAAGCCAGCGGCACGACTGTTGCGCCCCAGCAGGCGACCCAGTTGCCGGGCCACACGCAGGGGGTTCTGCTTGCGTTGGCTGCATGCGTCGGCCATCGTCGTGAGCTTCTGCTCGATGCGCCGCTCGAAGCGATCATGTATGGCTTGCTCCTTGAGCCGGCGCTGGGCGGTGCGGCAAAGGATGAACACTTCCTCTCCGCCCGGAGCCGAGGTCCCCAGCGACAGGTCTTCGTTGCTGGGGTGGGGAGCCGGGGTCGCCAGCGACGGGTCTTCGTCGCTGGGGTGGGGAACCGGGCAGAGCTTGACCTCGAGACCTTCATGCACCTCGCGCCAATCCTGCGCCAGTAACTATCGTACTCATTTCAAAACCAATTACAAGAGGGTAGGTCTTCACTACACGCGGCTTTTCACCGCCCACAAGTAGGCACAAAAGATCAGTTCCGCAAACAAAGGACTTACTCCCCGTAAACTCCTGCCCCGCGGCCGAAATCCCCTTGAAAAAACGGTTCAGGCAAACAACTGCGGAAGTTGGACTAAGGCGGAATAATGCGAACTAAGTGCTGTATTAACATCATATTGACCCAAGATGAAGGCGCGGGATTCGTTCCCACTGTGTCGACGGGTTTAGTTCTCTTCAAGCCGCAACCCAGGCCGCGTTAATATCCCAGCACGACCCGCTTTGGGCGCCTCACAGAATCAAGCCGTAGCATTGCCGGATCTATTGAATCAGAGTGCGAAGAAACCCATTGCGCAGTTTGCGGGCAGAGTAAAAATTACCTGCCCGCAAGCAGGCTCCCTCAGAAGTTCAGCGCAATCTTGGCAGTCAATGCCCGCGGCGTGACATAGTGAGTTCCGCTGAACGTGGAGAGGAAGTTGTACAACGCGTATTTGTTGGTGACGTTGATCGCGGTTAAGTCGAGGTTCACTTTGTAGTGCTCGCTATGGAAGATGTTGTCCTTGCCGAGCGACGCGTCAAAGAGGTTACGTGGAGCGATGCGTTGCGGGTCCTTGTCGTTGTCCCCCGCATTAGGGCCAGGGATGGAGATCAGGCTCGATGAGAATTGGGAGGCCGGGCAGACACTTGGCAACGCACTCGTGGGAGTCGCCTGAACGCCATTGCACATGAAGCCGGCCTGAAACTCCTCATCCGCGGTAAGGGGGATTCCGATTGCATTGACCATTGCAATCGCCGGTTGCCCGTTGAGCGTTGTGGAGGTGGCGCCACACGGGCTGTTGGGGTCTGTCGTGCCGTAACACGGTGCGTTGCCCGCCACCAGGCCCGAATCGTAGCGCCAGTTGAATCCGCCCCACATACCGGTGAAGACGTTGGCATGAGAGAGTGTGTATTGAAGGTGTGTGGTCTCGTTGAATTTCTCGTCGTGATCGATGCGGAATGGCAAGCCTGTTTGGCCCACAGTCGCGCCTGCGCCGGCAACTTGCGGCGGGAAGAAGCGGGCGGCTACCGAGGAAGTGACAAGGTAGGCGCTGAAGCCGCGAACAACTGGAACTTCCGCGCGGATGGCATAACCAGGAATCTTGGAATTATGCCAATCGATGGGGAAGGTGATGGGCGTGTTGCCCAGTACGCTGAAGTCGAACGCGTTGTGGGTATATTTCCAGATGTATTCGCCGCTCACTACAGCGTGCTTCCCGAAGCCTTGCTGCAGACTGGCATGGAACTCGTTGCGGAAGCCTGGTTGAAGTGTTCCAGACACGCCCGGTGAGCAAACGAGCAGCGGCGCCAACACAGCATTGGAGCAACCGCTGCTGGAGAGAACCAGGTTCTCGTTAAACGGCGTTTCCAGGGTGCGCGCATACGACAAGCTCAGCACGGTGCTCGAAGGTTTGATGTGGTATCCAACCCCCAGGCGAGGTTCCGCCTGTTGCGCGGATGTGAGCCCGTTGTAGATGTCGCCACGCAGTCCAAGATTGAAGAGCCAGTTACCGGCCTTGATTTGATCCTGGACGAACAGTGCCAGTTCCTTCACATCGGTGTGGCCAAAGTAGGCGTACTCACTGCCTCCTCGGGTCAAGTCATAGGGGCCGAGCACCGTCAGGTAGCTGGGATTTGGAAAGGAGACCACGCCGTCGCACGCAGTGGGATCCGAGTAGCCGGGGAGAGGACTGCCATTCACGTCAACGCAGGGAGAGTTATAGGTCGGATTCACAACCCCGAGACTGTCATTCTCACGGAGAAAGGTCTGTCCGTAAACAACTCCAGCCTTGAAGGTATGAATTCCCTTGGAGTAGTCGAAGTCAGAGTGAACCGCAGCATTTGTGAGCGTGCGGTCTTGGGAGATGGACGAGGTTTGCAGATTGGCTGGTCCCTGATCGGCAAGCGGGTTGCCACTGGGGTAATAGTGATAGAGATCTTTGCGGACCCATGCGCCAAGGTTCAGAACAGAGTTAGTGCTAACCACCCGCGTGTAGGTAGGAGAAATGTTGAAAGTGCCAATCTGTGAGCGCTGGTCGGTGTTACCGATGTTGCCGAAGACCGGGTTGGCGCTTGAACCGCCACTGATGACATTCTGAATATTCAGGTTGTCAAAGGCATTCGGCGTCTGGAACCACGACCGGCTGTAGTTGAAATCGATATGCACCGAATCGGTCGGGGTAAATCCGTAATCGACACGGTCGAAGAAGTTCTCTTCGTTGCCCTTGTCGTGAAATACCGTGAACTCCGGGGGATCGAGAAAGCGTCCCGTATTCAAGCCATCCATCTCGACAAAGTTTCCCCAGTTCTTCCCGCCGTAGGAGAGGTCGAGTCCAGCCGTCGCCGAGCCAAAGCTGCCGTAGGAAGTGCTGACCTCGCCGGTTGGCGTCGTGATTCCTTGTCCCGACCGCGTGGTAGCCACGATCACCAGGCTGGTTTTCCCGCCGAATTCGGCCGGCGGCGCACCACTGATCACCTCCATGGATTGAACGGCATTCGACGGCAACTGGTTGGAGAAGACCTTGCTCTGCTGATCGGTAATCCCTTGCCCATCGATCGAAAATGAGTTGGAGGCGTGATCGCCAAGCCCGTGGAAAAGGCCATTGGAGTCGGCCGCAACGCCGGGAGTGGAAAGTGTGACAAGTGAACTGAGCGACGACGACGCGCTTTCCAGCGGTACCTTGATAAACAGGTCACGATCGACATCGGTGTGGAATGTGGGATCGTCTTCGACCAGGTCACCCGTAGCCTCGACGGTCACAGTCTGGCTGCCGCCCGTAACTTTCAGAGTCAGCTTAACGTTTGTGCCGACCGACGAACGAATCTCAACATTCTGGCTCAGCGGTGCGAATCCGGCAGCGGAAGCGCTGATGCGATACGGGTTGAATGGAACGTTGGAGAAGACGAAGCGGCCTTGTGTGTCGGTCGTGTCGGTTCGGTCAAGTCCACTGACGTCGTTGACCAGATGAATCACCACGTTGGGGACCACTGCGCCTGTGGGATCGCTGAGTGTGCCGCGTACTGTGCCGGCGTTGCCGCTTTGGGCTGGCGCGGAGAGGCCCGCGAAGAACAGGGCGATGATGGGGAGAATGCGAAGTACAGTGTCGCGATTGAACGACATATGAAGCCTCCAAATGATGGCTGAAAATGCGGGGATCGAGCCGCGACAAACCTACTGCGGCGTCCTCTATGCATCGGGGCATCGTTCCGTTTCTGCGTCTGCCTTTGCGAATAGAAAAGGGTCCTCGCCGCCAGGAAGGTGCAACCGGCGGGCCGAATCAGGCAGAAAATCAGGTCGGAAGGATGCGCTACAGGCCAGCGGGAGGTGGGCGATTAAAAAGGGTGGGATGCCAGTACCTGGAGGCCGCGCGAACTTCGACTACCGCCGGCGTCGGCGTTGCGAGGCGAACCAAGACAACCGTGACCAGCTCGACCACGATGGGCACGACCGAGTGCATGACGGCGCACAGGGTGCAGTGGTCGGCATCGCTGTCGGCCGCATGAACGTGCGCCACCTGGACTACGAACAGAAGCGCAAGCAGAATCAGGCATACCACCGTCGCTACCCGGAAAGTGCTCGACTTTGGGTATCTATCTGCTCGGGAATCTGCCCGGAATCCTGTCAAATGCGCGCCCTCAGGGAAATAGTACACGGAACCACGGCAAATCAGAAATCCTGAAATTTCAGGCTCCTACCTAACCCTATGGCAAGACGCAAATCCGTCTTGGCCTCTTTAGACGCACATCTCGAAGAGTTGGCGCACTGATTTTTGCGCATTCATTTTTAAGGTCGCGCCTTGACCTGGCGAGTTCCTGTCTCAGCGGCGGAATGGGAGGATTCCCAAACGGCGTACATCAAACCAAGAGCAGAGAGGATCAGTGAAAGCAAGACGGCGCTCACGATTTCGTGAAGCTTCCATCGGATCTGTTTGAGGTTCCTTTTGCTACCTTTGTCAAAGGTGATCACTCGCGACATCATGACCTCCAAACGATTGCTGAAGGTTGCCGAAATGGCTGTGGCATCCACAGCGGCATCCTTTGCGCAGGGTTGGAATCTTTCCGCTTCGGGGTCAGTCTGTGGGAATACGCCGCTGCCACGACGACCGCATGCGGCCATCGTGGGACGGAGTCAGACTTGAATCTGGAATCGCGATGAGGAGCTAAAAGCTAGCCGGCGGCGGGCGGGAAAACAGAGTCGGATGCCAGTACCGGACGGGAGTGGGAATCTCATGCAACGGCGGCGCAGCGGTACCTATCTTGACCAACACAACCGCAGCCAGCAGGACCACGCACGGCACCACTGAGTGCATCGCTACACAAAGTTGACAATGATCGGCGTCATGACCAAATGCATGAACGTGGGCTACCTGCGCAACCGCCAGCAGCGCCAATAAGACCAGGCACACCACCGCCACCGCCCCTAAAGTTCGGGGGCTCAAGCGGCGATCACTCCAAAAATGTGCCCAAATGGCCGTCAACCCGATATCCTCAAGAGGATAGTACACGGACTCGCGTCGCACTGGAAGTGCTGAGCGCAGCGCCGCCGATCGAGACCAGTTCGAAGTTATGCCGATGCAGATGCAGGGGGTGATCGTCGCTGCTGCGATTGTCGAAGACCAACCGGTGGCGAAGGCCTTCTTTCAGGATCACCGGATCGGTCTTGGGATACGATTTGCCGTTGATCATCCAGCGGTCCAGCGTGCCATGGCCTTTGAAGCGGGAGGTGAAAACGAGAGGGATGCTCACATCCGGCTTGTGAATCACCGGAACCGGATCCGCAAAGGCCCGATAGTCCCAGGCGAGCCGGGCTGGCGGGGTAAATTGGGGCTTTCCATTCCGTCCGGCGTACTCAATGATCGTGCCCATCCCTGCATTGCGGAAGCCGGAGCGCGCTTCGCCCAGAATCCAAACGCCCGGAGCATTCATGACGACCAGTGCGCTGATCCGCTCACCGGGGCCAAGCCGGAGAGTCTCCACCTTCGCTTCGGTGGCCACCGGGAACCCATCGAGCGCCAGCACCTGGAATTGGTGGCCGGGCAGGGATAGCCAGTGGGTTTGGGTGGCGCTGGCGTTGAGGATGTTGAAGAGCACGCGCTGCCCTTCGCGCACCTGGATCGGGGCATCGTGGCCCAGCAAGCGGCCGTTGATGGAACTGGAGACATAATGAACCATGAGGGCGCCGTCATCGCCAGCGGCATAGTAAGGCTCCCAATCGTACAAGGCCAAAAACTGTTCCTGATCGAAGTGGACGGGGCCGGCCTGGCCCTCGACCAGAAGCATTCCAAATTGGCCGCTATAGAGGCCGTACTTGAGGTTCCGACTCGCCATGGCATGCGTGTGGTACCAGTGAAAACCGGACGGCCGAGGCGTAAAACTGATTCGGGTCCGGTCTCCCGGCGCAATCATCGGCGAGCCCTCTTCCATGGAGCCATCCACGTCCGGGGGAATCCACTGTCCGTGCCAATGGACAATCTCAGGGTGATCCAGTCGGCTGACGATCTCGATGCTTACAGGCTTGCCTTCGGTCAAACGGAGGAGTGTCCCGGGGATCTGGCCGTTGTAGGCAGTGGTGCGAATCTTCCTGCCAGGCGCAAGCTCCCAGTCAACCGCAGCAATCTCGATGCGGTAGTCGGGAGGAGCCGTGCCATCAGGCTCATTGGAAGGGGACGCTTCGCCGGCCCGGGGCCAGGCAAAAACAGGCTGCAACTTTCGGGAAACCATGGCGACGGCTGCGAGAGAGGCGCTTCTCATGAACTGACGGCGGCTTCCAAAGAGGCTGGACTGCCACAGGTTGGCTTCCGGTGCGTTCATTCCATCTTGATTGTGAAGCAATTTAGCGATATACGGCAAATAAACTTCCAGGCAAAACCAAGCACCGAGCGGCGCGGCTCCAGCAAAGGGTAGCTGTCTCATGCCAACCGAGGCCGTGTTAGCATCTCCGCACAATGCAGAGCGCTCTTAGCGTGGCGGCGCGGCGCAGAGTAAATCTCATCCGCTCAGACGGTTGGGACGGATATTGATCTTAAAGGTAGTTTATTGTCCGACCCCCGACTTTTTGGCGATCTCTGCCGAAGGCGCAGTCTCCTGCAGCGCAGGTGGTCAACGCTCGTTCAAGTCCACGCTGTAGAGGTTGACGGTGGAAGTGTGGGCACTCACCACCGGTAAGTCACCCGGAGCCAGACCTATCAGGCGAAAATCCGTTGCGGCAATGGGACGCAGATTGCCGATCGTGGCCACCGATTCGGCGGCTCCCGCAGGAACAGCCATGCGATAGATCGGTTCGCCTTCCTCAAGGAAATCCTGAAAATAGAGATAACGGCCGTCATGGGACCAAATGGGATCTCCAACCCCGTGGGTGGTCAAGGTGCTCCATTGTCCTTTCGATCGGTCAAAGAGGAGCAGCGCCCGCTGGTCCAAGCGCATGGCGGCAATGTAGTGGCCATCTGGTGAGAGACGGGGACTGAAAAGCCCCGTCGATCCTGGTATCTCGGTCACCTTGTGCGTTTGCAGGTTCAAACTGTAAATTGCTTTGGGCTGCCTGCTGTCCATGCGGTCGGGCAGGCGGCCAAAGACGATCGTCTGGCCGTCGGCCGACCAATCCGGATCAGCTTCGTTGCGATCCTCATTGAGGAGAGGAGTCGGCTTTCCACCTTCCGCATCGAGCAGGTAAATCTTCCACGGCCTTCCCGGCTCTTCCGCCATCAGGGCAATTCGCTTGTTGTCTGGAGACCATTTCATGCTGAAGATACGCAGCGGAGGGGTGGTCAACTCGATGCGTTGGGTGCCGTCGACCTTGCTCCGCCAAAGGGAACTGTCGGAGGCATTCAGCCACGCGACCCATTGGCCGTCTGGTGAATATTCGGCCAGCGCGGCCACGGACAGATTGTGGTCCAGGGCGACGAACCCGGAAGACCTGGGCAGAGCGTGCAAGAGCTCAATCTGTCTGTCGGCTCCTATAAAGTAGATGCGATTACTCCACGGCGATGTACTGGGCGCTTCGTAGTCGAGCGGCCCATTCGTGATTTGCCGGGGCTCTCTGTCCTTCAGATGCCAGAACCTTTTTCGCATGGCCCAAATGTCTTTGTGGCCGTTGTGCTCAGACTGGAAGACAAAGTCTTTTCCATCCGCGGTCCAGTTTCCACAACATTCCGAGGAAGGTTGGCTCCAGTTGGGCAAGAGAGGATGAGGGTTGCTTCCATCCACCGCCACCTCCCACAACTCCGTGGTTTGGCGCTTGGGATCGCGGAGGGTGAAGCGCAAATGCAGGCCATCCGGCGACCAGCGCAACCAAAAGGCAAGACCCTGTGTCGTGATCAGTTTGTGGGGATCGCTGCCATCGGCTCCCACAATGATCAATTCGTAGCCCTTGGCGAGGAGCAGTGCGTGGCCATCGGGCATCCAGGTGGCGTCGTGCGCCAGCATGCCGGGAACGCGCCGCGCATCGCCGCCCAGCGTGGGAACAATCCACACGGGCTGTTCCGGATCTGCTTGCAAATGGCTGTGAATCAGTAGCTTGGCGCCATCTGGCGAAAGAGATCCAATGAGCGGGGCGCCGATCTCAGAGGGAAGGTCGAAGTGGCTTATCTCGCCATTCGCGGCCAGGGCGACCGCCAGCAACGGACTCCCGTTGTCCACATGGGAGAAATAGAGGCGTGTACCGTCGCTTGCGGAACTGGAGAAACTCCCCACCTCCGGGTCATTCGTCAATAGATGTCCGGAATACGTGACCTGTACAACGCGATAGGGCATGCGGGAGGGCGCTCGCAGACCCAGCACCAACCCCAGCCCAAGGCATATGCATGCGAGCACTGCCGCAATCCAGATCCACTGCGTCCTTTTGGACCCTGGCAGGGCAACTGCGGGGAGGGTGATGGAGGGTTCCACCGTTGGGGATGATTTTTGCGGTTCAACCGTCGTTACCGGAGCGATAAACCGGTAGCCGCGCTTGGCCAGAGTCTCCACAAAACGCGGATTCTCCGCGTGGTCGCCCAGTGCCTCCCGGAGCTTGTTCACGGCAATGCCCAGACTGTGGTCGAAATCCAGCATGGTGTCCGCGCCCCAAAGTTGATGCTGCAGCGTCTCGCGGGAGACGACCTCGCCAGGGTGTTGCAGCAGCACGGCCAGCAACTTGAAGGGCTGGCTCTGGAGCCGGACGCGGATACCCGATCGGTGCAGTTCCCCAGCGTTCAGATCGACACTAAAAATGCCGAATTGCACGCGGGTGGTCTCGTTGCTGGGTTCTTTGGATGCCATGAATCCCTTGGGAATCGTTGCCGTTCATTATATCGGAGCAAGCGCATGCTCTGAGCCGCCAGCCTCTGGCCCATAATGTCCCTCTGTCCAAAGAGAAATAGCGTTTCAAGTAATTGTAAATAAATATGTTACTTGGTGACTGTCAATTGATGTCGAATAGGCGCTGTGTGGATTGACCGTACCCGCCCTCATGGCGTGACCTCTACATGGTTACTGAAAACAGGCTGGGGACCGCCCGAATCTCCGGACCGAATTGTCAAATTCTTTCAATGTTTCTTTGGAGGACCTTCGCTTGACCTTGAACCTCGGCCTGCGCTACAACCTCTGCACCTTCCCGCTGGAGGTTCACAACTACCAGTCGAACTTCAACCTGTCGACTCTGACCTTGCAGCAAGCCGGAACCCATGGCCTTGCTCAAGGGACCCGTCCGTTGTCGAACTTCGGCGCCATGGTTCATCGCTCCGACCCCATCAACTCCGGTCCGCAATAGAGGCGCGGCGTTTCAATGCATGCTTGCAGATGGCACCTTGCCGGCAAGCCAGGCTTTTCCTTTTCTGCTTTGATCTGCGAACTTCGGAGAATTTCATGCGATTTTGGCCATCTTTGCTCCTTGCTGGGTCCTTGTGCTGCTCCACTTCTACTTCCGGGGCACAAGCTAGGCAACAACCCAGCCCACACGTTCAGGAATCGGCAACCGAAAAGCCCCTGATCGAGAAACCCCAGATTGAAAAAATAGATCCGCCGGGCTGGTGGTCCGGCTTGCCCGATCCGATGCTTTTGGTGCATGGCGAAGGCCTGACGGGCGCCAGGTTCGCGGTACAAGGGATTGGTGTCACTCTCAGCCGCACGCAGGTATCGGAGAACGGCCATTGGGTCTTTCTGTGGCTGAAGACCGCAACCGCTCCACCGCAGACCCTGTGGGTCACGGCCAGCAAAAAAGAGGGCCAGGCGCGGCACAGTTTTCAACTGGCGAGGCGCTCTGAAGATCCTCATGCGCATCGCGGATTCTCTTCCGCGGATGTACTTTATCTCATCATGACCGACCGCTTCGCAGATGGAAACCGGGGCAGCAATCAGCCCGGATTCAAGTCTGGACTCGACCGGGCCGCACCCCGTGGATGGCATGGGGGTGACCTGGCCGGTATCGAGCGGCATCTGGACTATCTGCACGAACTGGGCGTCACTGCGTTGTGGACAACACCGGTGGCATCGAACGGAGCGATGCCCGATTCCTATCACGGCTATGCGGCCACCGATCTCTATGCTGTGGATGCGCACTTCGGAACGCTGGAGGACTACCGCCATCTTTCGGACGGGTTGCATGCCAAGGGGATGAAGCTGGTCATCGACCTGGTTCCCAATCATCTTGGTGTACAGCATCCGTGGATCGCTGATCCGCCTGCTCCGGACTGGTTTCACGGCACACTTCAACAGCATCGCGGCACGCAGCATGATTTTTACCAACTGGTTGACCCTCATGCTCCCAGGCAAGCATGGAGCGCAATTACTACCGGTTGGTTCACGGATGCGATGCCCGATCTGAATCAAGAGAATCCGCTGGTCTCGCAATACCTGATCCAAAACGCATTGTGGTGGGTTGAGACAGCCAACCTCGATGGCATTCGCCTGGATACATTTCCTTATGTGAGCCGCACCTTCTGGCACGACTTTCACGCCACTCTGCACAGTGTCTATCCCCACCTGACGACCGTGGGCGAGATCTTCAATGGCGATCCGGAGGTAACCTCGTTTTTTGCCGGGGGAGCCGAACATCGTGGCATCGATACGGGACTCGATACACCCTTCGACTTCCCCGTTTACTTTGCCTTGCGCGGCGTTCTGACAGAGGGAAAGCCGATGACGGAGCTAGCCAAAGTCCTTCGCCAGGATGCGCTTTATCCGCATCCAGAACGATTGGTTTCGTTCATCGGGAACCACGATACCTCGCGCTTCCTCACCCAGGCGGGTGGTTCGGTCCCGCGCCTCAAGCTGGCTCTGGGGCTGCTGACGACACTGCGCGGCATGCCGCAAATCTACTCTGGAGACGAGATCGGAATGCTCGGCGGCGATGACCCGGACAATCGTCACGACTTCCCCGGTGGCTTTGCCGCGGACGCGCACAATGCCTTCACCAAGGCGGGCCGCACGGCAAACGAACAGGGGGTCTTTGCGTGGACCGCAGGCTTGTTTGCCTTGCGTGCCGCACATCCTGAATTGCAAACCGGAATTGAGCAGAACCTCTTTGCCGACGCAGACACCTTCGCATTTGTCCGTGCATCGGCAGATACAGGTTGCTCGCCAGATCACTCCAATGTGCGCCTGCTTATTGTCGTGAACAAGGCCGCGCACCCAAGCAATGTCGAACTGCCGGTAGCCGATTCAGCGCTGCAGGATTGTATTCAATTCAGTGTCAAGGCCCCTTCGACCGGGGCTGTCCCTGTTCTAAACAACGGCCGGCTGCACATCGAAGAGGCGGCAGAGTCAGTCACCGTGTATCAAGTGCAGTAAACCGAGAGTGCCAAAGAGTCCGGGGCCGGACGTGGGGATGCATGTCGAATCCGTGCTCCTCCCAACGCTCCAATTGGGGAAGATGGGCAAGACTTCCACACTGTGGCAGGGCAGAAACCGTTCATCCGATTTCGGCTGCGTGGATACAGCGGTAGGTGAACGGACCACAGACTTTTTGGCGCTCTCCTCGTTCTATGCGCGGTTCCTCCCATGGGGATCCGTTTCAACTGCGCTCTCTCAGGAGACGAACAACGATGGGTATGTCAGCGTAAGCGACTCATACTGTGCTGTTTACGTGTTGACATAAACTTTACTCAAAAAAGGCACTGCGTGGATTGCTAATTCTTGCATGCAGTGGAGATAGTCAACGTGCTTCAACAACAAGGACGAAGGAGGCGGCGAGCCCCTTCGCAGAACACGGCGGAAATGACGGATCAAGTTCCCGTTTAAACCGCCGGAACGCGAATTCAAGAACTAATGGAGTTCCAAAATCCACGGAGGACCGAAAATGCAACACAAAAGACACGGCGGATGGAAGACCATCACGTCAGCCTGCATGCTCTTGCTCGGCTTTATAGTTTCGATAGGTCTGACGCCCGCCAGGCTGTCAGCGCAAACCGATACGGGAGGAATCGCAGGAACCGTATCTGACGCCACCGGTGCAGTGGTGCCCGCAGCGAAGATCACTGCGACCAACACGGAAAACGGCCTCGTGCTCAAAGCCGTCTCCAACGGCGCGGGCGAATACAGGATTCTGGCCGTGCCGCGTGGCACGTACAAGGTTGATGCTGTGGCCAAGGGCTTCAGGGAGCAAGTGACCACGGTAACGATCACCATTTCCACCACCCAGAATCTAGCTTTCCAACTGGAGCCCGCCGGGGTTTCGACAACTGTTGAGGTCACCACCGCCGCAGCGCTGGTCAACACCTCTGACGCGGTGATTGGTGCGACGATTCAGGGCGATCAGGTCTCGGAACTGCCGCTGAATGGTCGCAACTTCAGCAGCCTTGCTCTGCTGACTCCGGGCGTGACGCGCGGCGCCTATGGGGACGCAGCCAGCGGCGTCGGCAACAATACCGAAACACTACGTAACAATGAAAGCGGCGGCGCCGCAATCTCTGTGAACGGTCTTCGTCCCCAGGCGGACAACTTCATCCTCGATGGCATCGACAACAACGACGGCCTGGTGGGTACGATTTTGTTCTTCCCCAATATTGATGCGACGCAAGAATTCAAAGTAAACACCAACGTGGCTCCGGCCGAATTTGGCCGCGCAGGCGGTGCCACCGTCGCCAGTTCCATCAAGTCGGGTAGCAATACCTATCACGGCTCGGCCTTCTGGTTCTACCGCGATAGCGCCTTCGACGCCAACCCCAATTATCGCTTCCAGGACGCGCCGGAAACGCCCAACGCAGGCTTCCTGCGCAACCAGCCGGGCTTCTCGCTCAGCGGACCGATTCTCAAGAATCACCTGTTCATCTTTGGAGATTATGCGGCGCTGCGCGAGAAGCTTCCGTCGGCTTCGCACTATCTGACCGTTCCCACGACGCTGATGCGTACGGGAGATTTCACTGAACTTCTGAACGAAAATATGTCCGGACAAGCAACACCGCAGTACGAGACGCAGTATCCGCGGTGCGATCCAAATTCCGGTGCGATCAGCCCGGGTCTCGTTTATGATCCCACCACCTGTCAGCCGTTCGCCAACAATCAGATTCCGAAGGCCCGTCTGAATCCGGCCGCGGTCAACTATCTCAATGCGTTCCCGACGCCCACCCGCACGGATCGCTATCTGAACAATTACCTCGACAACCAGACGGCAGACAACAAATACAACACCTTCGACGTCAAGATGGACTGGAACGCCACCCCCACCGATATGGCGTTTATCCGCATGAGCTACGACAATTCTGTCAACACCAAGACCTCGGAGTTCGCCAACCTTCCGGCAGGCTTTGGAACCGGCACCAATCCCACCCATGCGCGCGGCTGGGACCTGGGCTACACACACATCTTTTCTCCCAGTCTGGTCAATGAGGCGCATGTCGGCTATAACCGCGACAACTACGGTTACATGCCGCCGATGTACGGCGCGAATGTGTCGAAGGATCTCGGCATCGTGAACGCCAACATCAATCAGGAAACCACCGGCGGCGCACTGATTGGCGGATGGAAGGGCAACCTCGAATACACCGGCGACTATGGCCTGTATATGGTTCCTCAAAACACCTACGAGGCAACCGATTCGGTCAACTATGTGCGCGGCAACCACACCTTCAAATTCGGTGGAACCTTGTTGCGCCGCCAGGTGTCGTTCTTCAACCCACAGGAAGGTAAAGGTTACTTCTGGATCGACGGGGGACAGGTCGACTTCACCGGCTATGAGGTTTCCGAACTTCTGGCAGGCGGCATGGACAATTACCAAATTGGCTCGCAAGCCGGCTTTTTCTCCAATATCGGCCAGGAAGACGGAGTTTTCGCACAGGACGATTGGCGCGTGAATCGCCGTTTGACCCTCAACCTGGGCATGCGCTGGGATTTTCTCTCCCGTCCCTATGAAGCACACAACCAGCAGGCAGCCTTTAATATCAACACCAGCACGGTCATGATTGCCGGACAGAACGGAGTCTCCAAGAGCATCATTGCCCAGGTCTATCACGACTTTGGTCCGCGCGTGGGCTTTGCCTACGATCTGACCGGCAATGGCAAGACTGTGCTCCGCGGTGGCTACGGCGTCTTCTACTACCCTGACTATGGCGGTATCAACAACCAGCTCGGCGAGCAGGCGCCCTTTGGCGGCAGCAACAGCTACATGGCCAGCGACGGTTACTGCATCACCTTCACCGGCCAGCTCAATCAAGCCACGACCAATGCGGGTAACAACTACAACTGCTCGGGTTACACCGCCCCCAGCACGGTGACCGCTGCGCTTCCGGCGCGTGGTTATGTCGGCTTCAATCCCGAAAACCCGCCCACCGGCACCAGCATGATTGCTGTCGACACGCACAATCAGACCAGCATGATTCATGAGTGGAACGTTCAAATGGAGCGCGCCATTGGCTCCAACAATGTTTTGAATGTCGCCTGGGTGGGAACCAGAGGCGAGCACCTGTCCACTTACTACCCCTACAACATGAACCAGTTTGGCACCGGAAACCCGAACCTTCCCAGCCTGGGTGGCATCAATCTCAATGCCTATAACGGTCTCTCCAACTATGAGGGTTTGCAGGTTCATGGGGAACACCACGACAACAGCGGACTGACCGCAACCGTGTCCTACGCCTGGTCGCACACTCTGGACGACTCGCCGGGCGCCTTCCAGGGCCAGACCGCTGCTCTCTATTACGACCCAATGGCCGGCTACGGAAACTCCAGCCAGGATCAGCGCCAGGTCTTCAGCTCGTCGATCGTCTATCTGTTGCCCTTTGGCCGCGGCCAGCGCTTTGCCAACAAGTTGCCGACCGTATTAGATTTGCTGATCGGTGGCTGGCAGAGCAGCGTCATCGCCATGGTTCAGTCCGGCACACCGATTGATCTCTCCACTGGAGATAATCAGCCTGGAAACCGTCCCGACCTGGTCAAACCCATCCATTACACCAAGAGCATCTCCGGACAGTGGTTTGACATTGGCACCAAAGCGGATCCATTTTTCGCCGAGCCACCTCATGTGCCCGGATACAACAGCACAGAAACCTACTTGAGGCTGGGCACACTGGGCCGCAATCAGTTGTTCGGACCGGGATTCCGCAAAGTCGATTTCAGCGTGCAAAAGAACATCCATGTGATGGGCAAGTACACGCTCGAATTGCACGGCGATGCTTTCAACGTCCTCAACACAGCGGAATTCACCAATCCGAATTCCAACATGAACGGTGGAAACTTCGGCCAGGTCGAAGGAGTAGAGTCCAACACCAACCGCCAGCTCCAGTTGGCGGCTCGTTTAACCTTCTAGCGCGTTTCTCCTGTCGGCAGACAGTGCCGGGAGCTTCTCCGCTTGCGACATTCTTGTGGATGTGGCAAGCGGGGGGATGTTAACACCGGTATCAGCACTGAACGCCGCACGGGTTTTTCGTTGGCCAAGGACAAATTACATCAGTTGTGTGAGGAGAAAAAACACAATGAAACGTCGCAAGATGATGACCAGGGCGCTGATCGCCCTGAGCTTAATAGTCGCATTCCTGAGTATGTTGCCAAGAGCGCAGGCAGCTACCGCTAAGCATTCCGTGAACACCCCAGATGCTTCGATGACCTCCATCTACCCAACGATGAACCTGCGTGGTGGGATGAATGGCTGGGCTACCACACCCATGACCCTGATCGGCACCGACACATGGCAGGTCGCGGTGACGCTGACTCCAAATACCGCGTACATCTACAAGTACGACGCGTATGGAGACTGGGCTGCCACTTCAAACTGGGGCGCCAGCGGTACGGCTGGCGTGGCTGCAGTGAACTCCCAGAACAACATCAGCTTCACCTCGGGGAGCGGGACCAGCTATAACTTCACATTCAACGACAGCACGCTGGCCTACTCGGTGACCCCGGCGACAGCTACCGTTAATCCCAACTTGAACCCCCCTTATACCTCGGTGCAGCTGTTTCGCTGGAGCTGGAACGATATCGCGCAGGAGTGTACACAGTTCCTCGGGCCGAATGGCTATGGCGGCGTACAGATCTCGCCCCCGCAGGCTTCACTCAGCAACGTTGGCGTAACGCCGGCGGTATGGTGGAATATGTACCAGCCGGTCAACTACACCAGCTTGACCAGCGATATGGGCACCGCGGCAGAGCTGCAGACGATGATCAACACCTGTCATGCCGCCGGAGTGCGCGTGTACGCCGACGTCGTGACCAATCAGATGGCTGGCGGTTCGGGGACCGCACCGAGCGGGGCAACCGACGGCGCCTCTTCCTGGACCAGTGTACCGCCGGTGTATCCGAATTTCAGCGCGACTGATTTTCATACCCCGACGTGCGGGATTTCTACAAGCGACTACAACGGGCAAACCACTGCGTCCGATGCCAGCGATCCGAACGCTGCCGCGGCCTCTCTCCTGGCCAATTTCGCGACCGAATACCCCGGCGGGATCAGCCAGTACGACACGCAGAATTGCGAGCTTGAGGGAATGCCGGATGTCGCCACCGAAAATCCCGCTACCCAGGCCAAGATTGCAGCCTATCTCGAATCGCTGCTGGGCATGGGAATTGACGGCTTCCGCATCGACGCAGCGAAGCACCAACAGGAATTCGCGATGGCGCAAATCTTCGCCACCGCGTATGGCGTGCAGGCTTTAACAAATGAAGGCGAAGCGCCCTGGGTTACCCAGGAAGTACTTGTGGATGGCGAATCCAATCCGCGTTCTCAATTTTCTGCCAACGGCGCGGTCCAGGAATTTCAATTCTCTACTCTGATGCAGCAGGCGCTTCGTGGCGAATGGGGATCGTCGCTGTCAACTATTCCAGCCGAAATGGGCACGCCCGGCAATTGGGGCGGAACCTGGAGTTTTGACGACTCTTCCATCGTGCAGACCCTGGTTGACGATTGGGATACCGAACGCAACAATGGCAATTCTCTGAACGCCAGCGATTTTGTTACGGGCGATCCCAACGATGCGACTACCTCCTACATGTACGACCTGGCCAATATCTTCATGCTGGCATCGCCCTATGGGGAGATGGCGCAGGTTCAATCCGGATATCGCTTCACCGACGAGAATGCAGCGCCGGCAGGCTGCGCCGTACCCTCCGGCTCCAGCGCTACGGTATGCACCAGCGCATTTGTTGGCGCCGTTGCACAGGTGCCGACCTCGCGCACCACACCGACAAGTGGCTTTGACTTCATCCACCGCTGGACGGATATTGCCAATATGGTCGGCTTTAACACTGCGACTCACGGCACAAGCATGAACACCTGGAAGGTCGGCACCAACAACCAGATTGCATTCAGCCGCGCCCCCAGCAGCGATATCACCAACGAAACCGTCACTGCTGGCACTGCCCTCGGCTTTGTCGCTCTGAACAACGACACAACTGCCTGGAAAACGACGTTCGCGACCGGACTGCCCGCGGGGACGTATTGCAACGTTATCAACGGCACGCGAAGCGGCCCTCTGCCTACCGGTACCTGCACGGCGGATGTTGTCGTCGTCGACGCCAGTGGGAATGCCACCGTCACGGTGCCCGCCCAAGGTATCCCCGGTCAATCCGCGGTGCCTGCAATTGCAATCTATGTCGGACAGACCGAGGGTGCCGCCACGTCAGCTCCGGTACCGCCGGCAGGCCTGACTGCAACGGCAGCCTCGAGCTCTTCCATCAACCTCGCCTGGACCGCAAGCGCCGGTGCCACCACGTACACGGTGTACCGTTCCACATCCGCGACCGGAACTTTCACTTCCATCGGAACACCGAGCAGCATTAGCTATTCCGATACCAGCCTGACTCCCAGCACCGCGTACTACTACTATGTGACGGCCACCAACACCGCAGGCACTTCGGCGGCGTCTTCCACAGTAACGGCAACCACCAACGCATTACCGATTCCCGCAGCACCCACGGGCCTGACCGCAACTCCGGCCTCCAGCAGTTCCATCAGCCTGGCGTGGACTGCCAGCACCAACGCGACCTCCTACACGGTGTCTCGTTCCACCTCCGCCACCGGAACCTTTGCTGCGGTAGGCACACCGAGCACCACCAGCTATACCGACACCGGCCTCGCAGCCGCCACGGAGTACTACTATAGCGTGACGGCCACCGACGCCGCAGGAACTTCACCAGCGTCTTCCACCGCGTCGGCAACCACAGCCTCCGCCTCGGCGTTCACCGCAGCCTACCCCACAATGGACCTGCGTGGTTCGATGAACAGCTGGGGTACTACATCCATGAGTCTGATCGCCAACGACACTTGGCAGGTCATAGTGACCCTGACTCCAAATACCACCTACGCGTACAAGTACGATGCGTTTGGAAACTGGTCTAACTCCTCAAGCTGGGGTGCCAGCGGTACGACTGGCGTAGCTGCATTGAGCCCTGTAAGTTCCGGCAACATCAATTTCACCTCAGGGAGCGGAACCACCTACAGCTTCACATTCAACGACACCACGCTGGCCTACTCGGTGGAAGCGGTGACCGTGGTACTGCCGACATTTACGATCACTGGCGCGTCCAACGGTATTTCAAACATGTTGACAGTTACCGACCAAAACAGCGCAACAGCCACCATCTCCATCACGCCCGAGAATGGATTCAGTGCGGCGGTTACATTTGCCTGCGTGGGTCTTCCCGCCAACACGGCATGCTTCTTCAGCCCCTCCAGTGTCACCCCGGTGTCGACTACCGCTGTGACAACAACCTTGACCGTTTCTAAAACGGGTGTCACGACCGCATTCAACAGGACCAAAGCTCTGTATCCCGCTTCGGTGCTGGCTGCCCTTTTCTGCTGCTTCAGCTTCAAGCGGCGGAAGATGCTGCAGCGGCTGCTATTGCTCCTTGTATGCATCCTGGTAATGGCCACGGCTGACGGATGCGGAGCGATACAATACCCGTCTTCAACAATGATTGGTGTTACTGCAACCTCTGGATCCGGATCCAATGCGATACAACAGACGATGGTCTTCCCACTCACGGTGAAATAACACCGAATTTCAAGTAGGGCGACGGGCCGTTTTCTGACACGTTACAAGTGCCGGAAAACGGCCCGTCGCTCATTCTGAATCTGTAGTTGTGTAGGCCGGATCCGACTTGATGATGCAATAGGAACACAAAAGACGACGCAGCCTTTGGAATCCTCCCGGTTGCAACGAACTGCGCGAGCGTTTGGAGAGCGTTGCCAGGATCATTGCCTGTCCACCAGAGATATGCGCCTCCGGGAATCAAATCAGGATGAATCGGAACGAATGTTCCAGTGGAAACGAAAGATATTTGCTTTCCGGGTTTTCGCAGGCGGAGGAATCGTTTGCGCGCAGGATACGAAAGGGCATTCATGAAGTTATGCAGATTTGTGCTCATCCTCATTCCGATGGCAGCCGTGCTGGCTGTCGCGGGGTGCGGCTCGGGCAGTTCCTCCGACTCGTCTGCGTCCACACCGCCGCCGACTCAACCAGCAAAGCTCTCAGCGGGCAACCTCTCTGCCAGCAGCGTCACCCTGAGCTGGACGGCCTCGACCTCCAGTGCGGGTGTGGCTGGTTACAATGTATTACGCAACGGGATCAAGACCGGCACCTCCGCTACTGCCAGCTATACGGACACCAGCCTCTCCGCTGACACCACCTATTCGTATGCCGTTTCGGCTTTTGATGCGGCGGGCAATACCTCGACTGCCGGCACTGCGATCTCGGTCACAACGCTCGCTCAACCCAGCCAACCCGCAATGCTGGTTTCTGGCACGGTCACATCGAGCAGTGTCTCGTTGAGTTGGACGGCGTCAACCGCCAGCCAGGGGATTTCGGGCTATACGATCTTTCGCAACGGGAACAAGGTTGGAACCTCAACAAGCACCAGCTTCACGGACACGGGGCTCGCGGCTACAACAAGCTTTTCCTATTCGGTTTCGGCATACGATTCATTTGGTGATACATCGGTGCTCAGTGCTGCGCTCCAGGTCACGACGCTCGCCGCTACCAGGACAGCACCGACGGCGCCAACCAGCTTTACCGCCGTGCAGAACGAGACCTTTTGCAACGTCATCCTGAGCTGGGAAGCCTCTTCCAGTTCGACAGGTATTGCGGGCTACCAGATCATGCGCAACGGCAGCGCCCTGGCCAGCACTGCAAATCTCAGTTATAACGATGCCTCACCAGCGGCAGGCACCAGTTATAACTATGCGGTGGAAGCCTACGATGCCGGCGGAAATCTATCTGCCCTGGCCACTGCCGACACCGTGAGTACAGGCAACTGTACAGCTGCGCAATCCTTCCGCCTGGGGGTGATGTACACCCTGGCTCAATCTACTTTTTCCATTTTGTCGCCTACCAGCAGCGACGTAAAGCTGAACCTCAACTCTGCCCTGTACCCGATGGCCCTGGTCAAGAACCAAAACGGTTACAGCGATGTTTACTCGGTGACCGTGCCGGGAGATCTGAAGCGGCAGACCTACAACTTCCAGGTTGGAGGTGTCACTGTGCGCGATCCATACGGAGTGATGGTGGAGCCCGGCACCAACAACAACATTGTGATGGACCCGAGCCAGACTACGTTGACCTCAGGATGGACGCCGCGCCCAACGCTCGCCAATCGGGTTGATTCGATTATCTATGAAGCCCATGTGCGGGAGTTTACCAACGATTCCAGCTCTGGCGTGCCGGCGGCGGATCGTGGATACTTCGAGGGCATGACGGATGCCGGGACCACGGTGAACGGCGTTGCTGGCGCTCCCAGCACCGGTATCAGCCATCTGGCCGATATGGGAGTTACTCATATTCAGATCCTGCCTTTCTTCGACTTCAACGACTGCATCGGCACCACGGCGGATAACACCTGCTTCAACTAGGGCTACGATCCGCTGAACTACAACATTCCGACGGCTGAATACTCGCAGACTCCGACCAATTACACGAACCGCGTTCTGGAAGTCAAGAGGATGATCGACAACTTCCACCAGCAGGGGATTCGCGTGATCATGGACGTGGTCTATAACCACACCAGCAGCGAAGCGGTCTTTGACGGAATCAGCTCCGACTATTACCTGACCACCGACATCACTGGATGCGGTAACACCATCGATGGCTCAAATGCCATGGTTGCGCGCATGATTCAGGACTCACTGGAGTATTGGGTCACTCAATACAATGTGGATGGATTCCGCTTCGACCTGCTCGGTGTATTTCCTCTTGCGACCGTCAATCAATGGGGAACCTACCTGACGACCATGTATCCAGAGCGCAATCTGCTCCTCTACGGGGAACCGTGGGTTGATGGTACTCCGGCAACGACGGCATTCAATCTCGGCAATGTCGGCACCATTCCTTCGTCGCACTTCGGCGCGTTCAATGGAGGCTATCGCGGGGCCCTCAAGGGAACCAATGATAATGCTGGAGGCAATACTGGATTTCTGTTCGACCAGTCTACGAGCGACAGCTTCTACGGCGCTTACGTTCCTGGGCAGACATGGCCAGGAACCGGTGATGCGGGTTATGGCCCCATTTCACTGGGGGTTGCCGGGTCTCCGGTGCCGTCGTTGCCGGCCTCGGCAAACTCCGACGAGTGGGAGGCGGCCTTTGCGGCCGCACCAGAACAGAGCATCAACTACGTCTCGGTACATGACAACATTAACCTGCACGATAAAGTCACCGCATGGCAGTCTGCCAACGACAAGACTGGGCAATCCCTTACGGATAGCCTGATCGCCTACGGGTTCGGCATGATCCTGACCTCGCAGGGGATTCCATTCATGTATGAAGGCGATGAATTCCAGCACACCAAGGGCGATAACAGCAACAGCTATAACATGGAATACGATCTCTTCTGGTCCAACCTCCAGAGCAATACCGATGACGCCGCGACCTATGCAACTGTCACGGCGCTCATCGCGTTGCGCAAGGCGCACCCATCCTTGCGATTCAGCACCTGGAGCGAGATCGACACCAATGTGCATTCGAACCAGTTGAGCGCATCGTTGGTAGTTACCACCATCAATGCCTCGGCGGCGGCGAATGAAAGCTGGAACAAGTCCTTGATCATCTATAACTCAAGCACCAGCGCGCAATCCGTTACGCTGCCGTCGGGAAGCTGGAATTTGGCGGTGGCAAACTCCAATGTTGAAACGGGGACGGCGCCAGTTGTCAGTGGAACGGTATCGGCAGGACCTATTGCCGTGACCGTTTTGTATCGGTAAATGAACCGCAAGCTGCTCCTCTTTGGGAGAGCGCCAAAAAGTCGGGGGTCGGACAGTTCAAGGAAGCCAGAACAGGTCAGGCGGTCGGCGCTTTCTGGGCAGCCAGAAACCGATAGACGGTCGCCTGCCGATGCCGAGCTGTGATGCGACAGCTTTTCGAGAGAGGCCCTCGGCGGCCAGCTTCGAAGCGTTGTGCCGCGGTCCTTAGCGATGGGCTTGCGTCCGGTGTAACGCGCTTCCGACTTGGCGTGACAATGCCAATGCCTTCCCGTTGTCTTTCGAGCATCATCTCCGGCTCGAACTGGGCAACGCCGCCCAACACTGCCAGCATCAGCTTGCCGGTGGGTGGCTGGGTATCCATGCCGAGATTCAGAATCCGCACCCCGACCCGCTTGCTCTCCAATGTCTGAAGAATCGTCATCAGATCCTGGATCGTCTTTGGTGTCACCTGGAATTGGTATCGGGTGCATAAAGGTGCATTTTCGTGCCATTTTCAGCCAAAAACTAGCCCTGACATGCAATCGAGGGGCGATCGCGAAATCATGTGTAAGTCTCTTATTGTGAATTATTTAATGGCGGGAGGGAGGGATTCGAACGCGCATTTATTGTATTTATTATGTGCAACTTACATATGTTAAATCTAACGTATACACCCATAAGTACACCCACGCTCATTGCTCTCCAAAAAATGAGAACTAAAAGCTCAACACTGCTGTCCGGTTTAACTTAGCCGTGTCGCCGACAAGCTCATTGCCAAGTATGGTTTAAAGCGATTTGAGGGTGTCCACGATTTGAATTGCGTGTGGCTTATTTGCGATGCTTTCGGGATT
>Ga0181517_10001772_pt1 | contig 23264 bp, 19 predicted proteins | sample PEATcosm2014_Bin_31_FD_119748 | JGI IMG/M metagenome (GOLD analysis project Ga0181517, IMG submission 119748) | Peatland microbial communities from MTU Mesocosm Facility, Houghton, MI, USA - PEATcosm2014_Bin01_30_metaG | ecosystem: Environmental > Terrestrial > Soil > Wetlands > Peat | place... | reverse complement strand
GTTTTCACGCCTAGACGACAGTTTTCACAACCTTATTATGTCTGTGTCGCGCAACCGCTTCATGGATTCATTCCATGATTTGCTGCGTATGGTCTTTCACTACCACTATCAGTGGCGCAAGACGACTGAAAAGCAGAGAAATATTATCGCCGTCCAAGAGCACCTCGCTTACATCACGGCGCTGCGCAGCCGCGACCGCGACGCGATCCGGGTGGCGGCCGTCGCGCATTTGCGCACGGCGCGCCAAAGCCTGATCGAGTCGATCGAGCGCAACGCCGAACGAGCTCAGCCGACAGAACACTCCGACCGCAGCTCGACCTAACGAAATCGCACTGACAGTCGATAAAAAACACTTCGATGAGAGGGAAGACAGTGTCTCTTGCCAATCGGAGATGATCTTTGTCGCCCGTGTCGACGGCCGCGCTATTCGCCTTGGGGGGATAGGCCGCCGAGACGGGGCGAGCAGCGGAATCCGATCGCCGATCGGCGCCGCGAGCCATTGAATCCGTTGACCGGGACGAGGTCAGAAATTGGCCGGCGGACAGCGACGGCAAAATCCCCGCAATCTTTCCGTCGACTTTGGCGTCCCGAACAAGCGGAGGAAGAGGATCTTCGAGGCCTCGTCGCGTCTGCGGTATAGGAGATTGGTGTTACTTTCTATTCAGCAATACATAACGGATTCCCGGTCAATGTGGACCGGGAACCCGTCAATTTGTCGCTCTTATCTATATCGTCTGTCTACGCGGAGGCGGCGCGGCAGGCTGGTTCAGGCCCCCGTCACCCCTTCTCTTTCTACGTAACCATACACCTCAGGCAGGATGTATTTGGCAGAAAGAAAACCGGTCAGAGAAATGAGGGCGACGACGAACGTGGCGCCTGATTTGCCCAACGCTTCGCTGACCGTCGGAAAAACGAAGGCGCCGAAGAACGACGCGCCCTTGACGAAGACATAGCCGAAGCCCGACGCGGTCGCCTTGAAGCGCGACGGCGCCACCATCGAGCAGATCGTCATGCCGTTAGAGGCGTCCCAATAGTGGCCCCACATCAGGATGCAGGCGCCGATGACGATGACGATCTTCCAGTCGTATTGGAGCGCAAACCCACCAATGATAAGACCCAGGAAGGCCAGCCCGAAACCCCACATCGCGAGACCGCGATGGCCGATCCTAGGAAGCATCAAAGGCGCGACGAATCCGGAAACGGTCGCCAGACAGAAGATCAGAGCGGTCACGATGTTCGAACCGACGATGCCGCCGCTAGAAGAGACGCCGACGCCTGAGAGCACGAGAATAACCGGCAGGTAAAAACCCCAGGCGCTGAATTCGGCGCCCTGGCAGGCGTTGGAAATCCAACCGAATATAGTGGCGCGCCGCTTGATCGGGTCTGCCCAGATGACTTGCAAAAAGTCGCCGAGCTTTGGCTTCTCGAGCTTCAAGTCATGACCGGGCAGCATATCAAGCGAATCGTCGAACAGCAGCTTGGAGACTTGCTTGGCTTTGACGAATTGACCGCGCTGCAAGAGCGACAGCGGCGTCTCAGGCAGCGTCAATCGCCCGACAAGCAGGATCACCGCAGGGACCGCGCCCAAGGCCAAGGCCACGCGCCACAACATGTCATGCGGCATGCCTGCAATATACATGATGGTGATGACGATGATCGAGAAGACCTCGCCCAAGCCGAACATGAATTGCCAGCGGGTCCCCATCTGATCCCGCTTGCCCTTCGACATCGACTCCATGATGTAGGCATATCCATTGGAAATGTCGCTTCCCAGCGGAATGCCTATCAATAGGCGCATGACGATGAGGTCCCAGATGTTGTGCGAAAAGCCCTGGGCGAGCGCCAGCACGATGAAGAGAACCATCGTCAGAATGAAGACCTTCTTGCGGCCAAGACGGTCGGCGATGACGCCGCCCAAGAGGGCGCCGATGAGGGCGCCGCCTTGAACCGCCGCAGTGGCCAGCCCGAGCTGGGCCGAAGTCGGGTGATATTCCTCTCTCACGAAAATGAGAACAAAGGCGATCGCATAGAGATCCCAGGCTTCAATCAGGATGGTCGAAATCATCATCCATCCGCCCGCATTGCTGGATGCCGTGCCGGGCTTGTTGAGTAAGATTTCTGTCGCCTCGTCCGACAATCGTCGGATATCCGCTTGGTCCATGGCCGCTCCCCCCCTTTGAATTCGAGTATGACGGCCCAGACGCAACACGAAGCCACGATGATGCGGACCTATCTCGGCGGCCGTGGCCGAGATACGCACCGTCATTACGCTTCGTCCAGTGCGTCGAACCCTAAGCTCCATTACGTAACACGAAGAGCGCACAGTCCAGTCCCGCTCCGTCTTGCCGCATGTAAACGCCTGCAATTCTTTTGCTCGAAGTGAGCGGCGCGCCCGCGGTCCGTCATGAGTGTGACCGATATGCGGACAGAGCCTAAGTCATGCCCATGGACGAAGGGGCGACGGCAGAGACGATCGCCGCCTGCCTGGACCTGATAGCCGCGGAGCGCATGGGGTTGGGACATAGCCGCCGAGGGGCGGAAGCAAGCAGGCAGGCGATCCAAACCCTCGTCGCGCTACGCTCCAAGTTCGAGAAGAACTGACCGCTTACCGAGACGACGGCCTCTCCAAGCAGCGGCCTACGCCCGGCGGACACAAATAAGGGACGACATAGGGGCCTTCGGGAATCACCGCAACGGAGGGATCATTGGCGCGCTCGATGCTGCGGGCGATCGCCTCATCGACATTGGCGATCATCTCGACCCCCGTTATCTCGCGCTCCTCGGCGGACAGGCCTGACGTGTAGAGTTCGATCCTGCCGACACGCATCGCCTTGAGCTGCATCTCGGTTTGCCATTCGTCGACGTCGGCTAGAGACTTGGCGGCCAGGGTCGCAAGGAATCTCTGCGGCCCGAGCTCGATCAGACGCCGTTGGGCGGCGCGAAATTCATGCGAGCCAAATCCTTCCGAACACTCCGAGGCGATGATCAGCGTGCCGCCCGGCTCCAGAATTTCGAGCGGCGTCACCATACCTTTGATCGTCTGGTAATAGGTCTTGTCGAGCGGAAATCCCGCCGCAGACGTCACCAAAGTCTTGAACCTGCGCGGCGTCGGCGCGCGAGCGACTCCGCTGACGAATTCAACCGCCGCCGCATGGCTTGCGATGATCTCGCCGAAAGTGACGCAAACGAGATCGCGCTGTTCATCGAGGACGGTGTTGAGACCATAGACCTCGCCCAGCTTGCGAACGATCTCGAGCTGCTCCTCGTGCAGCGGATTGCCGATCAAGTTGCATTGAACCGCCAGCGGATCTTCCATAAAGCGCGCGGAATGGAAGGTGCGTATAGTCTCATGATGGGCGACGCCTGGCGCGATAACCTTGCGGCCGCCGGACCAGCCAGCCATGAAATGCGGCTCGACGAGTCCGGTTGCGACACGCAATTCGGCTTCGACGAACCGACGATCGAGCTTGATCGGAGTTCCGCGCGTCGCGGTGACGCCGAGATCGACATGATCGCCATCATTGCGCGCATCGTGGTTCTCGATGCGAACGCGCTGCATGACCCATGGGTCGCCGACGAGTTCGGCGAGTTCTCCGCCGAGGTTCGCCCGGTGCAAGCCGGTCGCGACGACAATGACGATACGGTCGAGGGCGATTCCCGCGGCGACCATCGTTTCGATGATCGGCCGAAGGAAGAGTCTATTGGGAACGGGCCGCGTGATGTCGCAAATGAGAATGCAGGCGCTGCTGCGTCCTCGCGCCAGCTGCGCCAGCGGCTCCGATCCTGTCGGCTCGACCAGCGCCCGTCGAACCGCCTCAGCGGCGTCCGGGAGTTTTTGCGCTCGGCGCTTGGCGATGGTGGTGACCTGCGCCCCCGCCGGCGCGTACGACGAAAGATGGCCGCGTCCATAAGAAACGGCGATTTTTTCGGAGACCGCCACGTGATGCTCCCGCTCCTCCGCCGTTGGCGATCGACCGCGCGTCCGCGCGAGACTCCCAACGCAGAATTGACCGACCTCCGCCTCGATTGCGCCGCCACGCCGCCCGAGCGCAGCATACCATTCTTCCCGGCGTCCGCATTCGGCGGCGGCGACGAGAGGATTGCGCGCCGCGTAGACTGCGTTCAACGACCGATCTTGCCACAACCGATGAGCGCCAGAGCCTTGCCCTCGAGCTCGAATCCCTTCTCCCGAATCACAACTCTGATGTCAGCGCCGAGCCCGGTTTGCCTATCGAGCGCGCGGGATCGAGAATGATCAGGCCGGAACGTTGAATCTCGGACTGGCGAAATCACGCCCAATTCGCATGGACAAGAGTTTTCGCCGCCGGCCTGCTTTTGCTCCGCCACGCCGGCCTGGACTCTCTCCGCCGTCGACAATCTCGGCGCCGGCCTGACGGCGGGCCCCGCGCGCCTCCTCGGGGCCTTTGTCCTCAGCGTGCGGGTGATCTCGGTCTCGCCGATGACACGAATCTTGTTGATTCCAACTCGCGTTACACACGTTTTGTTTTCTCTTCGACCAATTCTCTTCAGCCAGTCGACGCGAAGGTTGGGTTTCTTACATCGTTGTCCAATAATTTCATCGGGGCTGTTGCAAACCGCAGGGCAACGCGATGCTGATGACGCTTTGCGCAGTTTCGTTCCTCTTCGCTGTCGCCTTGTTGATCAGAGCCAGGGAAGCTGCACGAGGAAGAAATCGAAAACCGCTCTTTCTTTCAATCCTAGCCGGCGTATTGCTCGCCGTGATCGGAAGCGGACTGTTTTAGCTAGGATCAACGTATCCGAACGCGATTCCCATGGCGACGGCGCCTCGCGTTCGCTAGGCGCGATCTCTCGGGAGTCCAAAATTCTCGGCGCGCATTGCCCGGCGCGAACTTCTCGATTTCTGCGCCGCAAGCAATGTCGGCGACGGATCGCACTTTGCCGTCCGACTCCCGGCCGTCAAACGACAGTTTTCGCTCCTGATCGCCTTAAATCGCCATTCCGCTCTCAGCCAACCGCCGCCGCTTCGCGCCCAGTCTGGCCATCCAGCCGACGGTCTCTGTATCTCTGAAGCGAACATCGAGGCGACGGAACTGCGCGAAAGCCAATCGGTTCAAGGTCTCGTCACCGATGGAAGCGGCGGTCGCCTTTCACTTGGCGGCGGCGACGCGAGCGACGCTTTCGCCGGGGCTGAATTCCACCGCCATCTTGAATTGCAGCCGATCGAGTTTGGGCTTGGCCTTGGCGGCCGCGTCCCGCGCGCTTTGTTCGCCCGACGTCCGCTCGATTTCCGCGATCACGGCCTCGCCGAGGCGTCGGCCGATCTCGGTCCAGTCGGTCTGATAGCTCGTCAGCGTCGGAATGAGATATTGCGACCGCGCCTCCGGCAGCAGCGCAAGAATGGAAACGTCGCGGCCCGGCCGCAGACCGGCTTCACTGAGCCGGCGGTAGAGCGCCGCCGCGTGCATCGAGTCGGTGAGGATAATCGCCGTCGGCCTGGAAGCGGCGGCGAGTAGCGCGTCGGCCGCTTCGATGCCGCCGCGTTCGCCCGCCGGGCGACGAACGTCCCAACCCTCGTCGACGGCGAAGCCGCGCGATCGCATTGCGCGGCGGTAGCCCGACTCGACCAGATCGACGTAATTCGTGTCGATCTTGGGAAGCGCCAGGCCGATTCGTCGATGGCCGAGCGCCGCGAGATGGGCGACCGCGCCCTCGATCGCCGCTTCGAAATCGGGATCGACCCAGGCATGGCGCGCGGCGGCTTTGGTCCTGCCGAAGGTGACGAAAGGTCGGCGCAATTTGACCAGGTATTCGACCCGCGGATCAGCGACGAGCGTGTCGGCGATGATCAAAGCGTCGGCGAGACCGCGTTCGGTGACCCGACGCAGCGACGCGAGGCGACTATCCTTTTCGCCTTCGAGAAAGATCGCCAGGTCGAGGCCGTCCTCGCCGAGGCGGCGCTTGAGTCCGTCGAGCACGGAAAGGAACACGGTGTTGATCAACGTATCGTCGGAACGACTCGGCACGATCATCGCGATGAGGTCGGTCTTGCCGCGCCGCAGGCTCCGCCCGGACTGATTGGGCGAATAGCCGAGCTTCGCCGCGGCTTCGCGCACGCGCTGGCGCGTCAACGGATTGACGTCGGCGCGGTCGTTCAACGCGCGCGACACCGTGCCGATCGAAATGTCGAGATGACGGGCGAGATCGCGGATTCCGATCATGGCGTTGCGCCATCCTGGGGCTAAGCGAACGGCGGCGCGTTCGAATCGGGTCGGGTCCGCGCCGTCGTTATTAGATGCGCGGCTCGCACCTTGACAAGGCGAGGGACCGCCAGTAACGTCGTAAACGTTTACGGCGACTGTCGCAACGTCGACGGCCGAGATGGGAGGGAAGCGCCGTTGGAGCTGAAAACCGCCCTCGTCGGCTGTGGCGCGATGAGCCGAACCTGGCTGCAGGCCGCCGCGAAAATTCCCGATTTGCGCATCGTCGGCCTGGCCGACCTCGACGTTGAACGCGCCAAGCGCCGCGCCGCTGAATTTTCGTTGCACGACGTGGTCGTCGCTGAGGACGTTCACGCCCTGTTGTCGCGCAGCCGTCCCGATCTTCTGTTCGATGTCGTCGTGCCGGCGGCGCGTCATGGGGTCGTTTCCGCCGGCCTCGCCGCCGGTTGTCATGTGCTGAGCGAAAAGCCGATGGCCGAGACGCTCGCCGACGCGCGCGACCTCGTGGCGCGCGCCAAGGCCGCGGCCCGCATCCACGCCGTCGTTCAGAACCGCCGTTATCTGCCGGGAGTCCGCCGCATTGCGCGGGCGTTGGGTTCCGGCGCGATCGGCGCAGTCACCAGCGTTCACGCCGATTTCTTTCTCGCGCCGCACTTCGGCGGCTTTCGCGAGGAGATGGATCACGTCCTGCTGCTCGACATGGCGATCCACGGCTTCGACGCGATGCGCTGCATGACCGGACTGGGCGCGTCGGCGGTCTACTGCCAGGAATGGAACCCGCCGCATTCCTGGTACCGCCAGGGCTCGGCGGCGGCGGCGATCTTCGAGCTCGAGAGCGGCGCCGTCTTCGTCTATCGCGGCTCGTGGTGCGCCGCTGGCCTGGGCACGTCATGGGAATGCACGTGGCGTTTTGTCGGCGACAAGGGGGCGCTGACCTGGGACGGGGCCGATCAGATCCGGATCGAGGTCGTGGGCGGCGGCGCGCGCGTCGGGTTGTTCGACGCCGTCGAGCCGGTCGAACCGCCGCCGCTGGCGGCGGAAGACCGAGTCGACGGCCACTTCGGCGTCCTCTCCGACTTCGTCGCGGCCGTCCGATCGGGGACCGAACCGGAGACCGTCGGTCACGACAACATCCGTTCGCTGGCGATGGTGATCGGCGCGATCGACAGCGCCGAAGCCGGCCGGCGCGTCGACATCGTCATTTGAATGGAACGCCAATGAGGAAACTGCTCGACATTCGCATCGGAACGATGATCCGGGCCAACGCGCCCGATCCCGCCGCCGACCTGCGCCAGATCGTCGGGCATGGCTTCGAGAGCATCGAGCCGTACTTCTGGCAGACGATGAACAAGGACCTGCCACTGCTCGCCAAGCAGCTTCGCGAGGCGATCGGCGACGCGGACGTCGTCGTCGACACGCTCGGCATGTTCGGCAACCCGCTGGAAGACGGCGATCTCGATCGTCAGACCCTGGCCGGCTGGGAAGCGCTGATCGACAACGCGCACCATTTCGGCGCCCGCACGATCGCCGGTTTCACCGGCCGGGTGCGCGGCAAGCCGATCGAAGCGAGCCTGCCCGCGTTCAGGAGGGTGTGGGGCGAACTCTCGCGCCGCGCCGCCGACAAGGGCGTACGCTTGGCGTTCGAGAACTGCGCGATGGACGGCAACTGGGCGAGCGGCGACTGGAACATCGCCCACAACCCCGACGCCTGGGAGCTGATGTTTGACGCGGTTCCGGCCGACAATCTCGGCCTCGAGTGGGAGCCCTGCCATCAGCTCGTCTACCTCATCGACCCTATGCCGCAGATCCGCAAATGGGCCACGAAGTTCTTCCACGTTCATGGCAAGGACGCGACGGTGCGCTGGGACGTGATCCGCGAGCACGGAATCTTCGGCAGGCGCCCGTTCGTTCAGATGCGCACGCCGGGTTTCGGCGACACCGACTGGACGCGCGTCATCAGCGAGCTGAGACTCGCCGGATACGTCGGAACGATCGACATCGAAGGCTGGCACGATCCGGTCTATCGCGAGGAACTGGAGATGACCGGCCAGGTTCGCGCTTTGAATTACCTGAAAGATTGCCGCGGCGGTCCACGCATGATTGGCAACCCCGCATAATCCTTCCGGCTATCTCAACCGGACAACAAAAACGCCGACCGTAAGTCGGGCGACGCTTTGGCCAGGAAAAGTGCCCGCACGACGGGCACGGGGAGGAGTAGCATGCTGAAAAGAGGATTTCTTCTGGGCGCGGCCGTGCTCACGCTTGCAGTCGCTTGCGCCAGCTCCGCCGGCGCTGAGACGCTGCGCGACAAGTGGTGCAAGGACGTGCACCTGCGCTTCTTCGTCGGCGGCGCGGAAGGCGATGCGTTTGCGTCCATTGTCTACAACGGCGCCAAGCAGGCGGAGCACGATCTCGGAGCGAAGGTCGACTATCTCTTCTCCGGATGGAAAGCGGAAGCGATGGTCCAGCAGCTGCGGGAGTCGATCGCCGCGAAGCCCGACGGCATCGCGATGATGGGTCACCCCGGCGAAGCCGCGATCATGCCGCTCGCCGAGCAAGCGTCGAAAGCCGGCATCAAGATGATGTACCAGAACGTGCCGCTCCCTGGCGTCGTGGCCAAGTTTGGCGGCGGCTACGTCGGCGCGCAACAGGCGCCGCAGGGCAAGGCTCTGGCCGAGGAAGCGGTCAAGCGTTTCGGCCTCAAGAGCGGCGACAAGGCGATCGTTCTCGGCCCGTTCGACCAGCAGCCGGAGCGCTACGTGCGCGAAGGCGCGACCGCGGACGCGCTCACCGCCGCCGGCGTGACCGTCACCAAGCTGGTCTCTCCCGCGGAATCCGCAGCCGATCCCAATCTCCTGATTCCGACGATTACGGCTGCGCTGCTCAACCAGCCGGACACCAAGATGATCGTTTATCCCGGCGGTCAGCCGCTGGGCAATGTTCCGGCGTTCATGAAGGCGGCCGGCAAGAAGCCCGGCGAGATCATCTCAGTCGGGTTCGACACCAGCCCGCAGATCGTCGAAGCCTTCAAGGCCGGCTGGGTGCAGCTCACGGCCGACCAGCAGCCGTTCATGCAAGGCTACATGCCGATCCTCAGCCTCTGCCAGCAGGTCGTCTACGGCCTGGCGCCGATCAACGTCGACACCGGCGCCGGTTTCGTGACGCCTGAAAATTATCAGGCGGTTTCGGGCCTCGCCAAGGAAGGCCTCCGCTGACCGATGCAGAGCGCGCCGCCGGCCATTCGTGGCCGGCGGTTGCGTGAGGGAGGAGTGACGCCATGGCCGAGCGGTTGATCGAACTCCGCGATATCGCGAAATCCTTCGGGCGCGTCTATGCGCTCGGGGGCATCAATCTCCACGTCGACAAGGGTGAAGTTGTTGGCCTGATCGGCGACAACGGGGCTGGCAAGTCCACGCTGATCAAGATTCTCGCTGGCGTGCTGAAGCCGACCTCGGGCGAAATTCTCGTCCGCGGCCAGCCGGTGGCGAATTGGAACGCAGCGAGGTCGCGCGAAGCCGGCATCGAAACCGTCTTTCAAGACCGCGCTCTCGCCGTACAGCAGACCATCGTCACCAACATCTTCATGGGCCGCGAGCTCTCCGGTTTCTTTGGCTGGCTCCGCGTTGCGGAGGAAGAGCGGGAAGCGCGCCGGCTCATGCGAGAAATCGGATTCACCTCGCGGGTTTTCACGCCGCAATCGATCGTTGGCCAGCTCTCCGGCGGCGAGCGCCAGGGCGTGGCCATCGCCCGCGCCATCTACAAGCAAGCCGACCTCATCATCCTCGACGAGCCGACCACCGCGCTGTCGCTGACCGAAACCGAAAAAGTGTTCCATTTCATCCGCCAGGTGAAGGCGAGCGGCCGGTCGATCATCTTCATCGGCCACAATATCTATCATGTCTTCGATATCGCCGACCGCTTCGTCGTCCTCGACCGCGGCGCGGTCGTTCTTGAAACGACGCGCGCCGAGACAGCCTCGGCCGAACAGCTGATCAACTTCATGCAGCGCGTGGCCCACCCGGTCGCCAACACCGTCGCAGGCGCACGATGACCGACATCGCAGAACCCAAGCCATTCAAGCGGAGACACGAGACGATGGGCGCCGATCCGATTCATCCGGCGGAGCGGCCGCTGCGACGGCTCTTTCTCGCCAACCGCGCTTGGCTCGGCACGCTCGGCGTGTTTGTGGCGATGATGGCGATATTCATCGTCGCCAATCCGCGCGTCTTCTCGAGTTGGGGCCTCTACGCCTCGGTGCTGACGACGCTGCCGGTAGCGTTGTTTCTGACCGTCCCGCTGGTCTACATCGTCACGGCGGCCGAGATCGACTTGTCTTTCCCGGCGACGATGGGCTTCGCCGCCTGGATCTTCGCCCTCGTCGTTCAGGCTGGCTACGACCCGTTCCTGGGAATCGTCGCGGCGATTGTCACCGGCATGGCGTTGGGGCTCCTCGTCGGATCGCTGGTCGTCTACGCCAATCTGTCCTCATTGATTGCGACCCTCGGCATGAACTTCATGCTGCGCGGGCTCATCTTGATGCTGACGCAGTCGAAGTCGATCGCGCTCGTCACGCTCGACCAGAGCTGGGCCTACAGGATTTTCTCCAGCCAGGTTTACGGCGTGCCGCTGCAGATCCTATGGGCCCTTGCCTTCGTATTCGTATGCGCGCTGCTCTACAATCGCCACCGCTTCGGGGTTCAGGTTCACGTGGTCGGCGACAATCCCGACAGCGCCAACGAAATGGGCGTCGACGTCAACCGCGTGCGAGTGAAGGCCTTCGTGTTCATGGGGCTCGGCGCGGCGCTGGCCGGCGTGTTCTCCACCATGATCAACTTCACCTGGTGGCCGACCTCCGGCGACGGCTACCTGCTGCCGGTCCTTGCTTCCGTATTCGTGGGCGGTACGCCGACCTGGGGCGGGATCGGGACGGTGGTCGGCGGCGGAATCGGCGCGCTCATCGTGTCCTTCATCCAGACGGGCGTGGTCGGCGCGGGCCTCTCCGGCTTCTACGTTCAGTTCTTCAACGGCCTGATCATCATCCTGTCGCTGATCGGGCACCGCTGGAACCAGATCCGCTATCGCTGACGCGCTTGCCGCGGGGCGGGGCCGATCGAACTCACCCTGCTCTTCACCCACGAAACAAAGCGTTTCCGGAGGAAGCCATGAAGTTCAGCGACGGCGTGTGGCGGAGCGCCAAAGGCATGGCGGTCGCCACGCCGCATCATTTCTGGGACGTCGCGCTCAGCGAGGCCGAAATCCTGGTCGACGCCTCTTCCTGTCCCTACCGCGGTCGCTTCGAGGATCAGGAGACCAAGTATTTCACCGTCCGGCTGCATTCGCCGGCGCCCAACGTGATCGGCGTGACGTTCGCCCATCACCGCGGCGGAATCGATCGCGGCCCGGCCTTCGAACTGTTCCCCGATCCGGCGGTCAAGCCGATCGTCGACAACGAGGCGGACTTCGTCAGCCTGACGAGCGGCGATCTCACCGTCCGCATCGAGAAGCGCGGGGACTGGCGACTCGACGTGTTGCGCGCCGGCAAGCGCATCACCGGCAGCGCGCTCGGCGCCGGCGGCTACGCCGCCAACGCCGATGAGGGCAAGACCTACGTCTTCGAGCGCCTCGACCTCGGCGTCGGCGAACTGGTCTACGGGCTCGGCGAGCGCTTCACCGCCTTCACCCGCAACGGCCAATCGCTCGAGATCTGGAATCGCGACGGCGGCACGTCGACCGAACAGGCCTACAAGAACATTCCCTTCTTCCTGACCAACCGCGGCTGGGGCGTTCTGGTCAACCAGCCTGATCGGGTCTCATTCGAAGTCGGCTCCGAGTTCGTCTCGAAGGTCGGCTTCTCCGTCGAAGGCGAGTCGCTGTCCTATTTCTTTATCGACGGGCCGACTCCGAAAGACGTGCTCGATCGCTACACAAGGCTGACCGGCCGCCCGGCGCTGCCGCCGGCGTGGTCCTTCGGCCTGTGGCTGACGACTTCGTTCACCACAGAATACGACGAGAAGACGGTCAATGGCTTTGTCGACGGCATGCGCGAACGCGACATCCCGCTGCACGTCTTCCATTTCGACTGTTTCTGGATGCGCGCTCAGCACTGGTGCGATTTCGAATGGGACCCGGTCGCCTTTCCCGATCCGGAAGCCATGCTCGCGCGGCTGAAAGCCAAGGGGCTGCACATCTGCGTCTGGATCAATCCATACATCGCCCAGCGGTCGCGGCTGTTCGACGAGGGCAAGGCCAGGGGCTACCTGCTGAAACGGCCCGACGGCGGCGTCTGGCAGTGGGACCATTGGCAGTCAGGGATGGGCTTCGTCGACTTCACCAATCCGGAGGCCTGCCGGTGGTACGCCGGCCACTTGGAGCGTCTGGTCGGACAGGGCGTCGACTGCTTCAAGACCGATTTTGGCGAACGCGTCCCGACCGACGTCGTCTATTACGACGGCTCCGATCCGGACAAGATGCACAACTACTACACGTTCCTCTACAACCGTCTCGTGTTCGAACTCTTGAAGCGCCTCAAGGGCGAGCGCGAGGCCGTCGTCTTCGCTCGGTCAGCCACGACGGGCGGACAGCGCTTCCCCGTCCATTGGGGCGGCGACAACGTGGCGAACTACGAATCGATGGCCGAAAGCCTGCGCGGCGGCCTGTCGCTCGGCCTCTCCGGCTTCGGCTTCTGGAGCCACGACATCGGCGGATTTCAGAACACCGCGCCGGCGCACATCTACAAGCGCTGGTGCGCCTTTGGCTTGATGTCGAGTCACAGCCGACTGCATGGCTTCACCTCCTATCGCGTGCCATGGATCTACGACGACGAAGCCGTGGACGTGCTGCGCGCCTTCACGAAATTGAAGTGCCGGCTGATGCCCTACCTCTATGGCGTCGCGGCGCAATCGGCGGCGTACGGCCTGCCGATGATGCGGGCCATGCTGCTCGAGTTCCCGGATGATCCGGCCTGCGAGGCGCTTGATCGCCAATACATGCTCGGCCCGTCGCTGCTCGTCGCGCCGGTGTTCAGCGAGGAAGGCGACGTGTCGTTCTACCTGCCGGACGGCAAATGGACGCATGCGTTGACGGGCGAGATCGTCGAGGGCGGGCGTTGGCGGAGGGAGAGGCACAGTTTCATGAGCCTGCCGCTCTACGCGCGGCCCAATTCGCTCATCGCCTGGGGCGGCCGCGACGACCGGCCTGATTACGATTTCGTCGATGGGGCGGTCTTCGCCGCCTATGGCCTCGATGACGGCGCCGAATCCAGCGCTGCGATCCCGAACGATCTCGGCGAAGAAGCATTCCGCTTGACCGTCCGTCGCGACGGCGCCGCGGTCCACGTGACCGCGAGTTCCGCCGAAATTGCGTGGGCCCTGCGCCTTCCCAAGGGGCTCGCGCCGACTCGCACGCAGGGTGCGACGCCGTCAGTTGAAGCCGGCGCGATCGTCACCGTGCAGGGCAGAGGCTCGATCACGATCGGCGTGTCGGAAGCCGGCTAGCGATGAGGTGAGGACCGAAGGCGAAGTTTCCCGATCCACGTGGTCCGGCGTCGGAGGCCAGCTCAGAAGATCCAGGCGGCGAGCCGGTTTTGGTCGGACGCACCGGGAGCGCTTGCGTCGTTTTCAAATCCCTGGGGTGGCCGTCTTGTGCGGCAGAGGGCTCAAGACGCAGCCGATTTGGAAACGCGGCGGATGGGCGCGCCTGTCGACACGATTTTCCCAACTTGGTCATTCGGCCGATGGTTGCCGCGCCTCCGAAGCCGATATTGAGACGACGGGCCGGCCGTCCCTGTCGAACTGACCGCAGACCCGCGCTTTCGAGGGCCGGTCATGCGGCTTCGGCGCGTTGGGCTATTCGATGGCGCGCACCCGTCGGGGCTCGTAAGGGGCTTCCAGCGCCGCAACGTCCTCATCGCTCAGCTTGAGAGCGAGCGCGGCCGCCGCGTCCGTCAGATGATGCGGTTTGGAGGCGCCGACAATCGGAGCCGTGACCCCCTTCTTTTGAAGGAGCCAAGCGAGCGCCACTTGAGCCCGCGCGACGGCTCGCTCTTCAGCAATCTGGCCGACCACGTCGACGACGCCGCGATCGCTGCCCCGATAGAGCGTCTTGCCGAACTCGTCGGTCTCCTGGCGGTAGGTCGCTTCATTCCATGAGCGCGCGAGCGGACCGCGGGCAACGGGGCTCCACGGCAGCCACATCGACGCTCGCTAGATTCTTGGGCCTCTCCTCCGATCTGCGAAGCAGCAGCGACATGCGATTTCGCGCCAGCTCAGGCGTATGGTCGCGGATCGCCTCCAGAACTTGCCGATGCTGAAACAGCCGCCGCTCGTCGACGCGTGCGGAGCGTCGTCGTCTCGGGTGAAACGCCCTTTCAACGGCGCAGCAAATCGCCGTGCTGATCGTGACCAGAAGGCGATTGCCGCTCGCCTCGAGGATCGCCATGTGGAAATCAAGGTCGGCGCGGACGAGGTTCTCCGTCCCGGTTTCGCAGCAGGCCATGCGGTCGTACGCTTCGGCGATCCTGTCGAAAGCCGCTGGCGAAGCGGCCGACGCCGCCTGGGCCGCGGCCGCCGGCTCGACCATCTGCCGCAGCGCGAGAAGCTCTTCCAGCCAAACCCGACTCGGCGCCGCCTCGAACCGCCAAGCGAGCACTTCCGGGTCCAAGGCGTTCCACTCGGTCGTCGAGCGCACCCGCGTCCCCGTCTTCGGCCGAGCCTCGATCAATCCCTTGGCGATCAAGATGCTGTAGGCTTCCCGCAGCGTCGTGCGCGAGATCGAGAATTTCGCGCACATTTCCACGGCGTTCGGCAGCAGCGAACCCGGCGCGCATCGGCCCGCCACGATGTCGCGGCCGAGGCGCTCCGCCAGACGAACATAGAGCTTCTTGCCGTCCGTCTCCGTCGAGGCGACGCGCGTTCCGCCGCCGCTGCGTCTGCGCTTTTGATCCGGCTGTGCGTTCTTGATCGGCGTCATGGGTCGCCACCTCCCGCCAACCTACAAGCTTCGCTGCCGGCCGTAGAGGAGCAGCATGACGACGATGACGGCGCCGTAAATCAGTTGACGCCCGGACTCTTCGATCTGCATGACGGAGAGGATCGACTGAAGCAGCGTGACGAGAATGACGCCGGCGATGGTGCCGAGATAGGAGCCCTTGCCGCCCATCACGTGCGTTCCGCCGAGCACGACGGCGGCGATCGCCGGCAGCAGATAGGCGTCGCCCATCGACTGCGACGCCTTCGCCGAATAGCCGGCCAGCAGCACGCCGCCGAGCGCGCTGAGCAGCCCGGAAATGACGAACGCCCATAAGGTCGTCCAGCGCGTCGCCAAACCGGACATATAGGCCGCTCGCTCGCGATTGCCGATGGCGTAGAGCGCCCGGCCGAACGTCGTCCGCCGCAACAGGAACAGCGCCAGGACGGCGACGACGGCCCACACCAGCACGCCGTTGGCGACGCCGGGGATGAGCGAGCCGGTGGCGAGCGCGCGCATCAGCGGCGAGGCCGTGTCGCGCGGCGAGAAGCCGCCGGTGTAGGCGATCATCAGGCCTTGCGCGACGGCGTTGGTCGCCAGGGTGACGATCATCGACGGCACGCGCATATAGGCGACGGCGAAGCCGTTGACCAAGCCGATCGCCGCGCCGCACAGCAGGCCGAAGGGAACCGACAGCGTCGCAACGATTCCTGTATGCGCCGCGGCCGCCGACGCCATCATCGCGCCTGTCGTCAGCACCCAGGGAAGCGAGAGGTCGATCTGGCCGAGCAGAATGACGAACATCATTCCCGTCGCGACAATGCCGAGGAAAGACGCGACTTTCAGCTGCTGCAGCAAATAGGGGCCGGAGAGGAAATTCGGCGAATAGATCGAGCCGATCAACAGCAGCGCTACGACGCAGCCGTACGCGACGGCGACCGCGGGATCGACGCCCAGACGGCGGCCGATCGTCGTCAGGCCGGAGGTGGACGCGGCGTTCACGCGAACCACTCGAGCCGGTTGCGGACGCGCAACAAGCCCACAGAGCTGAGGCTGACCGCGACCAGCAGCACAAAGCCCTCGAACAACGGCTGCCACAGCGGATCGAAGTTGAAGATGAACAGCAGATCGCCGATCGTGCGGAAAGCGAGGGCGCCGAAAACGGCGCCGATGAGGCTGCCGCGACCTCCGGCGAGCGACACCCCTCCGAGCACCACCGAAGCGATCGAGTAGAGCGTGTAGGCGCTGCCGGAAGCGTAAGCCGCCTCGCCGGTGTACGAAAAGAAGGTGAGGTACAGCCCGGCGACGCCGGACAGGAGTCCGGCGAGCGCGTAGGCGAGCAGTTGCGCGCGGCGGATCGGCAGGCCCGACATGAACGCGGCGCTTTGGGCCGAACCGATCGAATAGGCGGCGCGGCCGTAGATCGATCGGCTGAACGGAATCCAGACGATCGCTATGACCGCGGCCAGAAACGCCAGGCTCGCCGGAAACGCATCGCCGATCTTGGACGTGGTCAGATCGGCGAGCGTCTCGTCGACCCCGCCGCCCGGCGACGGTCGCAAGATGAGCGCCAGGCCAAAGAAGAGGGCGCTGCTGGCGATCGTCGCGACGATCGGCTGCAGACGGCCGACGACGACCAGGACGCCATTGAAGCCGCCGCAGGCGAACCCGGCGGCCAGCACCAGCGCCGCCCCGCCGAGCGCCTGGGGCGTGTCGCCGATCACGACGGTCGAGGCGAGACAGTTGCAGAGAACGAGGACCATGCCCGCCGACAGATCGATTCCGCCGGTGATCACCACCAACGACTGCGCCGCCGCGACGAAGGCCAGCAACGCCGCCTTGTTGGCGGCCGTCTGCACCACGTTCCACGAGAAGCCAGCCGGATGGTTGGACAGGTAGATCGTGAAAATGACGGCAAACAGCAGCGCCGCGAAGGCTGCGCCACGGTTGCGCTGGAAGGCGAAACGCCAATCCCCCGCTTGGTCGGCCATCACGACGCCGCCTTTCGCTGTTCGTCGACCGCAGATATGTTCAGCGCGCCAGCGAGCAGCTGGCGTTCGGTGAGGTCGTCGCCGGCGAGCTCCGAGACGACGCGGCCGCGGTACATGACCAGCACCCGGTTGCAGCAACCGATCAGCTCTTCATACTCGGTGGAGTAGAACAGGATGGCCGCGCCGTCGTCGGCCAGCGCTCTGAGCAGGCGGTAGAGCTCCTGCTTGGTGCCGACGTCGATGCCGCGCGTGGGGTCGTTGAGCAGGAAGATGCGTGGATCGTTGAGCAGCCATTTGGCGATCACCACCTTCTGCTGATTGCCGCCGGAGAGCGAGCCGACCGGAACGTCGGGCGAAGCCGCCTGGATGTGCAGCCGCCGGAGCAACTCGGCGACGTGCTTGCGCTCGTTGTTCGAGTCGATGACGCCGAAGCGCGAGACGCGTCCCAGCCCGGCCATCGTCAGGTTTTCGGCGACCGACATCGGCAACATCAGCCCTTCGGACTTGCGGTCCTCTGGTATCAGCGCCATGCCGATCGCCTCGGCCTTCGCCGCGCGCGGGCCGCTGAGGCGGGTCGGTTTGCCGTCGACCGCGATCGAGCCGGTCCATTGGCGCAGCACGCCGAACAGCGCCAGTAGCAATTCGCGCTGACCCTGACCGTCGAGGCCGCCGAGACCGACGATTTCGCCAGGGCGCAAGTCGAGGTTGATGCCGTTGAGCTGCTCGCCCCAGTTGAGGTCGCGCGCGGTCAACGCCGGCGCCGTTTGCGGCGCAGTCGCCGGCTTCGGCGGAAACACGTGCTTATATTCGCGACCGATCATCATCTCGATCGTCTCCTGACGCGAACGCGCCCCGGCCGCGAACGACTCGATGCTGCGACCGTTGCGGAAGACGGTGCACTCGTCGGCGAGTTCCTCGATCTCGCTCATGCGATGCGAAATGTAGAGGAGCGATATGCCCTCCGCGCGCAGCCGCTTGAGCACCTCGAAGATCGTGCGCACATCCGCTTGGCTCAGCGCGGAGGTCGCCTCGTCGAGAATGAGAATGCGCGGTCCGCGGGCCAGCGCCTTGGCGATCTCGACGATCTGTTTGCGCGACAGCGGCAGATCCCTGACCAACATGCTGGGATGAATGTCGAGCGCTCCGGCGCGCGTCAGCGCCTCCTCGGCGAGCCGGCGCTGGGCCCTGGCGTCGATCATGCCCAAACGGCGCGGCGGGTTGGCGAGCAGAATGTTTTCGGCGACCGAAAGGTCCGGAATCAGCGAGAGTTCCTGGAAGACGCAGATGACGCCGGCGGCGGTGGCGCGCGCCGGCGTGGCGAATCGCACCTCGCGACCGTCGAGCAGCATCCGCCCCTCGTTCGGCGCGATCACCCCGGCCATGATCTTCATCAGGGTCGATTTTCCCGCGCCGTTCTCGCCGAGGACGGCATGGATCGAGCCGGCGCGCACCGCGAGGTTGGCGTTGTTCAGCGCGACCGTGCCGCCGTAGCGCTTCGAGACATTCTCGATGCGAAAGATCGCGCCAGTGTCCGTCACCGTCGCCGTCTCCAATCAGCAAGAGAGACGCGGGGGCGCGGAACGCCCCCGCGCGGCGGTCAGTCTTTGGTCTGGCTCATGATTTCCTGCGCGGTGAAATTGATCCCGCAGGTCGGGAAGGCGTTGCCGACGAAGAAGTTGTCGGACTGGTCGGGATAGTAGTTGACGTCCTTCTGGAAGTCCGGGTCGCTGACGACGGCGGTCGGCAGCTTGATTGACTGCGGCACCACCTGACCTTCGAGCGTGGCGATGGCGACCTTGATCGCCACCGCGACCTGCGCCGGGCCGGTCCCCGCCGAGGTGCATTTCAGGCCGTCGGCGGCGTGGGCGGCGCAGAGCTTGCGAAAGCCGTTCTCGGTTTCGCCGGCGAACGGCACGAACGGCTGCTTGGCGTCCATCAGGGCGCGCACCACGCCGGTGTCGCCGCCCTGCACCGTGATGCCGGCGAACGGTCCGTTGGTGGCGAGCGCGTCGGCGGCGGCTTTCTGAGCGACGCCGTCGTCCCATTTGCCGACCACTTCGGTCACCGTGAACGGTTTGCCGGACGCCTTGAGGGTCTCGGCGATGCCGGCGTGGCGATCGGTGTCGACCGAAGTTCCGGCGACGCCGCGAACTTCCAGGATCTTGCCGCCGTTCGGCACGTGATCGATCAGCCATTTGGCCCACAGGACGCCGAGGCCTTTCTGGTCGACGTCGACGTTGATGGCGTCCTCGGTGTCGAGCGTGTTGTCGAAGGCGACGAGCACGACGCCCGCCTGCTTGGCGCGCTTGATGACCGGACCAAACGCCGTCGGGTTCTGCGCGTCGACGACGATCGCGTCATAACCGGAATCGATGAAATTGTTGATTGCCGAAATTTGCGCCGGCACGTCCTCGCCGGTCGAGACCACTTTGAATTCCTTCAGCTTCGCTTTGACGTCAGGCTGCGCAGCGTAAGCTTTGGCGGTTTGCACCATCTGGATTCGCCAGGTGTTGGCGAGATAGCCGTTGGCCAGCGCGATCCGATACGGACCCGCCTTCTTCGGGAATTGCATGAACTTCGTGTCGGCGGTCCACGGAGCCATGCATTGCGGATCGCCCGCGGGTCCGGCGACGATCTTCGGCGCCGACATCGCCGGACAGCATATGGCGATGAGCGCCGCACTGAGGAGATACGGGCGCAACCTCTCCTTGATGACGTTTTGAATGATCATTGGACTCTCTCCCTTGGCGCGCCTGCTGATTTTTTTTTGCTCTGGCGCTTCCGGTGGAGGCGATCCTCCGTTATCCGGAAGCTAAGTCGGTACCGGCGGCCGCCAACGCTGTCAAGGAATCTGATAACGCTAACAGGAAATGTTGATAGCGCTATCAAGTTCGCTTCATGGATCCACACCGCAAGAACGGGAGAAAAGGGCAGTTGGAATGCGCAAGGTGACGATCACCGACGTAGCAAAGCTCGCCAAGGTGAGCCCGATGACGGTCTCGCGCGCGCTTCGTCTTCCGGACTCGGTGTCGAAGGAATTGCGCGGGCGTATCAACGCGGCGGTCAAGCGGCTGGGTTACGTGCCGAACCTCGCCGCGAGTCGGCTTGCGTCGTCGCGAACCCACCTGATCGGCATTGTCGTTCCGACCCTCTACAACGTGATCTTCGCCGAGTATTTGTTGGCGCTGCACGAGGAGCTGATCCGCGAGGAAATCCATGTCGTGGTCGTCAACAGCCGCTATTCGGAGAGCGAGGAAGAGGAAGCGGTCAAGGCGCTGATCGGCCAGCGCGCCGAAGCGATCGTCGTCGCCGGCATCCACCACACGCCGCTCACGCGCCGCATTCTGGCGCGCTCGCGAATTCCGGTGATCGAAACGCTCGAACTCTCCGAAGATCCGATCGGGCTCAATATCGGCTTCGCGCAGCAGGAGGCTGCGGCGACCGCCGTGCGTCACCTCATCGCCGGCGGGCGGCGACGCGTCGCGTATTTTGCCGGCAACCTCGACGACCGCGCGCTGGCGCGCCTGGTCGGCTATCGCCAAGCGATGGCGGAGGCCGGGCTCGAGGACGAAATCGCGATCACCCAGATCGTGCGCCTAAGCACGATCCAGCTCGGCTCCGATCTGCTGCGCAAGTGCATCGAGGAGCGCGGCCTGCCCGAGGCGATCTTCTGCATCGACGACAACTTGGCGCTCGGCGCGATGCAAGAGTGCCGCAAACGGCGCATTCTCGTGCCGCAGGATGTGGCCATCATCGGGTTCCACGACCTTGAATTCGCGGCCTGTCTGTCGCCGTCGTTGTCCTCAGTCGCGACCCGTCGCTACGAGACCGGCCAATTGGCGGCGCGAAGGCTGATCGAGGCGCTGAAGGGCGACAAGCCGTTGCGTCGCGAACAGATCGACCTCGGCTTCGAACTCATTCCGCGCGAGAGCACGACGATCGACTAGGGTATGAATCGACGCGCGCTGTCGGATTGACGAGCGGCGTGTTCCCAAGCCGCCCCGTCCATGTGGAGAAGGATCCGCCACTTCAGAGCTCTCGACCGTGCTCAAGTCGCCGTGGCGTCGATCCGCCGCATGAACGTGAATGAACCCGATCGACGATATTCCCTTTTCACTTTGAACGTTCTCAACGTGTGGCGACTCTTGTCGGCGTTCGGCCGGCTGCTATCCGCGCGTTGCAACGCGGATCGGCGTTCAGGCCTCTCGCTGATTCAAAGCTGGAGCGCCGCCCCGCTTCGACGAATCGAACGTGATGGACAGGAGCATTCCCGAATCGCACAGGGCGCGAATCGATGGGCGCTCTGATTCGGGAAGGCGGCGGCGTCGGTCGGCCGCATTCGGACGATTTCGCCGGCGCGCGTTGGAGAAGGTTGCAAAGGGGAACTCCGGTCGCGGCGCGGCGCGCCGCTTCAAGGTCGGGGCGTCCTCGGCCGCCATTCGGCGCAAGGTCCGGTCGCCGATCGGCTTGGTGAGCTCTCGATCGACTTCGCCATGCCGGGGTCGATCCACAGTCCTTGTCCACAGCCAATGCGCCGACGCCGGCTGAGAGGGCGGAACGACAGCGCGAGATTGAGGCGCGCGCCGAGCCGCTGGATCGGATCGCCGATCGCGGTCTGCGAACGGTCGTCGCTAACGAGCCGCAGATTGAGAGGGTCTTCTCCGATCTGGCGGCGCTCGGCGCGAGGGCGTCGGACTCGCTCGTCTCGAACGCTCACCGTGCGCTTTCCGTCTTCGACTGAACGTCGGCGGCAAACGAGCCTGCGCCCCGGTTGGAGCCGGGAACCGACGCCACCGACTGCAAAGGCTTTGCGATCACTCCCCGCACACCCGTTCCGATTCGAGCGGACGGACGATGAGCCTTCGCGAGAGCAATCGTGGCGGCGCGCGCCGCGACCCGTTTTTGCCGCCGCCGCCTTTGCGCCGGCGATCTGAGACGGGGGGTCGAACTCGAAGCGATCCGGCGACGTTCGTTCTTGTTTCGTTCGAACGCTCGCGCCATGGCGGAGGTCGAACGCCTCATGCCGGCCACGGCGGACGAGCGCTTGCTGGCGGAACCGCTTGATCGGATGATCGTCACCGACCGTTTGGCCCTCCATCGCGCGATTTCGCGCGGGGTCCGAGGTCAGATTGGCGTCGTAACCGATTGAGGCTATCGCTATCGGCAGGGTCAGAATCTGGAGCCGATTTACAGACGTGACGGCGCTCGGCCGGTCCGTCGACCACAGTCATCCTTGCGCGGCGAAGCCGTCAAACCTTGGACTCGGGCGCCGCGAGTGAGACAGAGAATGCGCCAATCGATTCCGACGCGTGACAGAACGCCGCGTAGCCGGCGCGCCGGACGAGACTCCCCATTGGCCCGCGCCGTGCCGTATGGTGGGGATGAACGTTCACATCGATGGGCCGCGGCGCGCGCGGGCATCAGACAAGGAAGTTGATAACCAATGACGCAGCAGGGCGCCAGCGCGAGCGCGGCGATCGCCGAGGGCCGCACATCGCTGGGGGTCGAACTCGGGTCCACCAACATCAAGGCGTGCCTCATCGGGCCGGACTGCCAGGTCCTCGCCACAGGCAGCCACGGCTGGGAGAACCAGTTCGTCGACCGCCTCTGGACCTACTCCGAAACCGCGATCTGGACCGGCCTTCAGGCCGCCGTCGCCAGCCTGATGACCGACGTCGAGCGACGCCACGGCGTGCCCCTCACTCGCATCGGCGCCCTGGGATTCTCGGCGATGATGCACGGGTACCTGGCGTTCGACGCGAACGGCGCCCTGCTGGTTCCGTTCCGCACCTGGCGCAACACCAATACGGAGCGCGCCGCCGCCGAGCTGACCAAGACGCTCAGTTTCAACTTCCCGCTGCGGTGGTCGGCCTCGCACCTGTACCAGGCGATCCTCGACGAGGAGCCTCACGTCGCCGACCTCGACTTCATCACGACCCTGTCCGGCTTTGTGCATTGGCGCCTCACCGGCAGCAAGGTGCTCGGCGTGGGCGACGCCTCGGGCATGTTCCCGATCAACCCGGCCACCCACGACTACGACGCGCCGATGCTCGCGCGGTTCGGCGAGATGGTCGCCGCCCGTCGACCGGGCCTCGACGCCGCCGCGCTC
>Ga0181517_10001771_pt1 | contig 23273 bp, 22 predicted proteins | sample PEATcosm2014_Bin_31_FD_119748 | JGI IMG/M metagenome (GOLD analysis project Ga0181517, IMG submission 119748) | Peatland microbial communities from MTU Mesocosm Facility, Houghton, MI, USA - PEATcosm2014_Bin01_30_metaG | ecosystem: Environmental > Terrestrial > Soil > Wetlands > Peat | place... | reverse complement strand
CTTGAAGCTGAACTCTTCGGGCATACGCGCGGCGCCTTTACCGGCGCGGTGCAGGGGCGCACGGGCAGGATTGAGAGCGCTGACGGGGGTACGCTTTTCCTGGATGAGATTGGAGAGATGCCACTCGGACTGCAATCCAAGCTGCTGCGCTTTGTGGAATGCGGAGAATTGCAGCGCGTGGGGGACAACGAGAATATCAAGGTGGATGTCCGGATCGTGGCGGCAACGCATCAGGCCCTGGCTAAGCAGGCCCACGATGGCAGCTTCCGCTCCGATCTCTATTACCGGTTGGCTGTCTTCCTCATCCGCACGCCCGCCATCGCCGACCATGCCGAAGACCTGCCGCTGCTGGTGGATCACTTTCTTTGCCGTATGGGCAGGGAAGCGCCGGTGAAACGCATTGAGGCGGCCGCGCTGGCCAAGTTGAAGAGCCATGACTGGCCGGGCAATGTCCGGGAACTGGAACACGTGCTGGAGCGGGGAGCCATTCTTGCCGGGGACGAGTCCGTGATGACCGCTGCGGAGATCGACTTCGGGCTGACCGTGAATTGAGCTGATCGGGAGGAGCCAGGGATGGAACTGCAGATTGAAACGCGCTTGAGCGATCAGTTGACCCGCTATCTTGACCTGGCCACCAGCCAGGCCAAGCTGACCGCGGCCAACATGGCGAATATCGATACGCCCGGGTACCGCGCCATCGGCATGGACTTCGAAGCAGAGATGCGGCAGGCCATGGATGGGGTGGACCAGGGAAAGCCTCCCCGGCCGGTGCGGCTCAAGGCGGTGGATGGCCTGATTGCGCGGCCGGACGGCAACAACGTCTCGATGGATCGCGAGGGCTTAAACCTGGCCGAGGCGCAGTTGAAATTCAAGACCGGGGTGGCTTTGCTACGACAGGAGTATCAGCGGGTGATGGACGCCATTCACTCTGACAGCAAGTGAGCCGGCATAAGAGAGATGAGGGCGCGAAATGAACCTATTTGGATTAATGGATACCTCAGGCGGAGCGATGCAGGCCGAACGGATGCGGGCCGAGGTGGTGGCGGCCAACATGGCCAATGCGGAGACCACGCACACCGCGGCAGGCGGGCCGTACAAGCGCCAGCACGTGATCTTCAGCGCCAGCCAGGGCGACCCGGGGTTCTTGGACTCGCTGGCGACAGCTTCGGGGGCGGCATCGGCAGCGACCGGTCTTCAATCGTCTGGATTGAGCGGCGCGGGAGCTGTGGCTCCTGGAGTGCAGATTACAGGCGTGGTCGAGGATACAGCTCCCCCGCTGGTCCGCTACGATCCAGGCCATCCCGACGCGGGGCCGGATGGGCTGGTCGCATATCCGGACATTAATCCGCTCACAGAGATGGTGGACCTGATGGGGGCGACACGTGCATACGGCCTGAACAGTTCTGCCGTGCAGGCTGAAAAGGGAATGATCACCGCGGCCTTGGAGATTGCCAAGTCCTAGTGGGGCAACGGCAGGGAGTAAGGGAAGCGGGTGGTACGAAGTGCACGAGGTGGACCGATGCAGGCTGGATTGATTTCAATGAGCGCAGTGACGCCGGCGCTTTCAGGTTTGGCCGGTTCCGCCGCGGCGGCGGCATCCGCCGGAAGCCAGGCGGCAGCGCCATTTGGGGATTTGCTGACCGATGCTGTGGGCCAGGTCAATCAACTCGAGAATCAGGCCCACGCGGCCGTCTCCGGCTTGATGACCGGGACGGGAGTGGATGTGCACCAGGCGATGATCGCCACGGAAAAAGCCAGCATGGCCTTTGAGCTGGCGCTGGCGGTACGCAACAAGGCGGTCCAGGCCTACCAGCAGGTGATGGGAATGCAGTTCTAGCCTGCATGTCTGCGGTGGGGCGCGTTTCCGGAGGTTGAGCCGGGTTGGGTTGCGCTGCGGGCTGGGTTTGAGCATTTGGGCTGAGTTTAAACAGTAGGGCGGACGGGGAAAGCGGCGGGACGCGGAACGATGGCCACCGGGACACAGTTGGAGAAGAGCGCGCCGGCCTTGCCTGGTCAGGCTCAGTGGACTGACCGGCTCGGAGGCCTGTGGACGCTGACCCGGATCCGCTGGGCGGGCATGCAGCCTGCCGCACGCGGCTGGACATTGGCTGCCGCCGGGATGCTGCTCGCGCTTGTCGGAGGCCTGCTCTGGTTCGGGTTGCGAACTGACTGGCGCACCCTCTATGCCGACCTTGATCCGGAAGATGCACGCCAGACCGGCCTGGTTCTTACCCAGGCGCAAATTCCATTCGAGCCCACTCCCAACGGCACGGGGATACGAGTTCCGGCGGCGCAACTGGACAAGGCGCGACTGGCGACGGCGGCCAAGGGAGGCGTCAAGAGCGGGCGGCTGGGCTTTGAGATCTTCGACAAGCCCAATTGGGTGGGCTCGGAGTTCGACGAACAGGTGAATTACCAGCGGGCATTGGAAGGCGAACTGGAGCATACGGTGGGGTCGCTGGCGGATGTCGAGTCGGCCCGGGTTCACCTGGTGCTGGCACACGACTCGCTCTTTCGTGAATCGGAACGTCCAGCCAAGGCCTCGGTGGTGATCAAGCTGCGCCACCGTTCGTTGGCCGACGGCGAGCCGGAGGCGATTCGCAACCTGGTTGCCTCGGCCGTGGACGGCCTGACTCCGGACCGGGTGGTGCTGGTGGACGCGGCCGGCAATCTGCCGCTGGGACCCAAGACCGCCGATGCCCTGCGGTTGGGCGCCGAAGAAGCCTTGGAGCAAAAACTCATTGCCACGCTCGAGCCGGTGACCGGTGCAGGAAATGTCCGCGCCTCGGTCACGCTGGATTACAACCCGGCAGCCACCGATGAGACCCAGGAAAACTACGACCCCGATCAGACCGTCACCCTCTCGATGCAGCGCACCGAGCAGACGGCTGGCGCGCAACCGGTGGCTTCAGGGGTTCCCGGCACCGCGTCAAATGCGCCCAACTCCCAGGCATTGCCCGTGTATCCGCAGCAAACGACGCCACCCCAATCGGCCAAGACCGAGTCGGGGACCTACGGAGCATCGAAGACGGTGCGCCATATTGTCGAGAACCCGGGCCGGGTGCGGCGGATGACGGCGGCGATTGTGGTCAACGACCGGCTGGCGCAGGCGGCGGGAAGGGGCAGAGCGGCCCAATGGCAGACGCGTTCCACCGATGAGGTGCGCAACCTGACCGCGCTGGCCCAGGCCGCCGTGGGTTTCGATGCGGCCCGCGGAGATCTGTTGACGGTGGAAGATTTGCCCTTCGATGAAAATCGATCGCAGCAGCCCCTGACCGCTCTCGGGCAGTTTCTGGGTGCGGCGGAAGGGTCGCCGGTTCTGGTCAAGTACGTTGCGCTGCTGGCCGGTTTGCTGCTGGTCGTGGCTTTTGGCGTGCGTCCTCTAGTCCGCCAGACCACCGCGAGTGCGAGCAGTAAGGGCAGCAAAGAGCTGGAGGCCAATTCGGTGGCTGCTGTCCAGCCGGCTTTGAAGCCCCCGGAGCCCGTAGAGGCAGATCCGGAGAGGCTGAGGAGCCAGGAGATCTTCGAGCAGGTAACCGGACACTTGAAGCGAGAACCCACGCAGAGCTCGCGCCTGCTGCAAAGTTGGATTCACTCCGACTAGACCGGAAGAACGCAAGGTGGAATGCGGCAACCCGGAAAAGGGCGGACCGCGAGCGGCAACAAAGACACTTTTGGGCAGGGAAGGACCAGGGCCTTGGCAGAGCAGGGGAACGAGAGCGGGACGCAGCGCCGCCGACTGGCGGGGAACATGAACGGACTGCGCAAGGCGGCCATTCTGCTGGTGGCCGTGGGCGAGGGTCTGGCCAAAGAGATTCTGCGTGCGCTGCCCGAGGCGGATGTGCAGCGGCTGACCGAGGAACTGGCCGACCTGCGCGGTGTGCCGCCCGAGCTCTCAGCCGAGGTTCTGGAGGAGTTCTGGCAACTGCTGGAGACGCAGAACTTCATGATCCATGGGGGCCTGGACTACGCCAGTCGCCTGCTTGTGGATACCTTTGGCAAGGAGCGGGCCGATGATCTGTTGATGCTGGTCCGCCGCTCGCAAGAGGCCGCCCAGGGCAACCTGGCCAAGCTGCAGCGCACCGATCCACAGCAACTGGGCAAGCTGCTGGACTCCGAGCACCCGCAGACCATCGCCCTGGTGCTGGCGCATCTCGATCCGCGCCGGGCATCGATGGTGCTGGACAACCTGAGCGAAGAGCACAAGGTGGTCTCGATTCAGCGGCTGGCGGAGATGCGCCAGTTCTCGCCGGAGATGGCGCAGAAGGTAGCGCATATCCTGCACCGCCGCCTGGAGAGCGTCGGGGACACGGCGCGCAAAAGTTATTCCGGCTTCAAGGCGGTGGCCGACCTGTTGAACCGGCTAAATGCCGAGGAGTCGAAGAAGATTCTGGAGACCATTGAAGACGGTCAGCCGGAACTGGCGCTCAGCATCCGCAACCTGATGTTCACCTTCGAGGACCTGGTGACGGTTCCACCGGCCACCATCCGCGAGATCGTCTCTGGAGTGGACAAGCGGCAGCTGGCCCTTGCCCTGCGCGGCGCCAACGATGAGTTGCGGGCGCAGATTTTCAAGTCAATGAGTTCACGGGCCGTGGAGATGCTGAAGGAAGACATGGAAGTGCTGGGCCCGGTGCGCTCGCGCGAAGTGATGCAGGCCCAGCAGGAGATCCTCAACCTCGCCCGGCGGCTGGAAGCAGAGGGCAAGGTGGTTCTGAAACTGGAGACCGGGGACGAGATGCTGGCTTGAAAGCAGTTGTCAGTGAACAGTATTCAGGGTACGGAGAAGCCGGGAGAGATTTACTGGCGATCCGTAGTCCGACATGCGGCTGCCAGTGATCGCTGAGCACACTTCGCGCACAACGGACAGTTTCCGGAGAAAGGGTCTGCAACTGGGATGGGGATGACGCGAGAGATTGAGGTTTTCGAATATCCGGCCGGCCCGGACTCGCCTCTCCCGGCCTGGGCAGGATGGGGGGCGGCGGAGGAACCACACGATACGACGGAAGGGGACCAGGCAACGCGCGGAGCTGTCGAGGCCCAGGTGCGTTCCGAACTCGACCAACGGCTGGCTGAGGAGACGCGGCGCGCGTTCGAAGCCGGCAGAGAACGAGGCCGCATTGAGGGGAGGCAGACTGAGTCCGAATCGCGAAATGCGGCAGAGGCGGCGAGAGAAGAACGTCAGGTGCGGCAGCTTGCCCGTCTGGCCGAGAGCTTTGCCGTGGAGCGCGACCGTTACCTGCAGGTGGTCGAGCAGGAAGTGGTGAAGCTGGCTCTTGCGGTGGCGGCCCGCATTTTGCGCCGCGAAGCGCAGATGGACCCCCTGCTGCTGACCGGGGCGGTACGGGTGGCGCTGGGCCAGCTTGCGGCTACAACCGAAGTGAGGTTACGGGTGCCAAAGGCCGATCTGGAGCTGTGGACGGAGGCCATCAACCTGCTGCCCAACCTGGCTCTGAAGCCCACCGTCGAGGCCGACGAAGGAATGCGTCTTGGCGATTGCGAGATCGAGACCGGGATGGGCTCGGTGGACCTGGGGATTCGAGCCCAGCTGGGCGAAATCGAGCGCGGCTTCTTCGACCGCGCTGGCGGACGGAGGGCGGAGGCGGTTTCGAGCTCCGAAGCGCCTCACGGCGGCGGCCGAGAGGTTCACACGTGAAGGCGCAAGATTCAACGCAGCTGTCCCGCTACTTTGCGTGCTTGGAGCGCGGACAGCCCTGGCGCTGGCGGGGGCAGGTTCTGGAATCGGTGGGACAGACCATCGAGTCGGCGGGCCCGCCGGCATCGGTCGGCGAGTGCTGCGAGATTGTGGACCAGTTCGGCGGCCGGCACCTGGCCGAGGTGATCGGCTTTCGCGGCACGAATGTTCTGTCAATGCCGGTCGAGAGCACCGAAGGCATTCGTTTCGGCAACCCGGTGGCGGCCCTGGGTGTTAGCCCGGAGTTGGAGGTGGGGCCGGCGCTGATGGGCCGGGTCTTGAACGCTCTGGGCGAGCCGATCGACGAGGGCCGGCCGCCGCTAACTTCCATGACGCTTCCGCTCGACGGAGCGGTGCGCTCGCCGATGGACCGGGTACCGATTCGCACCCCGTTGGGCACGGGAATTCGTGTCCTCGATGCACTTTTGACCGTGGGCCGCGGCCAGCGGGTGGGCATCTTCGGTGGCTCGGGGGTGGGCAAGAGCACCTTGATTGGCATGATGACCCGCAACACGGAGGCCGATGTCACCGTGGTGGGACTGGTAGGAGAGCGTGGCCGCGAGGTGGGCGAGTTCCTCGAGGATTCGCTCGGGGTTGAAGGCCGGGCGCGGTCGGTGGTGGTGGTCTCGACCTCCGATCAGTCGCCGCTGATGCGGATGCGGGCGGCGCTTGCGGCAACCACAGCGGCCGAGTATTTTGCAAGCCAGGGAAAGCATGTGCTGCTGGTTTTGGACTCGCTGACTCGCTTCGCCATGGCCGCCCGGGAGATCGGTCTGGCGGCCGGAGAGCCGCCGACGAACAAGGGCTATACGCCCTCGGTGTTTACGCGGCTGGCGCGCCTGGTGGAGCGGACCGGGCAGTTTCGGATCGGATCGATTACCGCTTTTTATACGGTTCTGATGGAGGGCGACGACCAGCAGGACCCGCTGGTAGATGCAGTGCGCGCGCTGCTGGACGGCCACGTGGTGCTCTCCCGCAGCCTGGCGGCCGAGGGCTGGTATCCGCCCATCGAAGTGCTGGACTCGATCAGCCGGTTGATGCCGGCCGTGGCTGGGCCCGAACATCGCGAACAGGCAGCCTTATTGCGAAGGCTGATGTCGGTCTACGCGCGTTCCGAGGACCTGGTGCGGATCGGGGCGTACAAACCGGGAGCCGATCCGGACCTGGACCGGGCCTTGCGCGCCCGGGAGCCAATGCGGAACTTCATGACCCAGGAATCCAGCGAGCAGGTGTGCCTTTCCGACGCCCTGCGCCGCCTGGCCGATCTGGCCGCGGAGGTGTGAAGAATGGCAGTCTCATTCGCCTTGCGCCGGTTGCTTCGAATCCGGGAGCTCGAGGAGGAGCAACGCAAACTTGCGCTGGAATCGGCAGCAGCGCAGCTCAACCGTATGAGAAGCACCCTGGCGGCCAATGTGGAGCGCAACCGCAAGGGGCGCGCCCTGGTGGCCGAGAGCGCCCGGTCGGGAGAATTGCCCGATCGGCTGGCCGGCGTTGTGGAGACGCGTCTGGCACTTCGCAGCGAGGCGATCTTGGCGCCGCGCATCGCCAGTGCGGAACTGCAGTCGGCCGCCCTGCGGCAGGAGTACCTTGCCAAACGAGTGGAGCGGCGGCAGGCCGAGACCCTGATTGGCGAGACCGAAGCCCAGGACGAAGCGGAGAGCGAGCGGCGCGCGCAGCAGGCCCTGGATGACTGGTATGGCAATCGGACCCAACGGGAGCCGCGACAGCGGAAGCCGGCATAAGGACTTGAGGGGAAATCGGCCGGCAATGCGCGCAGCTTCCTGATTCGGGATCGTCGATCCCAATCCTGACAATGCTCTAACCCTTCACCCGCGGCTTTTGGCAAAGCATCTGCACTGAACCGTTCCATGACCGTTGCCGCAGCGCCGATTTCTGGGCAAGCAGGAGTGGAGGTTTCCCTGAAGGGCAGGACGTCTTTCGGGCAGCCGGGCGAGGAGGGCTTTCGCTCGGGATGGCAGGAGCTGTTGGCCACAATCAACGCGGACAACGAACCATCGAGTGGGAGCGAGGCCGAAAAGACGACCAGCGGCCAAGGCACTGTCGGGGGCACTCGGGAGATTGAGGAGGGTGCACCTTCGGCGAGTATGCATTCGGCCAGTGGCAATGTCGGCTTCGGCCATGCAAATGCCGGGGTCGCACGGAGCTTGAAAGCCAACGTCCGGGCAAGCAGAGAGTTGGCGGGATCTGTTGAGCGCACGGAGCTCTCCTCCAGGGAGCCTGAGGGCAATTCAAACCAGACGAACGGCGTCACCAAGTCGCCTGAGAAAAGTATCCCCGCCAAAACGGCCGTAGAAGAACAGACAGCCCAGACCCCTTCCTCAGTTTCTTCTCAGGTACCGGCGCTTGCCGCGGCCCTGGCCGCAGAGGCTCTCAGCGCGCCTTCAACGAATACAAAACAAGTGGTCCTCACTCCGGACAAGGCCGATGAGTCAGGGGAAGCGGTCATAGGCGGCCTGGAAGGTGCAGAGCGAGGGGCCAAGGTTGCTCTATTCAAAAGAAACGAGAGTTTGGCGGACGCCCATTTGTCTCAAACTCCAGCTCATGGACAAGCGTCCATTGACGCAACGACGCATGCTCCAACGAGGAACGAAAAGTTGCAGGCGGAGTCACCGGAAAGCGATTCGGTAGCGGGAACCGGGTTGAACTCGGCCGATGGTGTGAAAAATCAGGCTGCAACGGAATTGCCGGCTGCGTTGAGCGCGAGAATCGCAGCCGGCCGCAAGGAGCCGGGGCCCGAACTCACAGTGCCGGAAGCCACGGCGGCAATGGCAACGAGCGCCGAAGGTTTGGCAAGCCCGGCCATCACTGCGCAATCGCGGGTCAGCCAAAACAACGCGAGTTCTTCAATCGCGGGTAGACACGGCATTGCCAATGGCGGGCGCACCCCGGGGACCTCTTCGATCGCTTCGACTCGTTCTGTGGTGACCAGTGTGCCAACCCAGCATGGATCTGGCGTCACCGGCATGCAGTCGCCTGCTGCGACTGAGGAGAACGCCGGTTGGGCTCTTGGACGGGATATCTCTTCAACGCGCGGAACTGCGGGTTCGGCCAGCGATGGCGCGTTGGAACATGGCAGTGCGACTGCCGGAACGGCCAACCGGGACACTTTCTCCGCACTGGACACGGAGTCAGCGGCTCGGGGCTCTACGTGGATTCATGCCGGGGCGCGCAGTGCCGAAGCCGGCTACCAGGACGCCTCGTTGGGCTGGGTCGGCGTTCGGGCAGATCTGGGAGCCAGCGGCATCCATGCATCGCTTGTGCCCGCCACGGCCGACGCGGCACAGGCCCTGGGAGGCCACCTGGCAGGATTGAATGCGCACCTTGCAGAGCGACACACTCCGGTTGAGACGTTAACGCTGGCGGCGCCCGAAAACCAGGGAGCAGATGCGGGGACGAATTCGGGAGCGAATCAGGACATGCGGCAGGGAACTGGGCAGGGCTCGGAAGGGGGCCAGCAATCGGGCGCAGGGAGCGAAACGGCAGTCATTCAGCCAGTTGTTCCGGCGGCGATCCGGTCATCATCCGGTGGGGCGAAGGATGGGCTGCCGATGTCCGGGCGAGCGGGGACTCACATTTCGGTCATGGCTTGAGGCCTCAAGGGAAGTTGAACCATGCGCCGGCAAAATCGAGGCCGGCAGAAGAAAGAGGGCAAGGATGGCAGCAGCAGCGACAGGAATCTGGAATCACCACGCGGCATCGGCCGGGGCGCTGGCCGGCGCCAAGGCAGTTCCCATGGCGGGGCCGGGCAGCGGAACCAGCAGCACAGGAAGCACCAGCACTTCAACCAGCGACTCCGCCACCATCTCAGCCAACGACTTTCTCACCTTGCTGGTGACCGAGATGCAGAATCAGGACCCGACTGCGGACACCGATCCGAACGAATACATCAACCAATTGGTGAACGTGAACAGCCTGGAACAACTGATTTCGATCAACCAGAATCTCTCAACTGCCCTGGGCGTCTCGAGCACGAGTTCCAGCGGCACTTCGACCGATGCTTCCGTTGCGGGCAAAGGGGCAACCCGTGCAGCCTCAGGGGCGTCAGGAGCAACGCACCAGGGAAGCATTCCCGCCGGAGCTCAATCTGCCGCTGCGGCAGGGTCAACCGGTGGGGCAAAGGTTGCGCCGGGAAATCTGAGTGTTCCCGAGACCAAGCCGGCGGCTCATCGCGTGGCAAGCGCCCTGAATGGGCGGCCGCACGCGCACGCTTCAACGTCCGCTCTTTAGTTTTCCAACGGAGCAAGTTTTCAGCCGGCCCGGCGGGCAGGCATCAACCTGAAACGACAGCAAGAGGAGACTGACCATGGCAAGTTTTTTCATACCCCTTACCGGCCTTCAATCCGATTCAACGGCACTGAACACCATCGCCAACGATTTGGCCAACATGAACACCACGGCTTTCAAGGGTCAGTCAGTGAATTTTTCTGACCTCTTCTATCAGCAGATTGGCTCGGCCGGCTCGGGCGACCCGATCCAGGTGGGCGCCGGCGTGCAGGTTTCCTCGATTGAAACCGCCTTCGCGCAGGGTTCTATCAACTCCACCGGCAACTCAACCGATGTGGCTCTGAATGGCAGCGGCTTTTTTGTGCTGAGCAATGGCGACGGGGAAGAATATACCCGGGCCGGCAATTTCTCGCTTGATTCGAACGGCAACCTGGTCACACAAAACGGCCTGGGGGTGATGGGTTATCCGGCGACAGACGGCGTGGTCAACACCAGTGCGCCGCTGACGGCTATAAGTGTTCCAGTGGGCCAGGTAGAGCAGCCGCAGGCCACTTCAACCTTCAGCATGATGACCAACCTGGATGCTGGCGCGGAATCTGGCACGTCGTTCCCGGCGCAGGTGACGGTCTATGATTCGCTGGGAATCAGCCACGTGGCGACCGTGACGTATACCCAGACCGGCACGAACACGTGGAGCTACTCCGCCGCCTTGCCGGCCGCGGACTTTACTTCAGGAACATCGACCCCGGTAACCGGAACCATGAGCTTTGACTCCAGCGGAAATCTGGTCTCGGTGACTCCAACAGGCGGTTCAGCTACGACGGTTGGCACAGCAGCGGGGGACACATCGACGATCGCCGTGGACTTCTCCGGGCTGGCAGACGGCGCGGCCAACCTGGGCATGAAGTGGAACCTGCTGGGCAGCAGTGGAACGCCGGCGATCAGCCAGGTGTCGGCAGCCTCTGCCGTGTCTTCCACTTCGCAGGACGGGTACGCCAGCGGGCAATACCAGAGCTTCACCATTGCCTCGGACGGCACGGTATCGGCCACCTTCTCCAACGGGCAGGAAAAGGCAGTTGGGCAGCTTGCATTGGCCAACGTGGCCAATGTGCAGGGACTGCAGATGCTTGGCGATGGCGACTACGCCACAACGATAGCCAGCGGGACCGCCTCCATTGGAACTTCGGGCGCCGCTGGGCTCGGTACGCTGCAGGACGGAGCGCTCGAGGAGTCCAACGTGAATATCTCCGCCGAGTTTTCTGACCTGATCATCGCTCAGCGCGCGTTCGAGGCGAACTCAAAGGCTGTAACTACCTTCGACACCGTGACGCAAGAGACCATCAACATGATCCACTAATTTGGAGACTGGGCGGCCTGCGGGCCGCCCTGCATTTCATCAAGCGGGTCGAGTCGCGGTGCTGGTAGGATGCGAGACAAGCAGTTTTGAAAGTCTCAAAGCCAGGAGCCAACGCCGTGCGCCTCGTCCTTCTCACGATTGTCGCCATCTCCCTGGCCCCGGCAGCAGGAGCTGCCCAGTCAGTTCCTGCTGCCATTTATACGGATCCGGCGCCGGATGCCGCGCACCCTGCCGCGATGGCGGTTCTTCATATTCCGAGCCATGGCGAACTGATCAACGGAGTGGCCTACACGCCCTCCGGAGCCGGGCCGCATCCGGCGCTGGTCATCTGCCACGGATTGCCGGGAAACGAAAAGAACCTGGATCTTGCGCAAGCCGTGCGGCGCGCGGGGTGGGTTACTGTAACTTTCAACTATCGCGGTTCCTGGGGCAGCCCAGGGGTCTTCCGGTTTGCCCAGAACCTGGAGGATGCGGATGCGGTTCTGGCGTATTTGCGCGAGCCGGCAAATGCGGCGCGGCTGGGCGTGGATACCAAACGCATTGCCATCGCCGGCCATAGCATGGGTGGATGGGTGACTGCGCATACTGCCGCGCACGATCATGGGCTGATTGGCGCGGTGCTGATCAGCGCTGCCGACATGGGAGCCATGGGCGAGACGCCGCGTGAACGCGTCGTCTCAATCATGGCAGATAACAGAGAGGCCTTGGCTGGTGTTACCGCCGAGAGCATGGCCGACGAAGTGATTGCCAACGCCAAGGCGTTCGGGTTTGCGAATTGCGTGGATGGGCTGACGCAAACGCCTCTGCTGGTGCTCTCGGCTGACGATGGGCTCGCACCAGGAACCGATGCGCTGGTGAAGTCCATCGCAGCAAAGGGCGGCAAAAAGGTGACCTCGATCCATGTGGCTACCGATCATGGCTGGTCAGACCACCGCGTCTACCTCGAGAGCGCGATCATCAACTGGCTGGCGGGGCTCAAGTAGGGGCCGGTGGGGATCATTCACAATTGCCGGGCACGGACTTCGATAAACAGTCCTTTGCCGCACGCCAGTTCCTTTCCGTGAGCGTTAAGAATCTTCGCCTCGGCCCAGTGCTTGCGGCCTTCGCTGCGGACGATGCGACCCTCCAGGCGGAGGGGAGTGTCCGATGGAACCGGGCGCAAGTATTCCGCCTCCAACTGGCGGGTCATTGCGCTTACGCCGAGCGCTCGAACGGCCTTGCTCATGGCTTCGTCCAGCAGGGTAGCGATGATTCCGCCGTGCAAATAGCTGGGGTGGCCGTTGAATGTGGCCGGAATGTTGGCTGGACAAACCACGGTACCGTCCTCGGCGCGGAAAAACTCCAGATGGAGTCCGGTGGGATTGGCGGGGCCGCAGCCGAAGCAGCGATTCTGTGCGGAATGGGCAAAGGGGGTCAGGTTCTCCGGTTCGTGAGTCATCGATCTCCAGGTTACAGTTGCTAAACGTAGTTTCTTGAAGAATTTATGCTCGTTCGCGCAGACTTTCTTTGCCATGGAGCATCGAAAGACTGGAGGTACTGTTTGATCATGATGGATAGGCGAAGTGCAATCAAGCATTTGGGCGGTGCGGCAAGCGCGCTGCTTTTGGCTGAATCTCTGCGTTCTGAAGGACTCCTCAGCGGCCAGGCACCCGCCGCACCCGCACCGGGCCCTCCCACCGGCCCATTTACGCTGCCGCCTTTGCCCTACGCTTACGATGCGTTGGAGCCGAGCTTCGATGCGGCGACGATGCATCTGCACCACGACAAGCACCATCAGGCCTATGTGAACAACCTGAACATCGCTGCGGCCGCCCATCCGGAGCTGGCCGGCAAGACGGTTGAAGAGATCGTCACCAATCTGAACGCTCTGCCAGAGGCCGTGCGCACCGCTGCCCGCAACCAGGGGGGAGGCCACCTGAACCACTCCCTTTGGTGGCCGATGCTGGGCAAGGGCGGCGCCGCACCTACGGGCGAGCTGGCCAAGGCCATTGACGCCAAGTTTGGGTCCCTCTCCACCTTCCAGGACAAGCTGACTGCGGCGGCGATGAGCGTCTTCGGCAGCGGCTGGGCATGGCTGGTGAAGATGCCGGACGGGACGCTGGCCATCGAGACCACGCCCAACCAGGACAGCCCGCTCACGCTGGGCCACAAGCCGGTGCTGACGGTGGATGTGTGGGAGCACGCCTACTACCTGAAGTACCAGAACAAGCGCGCCGACTACGTGAAGGCGTTCTTCAGCGTGGTCAACTGGGATTATGTAAGTGGGCAGTTTGCTCAGAAGGCGTAAGACGGATTTGGCTGTTTGTTTCCGGCGTCCCGCTAAAGACGCGCTGATTCGTATCGGATTGGCGGCTGGTTTGGGTCTCGGGCTGGCCGCCTGTCATCGCTCACCGATGCTCACGCAACAGCAAGCGGAGGGCAAACACCTCTACCAGGTGCGCTGCGCGCATTGCCACGAGGAGAACGACCTGGCGCTGAAGAAAGTTCCTCCAGATCTGCATGGGCTCTTTGAACGCAAGACACTGCCCAGCGGCATTCCAGCGACGGATGCCGCGGTACGGCAGAATGTTCTTGCCGGCAGGGGATTGATGCCGGGGTTCGCGGGACGATTCACCGAGGAGCAGATGGCTGCGCTGCTGGCTTACCTTCATACCGGGTTGCGTTAGGGGCTACTCATAACGGATCGCCGTCATCGGGTCGACGCCGGCGGCGCGGCGGGCTGGAAGGGTGCAGGCAACGGCAGCGACCAGCATGAGCGTAAGAGCAGACGCGGCAAGCAGCAGGGGATTGCGCGCACTTTCGGCGTCCCACGTGGCCATGACCTTGTTCAGCGCGAGGGTCAAAACAACGCCTCCCAAAATGCCGCCACCCACACTGGCTGCCATGGAGCGGAAGACGATGGCCAGCACATGGCCGCGCTGTGCGCCAAGCGCAATGCGAATTCCGAACTCGTTGGTGCGTTGCACAACCGTGTAGGAAACCACGCTATACAGACCCACTGCTGCCAATGCCAGGGCCAGGGTGGCAAAAGCTCCGAAGAGCCACGCCAGCAGGCGGCCCCGCGCCCATTCCGGTTGATCCATGATCCAATGCTCAAGGTCTTGAACCTGGCCTGCGGTTTGCTGGTCGTGATCGACGGAGTTAACCTTGGCCTGGATGGCGTGAAGCAAGGTAAGGGGCGGAACCTGGGAACGTACCAGGATTTGCGTCCACATGCGCATCGAGAGCGTGTAAGGAACGAAGGCTTCGGGAAGGATGGGCTTTGCCAAGCCGTCGTTGCGCTTGTCGGCAATGACACCCACGATCAGAAGCCAGCCGTTTGCGCCCGGGGCCAGCAGGTTGTAAGGCGGCTGGTCCTGCATGCTGGGCGACTTGAGCATGTGGCCCACCGCGTCTCCGTTGGGAAAGTACCTGCGGGCAAAGGTCTGGTTGACGACGGCCACCAGCGCGCCATGCTGGTTTTCGTCCCTGCTCCAGATGCGGCCCTGAACCAGCGGAATGCGCAGAGCCGGGAAATATTCAGGACTGACGAAGTTGAGCCGCGAAGGCTGGTTCTGCAAGGCGGACTGGCCTTGAATTTCGAATGTGGTGCTGTTGCCATTGGAAGGCGGCGTGGCGTTGGTGGAGATGGCGGCCATGGTCACGCCGGGAACCTCAGCCGCTTTGGACCGCAACTGTTCGAAGTAGGCGGACCGCTCTGCCCATGTCTTGTAGGTGCCATCGTGCACGGGAATTCCAACCGACATGATGTTATGTGGATCGTAGCCGAGCGGGATGTTGAGCAGGCGGATGAAGCCTTCCGTGGCCGCTCCAGCGCCGGCCAGCATCAGCAGCGTCAGCGCGATTTGACCAGCGATCAGCGTGTTGTGGGTTCGGCGTCCCTGGACGCTGCCCGCCACTTTGCGCGCAGTTGACTGGAGGGCCCGGCTCGCGTCCGTGCGCGCCAGGTGCAGCGCGGGCCAAAGTCCGAAAAGGAGGCCCGTGGCGACGGCCAGGGCGGTGCTGAACAAGAGCACGGGAAGGTTGATCCGGATGGCGGCTTCGTGCGGAAACGAGTAGGGCGGCAAGCCGGCCACAATCAATTGCAGCGATTTGTAGGCCAACAGGACGCCAAGCGCTGCGCCGGTGAGCGAAAGCAGCAACGACTCGGTGAGTAACTGGAGGATGATCCGGCCGCGGCTTGCACCAATGGCCGAGCGCAGCGCAAATTCGTGCTGCCGCGCGGTGGCGCGGGCCAGCAGCAAGATAGACACGTTTCCGCAACCAATCAGCAGCAGGAAGGCTACGGCTCCGAAAAGCAGGTAAAGCGTGCCGCCAAGATCCTTCAGGTAGTCCTCATTCAGACCGACGACATGCACGCGAAATTTCTGGATTGGAAAGTGCTTGGGCGTGCTTTTAGCGAATTGCTCGATCAGCGGCTGCAAGGCCGCGTCCGCCTGGGCGTGCGTAACACCGGGCTTGAGGCGCGCGCCAACATAATAGTCCAGGGTCGGATCCTGGGTGATCTTTTGCGGAACGTAGACGTCGGAGTCGAACCAGGTAAATCGCGGCGCCGCGACGCCGACGATGGTGTAGTTCTTGTGGACCATCTGCATGGTTTGGCCCACAACGGCCGGGTTACCGCCAAAGTGGCGCTTCCAAAACTTGTAGCTGAGGACCACCACCGGCTGCGGATCCTGGCCGTCGATGGCATCGGACGGTTGCAGGCCGCGGCCCAGAGCTGGCGGCACGCCAAAGTAGTTGAATGCGTTTGAACTCAAATAGCCGGCTTCGACATCTTCGGGCAAGTCGCTGCCGGTCACCGTAAGGCTCCAGCCGTCGGCCACAAAGGCGTCATCGATGACCGGCGACTTTCTAATCTCCTGCCATTGCGCCCCGGTGAGCCCGAAGCCGCGCGGCTCTCCGGCTGGCTCCTGGATGCGCAAGTGGATCATGCGGTCTGCGCCGGCGTAGGGATAGGGGTCCATCAGGATGGCGTAGACCACGCTGAACACCGCAGTTGTGGCTCCGATGCCAAGGGCCAGGGAGATGATTGCGGTGAGCGTGAACCCCGGCATCTTGACCAGTTGCCTGAATCCGTAGCGGATGTCCTGAAGCAAACTTCTCATGTCGGGTTCTGTTCTCCTGGAGAGTCAAGATGGGATCAGGTTGGGCGAAAGGTGCGGGACCGTGCCGGGAAGGAAAGAGCACGTTGATGGCCATCGGTTACGACTCCAAGTCATTGATTCCATAAGGTGAGGCGCGCAGTAGGGCCTCGCAGCTGTTCATTTCCAAGGATGCGGTGTTCGCAAATGAACGCTCCGGTGGGCACGCGGGCTGGATGGCGGCGTTGGTGACCCGAATCAGGCTATACTCGGGATGTTATGGCATCCGAGAAAACCTTCTACTTAGAGACGTTCGGCTGCCAGATGAATGCCCATGACTCGGAAAAGGTCATTGGCACATTGCAGGAGCAGGGCTACCGGCGGGTCGAAAGCGAAGAAGACGCCGGGCTGATCCTTTACAACACCTGTTCGATCCGCGATAAGGCAGAGCAGAAGGTATTCAACCGCCTCAACGACTACAAGAAACTGCACAAGGCCGGCAAGCGCTTCGGCGTGCTGGGATGCGTGGCTCAGCAGGAGGGCGAGAAGATCTTCGAGCGGGCGCCGTACGTCTCGCTGGTCTCGGGATCCGCCTCCTACCGCAAATTGCCTGAGATGCTCACGCGCCTGGAAGCCGGCGAGACCCGAATCACCGGTCTCGACGACCGCCAGACCGACGAGACATTCGAGACCGAGTTTGCCGCTCGCACCAATCCGTGTCGGGCGTATATCACCATCATCGAGGGCTGCGACAAGTTTTGCGCTTACTGCGTGGTGCCATACACCAGGGGCAAGGAGCGCAGCCGCGGGTCGAATTCGGTTTTGGAGGAGGCCCGTCGCATTGCGGACCAGGGATTTACCGAGATCCAGCTTCTGGGCCAGAACGTGAACAGCTACCGCGACCCGGAAGGGAAGCGGAGCTTCGCGGAACTGCTTGCGGCTGTCGGGCAGGTAGCGGGAATCCGCCGGGTGCGCTTCACGACCAGTCACCCGCGCGACTTTACCCGGGACATTGTGGAGGTCATTGACGCCGTTCCGACGCTCTGCGACCACGTCCATCTTCCCGTGCAGTCTGGTTCCTCAAGGATTCTGAAGGCAATGGCTCGGGATTACACCGTTGAGTGGTACCTGGAGCGCATCGCCTGGATCAAGGCTGCGCGACGGCCAATTTCGATTTCGACAGACATTATTGTCGGCTTCCCCGGAGAAACTGCGGATGATTTGATCCAGACCATGGACCTGCTGGAACAGGTCGAGTACGATTGCGTTTTCGGGTTCAAGTACTCAATGCGGCCCAACACCCCGGCACTCACCATGATCGATTCCATCGCGGAGACGGAGAAAGCACGCAGGCTTCAAGTGTTGCTTGACCGTCAGCGAGAGATTCAGAGAGTTAATTACGCCAAGCATTTAGGGCAGATAATGGAAGTAATGGTTGAGGGATACAATCCGGCCCGCCAACAAGTCACCGGCAGAAGTAGTCAGAACAAGCCGGTGAACTTTACCTGCGCGCAGCCCATTGCGCCGGCGCCGGGCAGCTACCTTCAAGTGAAAATCACCGCCACGCACCCGAACAGTCTGGTGGGTGAGGCCGTCTAACATATGAGGCGTGCACTGGAAAGGGAAGTCATGGATATCGAGGTTCGGATACGCGGGCTGATGATGGATCCGGCTACTAACATGCCCATCGTGGTGCTTAAAGACGTGGCTTCCGATACGGTAATGCCCATCTGGGTTGGGATCTTTGAGGCCAATGCAATTGCTATCGAGATTGAGAAGGTGGCGGCGCCGCGGCCCATGACGCACGATTTGACGCGGAATCTTCTTCGCCATTTGAATGCCCAGTTGGAGCGCGTCGTCATCAACGAACTCAGGGACGATACTTTTTTTGCGATCCTTTGGCTTCGGCAGGGAGATGAGGCGGTGACCATCGACGCCCGGCCTTCCGACGCCATCGCTTTGGCGTTGCGCGCAGATTGCCCGATTTACGTCTCGGAACAGGTGATGCAAACCGCCAAACTGAACACCTCAGGACCGCCGGAAGGCCCCACGGCCGAGCAGTTGCGCGGCTGGCTTGAAGGCCTGAACGACGAGGATCTGGGCCGCTACAAGATGTAGATCAGACCACGGCAAACAATTGTGGCGCGCAATTGACATGCATGTTCGGGGGACGATACGATTTTCGCATTGTGATGGGAACAGGTTGCATTGACCGGTTGCCGTGCGAATGGCATCGCCCTCAGTGTTCGAGACGTGTTGATTGATCGAACGTAATTGAACCCGGCAGTGATTGGCGTTCAGGCAAGCTTCTCCCTTTTATCCCCGAACCAACAACCTGCACGAACCGCCAAAGAACGTTTGAAGCTCAGGACAGCTGGCCGGAAGGTCGGCGCTAACAAAAATCTGGCTGCCCGCGAGAAATGCGGGGAGCCTCCCAAAACATACCTGCATTATCGAGAGGTCGATTATGTCTGAACAAAGTACCTTGCGCCTTACGGCGGATCAGGTGAGTGACTACCGGAGAGAAGGATTTCTCGTATACGAGGAGCCGATCTTTCCACAAAAGAAATTTGACGCGCTCCGGGATCACTTCGACGAGGAGCTTGCGCATTTACCGCCGGACGTGCGGCCGGAATCGATGGATGTGCCGCATTTTGTCGACACCAAGCTGTTTGAGTGGCTGTTCAGCGATGAGGTACTCGATTTGGTGGAGCCGATTATCGGGCCGGACATCGCGCTATTTTCAAGCCATTTTATCTGCAAGCCGAAGGGGAATGGGAAACGCGTCCCCTGGCACGAAGACAGCTTCTACTGGAACCACATGATCTCTCCCATGAAAGTCGTGACGCTGTGGCTGGCCATTGACGCGAGCACGCGGGAGAATGGCGCCATGCTGGTCGTGCCTCGAACCTTGGATGGAAACAGCGTTCACGAGGGCGTTGACCCCGAGAAGAATGTCCTGCCGTGGGAGGTTCGGAAGCAGCAGATCGACGAAAGCAAGGCGGTCCTTATCGAATTGGAGCCGAACCACGGAAGCCTGCATGATGGACGTCTTCTGCACGGCAGCCCGCCGAATACAAGCAACCTGCGCCGGTGCGGGTACACGATGCGTTATATGCCTTCGTCGGTCAAGCTTAGCGAGGAGTCCTACGGGGTGCACAACATCTACCTGGCCAGGGGTCGGGACTTGGCAGGGAATCGGTACGCCGATCCAACCAAGAGCTATGAAGAGTTGGCCAAGTATCGGCGGCGCAGCGGGAATGGGCACTGAGGCAGGTGCGTTGCAGGTTACCGCGGCGGCGACGATCCGCGCGGGTTATCAGACATGTACTTAGGTTGTTTTGAGCGGCATCGCGGGATTTCGAGAGGAGGCGTCTCCATGGGAAGTGTCGGATTGAGCGAAGAACAAAAGGCGTTCTACCAGAAAAATGGGTACCTCCTCGGCCTGCCCAGAATCTATTCGTCCCCGGAGATGGAGCGGATCAATAGGGAGTTGCCGCAACTGCTGGCCTTGCTGGAGCCGGGAGAGACCGCCAAGGATATCCGCGAGTGGCATGAAACCAGTACCTACCTCTACGAGATGGTCATGAATCCGAAGATTCACGACCTGGTCGAGGGAATCCTGGGACCCAATTTCTACTGTTGGGCGAGCAGCTTCTTTATCAAAGAGCCCTTTACCAAGGAAACGGTGGGCTGGCACCAGGACGCCTACTACTGGCCGATGGCCCCCCATCACTCGGTAACGGTTTGGCTGGCATTCGACGACGTGGATGAAGAGAATGGCGGGATGAAGGTTGTGCCCGGTTCGCACCTGCATGGCCTGCTTCAGCATAAGCGCTCGACGGAGACCGACTCGGTGTTGACCTTGCAATTGGAGACTGGGACCTTCAGCGAAGCGGATGCCGTTCAGTTCAAACTGAAGGCGGGGGAAGTTTCGTTGCACGATGATCGCTGCGTCCATAGCTCGCCGGCGAATCCGTCACCGCGGCGGCGCGCCGGTTTGACCTTCCGGTACTCGGGAACGGACGTAAAGAACGACCTGACCGTGAATCCCAACTTCAAGGCATACATGTGCCGGGGGGTAGACGAGTTTCATCTCAATCCAGAGGGACACCTGCCAACGCAACGATTCGGACGGCCCAGTTTCAAGGCGGTGAGCATCGAGGAGGCTGGCGTCGCTCCCTAATCGAGAGGGGGACCGCTTGGCGTCCTAGGGTCAATGCACTGTAATATCGTTTCACTATACAGAATATCTGTTATCGGACATGACTTGTAGGCCGGGGTTCTGCGGAGACACGCGGCGTCTACACAACTAAAACTCGTCGATCTATCTAAGAGACTCGATTTCTATCCAAGTGAAACTCGATCTCTTTAACCTACACTTACTTTTCTCCTCTACGCTGCCCGATCATTGATACAATGCTATATTTCACAACCCAGCTAGGCACCCTGAGCAGTACACCGGCACAAGTGTCCTCTGGGCCCGTTCAAGTAAATCTCTGTCATTTCTTCAACTAAATTGTATAACCCTCTCCCGAGATGATCGCTTAACCGATTTTGCTACCATTCTCTCCCAGGCTCTGCCAGGTCCTTGTTACCGTAAGACCTGCACCGTCGCTCCGGCTCCCGAATGCCCGCCCTGCTTCAGGCAACCGAGTCCGCAAGGCCAGTCACTGTCTCTATCACGCTTACCCTACTCGCATGCCGGTGACTCGACTGCAATCCGAAGCACTTCTCGAGACCAGTGCCCCTGCCGGATCACTTGATCTATGCAGCCAGGCCGGTTCGTTCCAGATCTGGAAGAACACTGCCTCCGTCGATAGTCCTCGGCAAGGAGTGTAACAAATTCATTGAATAAGACTTACAAGGTTGAATTCTTCCCATAGCTACTTTCATCAGCCTGCCACAGCCGAATAACTTCGCTTTTGTGTTCGCCATCGGTTCGATGAAAAAACGGGCGTTCCCCTCCTCTGACTCCCTCTGTTAATCCTTGACAACATATATAGAGGATTGGCAACATCTTAATCGGGGTGAATTTGTGCGCAAACCATCGTGCTTGACTCCTTGGTTCACAACTGATGCCCAGATGAGGGTCTGGGTTCAAGCTGCTTCGGACAAGGCAGCTCTGCAGCGTCGACTCGCGATCTGGTTGACGCATACGGGCCCGTTTACCGCCCAGCGGGTGGCCGAGCTCCTTGCTGTTTCCACGCAGGCAGTCTGGAAATGGGTCGCTGAATTCAACAAGATCGGGCCTGCCGGATTGGATCGCAAAGGGCGAGGAGGCCGGAGATGGGGTTTGATGACCGTAGAAGAAGAGCGCAAGCTACTGGCGAAGCATTTGGTACACCCGGAGTCTGGTGCCCTGCTTACGGCAACGCAACTCCGCTCTGCTCTATCTGGAGATGTGGGACGAGAGATCTCAATCCATTACGTCTATAAACTTCTTCATCGACACCCTTGGCGCGCCCTAGCACGGTGATGGAAAGTATCATCAGTGAGTGCTGTCTGAAGATACTTGCCACTCCAGAATGGCCGCACCCAGCGTATTGGGTGGCAAGGTTAGATTGTAATGCGTGGCAGCAAAGGAATATATTCGGTGGCCGGACCGAACTATATTGAGTGGCATAATTAAGTATGGTGGGTATCTGCTTGACTTACCCTGTCGCCAATAGTGCTGCTACTTGATGCAGTCCAATCCTGCCACCCAATACATCGCGGGTACGCGTCTGTGCTGGTCACAGCTTTACTTGCTATCGTCTCAGCCCAAAAGCCCCTTCTGGCTTCCGCAGGGATTCTGACCGAGCGGACTTTCTATCGCTACAACACGCATCCTAATGGAGCATCATACGATGCTATACTTAGATGCATCAGGGAGGTGCTGAATGAGAACTACCATCGCACTTGATGACGAGTTGGTCCGCAAGGCCCAAGAATACACCGGCGTAAAAGAAAAGACGGCTTTGGTCCGAGAGGCGCTGACGGCGTTGGTGCAGCGGGAAGCTGCGCGACGGCTTGCGGCGATTGGCGGCTCAGTTCCCGATTTCCCTGACATTCCGCGGCGGAGGACGCAGCGCAAATGACCGGAACTATAACAAAAGTCTTGGTAGACACGAGCATTTGGTCGAGGCACCTTCGCTCGCCAAATTCGCACCTGGTTGCGCTGCTCAAGAGCGAAAGGGTCGTGATGCACCCGTTCGTGATCGCAGAGCTTTCACTGTACTCATGGTCGGACCGCTTGACCGTTCTTGCAACGCTCGAAGACATGCCCACAGCTACGGTTGCCGGTCTGGAGGAAGTGCGGGAGATGATCGAAATTCGGTCACTCTACGACAAAGGCATCGGCTTAATGGATGCCCATCTTCTTTCCTCGATCATCCTCTCTCCAATACCCACAGAATTGTGGACAGCAGACTCAAATCTCGCCGAAGCCGCCGACACTCTCGGCGTTCTGTCGCCCCTCCCACTCCCTCGCATCAAATAAAGTACCGGTTATGGGAAGATATCTCTTGGTTTTCGCAGTTTCTTGACAGATGTGCAGTTTAATCCTGACTGAGGGGCAGCAGGGTGAGTCAAGCAGATACCCACCTTAGGTATATTCTGCAAAAGATCCACCGCCGACCTCGCATTCACGCTCTGAAACATTGGTTATCTCTGGTGAGTTCGCTATTCCGGCGTGCCCCCCACCAGATGATGGCCTCGAATCTGGAACAGCAATTATGTGCCACGTACCCACTGACGTATACTCATTCATCCAGAAGGCCTTCCTCTCCTAGGAACTCGTTGAAATTCGCCTGATTGCGGCGTCTTTCCTTGCGATTTTCGTTTCTTCCCGTTCGAAATTTGTTTGAAGTACAGTTCTGACCGGTGTTTATAGGGGTTTGCGAGCCCCAGG
>Ga0181517_10001769_pt1 | contig 23290 bp, 18 predicted proteins | sample PEATcosm2014_Bin_31_FD_119748 | JGI IMG/M metagenome (GOLD analysis project Ga0181517, IMG submission 119748) | Peatland microbial communities from MTU Mesocosm Facility, Houghton, MI, USA - PEATcosm2014_Bin01_30_metaG | ecosystem: Environmental > Terrestrial > Soil > Wetlands > Peat | place... | reverse complement strand
TAGGCACGTATATTCATGCGGTCGGCAAGATCGGCGTGTTGATCGAGCTGAACTGCGAGAGCGATTTTGTGGCCCGCACCGAGGATTTCTCGGAGCTGATGAAGGATATCGCGATGCACATCGCGGCCTCTGACCCGCGCTATGTGCGCTCGGAGGATGTGACCGCGGCTGACCTCGAACGCGAAAAGGATATCTTCCGTGCGCAGGCCGCCGCCACCGGCAAGCCGGCCGCAGTGATCGAGAAGATCGTCGAAGGCAAGATGGGCAAGTTCTACGAGGAGGTTTGCCTCATCGAGCAGCCCTTCATCAAGGACCAGACGGTCACAATCAAAGAGCTGATCGGGCAGAAGGTCGGCAAGCTGGGCGAGAACATCACCGTGCGGCGATTTGCGCGCTTCAAGGTCGGCGCGCCTGACTGGACCATCGCAACGACCAAGCTTGCGGAAGCGGCTGCCGAGTAAGAGTCAGAAAAAACAAGAAGGCCCGGGGTGCAGACTCCGGGCTGTTTTGTTTGTGGAATCTTTCTCTCGCCAAATAGAAAAGGCCAGCGCAAAGTCTACTCTGCATTTTTTCGATTCTGAACTTGATGGCGCGCACTTCCGCGCGGAGAGCTGACATAAAGCCGGTCCTTGCAGGCTGGTCGCACTTCTTCCTTTTTGGTTGTCATACGCCTGAACTGTTTTAATAATGAAATGGGTTCAGCATATCGGACGGCGATTATCGGCGGTGGAATTGCAGGGCTGGCTGCGGCATACGAACTGGAGCAGGCGCGCCGGACGGACGTAAGGGTCGAGTACACGCTCTTTGAATCGCGCAACCGGCTCGGCGGTTCATTGTCCTCGGAGATTGTTGACGGCGCGGTTCTAGAGCGCGGGCCAGACTCGTTCCTGACCGAGAAGCCTGCGACGGCGGAGCTTTGCCGCGAACTGGGCATCGGAGCCGAGTTGACTCCTTCCAATGACGCCGGTCGCAAGACCTGGATCGTCGTCAATAACCGCCTTGTGTCGCTGCCCGACGGACTGATGTTTCTGGTGCCGACCAAGCTGATTCCTACCGCTCTTACGCGCCTGTTCAGCCTGCCCACTAAGCTACGCATGGCCTTTGAGCTGCTGCTTCCGCCGCGCCCTTCAGAGCAAGATGAATCAGTGGCCGTTCTCGTCGAACGGCACTTTGGCCGCGAGGTCGTTGACCGGCTCGCAGATCCATTGCTCTCCGGCATCTTCGGCGGCGACTCGGCGCAACTCAGCGCCCGCGCCGTACTGCCGCGACTCGTCGAGATGGAGAGCGCTTACGGCTCGCTCACCCGCGGAATGCTGGCCGCCCACCGCCAGATGCGCGCGAGAGCATTGCGTCGTATGAATGATAACGGCAATGCTGCTGCTCACCCTGCGCCGCGTGCCATCTTTACCGCACTGCGCGGGGGAATGCAGCAGTTGGTTGATGCCGTCACGGCACGGCTCGACGCAGGGTCGATTCGCCTCTCGTCACCTGTCACCGGAATCGAGAAGAACGCAAGCGGCTGGAAGATCGAAGCTGGTGGCGCAGCCGAGCAGTATGATGCTGTGATTATGGCAGCACCTGCATGGTCTGCCGGCGCGCTGCTTAGCGGGGTGGACTCGGCTCTCTGCGAGGAGTTGAGCGCGATCCCTTACTCCTCATCGATTACCATCAATCTGGTCTACGGTGAATCTCAACTGGGCCGCCTGCCCGATGGATTTGGATTTCTTGTTCCGGTTGTCGAAGGCCGTTCGATGCTCGCCTGCACCTTTGTGCATAAGAAGTTTCTTGGCCGCGTGCCGCAAGGCAAAGTTGTGTTGCGCGCTTTTCTTGGGGGCATGAACAATGAGACGCTGCTGGCCACGCCGGATGTGGCTCTCGTCGCCACCGTGCGCCGCGAGCTTAGTGAGATTCTCGGCAGCAGTATTCTTCCGCCTTCAGCCGTGCCGGAGCACACCCAGGTCTCACGCTGGCCGCGAGCAATGGCACAGTACGCTGTTGGCCACCTGGAGCGCAAGCAGCGCGTCTATGATCGCGTGGCTGCCTTGCCTGGATTGAAACTGGCGGGTAACGCGTATGACGGCATCGGCATCTCTGACTGCATTCGGCTTGGGCGGCAGGCGGCGAAAGAGCTTTTAGCAATCAGCCCCTCTTTGCAAGGTTAGCGGGGTTAGCAGCGCATGGAAAAATAAGAACAACTATGACGAAAAATGTACTGATTACCGGCGCATCGAGCGGGTTTGGCCTGCTGACTACAGTTACGCTTGCGCGGCGTGGATGGCGTGTGCTGGCTACTATGCGCGACCTCAAGCGGAGCGAACGGCTGGAAGCAGCCGCGCGGGAGGCCGGCGTTCTGGATCGCATCGAGTTGCTTGCTTTGGACGTGACGGACAACAGCCAGATTAACGAATTAGCTGCTACGATTGCGGCGCGGCCAACTCAACTCGACGCGGTGATTAACAATGCTGGGTTCGCGATGGCAGGATTTGCGGAAGATGTATCGGATGCGGAATTGCGACAACAGTTTGAGACGAACTTCTTCGGCGCGGCGGCAGTGACGCGGGCCTTTTTGCCGCAACTGCGACGGCAGGGAGCGGGGCAGATCGTGATGGTTTCGTCGATCTCCGGGCGCATGGCCTTTCCCGGCATTGGCAGTTATGTTTCCTCGAAGTTTGCGTTGGAGGGGTGGGCGGAGACGCTGAGGCTGGAGATGAAGCCGCTGGGGATTCAAGTGGTGCTGGTTGAGCCGGGATCGTTTGAAACCGACATCTGGACGCGCAACGCAATTCTCTCGGCCGCGTCACAGGACGCGAACTCTCCCAATGCCGCTCGATGGGCGCGGTTGCTGGGCCAGCGGGAGACGACAAAGTTGAAAGCCAATCCGCAGCGGGTTGCCGAAGGGATTGCGGCGATTCTTGACAAGCGGCACCCCCGGCTTCGCTACGTCTTCGGCAGAGATGCGCGCTTCGGGCTGATGCTCAGGAGGGTACTGCCTGCAAGCTTGCTGGAACGGTTGCTGATAAGAGTGAGTGGCGGAGGATCGACGCAGATAAAAACTCCGGAAATTTAGCAGGCGGGCAGTTTTATACGACTTCGCCAACCCCGCTGCCTCATGCGCGGTATTTGGCGCAATGAGTCGGGAATTGATATACTGACACAGTTGTTGCAGAAGACTGTACGTGGGCTCACCCACCCCTCCGGCGAAGCCGGAATCCGCGCGGGAGATTGCAACTTGCAGTTTGCACTGAGGCCAGATAGCTCAGTGGTAGAGCGCGGCCCTGAAAAGGCCGGCGTCGGCGGTTCAATCCCGTCTCTGGCCACCACTTCTTAGTTCGCATCCCTCCGGCTCCGTCCTCAAATCCAGTTAAATCCTTTATTTTGTTAGCGGGGTAGCTGCCTTGTGCATCGACAAAATCCCATCCGGGCGTGTTGAGGACTGGAATTTTGAAATTAGGGACAGTCATGGACAGATTTCGAATGGAGGAATGAGGTGTTCGATGACCATGATGTTGTCACGAAGGCATGGCAAAATCGACAACAGCAAGACTGGCGGACACAACTCTCCCGCATTTCATCTTCGACCTTGCAAGGGAATTTTCAATGCGGCAACTCAGGCAGCCAGATCGTAACGATGATGCAGACCGCCGAGCCTTGGCATCGCTATAACTTTGCAACCTACGCCGGTGTTGCTCATTGCTTCACGACCGGCAGGCGTTCCCTTCATCATTGAACTGCGCGCCGCGATCAAAGATCAGATAGTCCGGCGCGGTGTCGCAGGGAGGGCGTATCCACTACGCTGAAGTGTTCTTCCCAACCTTTCGATACAGGAATGTCAGGAACTCCCCGCTCTGTGATCAGGTTCCCAGTGATCTGGATCGTCGAAGGTTCGGAAGACACGGTGACCATAGGCCGAGATATCTTTCCGCTTGCTGAGTTAGGTATAGCGTTCCTGGTTTTGCTCCAGCGTCAACGCCTTTGCAATACGAAGTAATTTTTTTGCGGTAACCATACTTTAGTCGGTTTACATCTTCGCTCGCGCGCGCCTAGCATTTGAATCGTTGCAAAAGACTGTTCCGCCGCAGTGACCTTCCCCGTCAATATGGCCGCGGACGCTTGATTGCGACTTCTCCCAGATCATGTTTATTTTCCTGGCCATCTAGAAAAATCTCTCGGAGGTTGACGTGTTAATTCACAAAACAATGCAAAGCAAAGTAACAACAGCAATAGTTGTGAGCCTGCTGCTAGCCGGAGCATGGGCGTATGGGCAGGATGTAAGAGCCAGCCTGGGCGGTATGGTTACCGACCAGAACGGCGCAATCGTCGCGAATGCCACCGTGCTTGTGACATCAGACGAAACAGGCGTTGTATCGACAGCGAAAACGAACGATGCCGGCGAATGGCTTGTATCCACGCTGTTGCCCGGCTTCTATCACTTTGAAGTGCAGGCGGCGGGATTCAAGGAAGAGAAGCATAACTCCATCGAACTGCAGTTAGGAGATAAGAAGCTCATCGACATGAAGCTGCAGGTCGGCTTGACAACTGAGACGGTTGTCGTTGATTCAACTACACCGTTGATCGATATGAACTCCGCCTCCTCGGGCAACGTCGTTACCAAGGCTGAACTCGATGAGCTTCCCACGCAGTCGATGGCGCCTACGATGGATGTTGGGATATTGCCAGGTGTGACCGTCAGTGGCGGCGTTGGAGGAGGTGTATTCTACTGGTCGAACAGCGGACTCTCCGATACGACGATCAATGGAGTTGGCTACACTGGCGGAGCGGGCATAGGCGCCATCAGCTACTCGCTCGATGGTGGAACGGACAACTTCAACTCGGGCAGCCTTGCCTTCGAACCGCCGCCGGACGCAGTGAACGAAATCAGGATTGTCCCCAACAGCTTCGATGCGGCGCTCGGCAGGGGATCGGGGGCAAATGAGTTCATCTCTTTGAGATCGGGCGGGGAAAAATTCCACGGCGATGCGTATGAAAACAATCAAAACAACTTTTTGAATGCTAACTATTGGCAGAACGATGCGACTGGCACAAAAATTCCCGCAATTCGCGTAAATATCTGGGGCGCTTCTGTTGGCGGCCCTGTTTGGATTCCTAAACTCTACGATGGCCGCAAGAAAAAGACGTTTTTCTGGTTCAGCTATGCGGGAATCTCCAATCTTCAGCCCTCTGACACGGGCTTTATATCGCTTCCCACGGCGCTGGAAAGAGCAGGAAATTTCAGTGCGTCTTACACGAAGGTATCCGGCATCGTCTATCCAACGCAGATATTCAATCCGTATTCAACAACCACGGGAACCCGGCTGCCATATGCGTTCGCGGGCTGTGCCTTGGGAAACACGACCACTCCCGTGAACCTCACCGGCACCTGTGAATCGCTCCCTTCTATCGATCCGATTGCTCAGGCATATCTCAATCTTCTGCCGCTTCCCCAGACTGCGGGCGACGGCGCGAATTCTGACAGCAACAACTACGCCAGGGCGGGAGAGCAGAATGATAAGTTTCACAGCCTGACCCTACGTATCGATCATACCGAGAACAGCCGGAACCATACCTTTTTGGACCTGTATTCAAATATCTTCAACGAACTCAGCAATACGGATTTTGGCACCGGGAAGTACCTTCCTCTTGTTGGGCAAGGGCAGTTCCGCCAGAACCAGGATCTAACCGTCGACCACGATATCCAGTTGAAAAACAGTTTGCTCCTTGACCTGAGCTACCATATGCTTGCGTTTAACAGCCAACTCTGGGCGGAAAGCCGCAATTTTACCGCAACCTCTATGGGATTTCCGGTCGGCTTCACTTCATTGATGCAGAGAAACGTAATCCCGGAAGTCACGGGCGTCGCGGTCAATACCGCGCAAGCGACCGGAACATTCCAGGCCGGGCAAGTTGCCCCCTTCGATGTCAATCAGGACATCAACGGACGTATGTCGCAGACCTTCAAGAATCACAATTTCCGCTACGGCGCTGAGTACCTGATCCAGCAGGAGGATAACAATGTTTTAGGCGACTCGGGTGGCTTGTTTGCATTCGGCGCAAATTACACCTCGCAATACGCATCGGGCTATGGAACTAATGGAAATGGCGTCGGCAACTCTGTGGCGGACTTTGAATTGGGCCTTCCGGGAAACACCAGCAGCATTCCACGGAATACCAGTTCGTTCTATTCGCAGCATTACTACGCCTTCTACTTTCAAGACGACTGGCGGGTAAACTCCAAGCTGACCTTCAACCTCGGTCTGCGCTGGGACTATGAGCGTCCAACCACCGAGAGATTCAACCGATTCTTCAGCAGATATAATCCCACCGTTCCGATCACTCCCGTTACCATCGCTGCCCAGCCGAATTATGCGACGCTGATAGCCGGCTCTTCGAGCAATCTCGGCGTCCAATTACTACAGAATTGGGGAGTATCCGCAGGCGCATTCCAGGTAATCGGCGGACCGGAGTATGCGGGCGTGAACGGAAACAGCCGCTATGAAACGAATCCGCGCTACAGGTACTTCCAGCCGCGTATCGGCTTTGCCTACGAATTCAGGCCCAACACCGTCCTGCGCGGAGGAATCGGACGCTTTGTCGAGGCTAGCTTCAATCCATCCGCGAATCAGACAGGCTTCAGTTCGGTGACTCCCTATTGTCCGTCCGCCTGCAGCAACTACCTGATTCCGGCCCAGACCTGGGATAATCCATATCCTCAAGGGCTTGTTCAACCCACAGGCAACTCGCTTGGCATCCTGACGAATGTTGGTTTGCCTACCGGTGGCACGCCTACTTATACCAGTCCTAACATAGGCCGTATTTACGTCGACTCAGCCACTCTCGGCGTCCAGCGGCAAATCAAGGATTATCTGTTTGAAGTTGACGGTCTTTTCAACGCAACGCATGGTCTCGGTATGCAAACAGGAAATAATCTCGACATCAATGTTCCCAGCGCCGGCGCGTGGTTTGCGGCAAACACGCCCATCTTTGCGGCGAACTGGTTGCCGGATGCAACTCTGCCGGGAAACACCAATGTCGCCAATCCATTCAAAGGCGTTCAATACGTCAACGCTTCAGAGTTCGGCGCCTCGACAGTAACCGCATACCAGTTGCTTCGCCCCAACCCCGCTGCCGGGGACATTTATTTCAACTCAGGCATTGGCAGGGCCTACTATTACGCATTGAACACGAAGGTGGAAAGGCGGTTCAAAGGCGGCTATAGCATCCTCCAGTCTTTCGCCTATTCAAAAAGAATCTCCGAGGACGACCTCTACGCCAATCAGGCCGTTGCCGTGAAGATAGAAAAGCGGCTCGATGTAAATGACACTCGATTTCACTACACGCTCACGCCTATCTATGAACTGCCCTTCGGCCGCGGAAAAAAAATCCTGGGCAACGCTTCGCGAGGATTGGATGAAGCGGTCGGAGGATGGGAATTAGCGGGCATCTACAACTTCTTGTCAGGAGTCCCCATCGTCTTTCCGACCAACTCAGCATTCTTCGAGGGTGGAGATCCATCGCTCGGCAAAAAAAAATCGCGCTCGGAATGGTTTGACACCTCCAAGTTTGCAGCTTTTCCGTCGATCAATGTCTCCGTTGCTACGTTGAATAATCCTTCGGTATATCCGGCATGGACAGGCGTCACAGGCATGCCCGGCATTCAATTCGCTCCGACCAGCAGCTCAGGCCCTCAAAACGGCGTCTACCAGGACTTTGCAAAGTGGAATACCTACAACCCAACGACCTTTGGCGATGTCCGGCAACCATACACGACTACATTCACTCTTGGCGTCAGGAAAAGTTTTGCTCTTGCAAAGGGTGTTAGCTTCCAGTTGCGAATGGACGTATTCAACGCGCTCAACCACCCGACTTTTGCCAGCGCCAATGTCACGGTCGGCAACGCCTTCTTTGGATCGCTCGGCACATCCGCGATTCTGACGCAGTCCAATGCCCCAAGGCAAGTGACGCTCCTTGGAAGGCTGTCATTTTAATATTAGTCATTCCTCAAATTCAAACAGGCCGCTTCGGTTTGAAGTGGCCTGTTTGTTAATTGGCATTCCAAGCGCGGACGCAATTCGACCTGACAGAGTGAGTAGGGAACAGCGGCTCAGGTTTCTCTCCAGGGCCTGTCATCAGCAATCTTCGTTGTATACTCCTTCAATGGATGGTTATAAAGATGAGTCACAGCGATACTTTCCGCGTAAAGGTGAAGCGCAATTCGGGCCTTGGCGCGTCAAGCCGGAGAAGTTATATCCGAACCTTTCGCTGTGGATTATTGCAAACGGCAATCAAGCTGATTCTCGTCGCCTCCTCTCTCTCTGCGGTGAGCCAGCCGCCCACTCCACAAGACCATGCGATTACTTTTACCAAAACCATCTGGCGCTCACAAGATGGTCTTCCGGAAAACCAGGTTCAAGCTCTGTTGCAAGATCGCGACGGTTATCTCTGGGTAGGCACTTCAGGCGGTCTCGCCCGCTTCGATGGAGCACGGTTTAGTCCTCTCAATGAGGGAGAAGCGCAATCCATCTTCGTTAACAACTTCTATTGCCTTATGCTTTCGCATGACGGAACCCTGTGGGCCGGAACCGACGGCGGCGGGCTGCTGCATATTGATCAGAAGTCCGGCAGGATCAGGGCCTATGCGGCTCCCGATGGGTTGACAGATGCCTTTGTTCATAGCATTTTTGAAGATTCGAGCGGCCGTATCTGGGTTGGTTCCGAAAGCGGACTCTTTGTTAAGGAAGATGATCGCCTGGTTCGAATCGATCCGCCTGGCGCGCATGGGACCGTGAGTGTTCAAGCGCTTGCCGAGGATCGCGAGAATCACATTCTGGCCGGAGGATCGCATCTGTTTTCTCTGGGCGCGGGACAAAACCAAGAGATAACTTTGCCTGGTGTTTATGGCCGGATTCAGGTCGAGTGCATTCTTGAGGCCGGCGATGGGACACTTTGGGTCGGAACCACCAAGGGACTATTTCGCCAGATAAATGGCGTATTCCAGCGGGCTCCTGAGTTTAGCGGCGTAGTGCGAAGCCTCAGGCAGACAGGCGATGGCACGATTTTAGTAGGGACGATAAGCAAGGGCCTATGGGCATTCAGAGGCGGAAAGTTCACACGCATCGGCGATAAGGGCCTTCTGCCGATTGATACGGTTCTTAGCATCTTCGAAGATGGCGATCATCGTATCTGGGTGGGCACTCAGAACGGGTTGGTTCGCTTGGAGAGGAGCCAAATTAGTCTTATCCCACTACCGGGCTTCGATAATGACTACGGTACAATATCCGGTACGCCGGCGGGCGATATTTGGATGGTTGCATGGGATGCATTCCAGGTTTCTGGCGGAGTGGCGACTCCACTCAAGTTTCCCGGCTTGCTACACACGCCTATACGGAGCCTCTATCGCGCAAAGGACGGTTCTACCTGGGTAGGTACAGACGGCCGCGGTGTCTATCATCTTCCGGGATCATCGCCGGCAAGCTTCTCCGGCGCCGCGCGCCACTATATGATTGGTAATTTCATTCGCGGCTTTCTTGAAAGCAGTCGCGGGGAGATTTGGATTGCAACCGACGTTGGGCTCTTCCGCATCGCGGCAAAGGGCGTCACCAGCTACGGAATCGCCGACGGGTTGGCCCACTTCAATATCAAGAGTCTTTGCGAGGATCGAAACCATGATATTTGGGTAGGAACCGACCGGGGATTGAGCCGCTGGCATGACGGGTCATTTGTGCAAGACACAGCTACGGCAGCGCTTCGCGACGAGAAGGTTTGGTCGATTTTGCAAGACCGCCGCGGAGCTTTGTGGTTTGGGACTAGAAACCACGGCCTCTTCCGCTATCGAAATAACACCGTCGAGCACTACACCACTGCTCAAGGCTTGTTAAGCAATATCGTCTATCAGTTGCTGCAGGACAGAACTGGCCGCTTCTGGATATCAAGCGCGGAGACCATCTCTTCTTTGCCTGAAGAGGAGATGGATGGCGATCCGCTTCATTTCGGCCGCCCGCTTAGCGTCAATCTCTATCGTATGCCTGACGGCGCGGATGGGGTCCAGCTTTCTGGAGGACGATTTCCTTCAGGCTATTTGGCCCCCGATGATACTGTGTGGTTCCCTACCAATCGCGGCGCCGCGCATATCGTCGTGAACGATGAACGTGTAGAAGGTCCGCCTGTTGTGAGAATCGCCGGCATACTACGCGATGGCGAAAATCTCTCCGCCTCACAGAACTTCGATTTGCCTGCCAGAACCGCCCGTTTCGCTCTTTCTTTCTCGCCGCTCTTTCTTGGACCGCAGAATGGAATCCGGTTTCGCTACCAGCTCGAAGGTTTCGATCACGGATGGATTTCAGCGGGGGCCGGACACATTGCCATGTATACAAATCTTCCTGCGGGAAACTATCGATTTAGGGTTCAATCCTTTGATCTAAGTCATCCCGAACTCACGACAGAAGCAACTCTTGCCTTCTCGAAAAAGCCCTTCTTGTACCAGACTTGGTGGTTTCGCCTCGGATGCATTCTTGTGCTAGCAGGATGCGGCTTAGTCGCCTATTGGGCGCGGCTGAGAAAAATCAAGAACCGCTTCGCGGTTGTTCTTGAAGAGCGAGGGAGGCTCGCAAGGGAGATGCATGATACCGTCATCCAAGGCTGCACGGGGGTAGCCATGCTGCTGGAAGGGATTGCGACGCAGCGAGAAAGCGATTCAGAGGATGACGATCTTCTGAACTTCGCCAGGGAACAGTTAAGGGCGACCATCAACGAGGCGCGCCAGGCGGTCTGGAACCTTCGCCGCAACGATGAGGAAGAGATCGATCTTTCCCAATCCCTAACCACGCTCGCGGAACTGGCAACCGGCGCATTTGGAATCCCTGTGATGTGCGATCGAGTCGATCCGGTGAGCGGAATCTCGGGATTGATAGGACACGAATTGCTCATGGCTGCCCGCGAGGCTATCGCCAATGCCGGCACGCATGCGCATCCCGACTGGATTCGCATCTCCGCTTCGCTCAATGGAATGGATCTCACCGTAAGCATTACCGACAATGGATGTGGTTTTAATCAAAAGGGGCTGGCAGACGGTGCGGCTGGTCACTATGGCTTGGTTGGGATGCGTGAGCGGATGCAGAAGATCGGTGGAACTTTGATGGTCCACAGTATCTCCGGTGGCGGGACTGAAGTCGTGATGAAGCTGCAATATGAGACCGCTGGAGTTTTTGCCCATCATGGAAGATGATGAGGAAATGTGAAATGAAAGAGGAAGCAGACATCCGGGTTCTAGTAGTTGATGATCATCCAATCACGAGGATCGGCATTGCCGCCATTCTGCAAAAACAGCCTGGGATGCAGGTTTGCGCACAGGCCGGTAGTGTGGCCGACGCCATGAGGATGTTCGAGGAGCACAATCCCGATATCACTTTGATGGATTTGCGCCTGCCCGATGGGCACGGCGTTGAGGCAATCCGGCGCATCCGCGGAAAATGCAATACAGCCAAGATTATTGTGCTGACGACCTACGAAGGAGACGAGGATATCCACCAGGCGCTACAGGCCGGCGCCATGGGTTATCTCATCAAAGGGATGTCCCACGAAGTGCTGGTGCAGGCTTTGCTTCGTGTGCATCGCGGCAGCCGATTCCTGCCTCCGCCCGTAACGCAGGCACTTTCGTCGCGCCTCTCAGGTTCTGAGTTGAGCCAGCGGGAACGCGAAGTGCTGTGTTTGATGGTTGCGGGCAACAGCAACCGCGAGATCGGCGAGAAGCTCCATATCAAAGAAGCCACTGTGAAGTCTCACATTACATTCATTCTGGAGCGCCTCAATGTTACCGATCGAACCCAAGCTGTTGTTGAAGCGCTGAAGCGTGGGTTGGAGCACCTATAATGAAATCAGTTCTTGTTCTGATTTCCTTGAATAAAAGGCGGGATTGTAAGTGGCAATATTGGCTGCAATGCCGCGCTGCCAGTCAATTTGATCCGGCGAATCTTTCATTATTCAGCGCCTGCAAGTGGATAAAGCTCATAGCTGCCTCCCTTGAACTTGCTGGCGATCCATGTAATCGAAACTTCGAAGCTGAAGGCCCCTTTTAGAGCCAGATCCTGGTAAGAACAGGCGCCGCAACCGTGGCTGACGAGGTGGAGCCATTGAAGTTTGCGACGCAAAGAGCGGGGCAAATAGACTGCTTCATCATGATCACGCCGCAGAAGACGCTGATGGAGAGCGGGAACAGGAACACCGCTTCCAGCCTCTTCGGCCTTCCTCGAATTCTCCGCTTCTTGAGTCTTCAGGGCGCTCCGCTTCGCACTCTTTGCGATGGCGTCGGTAGAGTTGCACGGCTATAGAATTGCCCCCGTATCTGGGCAATATCCTAACACCTATTGCACGCTATTGCACGCTGGAAGGTGAAATCTAACCTAAGTCATTTATTATCTGTTGGGGCGGCTAGTGGGGATCGAACCCACGACATCCTGAGCCACAGTCAGGCGTTCTGCCTCTGAACTATAGCCGCCATATACTCCGATTGTAGCATCGAATCAGAAATTTTGACCCGGCGGCTGTGGGACTGGCCAAGCCGCAATCCTACTGGCTTTTCCGCCGGATCGCCTCCAGCAGTTTCTCGTCTTCCGTGCTCAACGCGGCGCCCTCCAGTAGATCAGGCCGGTTGGTGAGAGTCTTGCGCAACTGCTGCTCGCGCCGCCAGCGGCGAATCTCGGCATGATCGCCGTTCATCAGCACCTCCGGCACTCGCAGGCCGCCAAACTCCGCGGGCCGCGTGTAGTGCGGATAATCGAGCAGCCCCCCGGCTCCGTGCTGCGAGCGCGGAACGCCATCTTCGTCGGTGGTAATCTCCGCATCGGCCACGCCAAAGCTCTCAAACTCCCCCGAAGCCTCGTTGCCCAGCACGCCGGGAATCAGCCGCATCGTTGCGTCCATCACCACAGCGGCGGCCAGTTCGCCTCCGCTCAGTACGTAGTCGCCGATGGAAAGCTCCTGGTCGCAGTACAGCTCATTCACGCGCTCGTCCACGCCCTCATACCGCCCGCAGATCAGCACCACGCGCTCCACTTCCGCCAGCTCCCGCGCCATCGCCTGTGTAAACGGCCTGCCCTGCGCCGAAAGCAGAATCACTCGTGTTCGCGCTGCCGTATCGTCCGCCGCTTCTCGCTCCGCCTTCGGCTTGATTCCCAGCGCAGCCAGCGCCTCCGCCAGCGGCTCCGCCTTCAGCACCATCCCCTCGCCGCCGCCAAAGGGCCGGTCGTCCACGGTGCGATGCCGGTCGTGGGTAAAGGCGCGCAGATCATGCACCCCGACGGTCACCAGCTCCTCGGCCAGCGCCCGCCGCAGAATTCCGTTCTCGAAGATGCCGGCAAAGAAGCCGGGAAAGATAGTGACAATCTCGAAGCGCATACACATGATGATACAGGCGGAGTGGCCGGCATTCAGTCGTGCTCGCGCGGCGGGTTGACAGCAACCCGATTACAGCCCCAGTGTTGAGTTCTTCGCCGTATCAGGTGTATACTTCGTCTTACCTGGAGGTAAGGCGTTATGGCCCCGTCGGCAGTAATGAGTTCTAAAGGTCAACTGGTGATTCCGGCCAAATTGCGTGAAGAGTTGGGCTTCAAACCCGGAGTGCGCGTGATCTTTAAGAAACAGGGCAAGGGGCTGCTGATTGAGTCGGGAGCATATGAGGCTGTTATGGCGCTCTGTGGAAAGTATGCCGGCACTGGGCTGGAGGAGAGTTTTGCCGAATATCGCCGCGAGGAACGGGAAATCGAAGACAGAAAGCAGAAAGCTCTCTATGAAAAACTACGTCCTTGATGCCAGCGCAGCGATTCTCTTCCTTACCAAAGGCGTGAACTATGAGCGTGTTGCCGCACTGGTGAAGAATGCTGACAATGGGAATGCGCGGCTAGCTATTTCCATGGTCAACTGGGGCGAAGTCCTCTACTCAACGGCCAAGAGCGCAGGACTGGTTCGAGCTACTGCGGACTTAAAAGCGATGAGCGTACTTGTCGAACCGGTAGCTATCGACGAAGAACTTGCCGAGGCTGCTGCTACTGTCAGGTTTCATTACAAGCTCGGTTATGCTGATTGCTTTGCAGCGGCGCTGGCGATGCGCATGGATGCAACCCTGGTTACAACTGATCCGGATTTTGCCAAGCTGGGAAAGATGTTGAAGGTACTGGCCTTGCCGAGGCATAAATCTTATTTGCGTTATCAAGCTGGCGAGTTTTGAACAATTGCAGGTGAAAGATATGGTCAACATTCAGACTTTCAGAGGCTTGTACTTGTCGTGCTTCCTAATAATGTTTCTTCTAGTCTTCACTGTCATCCCATCGTTTATCTTATCGGGTTTGAAGATGTCATGGCAAAATGATGGTATAGACCGAAAGCTCGCCTTTTGGAAGAAATTTCTTCTGGGCATTCTCGGCGGATTTGCTGGCGAAATCACAGGCGTCGCTGTATTTCCTTCGGCTAATTCCAATTGGTGCAGAGATATGAGCGCTCAAGGCTCTCATTGCGACGGCCAGGGAGGGCTTGTTCTTATCTTTACAGTTCCTCTCTGTGCAATCATTGGAAGTTGCGCCTCCATTCTTTGGACTTGGATCAGCGTCACGATTCCAGCGAAGAAACCCTGGGCTTCAATTTTCAACTATGGTGGCGGCAATCGGGCGATGAATGTAGTGTTTGCGGTTGCCGTGCAGGCTCTTTACTGGGCAATCTTTGCGCTGGCAATCTATCGTTTTACGCGCAACTTATTGTGATGCACACCAGGCTTGGATTCTGTTGTCAGCCTGCATAACGTCAAAGCAGGCTGACAATTTTCACGGATTACTTCCCCAGCAGCCGCGCGACGTGATTCACAATAATCAAATCCTCTGCCGGAGGAATCACGCGCACCGTCACTGGCGAGTGTTCGCTGGAGATCACCGCCGCGCCGCGAACGTTATTGCGCTTGGGGTCGAGAATGATACCCAGCGCGCTCAGCCCCGCGCAGATTTCTGCGCGCGCGTCGATGTCGTTTTCGCCGATGCCGCCGGTAAAGACCAGCATATCGAGGCCCTCCAACTCGGCGACATAACTGCCGATCCACTTAGCGATCGTCCATGTAAATTTGTCCACGGCCAGCCGCGCCTTGGCGTTGCCCGCATTGATGGCCTCGCGCAGATCGCGCATATCGTTGGAGAGTTCACTTACGCCCAGCAGGCCCGCCTTCTTGCTTGCCACAGCTTCCAGCTTGTCGGCTGCTTCAACTGCGCTGACGCCTGTCTCGGCGATCTTGCGCAAGATAAACAGCAGCACGCCGGGATCAATATCTCCGGTGCGTGTGCCGCTGATGATGCCACCCGTCGGCGTCAGGCCCATCGAAGTGTCCAGGCATTCGCCGTTGCGAATCGCCGAGATCGATGCGCCATTGCCCAGATGCGCGACGATCAGCTTGTGCGGCACGTGCGGCTGCAACTGGTGGACGATCGATTCATACGAGATTCCATGCGCGCCGTAGCGGCGCACGCCCATCGCGGAATACTCCGCCGGAATCGGCATATGCTTCACCACTTCGGGCATGGTGCGATGAAAGTACGAATCGAGGCAGACGAAGTTGGGCACGCTTGGAAAGAGCCGCAGCGACTCGCGCATGATGTAGCAGGCAATCGGCGTGTGCAGCGGCGCAAAGGCTGTGTAGCGCTCCATCTCATCGACGAGTTCCGGCGTGATGAACTGGTTCTCCTGCACCGTCGGCCCGCCGCAGACCATGCGATGGCCAATGGCGATCGGGGCAGGGAAGTCGCCGGAGTGCAGTGCGTCGGCTACCAGCGCAAAGGCAACGGCACGCGTGGGCAGAGCAGGAGTTTGATCGACGAGCTTTTTGCCCGCTGCGTCTTTGATCCAGAACTTGCCCAGATCAGTGCCAATGCCGTCCACCGCGCCCTCGTGTAGCTTGATGCGCTGGCCGCCGCCGGCCTCGTAAACGGAAAACTTGATAGAAGATGAACCGCTGTTCAAAACCAATACGGGCAAAGAAGACATTCGTAAAATCCTTTGAAGTTAGGGCTGAGTGAGTCAGCGAGTTAGTTGGATTCCCAGGTCTGAAAATCAATACTTGGGACACACAGTCTCGAAAACAAAAGGTTTCTAGAACGGCTACTTCTTGGGTTCTGGTGAGCCTTCTTCTTGACCCTGCTTTAATAACAGTCCTGGTTTCCCGATATGTGGAGTCAGCTTGCTTTTCCAGCCCTTCGGATGAAAAAAATTGTTCTTCCCACTGGCAAAAACGTTTGTGGCCTTTTCCTCCCACAAAAGAAGACCTGAAGCATCGAAGCACTGGAACGAAACTGTAGCAAATGGAACTCCTGACAGGTAGACTTCACCTGGTTCTGTTTTTATGTACAAAAGGCTGTCGGCACCTTTCTTAGGTAACATCTCGATAAGGGAAGACATAGGCATAAAGCCAGTTTCTTGTGTATTTGAAAACTTTTGTGACCCATAATTTGCAATTTCCACGCCATCGGTAGCCAGCATGTCGAGAACTTCCATATAGATATTTTCAAACTCGGCAGTGCCGTGTCCGGCAACCCAAACGCCTCGGTGTTGTTCAGCCTGAGATTTCAACTGTTCAAAAGCTTTCTGGTTAGATAAAGATAAGGTGTCTAATTTTCCACGAACGTAATTGATCGGAATTGTGAAATTCAGGTTCTCCCCATTTACTGACTTGGATCGCATAACTCCTATAGCTTCCCCACTCCGATTTAACAGAGGTCCACCACTACTTCCTGAGCTTGCTGCCGCAGATGTCTGGAGGACGCGGACTCCATTATCTATGCGGATACCGCTAATCAAGCCATTGGATACTGTCTGCTCTAGTCCCTCAGGAGCACCAACCAGTAGCACCTCATCACCCAATTGCACGTTGTTAGAGTTGCCCAGCGGTATTGTAGGAAGATCAACCGCTTCTATCTTGAGGAATGCAAGATCATTGTCGGGGTCAGAACTTAGGAGATAAACATTCTTGTACACCTCTCCCGATGGGAGTTCGACCTGCATTGCTTTAGCGTTGGCCACGACATGGTGATTGGTAACTACGATTCCATCAGACTTGATAATGAATCCACTGCCAAATTTCACATCAGTTTTTATGACTACAACAGCAGGTCGAATACGCGCAACGATTTCAGTCCACTCAGTCGCCTTATTTTCTGTCAAGGATTGTGGACGAACAATTTGGCTTTCGCCGGAGGGTTTTTGGGGTGAATCTTGAGCGTTTGTGCCGATAGCGCAGACCACAACAAGGATCGTAATCGACAGCGAACTGTACATTCCTTTTCTCAACTTCATTGTGTTCTCCACGGATCAATCACTATTATCATGCTACGATCCCAGATCCGAAAATCCGGACTTGGGGCACCCAGATTTACATCATTGAACCTATAGAGATGGGCCGCGCCAAAACCTCTCTAGCGTTCGTAGACCTCGCGGCGGTGACCGACGCGGAGAGCGAGAACGACGAGCTTCGCATCTTGAATCTCGCAGATGATACGCCAGTCGCCCACACGGTACTTCCAGAACTCGCCAAGTTTGGAACCGCGCAAGGCCTCGCCTATGCTGCGCGGATCAACAAGTGCTGCTACGCGCTCGTACAAAAATCGCTCGATGCGCCGAGTTACCTGGGGGTCGAGTTTGTCCAGGTCGCGTTTGGCTTCCCGGTCGAACTCAACCTTCCAAGTTGCCATGCTCTTTCATCACTTCCTCAAGAGGAATGGTGTAACTGCGGCCAGCGCGCAGATTCTCCAGCCGCTTTTCGGCGATGTAGATGTCTTCAAGATTGTCGAGGTGAGTCACCAGTGCCTCGCGGACGTAGTAACTTTTGGCTCGCCCGGTGTGCTTTGCCAATCGGTCAAGACGTTTTTCGATGGTTGCAGGAAGTCGGACGGCAATCATGTTTTATACCTCATGACATACAAGTATAACATCTTCCATTGGCCGTTCAGCTTTGCGGCCATCTCCAGTCGCGAATCTCCGGCAGATCATCGCCGTTTTCCGCCACATACAGCTTATGCCGTTGAATCGCCTCGGAGTACCACTGCTCGGCTGCATCCCTTTGGCCAGCGAGCCGCGGCACGCGCTTAACGGCATCCAGCGCCAACTGGAAGCGGTCAATGTTGTTGAGCACACACATATCGAAAGGCGTAGTCGTTGTGCCTTCTTCCTTGTAGCCGCGCACATGAAGCTGGTCGTGATTATGCCGCCGGTAAGTGAGCCGGTGAATCAGCCACGGATAGCCGTGAAAGGCAAAGACTGTCGGCGTTCCCGGCGGAAAGAGCTGGTCATAATCCTCGTCGGGCAATCCATGCGGATGCTCCGACGGCGGTTGCAGCGCCATCAGGTCCACCACATTCACCACGCGAACTTTCAGATCAGGAGCCAGCGAACGCAATAGAACCACAGCAGCCAGCGTCTCCATCGTCGGCACATCGCCGGAGCATGCCATCACCACATCGGGCTTGCCCTCATCATTCGACGCCCACGTCCAGATTCCCAGCCCAGTCGTGCAATGCGCAACCGCTTCGTCGATGGTGAGCCACTGCGGAGCGGGCTGCTTGCCGGCGACGATCAGGTTGATGTAATTCTTGCTGCGCAGACAATGATCGGCCACCGAGAGCAGCGTGTTCGCGTCCGGCGGAAGATAGACGCGCACCACTTCGGCCTTTTTATTAACCAGATGGTCAATAAAGCCGGGGTCCTGGTGGCTGAAGCCGTTGTGATCCTGCCGCCAGACCAGCGATGAGAGCAGATAATTCAAGCTCGCAATCGGCTTGCGCCACGGTATCTGCCGCGTCACCTTCAACCATTTGGCGTGCTGATTCACCATCGAATCGACAATATGAATAAAGGCCTCATAGCACGAGAAGAAGCCGTGCCGCCCGGTGAGTAGATAGCCTTCCAGCCAGCCCTGGCAGCAATGCTCACTCAGGATTTCCATCACTCGCCCGGTCTGCGAGAGATTCTCATCCACCGGCAGCGTCGCTGCCATCCACTCCTTGCCCGTTCCGGTAATCACGTCCTGAAGGCGATTCGAGGCCGTCTCATCCGGCCCAAAGACGCGGAAGTTCTTCTCCGCCTTGTTGGCCTCCATCACGCCGTGGAGGAATTGCCCGAGCACACGTGTCGATTCCACGTCCTTCGCGCCGCGCCCCTCGATCTTCACCGCGAACTCGCGGAAGTTGGGCATCTTCAGAGCTTCAAGCAGCAGGCCACCATTGGCGTGCGCATTCATGCCCATCCGCCGCCGCCCTTTGGGCGCAATCTCGGCCAGCTCCGCGCGGAAGGCGCCCTTGGCGTCGAAGAGTTCATCGGGCTTGTAACTGCGCATCCAATCTTCCAACAGGCGCAGATGATCGGGCTTCTCACGCAGTTCGCTGAAGGGAACCTGATGCGCGCGCCAGGTGTTTTCCACCGGCTTGCCATCGACAAACTTCGGCCCGGTCCAGCCTTTGGGCGTGCGCATAATCAGCATCGGCCATGCCGGACGCTCGATGGTTCCCGTTGCTTCGCGTGCGGACTTTTGAATCGCCGCGATGCGGTCGAAGATGGTGTCAAAGATCGCCGCCGCCTGCTGATGCATCGTGAGCGGATCGTCGCCCTCCAGCGTGAACGGCTCATAGCCGTAGCCGCGCATCAGGCTCTCCAGCTCCGCGTGGGGAATCCGCGCCAGCACCGTGGGATTGGCGATCTTGTAGCCGTTCAAATGCAGAATCGGCAGCACCACGCCGTCGGTCGCCGGATTCAAGAATTTGTTTCCATGCCAACTCGTCGCCAGAGGGCCGGTCTCGGCCTCGCCATCGCCCACTACGCAAGCCACAATCAGGTTGGGATTGTCGAAGGCCGCGCCATACGCGTGCACCAGCGAGTAGCCCAGCTCGCCGCCCTCGTGAATCGATCCCGGCGTCTCCGGCGCCACGTGGCTGGGAATTCCATACGGCCAACTGAACTGCCTGAAGAGCCGCTTGATGCCGTCGCGATTCTGCTCGATATGCGGATATAGCTCCGTATAAGAGCCTTCGAGATACGTGTTCGCCACCAGCCCCGGTCCGCCGTGCCCCGGCCCGATGATGTACATCATATTCAGGTCGCGCTCGCGTATCAGGCGGTTCCAGTGCACGTAAAGAAAATTCAACCCCGGCGTCGTGCCCCAGTGGCCCAGCAGGCGCGGCTTCACATCGTCCAGCTTCAGAGGCCGCTCCAGCAGCGGGTTGTCCTTCAGATAAATCTGGCCAACGGAAAGATAGTTGGCGGCGCGCCAGTAGGCATTCATCGTCGCCAACTGCTCCGCTCTCAGGGGTCCATTACTCGTTGCTTCGCTCAATTCGCACCTCGCAAGGGGAAGATTGCGTGACACGTCAAGCCTAGCAGCCGATGCCAGTGCGCGGGGTGATTATTGTCACAAGCCGCTGAGACGATGGTCCACTAGCTGAGATATGCAGGTTAGGACCAAGTTGGACCTGAAATGCAAAATCATGAAATTATTACAACAATCTTTATGCCTTCATTATTTATTTGTTATATATTCATCATGAACGAATAGTTGAACTGCCTTCTTTCATGCTTCTTGCACGAACAAGCAGGGAGGGCGAACAGGAGAGGCGGATAAAAAATGAGTAACTTGGATTGGTTTGCGCAAATTCTATTGGCCGGCATCTTTCTTTTTGCCGGTATCAGCAAGATTTTCATCTTTCACCGGCAGACGAATGCGCATAATACGGGACTGAGCAGCAGATGCCTCGGGCTGACGCGCAGAGTGGTTTACGCCATTGCGGCAATGGAGATTGTCCTATCGTTGGCGCTGATCGTCTCCGTCAATGGCTGGCTGCCGCAGATTCTTCCGATACTGGCGGCTTCGGGGCTTGCGTTGCTGATGGCGGCTGCCTGCATTTACCATGCGCGACGCCGGGAATTTACTGCGCCGGATTTTGTGATGCTGCTGCTGGCGCTCTTCGTGATCGTCGGGCACGTGGTGGTTTAGAGTCATAACGCTACTAAGTTGAAGCCTGCTTAAAAGTAGCGCTTCAGCTTCAGAATTTGCGACTCGAAGCCGTACCACAACCCCGTGGCGACAGCCGTAGTCGCCGACAAGCGCAGCGCTACGACGGCCAGACCTCCTGCCGTGCCGTAAGGCTTCATCTGAATGTCGAACCAGCCCACGCAGATGAAGACCACTATATGCGTCATGTAAAGTCCGTAGCTGATGCGGCCATAAAAGGCCAGCGGCCCGCTACGCAGCGCTGCGCTCAGCGGATTCCGCGCGCCGGTCGCGGCCATCGCCACTAGCACCGCTCCTGCAAAGCCTCCTGCCAGAGCAGTGTCAAGCAGTGAAGTTCCGCCGGCGATCGTCGCCGAGAAAAACATCCCCAGCACAAACGCGCTCAGGCCAATCCAGAACCATGTTCGCTGGCTCAGTTTGAGTGTGTAAATTCCCAGCGCCAGCAAGCTTCCGATGGCGAGTCCGTCCAATTTAATCAGTGTGTGGTTGTGCAGCGTCCACAACCAGACCGGATTCAGATGGCGCACCAGCGGCGAGCAGACCAGCGCGCAAAACGGCACCGCGGCCAGCAGCCGCGGCCGCCGCAGCCAACGCACCATCGGTGCCCAGAAAAAGTAATACTGCTCTTCGACAGCCAGCGCCCACGTCGGCCCCAGCGCCGGAGGAAGCGCCAGAGGAAAGAGATTCTGGACAAAGAATATGTAAGCAAGCCAGGGTGCGGCCTTGATGGCACCGATGACGCTGGGGCCGATGAACCAGGGCGCGTTCAGATAGACCACCGCCAGCACCAGCACGTAAACCGGCCAGATGCGCAGCGCGCGGCGCGCATGGAAGTTGTGGAAGTAATGCGGCTTGTCGCGCGCGCCCAGCAGGTTTGAGGTTATCAGAAAGCCGGAGAGAACGAAGAAGATGTCAACTCCCGCCCATCCCCATTTTGCCGCCGGGTGAATCCACGTGCGCTCCAGCAGCGGATCGCAGTGATAAAGAACCACCCACAGAATCGCGAGGCCGCGCAGTCCGTCGAGTTCCGGCAGATAAGTGGGCAGCCAGGTTGGGCGTTGCATGGGCAAGAATATAGTCCAAGGAGTTCGTAGGTTAGCAACGACGAACCAATCAGCCTGTCGCTAATTGCTTGGCGCGCTCGGTGGCACGCATCACGGCCTTGATGAGCGTGACGCGCAGGCCGCCCTCTTCGAGCTCCATAATGCCGTCGATGGTGCTGCCAGCCGGGGTGGTAACGGCATCCTTGAGCATGGCCGGATGGTAGCCGGTTTCGAGGACCATTTTAGCTGCGCCAAAGGTAGTCTGCGCGGCTAGTTGCGTGGCAATGTCGCGGGAGAGTCCGACCTTGACGCCGGCCTCGGCCAGCGCCTCGATGATGATGTAGATGTAAGCCGGACCAGAGCCCGACAGACCGGTCACCGCGTCCATGTGCTTCTCTTCGACGGTCACGGTGCGGCCCACAGTCTGGAAGATGCGCTCGGCCAACTCCATCTGCGCCGCGCTCACGTAGCGTCCGCGGCAGAGAGCAGCCGCGCCCGCGCCCAGCGCCGATGGCGTATTGGGCATGGCGCGAATGACGCCGATCTCCATCCCCGCCGCCTCTTCAATGGAGCGCGTCTTCACAGACGCGGCAAAGGAGATCAGCGTCTTGGACTTGGTAAGCGCGGGACGAATCTCCTCGATCAGCCCCGGCACTTGCAACGGCTTGACGCCGAGCAGAATCAGATCGGATTGGCGCGCCGCCTCCAGGTTGTTGGTGGTTACGTCCACGCCCCACTGCGTGCTGAGCGCCAGCGCGCGCTCGGCGTGTCCGACGGTGGCGTGAATCTGTTCAGGGGCAAAGAGGTTCTGCTTCAGAAAAGCCTGCAACAGAATACCGCCCATCTTGCCCGCGCCCAGAACGGCTACGCGCACCTTGGGCAGTTGCGCGGGAACTTCAGTGGCTTCAACGGCTATCTCCGCCATGGTTTGCTTCCTTGTCTCGTATCAGTATGTTGCAGTTATCAGAATACTCGGTTTCACGGCGAGGACGCCACGACGCGATGGGGAACAATTGAATCAGTGAACGAGTTATCAGTAGGAGGAAATAATCTGCAACGCAGTATTCAGACTGATTTCTTCAATCTCATAAGCTGGTATGGCTCTGAATGTATGTTATTGAAAAAATCCCTGATTCTCGCGATTGATTTAATTATGTGCAAGGAAACAGGGGCGAAAATAAATATAGGAGGGGGGGTAGGGCATAAGCGCTAAGTTAATAAGCTAAGTTGT